>Ga0078972_1010549_pt1 | contig 17164 bp, 16 predicted proteins | sample YelNatPaOPGAMG01_FD_67568 | JGI IMG/M metagenome (GOLD analysis project Ga0078972, IMG submission 67568) | Hot spring thermophilic microbial communities from Obsidian Pool, Yellowstone National Park, USA - OP-RAMG-01 (SPADES assembly) (version 2) | ecosystem: Environmental > Aquatic > Thermal... | reverse complement strand
TGAAACAACTCAATCCTGAAATATAATTTTTAGTTGACCTATAACTTTCTCAAGGAGCCCGGGACTTATCACAGAAGCTTTGAAAACTTCCTTGAACTTCTCGATCCTGTTTCTGTTCCTGTCAAGATCAAGATTACCAAAGACCTTAAACTTAGAATTGCCTCCATCGGATAGGTTTAACTACATAGCATTCTGCATCGTCAAGCTTAGCTACTTGCGCTCTGTGTCTGTGCGTTTTGTGTATTGGTATCTTCATGACATCAATACGTCTTGCGTATGCTATGATTCGCTCTCCAGCAACCCCATCCCCTTCACCATAGAGGATTGTCATTTGGTTATCATCTCTTCCTTCTTCTTAACAACTTCAACCCTTCCTTCATCCGTCAATTGTTGTACAACCTTGAGCACAAGCCGGTAATCTATTCCCAGATCTTCAGCCATTTCATCTGGCCAAACTACCCCAGGATGTTTCTTGATGTAGTCTACGATCTCTCTTCTGGCCTGTACCATCGACACATCTCGGAAACTGAGGAGTTTACTCGAACCCAGTTCATCCATATACTTTCCAACGGCTTTTCTGACAAGGTCTGCGACGCTCTTTGCAGCGCCTGCCCGAATGAGCTTTTCTACCCTCTCGTATTCGCTCTCAGGAACTACGGCTGATAATCTTTTCGTAATCAAGGATGATTGTTACAATGTAACAATGTAACATTTAAACATTACTTGAAGCGGTAGAGCGACCTACATAGAAGATCGATGATTTTAGAAGAGCTTTGGGCAGGCAAAAGACATTCTCGTAGCTAGGATCCACAAGAGCTTAAGATACAGGACTCCGATAGAGGTCTATCAGCAACCCCAGATGCCTTGACCGATGTACTTCAACAGGGATCGCGCAATGCTTATATAATAATGATTATATCAATTATGATATCAAGGTCGATATTCAATGTTCGGAAAGCCACCGCCACCATACGGCCACCACTGGATGAGGCATACAGCATCGATTCCTAAGGGCTTTCTGCGGTTCCACATTCTGAGGCTCTTGGCTTCGAGACCAATGTCAGGCTCCGAGATAATGTCCGAGATCGAGAAGGAGACTGTTGGAAGATGGAAACCAAGCCCGGGCTCGGTCTATCCTCTGCTCGCATGGTTGCAGGACAATGGCTACATTAAGGAACAGCCAACAGAGGAGAGTGGCATAAAACGGTATGCTCTGACCGATCAGGGCAAATCCTTCCTTGAGGAAGAAACAAAGCTCGGGGAGGGCATCAGGCGAAGGATGGAGTTCATGGCTCCGCCTTTCCTTTGGGGCTTCTGGACCGTAAAGCATCCAGAAAGGATACGTGAACTAATGGAGCCCGCAAGGAGGTTGGCCAGAGCCATGATGGAGCTAAGGGCGCCTCTCGAAGAGAGATTTTCTGAGCAGACGCTTAAGGAAGTCGAGGCGATTCTCAACGATGCTGCTGAGAAGATCGAGGAGCTGGGCAGGCGGCTGAAAGAGGAAGCTGCAAAAGGCTGAAGATAACGACCTTTTGAAGTAACAGCCCAATTCTTTGGGATAGTGTAGCAGGCGTAAACGTGCTGATAATCGAATATTTTGGCGTGTAGCGAAATGGATGCGCTGAGTTCCAATCTGAATGAGATCAGCGCGCTTAATCCATGGAGTGAACGAATGCTTTCTTTGATAGATCTGATCAAACTAGACACTTTGCCATTGGATTTGGCAGCATACCTCATGAATGAGATTAGAAAAGGTGCCAGCGTTCTGGTAGGAGCAAGGGCAGGCAGGGCTGGAAAAACTACATTGATGGGTGCACTGCTTGGCGTAATCCCATCATCAGATAGGATCATCACGATCGAAAATGCAGCGATGGTCAAAGGATTGAAACCTGGAACGCGGAAGAATCCAAAAACCTACGTCATTCATGAGATTTCAAATCATGGGCCCAGACACGGTCCATACCTGTGGGGCTCCGCTGTTGCAGAGGCAGCTAGGCTCGTTGGCCCTTACACACGGCTTTTATCCTGCCTTCATGCGGATAACATTGCAGGCGTGAATGCCACTTTTCGAAGGTGCGGAGCTGAGGAAGCCATGTATGTTTTTGATTTTATAATATTCATCCAGTATCTCCGCCACGATGCCATTCGAGTTGTCAACGAGGTCTGGAAATTCAGTTCAACAAGAGAATCATTCAAGCGCTCATTCTCCAAAACTGGAGGGTTAATGGACAAAAATGAAAAAGAGCTGGTGAAATGGAAAAAGTTCCTTACGCATTGCCTCAAGCAAGATATCCTTGCAATCGATGAAGTTGCCTACGCGCTGAGGGAGTATGCTGGTTAGTAGAATCAATTGAAAGGGAATTATTCAAATGCTTTTCGTCCATCGCAAATGCAAACCTTTTCGCTCCATTCTATTTTGGTAATGCCATGTCGATTCCCTTTTCATTTTTAAGAAACGCAGCCAAAAACCACAAATCAACCGCTATCTTTTCTGTTGAGCTCCGGTTTTCAAGACCATAACGCCATTTGGAGCCTCTTGAGAAGCACAGCATGAGTGCCAGCCAGCCAGCCAGCCATAGCAGATATCCTTTGTCACAAAGCCTCTTGCTTAGCCATGGCCATCTTTTCAGTAGCCATACTTGCGAGCCGCAAAGAAACTTAAATCCCAAAGATTCTATGGCGGAGGCATGGTCAAAACGGTACTGCACCTGACAGGCGGGGGCCACATCTGCTCCTGGGGAAGCGGGCAGAAAAGGCTGATCGAGCTCGCAAGGCAGAAGGGATGGAGGATACTGGGCGCAAGGGATGGCTGGGCAGGGCTGAACAAAGGCATAGTTTACGACCTGACGAACCAGCCTATAGATGGAATAGAGCTTAGGGGAGGGTCCTTCATCGGTTCGAGCAGGACACTGCCAGATCCAGGCAAAGCCATCAAAACGCTCGAGAAGTATGGGGTGGATGCTGTGGTCGCAATGGGCGGAGACGACACGCTGGGGGCAGCATCCCAGCTCTTCGAGGAGCACGGGATCAACATTGTCGGCTGGCCAAAGACGATGGACAACGACCTCTTCGAAACTTACTGCACGCTCGGATATCCGAGCGCTGCCTCTATCGCTTCTTCGAATGTCAGGGACATGCACGATGTTGCATGGAGCCACAGCAGGGTAGCATGGGTAACCCTTTTCGGTCGAAACACAGACTGGGCGGTTGCGGCAGCTGGCGCTTACGGCCTTGCAGACATGATCGTGCCATGCGAGCAACCTTACGAAATTAGTTTCATCTTGGAGAAATTGAAAGAGAGGGTCAAGAGCAATAGGGAGAGGTACGACAGGTCGTTTGCGGTCGTAGCCGTAGCGGAGGGTGCAAGCATAAGTGGAGTGGAAAGCCACGTTAGGGCCGAGGAGGTAGATGCCTTTGGAAATCCAAAGCTAGATCCGCTCAATCTTGTTCTCAACCTAGAGCGGGCAGCGAAGAGGGCAGGCTTTGAGTGCGCCGTCGAAGCCTTGACCTACCGCCTAAGGAATGGTGCGCCAACGAAAGTTGATGCTATGCTTGCTGAAAAGGCCTCCGAAAAGTGCATAGAACTTATCGAGAGGGACATGTTCGGCTACATGGCTGCCGTAACGTATGATGGGAAAAACCTGGGCGTCGATCAAGTTCCGCTGAAGAAGGTCATCAGGTGGACGAAGAGCCAGAGTGGAAAGGTTACGACTGAAAAAAGACCGGTCAAGGGTACGGGCTACATCGACTACGAAGAGTTGAGGGCTACGCCAGAATATGTGGAATATGCCGCCCCATTCCTTGGTAAACCTGCAAAGATAGAGGAAGTGGTTTACAGCTATCCACTCAAACCCCTGCCGTAAATTGCATTCAAGCTACTTAGCTCAGCTTAGTATTCCAAATTCCATAGGGCGAATGGCTCCTTGGCAGCCATGAAGATCGCAGCCTTCAGATCTTCGAGCAAGCTACTCTGCACATGCCTTCCGAAGTACAGTCTCAACACATACCTCGGAAGGTGCGCACATGGCTGCCTCTACTGCTATGCGGCAAGGTTCCCGAGCTTCACGGGCCCAGTTCGCCCAAGACTGAGTTTGCTTGGTAATATTGAGAAGGCTGCAAAAAAAGTTTTGGACAGACTTCCGGTGATGGTTAGCGACTGCACCGATCCCTACCAACCATTGGAAAGGGAGTTCAAGATAACTCGCCACTGCCTAGAGGCCCTAGCAAAACTCGGATTTCCCCTGCTCATCGTCACAAAGTCGGACCTTGTCGCTAGAGACATAGACATCTTCCACCTAACCCCTACGGTCGTAGCCGTAACTGTAACTACGCAGCGGGATGATGTTGCGCATCTCATAGAGCCCAATGCTCCAGATCCTGAGCGGAGGCTATCTTCACTCCAAGAGGTTGTCAACCAAGGGATACCTGCGGTTGCAAGGATTGATCCGATAATACCGACTTTAAATGATGATGAGGCAGATTTCGAGAGGTTGGTCTCAACGCTGGCTTCCATCGGCGTAAGGCAGGTGACGGTCTCAACCCTGAAGCCGATAAGGGGATTCTTTTCAAAGTTGATGGGCGTAGATTCAGAGCTCCACAGAAGACTTTGGCAGACATACTCGAACGGGGGCTGGACAGCGGGTTACAAGTATCTGCACGAAATGAAGAGGAGGGAGATAGTGGAAAAACTTAGGCCGATCGTTCTGAGGCACGGGTTGGCATTCGCTTCCTGCAGGGAAGGTTTCCCTGGATTGAACACGCTTCCTTGCGATGGAACCTACTACTGCAGGAAACAATGGAAAAACGAATTTAATGCCCGAATTTTGGCCTGAAAATGAATTTTTAGGCATGTCTAGCTTATTCGCCTGAAAAATACTAAAGATATTTTATCGATCCAACAAATATTGGCTTAAATTGCCTTTTAGCGCATTAGAATAAAAATTCGGGATAACATAGTTCGATAGATGAGAATCAAAGGCTTTATTAGGAGGCTATTCAATACTTATGGCAGTATACGGGAGACAAATCCCGAAAGGGCTTTTTCTTTCGTATAACTAATTCAAGGGAGTGAGATAGATGGGCTTTGAAAGAAGGCAGTTCAACCGACCTAGACAGATGTACAAGGCAGTTTGCTCGGATTGCGGAAAAGAGTGCGAAGTACCTTTCCAACCGACGCAAGGTAGGCCAGTTTACTGCAACGATTGTTTCCAGAAACACAGAAGGCGGTAGAATAACACCTAATACCAGCTAATTGCGCCCGATGCTGGCGTGTTTTTAAGTCATGCATCGGCCCAAATTTTTTATTTTTATTTATGGGTGTAGATAATATGGAAAGAGAGTATGTAGTCGACTCACATGTACACCTGAAGCATGGGGATGCTGAAAGAACTGAATTTGGAGCTGAAGCAATTGTGGATACGATGAACGCAGCTGGAATCGACATGTCCATCGTATTCGCCATGTCAACCACGACGCGCCGCTCAATAGAAATGGCAATGGAGGCTTCGAGCAGGTTTCGCAAGCGGCTTATCCCGTATGTCTATGCTATTCCAAGCTACGAAAGGCCGGTCCTGGAGGAGATTAACCAAGCGATTTCAAAGTTTGGTTTCAGGGGAATCAAGATCCATGCTGGCGAATGCACTCTCGCAGAATATGTTGTAGATCCGGTAATAGCGCTTGCGGGGAAGCTCAAAGTCCCTTGCCTAATAGACTGCATTGGAAATATTGGTGCTATGGCAAGAATTGCGGAGAAATTTCCAACCACAAACATAATCGTAGCTCATCTTGGCATGTACCTGTGCAGGGATGGAGCGCTAATAGACAGGTTTATCGATCTGGCCACGAACCACCGAAATATCTACCTAGATACAAGTGGAGTCGTGCTTACTGAAAAGATCGGGGATGCTGTTCGAAGGGTCGGTTCGGACCGCATAGTTTTTGGAACCGATGGACCGGCCAGGGCGCCCGATACGGTTTCATATGCCAAGAGAGAGCTTGAAAAGATCATGGGGCTAAGATTGGACCCAAAGGAAAGAAAAGCGATCCTTGCCGAAAATATCCTAAGGCTTATCGGAGTACAAAAACCATAGGCACCTTTTCTCTCTTGTCAGGTAATGCCAATAACATCGCAACCATAACCTCATTACTTCCTTCGAGGACCAGGAGCAGGGAGCTGCAATCCATAAAAGAATTGGATTATTGGGCCACCAAAATCTAGTTTATGAAATATATTCAGGTAGCTCTTAGACGCATTTCGTGAAATTGAGGACCAGAATTCGCCGCTTCAACGCCGGCGGTTCTATCAGCCATCAAGCCTAGATGGTCTTTAAGATCTCAGCGGGCGGGGGTGGCATCGGCTTCTCGCCTCCCTTCCCGTACTTCATCCTCGCAACCAAGTAGTAGCCCAGAATGTATGCTATTACTATCGAGAAAGCGCTGTAGAACCAGAACACTACATATGCTTCGGGAGCATAGACCACGATCAGCAGCAAAAAGACATTCAGCACGAAATAGATGAACGTTGAAAGCGCATATTCGACTATGTCTCCTGTGACGAAGAAGAGAAAGCTTAGGACTGCTATGGCAACAATCCCAGAGCTTTCCCATTCGACCTGCAGGATCGTTCCGCCATTCGTGACCAGGGTGCGCCCTTCCAAACTTGCCCCAGTAAGTTTTGCGACTATCTTGGCCGTGTAGATCCTGAGATCGATGAGATATAGTGTTAAAACAACGAGCACTATGAGAAGCCTTGGAATCCATTTTCTCTTGCTGGTCCACTCAAAGCGCTTCATCGCCCTTATCACTGACCATGAGAGTTTGAAGCACCATTGTTGTGAAGCACTCCAACATAGCGCTCGGTCTTCTCCCACTTTGACCTAAAGCCTGTCAGCTCATGGAGCAGAGCCTCGCAGCAAATGATGGTGTTCACTAGGAAGAGGGGAGCCAGGAAAAGGACATACTTCGACATCCTCATGACGCCATTTCCATAAAGCTTCAGCCCTACTACTATCTCATGGAATGGTGCGGTGTTTCCCAGTGCTCCGAAGGTCCAGAATGCGAGGATCGGGAAGTACAATGTTGAGAAGACTGAGGACCAGCTCAGACCGTACGCCCACCAGGCAAATGAAAGAAGCCAGCCGAGCGCCATCATCACGCCCACAAAGTAGATACCAAGCATCAATATTGTATCGACCTTTTGTCCCATCCCCATCGTCTTCGACCTGACTACATCCAAGAAGTATCTAAGTGCGCACTGCATGTGCCCCCTCGCCCACCTGTATCTTTGCCTCCAGTAGGACCTCAGATTCTGGACAGCCTGCTCCCAACTCCTCGCACTGACGTCATACACAACCTTCCCCCCATTCACTGCAACCCTGACGGTCAGGTCCGTGTCCTCTGTAAGTGCCTTGACATTCCAGCCAAGCTTCCTTATCACCTCTTTCCTGAACCCTCCAACAGTTCCCCCATACTGCGGAAGCAAGCCGAGCCTCTGGCGCGCGAGCTGGTCGACCATATATCCTCCAACCCTTTCGCAGAACACAGACTTCGCTATTGTGCTCCCATTGCCCGTGTTGTATGGAACCAGGAATCCCTGGACAGCCCAGCATTCAGGGTCCTCGAACCACCTCACCAACCTCTTGAGCACGTCCTTGCCCATTGGCACATAATCGGCATCGAAAGTCAGGATAATGTCCCCGCTGGCATGTTTCAGTCCAAAGTTGAGTGCATCTGGTTTTCCAAATCCGCCGTTTTCCCTCCTCACGAACTTCATCTTTGGCACCTCCTTCGCAAGCCTCTTCAGTATTGTTGGAGTTTCGTCCGTCGATCCGTCATCGATAACCAGGATCTCGAAGTTTGGATAGTCCTGCTCAGCTATCGTCCTAACCGCGCCCTCGATAACCATCCCTTCGTTTCGTGCCGCTATCAGGACCGAGACCTTCGGGTAATTGCTGCCGTGCTCTAGATTGTTTTCGACCAAAGTCCTTCTGTAGCTGTTCAATGCTACAGCTGAGAATATTATGTGCCTTCCAGTGTAGATGAGGAAATAGAACAGAGTAATGAATGATGAAGTTATTATTCCCGCCTTCGCTATGTTGACAAGATTTTCCGATACAGGTATCGATAGAAGGCCCATGACGAGCACACCCCCGGCAAAGCACAGGGTCGCAAAAACGAGCAAGATGGGGGAGATGTAGAAGATAATTCCAGAGAGGCTCTTCTTAGGGTTTATCGTGCCCTGCTCCCAGTTGGCTTCGATTGGTGCCTTTGCAGAATGAGTATCTGATTGGTTGTATTTTCCCGAATTAGGCACCCCTTCCAAGCCTCTGATTGATTAAAATTTCATGATTATATAAATATTGATTGCGAATTCAGATGATTTTGAATATTCAACTCTAATAAATTGGTTTAAGCTGCTCCAGTCATGTCGGAGAGGGATGGGCCATCGTTAAGGTCAGGGTAGCTACTGCCACGAAGGCGAAGAAGTTGGTCCAAATACAGGCATAATCGTGAATGAGTGAGTATACAAATTCACTTTCAAGAGTAGATCTACAGTCTTAATCCATCTACTGCTCAAATCTCCATCCGATAGAGAATGGGTGTGCTCTAGAGGTAGCTGAGCTTAAGCGAGGGGCATAGCTATTGCTTCAAAGGCCGTGTGCAGAATCTGAGGAGGCCCATGAATAAATCTACCACATTGTCAAGACGAACCTGCTTGGCTGTTATTATTCAACACTAAACCTTATAACTGAAAATAGAGACATAAATACATCTGGACAAGAAAAGTTCTAATAGTATAATGGTGAAATGTGGGCGAGAGGGATTCGATGAAGTCAGGAAAGTTGCTGACCATCTTGTTTCTCCTGCTCATTTTTTATGCACCATCAGTTGCAGGGGAATCTCATGACTGCCACCCGATCAGGAAAGGCATAGCGATCCTAAAGTCGGACTACACCCTGAACTGGTTCATTAAAGGTCCCGCATACAATCCAGGCGAGCCATGGGGGGAGAAGGAGTTCAATATGTACTGGGAAGGATGGACAAAATTCTTGGACTCCATTGGTGTCAAGTACACTGTGATCGGAGATTCGGACGTAGAGAACCTTAAAATCTTGCTCAGATACAAGCTTGTCATCCTTCCGAATGTAGCTGCTATGTCCAAGAAAGAGGTCGAGAACATAGAGCTCTTCGTGCTAAGTGGAGGGGGAGTCATCGCTACCTATGGCACTTCGTGGCTCGACGATAAAGGCAGGATAGTTGAAAGAGGACGCTTCGCACTTTGGGAGCTTTGGGGCATACCGGTCACGAAGGAGTTTGGCATTCATGTGAAGTCGATTTACATATCGAGGCGTTCAGCCGTTACCAAAGGCATAGCTGTTGGTTCACTCATTGACTATGGAGCCAATGCCAACACTCTAATGCCCACAAGCAAATGTGCACGCTCCGTCTCTGGTTTCTTGGTAAACGATGCTGGGGAGATCACAAGCCATCCGGCAATAGTAGAGAGGCAAAACTGCCTTGGAATGGTAGTGTACTTCTCATTCTCACCCGAGTATGTCTACTCCCTCGGCTGGGCAAATGACGATATGAAGCTACTGATGGCAAACGCTGTAAACTATGCCCTCGGAAAATAGCAACAAGCTATTGATGCACCAAGATGGCTGCTGACCCATAGAGGAATGCGATCACCAAAGCCTGGAAACAGATTGCTGGCATGTTGAGCAGGCTTGCCAAGGCCAAGATGGTGGTGCCAGGTAAAATTTTAGAAGCATCCCTCAGGCTCAATCCCCTGTAGTATGGCAACTTTGCTGCACATCTTGGGCAGTGATAGTGCATCTGGGTTGATTCTGAATCGTAGCCAGATACTGCCTCTTCTTGTGCTAGGAAAATGCTGTTGCAGCGCCAACACTTGACCTCCCTCTTTGCAATTTCAGCCATCACAGCTTCAGCTCTTTCTGCATATGCTGGCATGTAAAACATACTGCTTTTCTTCTATTGTTGTTGAATCAAGGAAAACTTAGCCTTTCGCGTTTAGAAAGGAGAAATCGAGTGTCACGCTAAGGCACAGCATGACCGAAATGGCTCCTAATGAACCATGAAGGGTCGTGCTACCATATATGGTAAGCAATCGATGACAACTCGCTGCAGGTCGAATGCTTCATCGGCAAGAAACGAGCCATCGCCAACATGAAGCTCGTAAATTGAGCCAGGAAGTGGCTAATCCATCCAGAACGAGATTTAGAAAATTGCATCAAGAAGGTATAGAGCCGATCGTCATTTTTCCTTCGAAAAACATGATTGGTTTGAGATGGCTGCTGAAGGTATATAGAAAATTCAGAACAAATGGCCCTATAAGGCTGAAGGGGCTCAGAAAAACATCGATGGAGGAGCGAACCAGAGGCTTAAGATAAGATCCCTTGCTGAACTGGGCTTAATTGAAAAAAAATCACGGTCTATTCGCGATAATTTCGATGTTCTTCACCGCATGAACGGCGATTAAGCCATTAAAGGGAGAATGCTTTAGCAGATGACTGTATTTGGAAATTATGGCGCTGTTGGCTAGGCGAAACCTTAAAACAAAATATTTATATAATACTTTGTGGTAAAAAAGTAACTGGTGAAAAAGTAACAATGTCTGAAAACAATGTTGGAGAATGGTTACGAGTTAGTGAAGCTCTTGCCTCCGACGTTGGAAGAGGAATTGCGAGGCTGGATCCGATCGTTGCAGCAAAGCTCGGCATAGCGAGCGGAGATGCAATTGAGATCTCCGCAAAGGGCAAGAGGGCCTTCGCTCTTTGCTGGGCAGCACATCCGAGGGACAGCGGTAAGGGTTCGATCCGTATCGATGGATACCTGCGCGAAAGCCTCGGAGTCGGAATCGATGATAGAGTATACGTGAGGAGGGTCTTCGTAAAGCCAGCCCAGAGCATAACTTTGGCTCCTGGAGAGCACCTGAGGATCGTAGGTGGCGAGGAGTACATCAGGGGGATACTGTCGGGTAGGGTTGTTGCCAGGGGTGACATGGTTCCGGTCAGGATCATGGGTCGACCGATCGCGTTCTATGTCGTCGCGTTCCAGCCTGCAGCCGAGGCCGTAATTGTCAGAGACGATACTATAGTAAAGATCAGTGAAACTCCATACAGCGGGCCCCTCAGCGGCATTCCAAGGATCACATACGAGGACATTGGAGGTCTGAGGGAGGCTATCCAGAAGGTAAGGGAGATGGTTGAGCTCCCGCTAAGGCACCCAGAGCTTTTCGAGAGGCTTGGTGTTGAGGCTCCGAAGGGAGTTCTCCTTCACGGCCCTCCAGGTACTGGGAAGACACTGCTCGCAAAGGCTGTTGCAAATGAGACGAATGCGCACTTCATAAGCATAAGCGGCCCTGAGATAATGAGCAAGTACTACGGGGAGAGCGAGCAGAGGCTAAGGGAGATCTTCAAGGAGGCTGAGGAGAACTCGCCAAGCATAATCTTCATCGACGAGCTTGATAGCATAGCTCCGAAGAGGGAGGAGGTCACGGGCGAGGTTGAGAAGCGCGTCGTCGCCCAGCTACTTGCCCTTATGGACGGGCTTCAGGCCAGGGGGAAGGTCATCGTGATAGGAGCCACGAACAGAGTTAACGCTCTGGACCCTGCACTAAGAAGGCCTGGAAGGTTCGACAGGGAGATCGAGATAGGAATTCCTGACAAAACTGGAAGACTCGAAATCCTTCAGATCCATACGAGGGGGATGCCGCTAGGGAAAGATGTCGATTTGAAGAAGCTGGCAGACGTAACGCACGGTTTTGTGGGCGCAGATCTGGAGGCTCTGGCGAAAGAGGCTGCGATGCGTTCGCTCAGGAGGGTCTTGCCGGACATCGACCTTGAGGCTGAGAGCATCCCTGCAGAGGTTTTGAACAAGATCGTTGTCCAGATGAGTGATTTCGAAGATGCTCTGAAGGAGGTCGAACCCTCAGCTATGAGGGAGGTGATGATAGAGTCTCCAAACGTCCATTGGTCAGATATCGGAGGACTGGACTCGATCAAGCAGGAACTGGTATCTTCGATAGAGTGGCCCCTCAAGTATCCCGAGCTCTTCAAGGAAGCGGGCATAAGGCAACCAAAGGGAATTCTGATCTATGGTCCTCCTGGAACTGGAAAGACGCTTCTTGCCAAGGCGCTTGCAACCGAGTCAGAGGCCAACTTCATATCGGTCAAGGGACCTGAGCTTCTTTCTAAGTGGGTAGGGGAGAGCGAGAGGGGCGTGAGGGAGATCTTCAGGAAGGCAAGGCAGGCAGCACCATGCATCATCTTCTTCGACGAGATAGATGCGATAGCACCCACAAGGGGGATGAGGTTCGGAGATTCCGGCGTGACGGAGCGCATCATCAGCCAGCTGCTTACAGAGATGGACGGCCTTCAGGATCTCAAGGGGGTGATTGTGGTAGGTGCAACAAACAGGCCCGACATGATCGATCCAGCACTGCTTAGGGCCGGAAGGTTCGACAAGGTTCTCACAACTGGCTGGCCCGATCTCGAATCGAGGAAAGAGATCCTCAAGATACACCTGAGGAACAAGCCGCTCGACATCGATGTCGACCTGCAGGAGCTGGCAAAGAGGATGGACGGATACAGCGGAGCTGACATCGAGGAGGTGTGCAACGAGGCTGGCCTTCTGGCGATAAGGGAGCTGCTGGCTCGGTCAGGTACGCCAGAAAATGCGAAGGAAAATCTTGGAACCCTTAAGATATCTTTGAGGCACATCGAGCAAGCGATGAGCAAGGTGAGGGTTTCAACACCACAAGAAAGGGCGAGGTACGAGGCGATGATTGGGGAAACAGTCAAGAAGGGCAGAACCGACATGCTCAAAACGGTCGAGTTGGTCTAGGATGAGATCGACAGGACTGAAGCTCCAGCTGGTCAAGGGCAACAAGATCGTATTCGAGATGCCCCTAGGAATCCATGAATGGGACCAGAAAAGGCTCGAAGAGGAGATCGAAGAGATAGAGGAAGAGATAGGCGCTGTTGAGGCTCTTCACGATCTTTTCTCTAACAGGACCAGGATCAAGATGCTTTGCGAGATAACCAAAAGATCGAATCCGAGGTTTACTGAACTGATGGAGGAGCTGGATGCCAACCAGAAGGTAATATACGATTCATTGCAGAAGATGATGAAGAACGATCTGGTGGAGAGGATAGAGAGGCACCCCCGTAATGTCCACTACAGGCTTTCGCAGCTCGGGTTTGCCAGCATCCTGATGTGCGCAGCTACACTCAGGGTGATGGAAGAGATAGAAAGGGGACTTGAGAACGAAGATTGATTTCAAGCTTCGAGGCGATCTGATATTGGTTCTTGCTGATGAGCTGGACAGGTGCGAAGGCTTCGGCGATATTTTCGAAGTTGTCAAGAAATCTGTATACCAGACGATCGGAAGGCACAGAGCTGGATTGACCCTCTACTTGGCTGAACTTCCTGCAAATGTTGGAGCGTTCCACCAAGTTGGTTCGAATTCGATAGTGATGAACAAGGCTCTGCTGGAAGTTGTTGAGAGAAGCTCCAGAACGCGGAGGGAGAAGAATGCATTCGTCTACAGCATACTCCTTCATGAGTACCTCCATTCGCTTGGCTATTTCGACGAAGCAAAGGCTAGGCAGATCGCGCTCCACGTTGCAAAGGAGTCGTTTGGAGAAGGCCATGTATCAACGAAGTTGTGCTCCCCACGAGGCCCTTTGGCATTCTTCCCCGAGGTTCTCGGCGCAAGGAGCAGGTTCACAGGAGAATTTGAAGTTGTGAAGGACTTCGATAGGACGCCAAACAGCTATCTCGCTTGAGCATGTAGCAAGCCATCGTAAGGCAGTAGCTTTTCGATCAGCGCCTAGACCTGCGCAAAAATTCATTAGCCAATGCTTTGCCAGGCGGTGCAAAGGTATATGGAATGCAAAGGAGAGAGATACTTTACCTTTCGAGGAAGGATGTCGAAGAGGTTGGAATGAGCATCGAGGAGGTTGCTCAGGCGGTCCAAGAGGCTATACGACAGAAATCTATTGGAAAGGTCGAGATGCCACCAAAGCCCGGAATACATACAAAACCCAATGCTTTCATACACGCTATGCCCGCATATATTCCGGAGCTTGGAGCTGCAGGCATAAAGTGGGTTGGAGGATATCCGGAGAACTACAGGGTGGGGCTGCCTTACATTACTGGCTTGCTCATACTCAACGATGTCGAGACAGGAGTTCCGATCGCCATAATGGACTGCACGTGGATTACAGCTGTTAGGACAGGTGCGGCAACAGCGATTGCGGCAAAATATTTGGCCAAGGCCGATCCAATCAGTCTTGGGATTCTTGGATGTGGTGTCCAGGGAAGGAGCAACCTCAAGTCGCTCAAGACATTCTTCCCCTCGATTTGGGACGTGAGAGCCTACGATATCATTCCTGAGAATGCGGAGAGATTTGCTAAGGAGATGGCTTCGATAGGTGTGCGCATTCGTTCAGTTCCAAATCCGAGAGATGCTGTCGAGGGAGCAGAGATTGTGGTGACAGCTGGGCCGATCATGAGGGAACCGAATCCAACCATCGAGGCCTCCTGGCTATCTCCAGGCAGCTTTGTCTGCACACTTGATTTCGATTCTTATGTGACCCCCGGAGCCTTCAGGGCGGCCGACAAGTTTTTCACAGACGACATTGAGCAGTTTCGGTACTACAAGAGCTCGGGCTACTTCAAGGAGACACCTGAACCGATAGGCGACCTCGGGGACCTTTTGGCCGGAAGGATCGCTGGAAGGGAGAATGGGGCGCAAAAGATCGTGTGTGCCAATCTTGGCTTGGCTATAGAGGATGTAGCTACAGCGATCAGGCTGTACGGCAAAGCAATCTCGAAGGGAATTGGGAAAAAGTTGCCGCTTTGAAGTACTGCCATAATATCAATGCTTGCGTTGGACGATTGTGCAGAGAGTGTCGAAAGAGTCTCCGAGCATCTTCATATTCCACCTTTCGACAAGCAGTAATTTTAGGTAAAAATTGTGAAAGTCCTCGTCGAATTCCTTGAGCTTCTTGATCATTTCGACATGCTGCCCACCATCCAGAACCCTTTCCCCCAAAGGCGGAATGCTTGCACCTGATCCAGCTATCACCCTTGGAGCGAGCAAAAATGCTGAAAGCCGGGCTGAAAGCAAGCCGATCGCATATTGCTGCCTCCAGTAGCCATCTAGCGCATTATGAAAATGCGTTGCCACACCTGAGTTTTTCTCGCCCTCCCTTTCCACGTAGAACCTCAAGCTTTTCAGAAGTGATCTAAGTAGCTTGGCATCGACAATGTCAAGGTCGTTTATGTGTCTGTAGAGAATGCTCAATTCGCCAGCCGAACTAACATTTCGGTAGAGGAATCTAGGATCCCAAAATGGAACGAGGTTGCACCTCATCAGTCTGACATAAACGGCCGCATTCAGAGCTTCTCTCAGGAAGATGAGCGTTTCAAGAACCCTTCCCTCTTTCAGGAAGAGGTTTGCTGCAGACATGTTCTTGAGGCAGATCAGCTCGAGAGGCTCGATCTCTTCATCCCTCCAGCTCCATTTCAATGAGGCTTCCTTCCATCTCCGCAAAAGGCCTATGGGATCTTCAATTATCTCGCATCCTCTCATCAATCCAAGCCAGAGGCTTGCATTGAACCATGTGTTGTGCTTTCCTCGAAAATCTTCAGACTCAAAGATGCTTGCAAACCTGGAAGCTGGGTAGTGGCAGACATCGAAGCGAATTCCGCCGATTTGCCTCTCCTCCCTCCCTTCGCGAATTCCTGCGCCTTCGTAGACTAAACCAAGGTCAATGTCGCTCTCCTCGTCCGAATTTCCGCTTATAGTGGAGCCGAATAAGAAAACCCCAACTATTTTTTTATTTGAGGAAAGTTTGGCAGCTACTTCCCTCGCTATGTGCAAAGCACGCTCAAACTTTTCTTTATTTTTCCCCAACCGGGTGCCTCCAGATAAGGGAAGGCAGCTCGAAAATAAAAATGGTTGTGGCAAGCTAGAGATTTTAAGTTCTGCCTAGTTTAGGGTTCTGGTGAATTTCTAGCCATAAATCTTCGCCGTAAGGGTTCGGAGAAGATCACGCTGCTTGCAGTATGCGTCGGCCAGTTCTTTCTGCGGAATGTACCTTCTCCTTGGCTTTACGACCCTTGCCGCAAGCTGGCGGATGTCGATTTTCCGATCAGCTCCCCAAGCTGCAAGCAGAGCTGATCCGACGGCAGCCTCAACATTCTCCAGGGCCAAAACTTCCAGGCCCATCATGTCTGCCATGATCTGATTTTGAACATCACTCCTCGAACCCCCTCCGCAAATTCTTACCTCCTTGATTGTAACTTCCGTAACCTCTTCGATTATTCCGATGACCTCTGAAAGAATGGTTGCATTCCCTTCAAGCAGGCTTCTGAAGATGTGGCCAGGCGTGCAGTTCTTCGCTGTCAGACCGATGAAGAATCCGCGGACATTCGGATTGTGGTCCGGAACCCTTGTTCCGGTCCACTGGGGTTGTGCCAGGAGGCCATCGCATCCAGGTGGGACATTCGAAGCAGCCAGATCGAGGTCGTGCAAGCTGAGGCGGAGCATTGAGCTTATAGAATCTAGAGGGAGCGTGCCGGCATCCGTCGCGCCTCCAGCTATATACGTGGAGCTGAGGTAATTTTTGTAATAGATTCGCCTCTTTCTGTCTGGCAAGGGCTTGTCAACAACTGCGTGAACGACAAGTGTTGTACCAATCGTAGCATTTAGTTGACCTTTTTCAAGAGTACCTGTCGCAATATCCCCGGCGGTTGCATCCGTAACACCGTTTATGACAGGAATTCCGTTCGGCAATCCAGTCTCGATAGATGCATCCTTGGAGACAAAGCCCACGACATCACCGATCTCAGCCAATGCTGGCATTAGGTCAAGGGGAATATCAAGGTCCTCGTAGATGTCCTTCAGGTATTTACCAGATCTGACGTCGACATGCGATTTTCCTGCAACGTTGGGGCTTGTTTTCGCATTCCCGCAAAGCTTCATGGTTATGAAGTCATTTTCGTGAAGAATTCTCGAAACTTTCCCGAACTCCTGGAGGTTTCTCTTGAGCCAGAGGATCTTTGGAAGGACGAGGCTTGCATCGACAGGAAGGAAGGTTTGATAATCCCTAGCTATTTCACTCCTTTCAAGAAC
>Ga0078972_1010546_pt1 | contig 17167 bp, 18 predicted proteins | sample YelNatPaOPGAMG01_FD_67568 | JGI IMG/M metagenome (GOLD analysis project Ga0078972, IMG submission 67568) | Hot spring thermophilic microbial communities from Obsidian Pool, Yellowstone National Park, USA - OP-RAMG-01 (SPADES assembly) (version 2) | ecosystem: Environmental > Aquatic > Thermal... | reverse complement strand
CTCGTTCCACCGTGGATAAGCGCACTCGTCACACCACACTCCCGCAGTAGATCGACAGCGCGATCGATCGCATATCCCTTGCCTATCGCTCCGAGGTCGATTTCTACCCCAGGCCTGTCGAATCGGATCGAAAAATTCTCCTTATCGAACAGCACATGCTCCATACCAACGACCTTACGCGCCGCATCTACTCTTTCCTGATCAGCCATCGCACCGCTGCTTCCCGCAAACCCCCAAGCGCGCACCAGGGGCGCTATAGTGACATCGAAAGCGCCGCCGGTCGTGCGACTTATAAGCGCTGCGGTTTCCAGCAGCTCAAAAAGCCTCGGCTCCACCTTCACCGGCTCCCGGGCCGCATTCGCGTTGATCCAGCTGATATCACTCTCCGGTCTATATAAGCTGAGCTGCCTGTCCAGCGATTCGATCTCCGCCAGCGCCTCGTCACCAGCTGCGTGCAGACGGTCCGGCTCAGCTCCGTAGAGCACAAGCTCGAAACGGGTAGCCATCGCATGGAGTGATAGTTTAACAGGTTCGTGGTGGTTCATGGCAGAGTGTTAGATGTTAATTTATCTGTGAGCTTTCACCCTCATCCACCCTCTCTCGTCAAAGGAGAGGGAGCAAACTGTGCCTCGCTCCAACTTTGAAGTAAAGGGGCGGGGATATATAGTCCCCGCCCGGATTACGCTTGTTTGTTGAAAAATCAGCTGTATGACAGCTGATAGCTCTATCTCCCCAATTTCTTCGCGGATTGAGGCGTCGGCTCAATTAACTTTTGAGCATCGGGATCGAAGAGCGCCATCTTACTCATTCTGTAAGAGAGCTCCGCCATTGAAACAATCGCCTGCACTCGCAGCGCAAGGTCGATGTTGCAGTTCGGAACTTGATTGTTGCGGATGCAGTTAATGAGGTTCTTATGATGCTCGACCTGGCTCTCACCGGGTCCGTTCACCGGCAGATCAGCCTCTTCGACTTCATCAGACCACACACCCTGCGGCTGGACCTGCACCTTGCCGCCGCCGAAGAACAGGCACGCCTTGTTTCCACGGATCATATCCTCCGGTCCGCGATCGTTCACCGTAGCGCCTGCCAGATAGATCATCGATCCATCAGGGAATTCAGCCATCATCTGGGTCGCATCGGCGACGTCTCTCTCTTCGCCATAGCCTTTATCCGTATGGCAAATGTTCGCGCCAAGGCACGCCACGCGGTGCGGGAACTGCATATTGTTCATAGCGATCATCAGCGGGTGAAGCCTGTGCGGCCAGAGGTCGCCGATAATGCCGGTGCCGTAGTCCCAGTATTTTCTCCAGCGGAAGTAGCGATCCGGGTCCCACGGCCTGTCGGGAGCATCGCCCAGCCACATCTTCCAGTCCAGATTGCTCGGATTAGCGCTTTGATCGATATTGTAGTTCCACTCACCGTGCGGGTTGTTGCGGCAGTAGCCACCCTGAGCCCAGAGCACAGCGCCGATCTTACCGTCCTTAACAGCCTGACCTGCGACATGCCACTTCGTATCGGTGCAGCCCTGTGAGCCGACCTGCACGATGCATCCGGTCTCTTTCGCGGTCTTGTGCATCTTGAAGGCTTCGTCGAGAGTGTGAGTCATCGGCTTTTCGACATAAACATGCTTGCCGGCCTGCATAGCAGCGATAGCGATCGGCGCGTGCCAGTGGTCCGGTGTCGCGATGACAACCACGTCGATATCCTTGTTCTCGAGCAGTTTGCGGTAATCCTTATAGGTCTGGCTCTCCGGTATCCCCGCATTGTTAGCCGCGTTCAATCTGCGCTTGTCCCAGACATCACAAACCGCGACGATCTCCAGATTCTGCTCCTGCGTAAGGCCTTTGACCATGTTCAAGTGGCCGCCACCCATACCGCCTACGCCAATAATGGCATATTTGAGCCTGTCGTTCGCGCCGATCACTCTCGGATGCGCCATTACCGTCCCCGGCGCCGCGAACACCTTGTCACCGATGAGCGAGGTCGCCATGACACCCGCCGCAGTTATGCCCGCCGCCTTCATGAATTCGCGGCGAGACATCCCCTTGCTGTCCTGTTCTTTCTCCACTTGAATTAAGCTCCTTTAACTGTCCTAACGTCGATAATATCTATTTCAACTCGAATAAGCTCGGATCGTATGCAACCTTAGTTCCAGAGAGAATAGCTTCATTTGCTTTAAGAGCAACCACCGCAGCCTGGTAGCCTTCGAGCGCTCCCGCCGCGGGTTTCGAGCCGTCGCGGACACTCTTCGCAAAGCTTTCAAATGCCACATACAGCGGCTCTCGGGTCGGGTCGACCGAATCGTCCTTGCCCGGCTCTTTACCTGCCTTGAGGATCTTCGTGGCGTCGGCGATCATACATATAGCGCCGGATTCGTCGAAAACTGTCTCCTTGCGCGCATAAACTTCCCATCCGATAAGCGCCGAGTCGGCTTCCTTAATCATCCATCCCCTGTTCTCGCGCATCAGCAGAGCGCTGTCACTGCCCTGGAAAAGGGTGTAGGTATTGCTGAACGAGTTAACGAGGCTGGCCATAAAGACCATCCTGATCCCGCCCGGGTATTCCAGCACGCACTGCACCGTATCGGGCACATCGCGGCCATCGTTCCAGTTAATGATCGATCCGAACCCGGTAACGGACACCGGCAGCGCTTTAAGATACCAGCTTGCGAGATCGAGGCTGTGGATACCGACTTCGCCAACAAGGCCGGGAGAAGTCTGCTTGAAGATCTTCCAGTTAATTTCTTTCTCGCGCTCAGGTGTCGGAGCCATCCTCTTCCAATTGAGCTTCTTGTTCCACTGCGCATAAGCCTCCGCGGGAGTACCGAGCGCGCCGGATTTCACGAACTTGGATATGTGCTCATAGAGCGGGTTCGTGCGGCCCTGCAAGCCTGCCTGGAAGATCTTTTTAGAACTCTGGCCCGCAAGCGCAATTGCTTTCGCGTCTTCGATGTTCGAAGCGAGCGGGGCTTCGCAGTAGACGTGCTTATCGGCCTGTATTGCCGCGAGCACTATCTCCTTGTGCTGATGCGGAGGGGTCGCGATTATTACCGCCTCGACATCGGGCGAAGCAAGAAGCTGTTTGTAGTCGGAAAAGGTCTTTGCATTAGGGGCGATTTTAGCGGCACGAGTGAGGTAGTTTTCGTAGGTGTCGCATATAGCGGTAACCTGGACGGAAGGGACCGTAGAGATTTTAGACAAAATCTCCTTGCCCCATTGCCCGAGGCCGATAACACCGGTCTTCACCGCGGGTCCGGCAGGCGCGGTTCCGGTCGCCGCCACATCCGCCAGTCCAAGACCTTCCGCGCTCATCAAAAGAGCCACAGTAGCCGCCGCACCTTTGAGGAATTCGCGGCGGTCAATGCCTGCATCGGTCATGCTTATCTCCTATAACAAGGGCAGCCTCGTGGGCTGCCCTGTGCATTCCAATTCCTCTTTATAAATGACGTTGTAAAATTCCTGCGATTATCTCTTAATAGCTGTCAGCTGTCTTTATAGCTATCAGTGATCACTGGTAGTATTAATTATCACAGCTACCAATGCTGTCATTCCCGCAAAGGCGGGAATCCAGTGTGCAGCAGCGTAAGTTTCGGGATTTCCGGGTTGGGGTGGTAATGTGCATCCATCCGTCCCTATCCGCGGCATCCGCGATTTAAATAGCATACAGGCTCGCCACAATCTAAAACTCCGGCGGTAAACCCCTGATTTCAGCCTGCGAGAAGACCGGACCGTCGAGGCAGACGAACTTATGGCCGATATTGCAGCGACCGCACTTGCCTACCCCGCACTTCATCTTCATTTCGAGCGTGGTGTAAATCTGCTCGTCCTTAAAGCCGAGATTGCCAAGCTCCACCAGGCCGAACTTGATCATGATCGGAGGACCGCAGATGATAGCGACGGTGTTATCGGGCTTTGGCGCAAGCTCTTTCACATAGCCCGGAACGTGGCCTTCGTGATCTTTCCAGTTTTCATCAGCCTTGTCAACGGTCAGGTAGAGCTTTCCCTTCGTGCCCCACTCCTCGAACTCATAGGTAAAGCTGAGGTCACCGGGGGTGCGGGCGCCGTAGATCGTGGTGATGTCGGCGTAATCCGAGCGATTATCAAGGCAAAAATTAAGGAGCGAACGCATCGGAGCCATACCGATTCCGCCGCCGATGAAGAGCAGGTTTTTGCCCTTCCACTCTTTATAAGGGAACCAGTTCCCGAGCGGAGCGCGGATCCCCACAACTTCACCTTCGCTCATCTCATGCAGAGCCGTAGTAACCGACCCGACCTTCTTCACCGAGAACTCGATGTAGCCCTTTCGAGAGGGGGAGGAGGTAAGGCAGAACGTACACTCGCCCACTCCGAAGACCGAGACTTCCTGGAACTGCCCGGGCTCATAGGTAAAACTATCCTTATAGGCTTCATCATTAAAGACAGCCCTGAAGGTCTTGGTGTCCCAAGTCTCGGTGATGATCTTTTCCACCGTCGCAAGCTGCGGCGTGTAAGGTTGTGTTTCAATCGAATTGCCTTTCGGCTGTGAATCTATCATAATATCTCCACCGTATAAGGTTTCGCTGGTGCATCCGTGATTATACAATGCGTGAATATGGAGGTGCTATATTTAAGCCTGATATGCACGCATAATGTTTTTGGTTGAAAGTCGTAAGCGGGACATCCAATTCCAGCGCCATTTGTCCAACAAGCACATCTATCATATCCAACCCATGACTAAGCCGATATTTCGTAAATGTCTCAATCGCTCGATCGGATGCTTCATCTGAGAGCCAAGCAATTTCGCATTTACTCGCTATACTCAACACTCTATCTTGCGCAGCTTTATCAGTTCAACCTTCTATGAGTTCCAACAAGACAAATCCTGGAAGAACTAGAATTCATCTCGATTTTCCTGCATCCATTATAACGCAGGCTCATAGCCACGCAAAATATTCACCATCACATCCGTATCTACGAGCACCACGCCTAATCTCTACGCTTCCTGATCGATCTACGCAATTGCCGAGTAAATTCTACACTGTCGCCGATATCGGTGCGATCTTTCCATAACCCCACCAAATCAGTTTTAAGCAACTCCCCCATCGTCATGCCGCGCTGTTCTCTGTAACGTTTGAACAAGACAATAATTTCTGCTTCCTCACCCTTTCTTGCGGGCAGGCCAGTCAAATTCAGCTCTCCATCACGCTCCAGAGTTTTTTAAAATGCAGCGCATCCACTTCCATCACCTCATTGATTTCGGCGGAATAATTGTTCAGATCAAGGATTGCCTTTCAACTCTCTGCGGAAGCATTAATCATATCCTATCAGCTTCAGTTCCGGAAAGTAAGACTTACAAAATCCTCGGTCTCGGGTCAGCAGCCAGATAAGCCACTTCAATCTTATTTTCAATTACCCTTGCCGATATCCGTAAAGATCGATCAGCCGGGTTTTAAGCTCGGAAAGTATGGCCTTAAGCTCCTAGCCCTCCGCGCGCTCCTTCGAGCACACCCGCGTGAGCACGTCCCTGATATCCACATTCACCGGGCACAGCTCAACGCATCGACCACAGCCGGTGCAGCCAACTACTTTAAACTGCTCATGCTGATACTGGAACTTGTGCAGCAACCTCTGCCTCGATCTCGTGAGCTGCGATGTTCTCGGGTTATGGCCCATTCCCATCAGGGTGAAATCCTCGAACTGGCAGGTGTCACGGCATCTGTATCGCTCCACGCACGCTCCGCAGGTCTCATCCTGGATGTCGAAACAGCTGCAGCTCGGGCAATTGTAACTGCACATCCCGCAGGCTATGCACTTTTGGGAGATTTCCGCCCACACGGGATCATTCCAAACGAGGTTATCATAAAGAGCCTTCCCCGCGAACGGCAGCACACCGGTACCCTTGAACATCTCCCAGAGCTCGTTCTTCTTCGCCGTATCGCTTTCAGCCGGATCAGCAAAGAACGCGCTGTCGACAATCGCCGCACCCTTATCGGAAGTGACCTCGACATAATACTTATCACCAAGGTCATACATCACCGCGTCGACATTCTTCTTCCAGCTCTCCACGTCATCGACCGATGCGCAGAACCAGCTCCAGCGCATCTGCGCCGGGATCACCGCGACCACGATCAGGTTCTCCCTGCGCCGCGCGTAATACGGGTCGACGAACTTTCTGTCGAGAAACACCCTGTCGAGCACCTGGATCGCCTGCGCATCCGGCAGCCACGCGCCCATCATCACGCGGGTTTTTTCCTCGGGAAGCGGGGTCTCAACCTTCGCCGCGCCCTTCGTGGTATCGATCCTCACGAGCACCTCGTGGCGGGGCAGGAGGTAGTCCTTCGGCGTCATCATCATCTTGCTGCCGTCGAGAATCGGTTTATCTCCCGACTCAAGCTCCCGAAACTCCGCCGGAGCCTCACCACGGTCCATCGGCGCGACAACCGTGTATTTCGCCATCAGCGCTCCGATGTAGTCCTGTATTTTATCTTTTGAGATCACTTTATCGCTCATATCAGCCTTCGATTATTCAGAATGGTGCGCGGGATCGTGGTCATCATCTTTATACGACCCCAAGAGCGGAGCTTCGGCATCCGGATCGCCCGGATCGTAACCGTATCGCTCCTTCGCAATTCCGTTCAACTCTCTCGCAAGCTCCACAGCCGGGATCCCGACCGGGCACACGCGCTCGCACTCGCCGCAGCCTATGCAGCGGCCCGCAAGGTGCATCGCTCGGGTAGCATGAAACATCCACGCTTCGTCTCCGGTCGCCTTTTTCGCGGTCCATTTCGGCTCGATCCTATCCGCGAAGCAGGATTCGCAGTAGCAGCCCGGGCAGACCTGCCTGCACGCGTAGCACCTGATGCATCGTGAAAACTGCTCCGCCCAGTACTTGCGCCTGTCCTCGGAAAGGCCCGGCAGATCGATCGTGAGTTCCTCCGATCGCGACACGGCATCGCCCAGGGTCACATCGCTTATCGCCGGAGTGCGATTATCGCAGACCTTGCACTGGTCTCGCAGGCACTCAGCGGCAGGCACCGTATAAGCCGACGATTCCGTCGTCACCTTGAGCCCATCGCCGGACCACTCCAGCGCGGTCACATCGCTAATGCGGAAATCCCGACCGTCAAGGTCGGTAGCATCCACCACTCCGGCGCATCCCAGGCCGATAATGAACAGGTTCTCGCGTTTTACCTGCCGTTCCCTGATCAGGGTGACGATGCTGCGGATATCGCACGGCTTCGCCACGACCCCGACCTTCCGATCCCTAGCCAGTTTCGGCAAATACACGGCGAGGTTATTCACGCACACCGGGTTCCAGACCAGCTTATCGACATCTTCCGGCTTTTCGATGAACACCGGAGTCGTCTTGAACGGTACACTCCCAGCGCCCCAGCCGATCACCATCCCGACTTCGCCGCTCTCCAGCGCCTTCTTTGCTTCTTCTCGAATTTTTGCTTGTATGTCTGACATATAGTTACCTTGGTAATCAGCCGCCAGTTATCAACTGACAGCTACTCGGGTGATACTCCTTCAAACGGCCCCAAAGCTTTAATGGCCTCTGTAAACTCCTTGATAAGCGCGGAGAAACGGTTTCCCTCCGACGCGGATACCCATTCGAAGTGGAACCTTTCCGCGGGAATTCCCAGCGCCTTCAGCAGATCCTGTGTAAGAGCGATCCTGCGGCGGGCATAATAGTTGCCCTTGGCATAATGGCAGTCGCCGGGGTGGCACCCCAGCACCATCACGCCGTCGAACCCCTTCTGGAACCCCTTCAGCACGAACATAGGGTCCGCTCTTCCCGAGCACGGCACCCGGATGATGCGCACCGTCTCCGGATACTGCAAGCGCGCGCTCCCCGCCAGGTCGGCCCCGGCGTAGCTGCACCAGTTGCACAGCACGGCAAGTATCGCAGGCTGCCATTCACTTGACTTCGCGCTGGTCTCTTCGGTCTTAGTTTCTACAGTTGTTGTCTCTTCAGCCATGATTCTCACTTTCAAGCGGAGCTGACAGCTATTTCTTTATTATGTATCCCGGCCTGAGCTCGCTCACCACGCAGGTGGCGGTGCTTACGGACACGGGAGTCCCATCAGGTCCTTTTGTCTCGGCGACCGAGGTCGATACTTCGAGTTCTTTCACGACCCCGACCCCATCTGCTACCCAATAGATCCCTCGTGATTTGCCCGAGGTAATCGTAAACTGCTTTTCCCACATATCGACCGTGCCGGATATATCATCGCTCGTATAGGCTACCTTCAGGCAATCCTTGAACGTTCCCGCCGGAACGGTGATGGTTTCCTTACCGACGACCTTCGCTATGAGCGGGATGCGCGTATCGGTATCCCGCATTACACCGACGTTCCACTGCTGCCCCGGGGCGCAGTTATGCTTATAATAGAAGATCGGCGGGTCGTAGGTCTGTTTATCCGGCTTATCATCGCCGGTTGCCTCCTGGCTCGTCCAGATGACCTTCTGTCCTTCGTTATCGTTTATTAGTTTAAGGTCAAGCGTCTCGGTGGAGTCGCCTCCGCCGGTCGATGACTTCGTTTGGGTCGTTTCGCGGTAATCATACACGGGCTGTGCCGATTTATTGTCTACCGCAAGCACTTCATAGACCGATGTCCCAAAAGAAGCGTCGTTATTACTGCCAACGCTCTTGCCCTGGAAGCGCACATCGCCCTTAAAAACTTTGTAGCAGTCGTATTCCCACTTGTTACCGACCGCGCACGGGATGATATCCGTAGCGAATGCCGCCGCGGCGAGCGTTACAAGCACACAAGCAAAAGTCACTGATAGAAACGTCTTAGTTTTCAATCCTCGTCTCCATTGCAAACTTCGCCCCTCTCCCGCTCTCTCATAAGCTCGAGCTGCCGCCGGGTGTTTATGTGATAAAGCCACACCCCAGCCGCCGCGTAGATAACAAATCCCGCCGCGCCGACAGCCCAAGACCTATACCAGGCAATCTCAATAAGCAGGGCCCCCAGGCCAACAACCTGCGCCGCCTGCAGCAGCCATTTCATTGTAAAATACTCGCAGGATGGACCGCCTTCACGTTCTCGAACACCGTAAAATCGTCCACGTTAAACGTCAGCAGGTTCTCCACATTATGCGCCATTCATCACCGCCGCAAGTCGATCATCGTGAGTCTTCTTGCCGCGGATGCTGTGCGCTCGCACTAGGCCCATCCACGCCAGGAATACTGCTGAATTATCCTCAAGCAGAACGAGACTGCGCAGCAACTCGGTAACCTGCTCTGCTACGGCATCCGGGTTCCACCCAAGGCCATTAACTTCAACTGGCCTTAACGTCATAACTCGCATTCGGGCGTAATCCCTCGAACGCATCGTGAGAGATTAAAATATCGCCATTCTCGTCAGCTTGAATTCTTTGTACCATCAACGTTCTCCACGACTCTCGCATCAGTCGTAGAAACTCTCCCGCCTGAGCGCTTCATCCGGAATATGAGGCGCTTTAGGATCAAGATTGTCGACCCATTCGAGAAAGGACTTGACCCATTGCTCCACCTCTTCCTTCGTCCGCAATGGTTCTTCTTCCACCGGCACCAACCTAAGCGCGTTGCCGTCAACTTCTACCTCATATTTGGTATGCAGCCCGGCAGGTCCCACTGCTTCCGTCGGCAAGGCCAAAGCCGAATAAGTAAGCTATCAGCAACCGCAAGATATTCACCCAGGAAAGATGGAGCCAGAAATACAAACCGATTAACAGCGCGATGATTACAATATCTACGCATGTCTGTGCGAACCGGCCTATTTTTGGCTCTCTGCCCTCCGCTACTTCCGCCCCTTCACCATATCCGCCAGTGATTCGATCTCAGCTAGTATCCCAGCGCCTTCGAAGCCCCGAAGTCTCGCCGAGAGGCTCCTGCACGCGGCGGAGCAGGTTCCGCAGCCTTTGCAGATGCTCTCGTTTACCCTGGCGACGGTCTTCATTACCTGGTTTTCGCGGGTCGAGCGCTCGCGGTCCATTACTTCGGTAAGCTCGATTGCCGTGAACGGGCAAACTCCGGTGCAGAGCCCGCAGCCCACGCAGGTGTCCTCGTTGATAAAGGCGATCATCGGCTCGCTCTTGATTGCTTCCTTGCTAAACAGGCCGATCACCTTGCTCGCGGCGCCGCTGGCCTGCGCGACCGTATCGGGGATATCCTTCGGATACTGGCATGCGCCCGCGAGGTAGATACCGTCCGTCAGTACCTCCACCGGCTTAAGCTTCGGGTGCGCCTCGGAGAACCAGTTATACTGATCCGTCGAGATACCCAGTTTCCGCGCAAGGTCTTTCGCATCGTGCTGCGGCTGCATCGCGGTCGCGAGGACCACCAGGTCAGCTCGCACCTCGACGGGCTTGCCCAGGAGCGTATCCGCGCCCTTCACGACCATCTGATCGCCATCCGGATATATCTTACTTACGCGCCCGCGGATGTAGTTCGCGCCATATTCCTCGATGGTCCTTCGCACAAACTCCTCGTAGCCCTTGCCGTTCGCGCGAATGTCCATATAGAAGACGTAAGTCTCGACATCGTGGAGCTTATCCTTCACGAGCAGCGCCTGCTTCGCGTTATACATGCAGCAGACCTTCGAGCAATACGGATGCCCGTGCTCGTCGTCGCGGCTCCCCACGCACGAGATGAAAGCTATCGACTTCGGCTGCTTGCCATCCGACGGCCTCTCGATATGCCCATCCGTCGGGCCCGAGGCGTTCATAATGCGCTCGAACTGGATCGCCGAGATCACGTCGGGGTATTTCCCATAACCGTATTCGCCCATCGCCGCGTGGTTCCACAGCTCGAAGCCAGTCGCGACCACGATTGCGCCGAACTTCTCAGTAACGATCTCGTCCTGCTGATCGTAGTTTATCGCTCCGGTCGGGCACATTTTTTGGCACACGCCGCACTTGCCGCCGGTGAATATCCGGCAGTTCTCGCGGTCGATAACAGGCTTGTTCGGAACAGCCTGCGGGAACGGCCTGTAGATCGCGCGCCTGGTCCCGGTCTTCTCGTCGAACTCGCTCGGAATCCCTTTCACGACGCACTTTTCGAGGCACAGCCCGCACCCCGTGCATAGCTTCTCATCGATGCTCTTCGCCCGCTTGCGGATCTTCACCTCGAAGTTCCCGACGAACCCGTTGACCTCTTCGACTTCTGAGTAACTCCAAATATCGATCAGCGGGTGGCTCGCGCAGTCCACCATCTTCGGGGTAAGAATACATGCCGCGCAGTCGAGGGTGGGGAAGGTCTTGTCGTACTGGGCCATGTGCCCGCCGATAGACGGAGTCCGCTCCACGAGCACCACCGGGTGACCCGCGTCGGCGATATCGAGCGCAGCCTGTATCCCAGCGATCCCGCCGCCGATCACGATCGCCTTCTTGGTGATCCCGATATCGTTCCTGAACAGCGGATAATTCTTCGCGACCTTCGCGACCGCCATCCGAGTGAGCTCAATCGCCTTTTCCGTAGTCTCCGGCGTCTTCTCATGCACCCACGAGCACTGCTCGCGAATGTTCGCCATTTCGACCATATACGGGTTCAGCCCCGCCCCGCCGATGCACCGCTGGAACGTCGGCTCGTGCAGCCGCGGCGAGCAGGAGGCAATCACGATCCTGTCAAGATTATGCTCCTTAATCGCCTCCTGGACCATATTCTGCCCAGGCTCGCTGCACATATACTTGTAGTCGGTGGCATACACGACACCAGGGAAGCTTTTAGCAGCCTCCGCAACCGCCGCCACATCCACTGTCTTAGCAATATTCGATCCGCACCAGCAAACAAAAACGCCAATTCTAGCCATAGGTAGTTCTCATTCTCAGATTTTAGTAGCTGTCGGCTGTTAGCCGCCAGCTTTCGGTTCTTCTTATTCGATCTCGATACCAGCCGAACAAGCCGGCCCACAATGCCAATAAGCACATTGTTATGACTCGCAGCGCTATCTCGCTGAATCCAGTCAATTCACCAATTTCGCCGCTGCTGATCAAAGCGCCAAGCGCAGTAAAAAATAGCGCGTGCAGCAGATTGGCTCTTCCTCTAAGAGGAGTAGTATAGATCATTCACGGCACAAGCATTCCGGCCATAATGAATCCGAACACCAATCTAAGTCATAAGTTGAATACTGGATATTCGCCCATGAATGCCAGCACGAAAGCTACGGCCGCAATGATAATTAAAACAATCCGCTTATGCGTCGTTGATATGTCTTCGGATCGCCGGTTATCAGCCGTCAGCTTAGAGTTTATACTCCATACTGTGAAATCCGTGCAGGCCTTCTCGCCAACACGTAGATCAAAGCCCCCAGCGAGTGCAGCAGCACTATCACGAGGACCCATATAATCTTATCGTTGCCCGTGCTCGGTTCGTGCTTGATGCAGTCGATAAGCGCCCACAACCAGAACACGAACAACCCAAGGCCGATTCCCAGAAGCACGATATAAACAAAAATCAACGATACCCAGTTAACTGATGTAAACATCTCGGCACTCCATCTCTACCTGGTTGGAGATTTCCGAACCCCAAAAACCACTACTGAGTTTCAGGTAATGTAGTGGCAACCTGGCAGAAGGCTTCGTGCTCGATCCGAACCGCCAGTACGTCACATCATTATGCGAAACTCAATAGGCCTATAAATAACCACGCTGAACCAGAGTTCTTACACCCCTAGCGAATGCCCAGGCGGTTAGTGGCCAGACAAACGCGAGCGCGGCAGATCCTAAAATCCCGGCAACAGAGCTTATGTCCATTGACGAAGAGCAGCACGTTATAGCAAAGACTACGCTGCACAAAGGAATGCAATATACAAGCGCCAGGCGCCAGTCCCACCACCGAAGGCCCAAACTGCAGCAAAAATGCACTATCGGCGGTATAAACAAACAGATAAAGGCTTCATCCGGAACCTCAGGATCGGTAAGCATCCCAATCAACAGCACGAAAAACGGTAAACAGACCAGAATGCCTAACGCCGCAGCAAGCAAATAGCGCTTCCGATTTATTGCTGTCTCCATTATTTCGGGAAACCCCTTTCCCGAAACCGCTCAGCCCGAATCTACCGAATCCCCCCACCGCGCCGCCTCGCATGTAGCAGCCCGAGCAGCATCGCGTATCCTATCGATAATCCCGCCACCGCGCCCATCAGCACTCTTAGCGCCGGGTTCGATACCTCCGGCCGAACACTCATCAGCGCGGCATATATTATCAAAGCTGCCACTATCCGAACGGGCAGGCTCAAGCGTTTCACTTTAATCGTAGTTGTTTCCTTTAACGGCTCGGAACATAGCTATCAGAGTAGCGCCCTGAATTCGTCCCAGTAAGTCCCATATCTCGAACGATGCTCGCGAGCGTCTTGGGCTTCAGCACCTTGCCTGCGTGCACCGGTATTGCTATTCGACGCTTATCAAAATCTCTTACATATACACGTTGGCTGCCTGTTTCGCGATCGAGTCGGTATCCCGCATTAAGCGCGGCACGCCCGACCTGCTCGCCAGTGACATAGGGCATATGCGGACTCAAGCCGCAACCTCTACCGGCATTTTAAGAATATCTTCTTTGGGAAGTGGCTCACCGGCAGACTTCAGGCTCCCGATATAGGCCTCCATCGCCTCACGTATATTCTATTCAGCCTCAGCCAGGGTGTCGCCTTGACTATGACATCCGGGCAAAGCAGGAACAAATGCGTGATAACCGCCGTCTTCTTCGCGCTCTAATATCGCAATGTATCTCACGCCAATTCCTCCGGTCTTTTGCACGCTCACGCAGCCTTCTGCCGTTCTTATGCCGCGACATTCACGTGAGCGATCAGAAAACCATCATCGCCCGTAACTTCGACGCCATCCTCTCGCAGAGCCGCAGTATAGCACATTATCGCATCCCGCGTATTTTCGATTGCTTCCTCAACAGTCTCTCCCTGAGAAAAGCAGCCCGAGAGAGCTGGGACTTCGGTCCAGTAACCACCTTCTTGTGCAGGACGCACTAAAATCGTGTAGTTCATATCTTACCTCCCGAGAAAACTCAGGAATTCATCAACGGTCAGACCGGCTTTTCTTATGGCCGCCTGGAGCAGTCCCGATTTCACGTCGCCGTGGTCCGGAATCGAGAGCAGTTGCCCATTAGGCATCTTGATCACCTCTGTGCCGCTTCTTGACTACCCCGCCTGCTCTTTCAAAAGCACGAACCACTTCATCAGGTTTTATCTCGATAAGCAATATGTCAGCTCTCCGCCGCCTGCACTACCTGCTCCCGATCGATCGCGTCCAGCGCGGAGTTCACGTCCACCAGGTGGCTCGCGAAGCACTTTTTCACCCCCGGCGTCTCCATCGCAAGCCCGAGGAGTTCGGTGAAATAGAACACCGGCATCGTCAGGTCCTCGCCTCGCAGCTTTCCGGCGGCGGTTTGCCTCATCTCCAGGTTCGTCATGCACAGCGGGCACGCGGTCACGATGCAGTTCGCGCCGTGCTTTTTCGCGTTGCTGATGATATCGCCCACCAGCTTCACCACTATCTCGCTCTTAGCGATCCCGAAACTCGCGCCGCAGCACTCGTTCTTGAAATACCACTCCACCGGCTTCGCGCCGACGGTCTCCATCGCCTTATCCAGGCTTTTGGGGTCCTCGGCATCGTCGAATCCGAGCACCTTCGGGGGCCGCAGGAGGAGGCATCCGTAGTAGCACGCGGGTTTGAGGCCGGTTAGCTCCTTGCGGATATTCGCGTCGACCTTCTCGAGCACCTCCGGGGTCGTGAACACCTCCAGCGCGCTCTTCACCGACACCGCGCCCGTGAACTTCTTCTCCAATTTGGAGTTGATCTCGTCGCGCAGAGCCGGCTTCTCTCTCATCTCGATCTCCGCCCCGCGCAGCCGATTGTAGCAAGCCGCGCACGGAGCGACGACATCGCAGCCCATCTCCTCGGCGATCCCGAGGCTTCTCGCGGGCAGCGCGACGCTCAAGGTATGATCGAGATTATGCGCGGAGGTAGCCCCGCAGCAGCTCCAGTCCGGAATCTCGACAAGCTCGATCCCCAACGCTTCAGCAACAAGCTCAGTCGACTGACCAAACTCCCTGCCCGTCGATTCCAGACTACAACCGGGAAAGTATGCGTATTTCATGATAAGTCCTCAGTTAACATTAAAGAAGCTGTCAGCTTTCAGCCAAAACATATTCAGGGCTTGCGGCCGTCTATCTTTATCTTGCCTCCGGGCCAGCGATTCATGAGAACGTCCAGCACCGCGATTCCTCCGGCCAGCGAAACAACACCGAAGAGCATAGAACGTAAATCCCAGTATCGCGGTGAAGCAATCAACTCCACAATGGATTCCGCAGTGCACCAAAGTCCTGCCAGAACCGCGACTATTCCCAACAGCGCTGCCACACAAGCCACCATTGCTTTTTTATAGAATAGCCTCGGCATCTTAGCTCCCTTCCGGGCTCTCCGCTCTCCACTCTCAGCTACTTCTTAAACAGCCCCCGCACTTCCCCGCGCCCCTTCACGAAGCTCGGGATCAGCCCCAGCTTGCCCTTCAAAAACATCTGGATTCCGGAGAGGACATCTGAGAAAAAGTCGCGGCTTCGCATTTTATACATTCCCATCAGGGTGATCTCGTGTACGCGCCCGAACCGCTTTACTTCCCTAAGGAACTGATCGTGGAACTTGAGGACGTTCGCCTCTTTCGCGGCCTTGCCGGAGTCTACCGATATCTGCCTGCACGCGTCCATCACCTTACTTAAGGCGACGCCGCGCGGGCAGCGGGTAGCGCAGGTCTCGCATCCCGCGCACAGCCAAATCGCGGAGCTCGAAAGCACCTCGTCCCTGAACCCTAGCTGCGCCATTCGCATCACCTGGTTCGGGGCGATATCCATACTAAAAGCCGCCGGGCATCCCGCGGTGCACTCACCGCACTGATAGCAGCTCATAACGTTCTCGCCGCATTTTTCGCGGATTTCGAGCTTAAATGTGGGGTCGGTTAATTTATTCATCGAGCCCAGCGGGGAAGTCTCTTCTCTTGCCTCAGAACTCAACGCGGTCTCCATAAGTCCAGCTCATTTTTCGTGAATTAGCAGCCTTGCCAAACAGCCGAGCAATTCTACCACAAACATGCTACCACCGCAATGAACCAGCGTCAAGGCAAGATTGTGACAAGCATCACAAAGATGAAACTTGTGCTCGCTCAGCCAGCCAGGCTTCCCTATCCGCCCACCCAAAGCATATCCAAATCCCACTCCGGAAATTGCCGCGAATATAGTAGGAAGCATCAACATCACGCCCAGAAGAGATCCAGGACGATATGATTGTGAATCTAATCCGATTACCAGGTCCGGGGGAATGCTTATCAATAGCATAAGCAATAGGCAAGCCACACAGGCAACCAATGCGGCAAAAAGCTTCAGAAGAAGCCTGCCGGGATGCTTCAACGGCCCATCCGCTAGCACTAATCCTGCTGTTATAAAGAGTATGATACAAGAATAGCCAAGAGCAAGAAAAATGGGGTTGTTCGGATGAGTATGCGATGTCGTAACAGTAATCCATCGCTCCGGCAGGACTAGATAAGCCGTCACAAGCCCCACCGCCCCGCCGACCGCCAGCCGAGCCATCCGAAGCAAAACGACGCCCCAGGATCATGTCACTTTTACATGAGCCGACTCACAACTCGACATCTTCCAGCCCGAATCATCCGACGCCACGCTGCCCTCCCAAATCGAAAATAGCTAAATGCCTTCGACTCTCAGCCACGTCTGGCCGATACCTATTTGATCGCCCAGCCGCAGGACATGTTCCGAGATTCTCACCCCATTTATCCACAGACCGTTCGTGCTCCCGAGGTCGCGCGCTACCCAGCCTGTTCCATTCCAAAGTATCTCCGCATGATGCCTGCTCACGACCGTATCCCACGCCAGGTTGATCGCGCACCCCACCTCGCGCCCTATCCTGATCGAGCCCGATCCGAACTGGAACACCTGTCCCATGTGCGGGCCCGAGATCACACGGAGGGTAATGTTCCCCGTCGCGGGCACAACCATCGGCTGGACCATGGTCTGAGCGGGAGGATATGATGCCTGAGGAACGTGCGCTCCGGGGTCGGGCTGAGCGTAAGGTTGCATACCGCGACCGCGCAGCGCCTTTTGGTGGAACCGCAGCCGGTGCCTGCCGATGCTGATGACATCCGAGTCTTTAAGCTCGACCGATGGCGTCGGAGATCCGTT
>Ga0078972_1010545_pt1 | contig 17172 bp, 16 predicted proteins | sample YelNatPaOPGAMG01_FD_67568 | JGI IMG/M metagenome (GOLD analysis project Ga0078972, IMG submission 67568) | Hot spring thermophilic microbial communities from Obsidian Pool, Yellowstone National Park, USA - OP-RAMG-01 (SPADES assembly) (version 2) | ecosystem: Environmental > Aquatic > Thermal... | reverse complement strand
CACACATCTTGCTAAAGTTTGCAAAAAGTGAGAAAGGAGTTGTTTATTCGCTTTTGGTAATAGAAATTCTACTTGCTTTTCTAGTTTTGCTTTGGTTCAAGCCATTTTGAAATAAACTTTGTTAAAGTCAAAATCTGTTTTTTCAAGATAGGCACTTTTGTTGCGATAAGCTCTAGTAGCCTGATATCTTGTTGAGTATAGAACCTTAAAGGAAGTAAAACTACCAGGTATGCTATTACTCCTGATAAAGCAACTAAGATTTTTATGAGTAGCGAAGCTTCAAGGATATCTGAAAATAGAAGGAATAGTAAAAATATTATGGATGAGCATACAAGTTTAAGTAAGTTTTTCCATTGAAGTTCTAAGCTTAACACTTTTTTTATGAAATGATAACTAAGACAAAAAATGAAGAATGAAGAAATTAAATATGCAAGTGCCAAACCTTGAGATGAGTATGTTTTAATCAATAAAGGTGCTATAAACAAGAAAAATATCGCAGAAACTATCCAAATATTCCTACTCAGCTTAGTTTTACCAGCAGCGTATAGGCTGGACAAGAAAAGATTAGCTAGACCAAAAACCATAGACGCTACTACTAGCGTAGAAAGCAGATTGGTTGCTCCCAAATATTCGTGCCTAAGTAAAAGAAGTATTGGTTTGGAAAATGATACCAAAAAAATTGCTGCTGGTAGCATGAGAAACAGAGCATACCTCAGGACTATTTGCAACAAATAGGTTTGATGTTGTCGTTTTCTTCCTACAGAAAGCAGTGAAATTATCGGGAATAAAGCCTGGGTTAGAACACCCGGAATAATAGTTATGAGGGAAGCTACTAAAAGGGACATGGAATAAGTTCCTGTAACATATTGGCTTTGTAAGGAAGCTAATAGGATGATTTGAAAGTTTGAAAAGACCAAACCAGCTATCAAAGTAATGAAGTAGGGCAATGCATAATCGATCAAAATTTCTCTACCGTTGATTTTCTCTTTGCTTGCTGGAAAGAACCAAGATTTTCTGAACCTTCTCAGGTCTATCATTGTATAACCGATTAAAACTCCTATCAATGGGCTTATGTAGCCGAAACCTAATACTAAAAGCAATATAGTAACCACAAGCTTCAAGACTGTGCCAATCAAATCTGTCGTGAAAAACATTCTCATGTTTTGAAATCCCCACATTATGCAACCGAAAAAAGTTGAGAATGTGAAAAGCAAAAGCATGGCTGATGAGATGGCAATAGTGTAAGGAGGTAGTTTTAATATTGTTTGTAGTTTTGAATAGAAAAGAAATAAAACTAAAATAAGTATCAAATTAGAAGTCAGGAGAACTTTTAGTGTAAACCTTGTGAGACTAACAATTTTTTTGTATCGTTTCTTCTCAAGATATTCTGGAATTAATTTTGGCAAAACACCTTGAAAGCCTAGAAGGCTTAAGGATGACAAAAGTAGAGCAAGGTTTATTGAAGTAGATACTATACCAACCTCATTTGGAAGTAAAAACCTTCCTGTGAAAAACCAAAAAAATAGGCCTAGAAAATTAACTATTAAAAGGTCTAGAAAAAGGTAAACTGAGTTTGAAAACATTTTTCTTGTTAAGCTCATAATATTGCCTTTATTACCTATGGGCTAGTTTCTATAAGAATGAATCTACCCTCTTTAAATTTTATTTTATATTTGTTTAACCATTGTTTTTTCTTTTGAAAAGTTTTTTTATCAGTCAAGATATAATCAATTTTAAACTTTTTTATTGTATTATCTATATCTTCTTCAAGCTTCTCAAAAAATTTTAGATTTTTGAAATAGAAAGATATGTTTAAAAAATAAATAACATTTTTTTGTCCAAAAAATGCTACTAATGGGGGCTCGGCGTTTTCTGCCATAAACCATAGATTGTTTTTTAGCAATTTTTTTATTTTTTTACAAATCTTTAAAAGAGTGTATGATAACTTTTTTTTGCGTATATATCCTTTTAAAGCCGAAAAAATACCACAAAATAATAACCCGATTGGAAAAAATACTAATAAGAAATTCAACAAACTGAAGTTTTTTACTAAAAAATAGCCAATCAGAAAAGATGATGGAAATATTGTATATTCCACATACCTTTCACCTTCACCAAAACATCTCAAAATTGGTATAAAAACTGTTAAAATTCCGGAAATGTATAGAGAGAGGGAAATTGTCATTAGCATGAAATTTGTTTTGTTATTAACGAAAAAACCAGGGTTTTTCATATAAAATATAAAAATCAAGAAAATGGGAATACCAAGAAAAATTACACCAATCTTTTTAATCTTAAAGTCTAATGTTTTGCAATACCAATGTGATTTTCTTATACAACCTATATGTTCTATCAAAATTTTTTTATAAAATTTTCTAAAAATTACCAGAATTAGAGAGGTAATCAATAAGGAATAGAAAATATCAATTCTATAATCTGGCAAAAACAAAAAAATGGAAAATAAAATAATTAATAAAACTTGTGATGAAAACTTGTGCATAAAAAATATCGCTGCCACCATAACTCCAGTTAAAATAAGTAAAAATATGTATGTTATTGAAGAAGACGTATTTAAGAGTATTAAAGATATGATTATGGAATTAATAATCGTGTATGATAAAATTCTTGGTGTAAACCTTAAACTTTCTAAAAGCATAAATGGTATAAGCAAGTATATTATCAGAACCACAATTAAAATAGAAATGTTTTGGGTATATGTTATCAAAAATAAACCGATTAATAAAATATTAAGTGAGTCTATAAAGGCACTAATATCTTTAACGTGTTTTGAAAGCCATTCCAAAGGTAAAAGTGAGAGAATACAGTGAAATAAAAAAGGATAGCTGAAAGGTAATTTAAAATACCTGTCTATCAAAAAATAATCAAATGTTTCTGGGATTTTTTGTTTTTCTTTTATATACTTAATTATGCAGAGGTGTGTATATTCATCTGTAGTATAATAACGAGATTTAATCGCTATTGTCCTTTTTAAAAAGAAATTGAAAATAAAAATTGCGACGACTAAAGCAAATGATAAAAACATAACTATCCGAAAAGTTTTTTCAATGCAAAACTATAATCATAATCCCATCTTATAACTTGCCATTCCTTACAATAATTACAAGGTATTATATTTTTGAGGCTTTCCTCATCTTTTAAAATATTGAGATGTGCCTCACGCAATCTATTATATTCTTCACTTGACCATATTTCCTTGATTGAATGCTGACGCATATCGCCTATTACCGATTCTTTTTTCCAATCATCAGGACAAAACCTTACCTTACCATCATATCCTATTACCGTTCTCTTAAAAGGAATGAGACAAGGCCATCTTTTAAGTTTTTTATCATATTTTTGGTTTTTAGTTTCCATTATTCCTTTAACGTCCACGTAATGCCTTATTATAACTCTATCTACTATTTGAGAAAAATATTTCTTGAACAATAAAATCTCATTTTTAGCTTCTGGTTGGTCAATTATGCTAACCATGATTTTTTTATTTTTCAATTTCATTTTATTTCTCAGGTAAACGAAATTGAAAATGTTCCTCATAACTCTATTATAATCAGACCCAACTCTTATCTTCTCATATGTGTTTTTAAAAAATGCATCGAAACTCACTTCTACTGCTATGTTAGTTTCGGTTTTTCTTAAAAGTGCATCAACAATTTCTCCGTCTAAAAAAACACCATTAGTGTTGAATGCAAATGTTTTTATCTTCTTTTTTTGTATGTAATCTATTTGTTTAATGATGTCTTTATGAATAAGTGGTTCTCCATCATTAGTAAACCTCAAGACAGAATCATATTTTGACACCTCGTCTACTACTTTCTTAAAGATTTTCCACGGCATGGAAAATGGTTTGTAGCCTGGAATTAATTTTTTCACATCCCTTTGTGGGCAATGAATGCATCTTAAATTACAAATGTTGTTGGTCTCTACATGGACCATAGTTGGAAATTCTTTTTCCTTATTATTTTGAAATCCGTATACAATGTTTTTCAAAATCTCACCTATTTATAATTATTTCAAAGGGAAAAATAAAATGCCACTTGTAAGCTTCTTTTAATTCCTCTAACGGTAGTTTGAGCAAATGATTTATATCTTCTATAACTTTCACTAAATACCAGTTTTTACCTTCCAAAGACCCCCACCTACTTTTATAATTGTACACCCCCTTTGAATTTTCTGGAGAAGATTGCCAATTAAAATATTTAATCCCCCTTTTAAATGCATTTACAATTGTGTGATATAATAAATAGCTGTTGGCTCCTGTTTTCAAAAACTCTGTTTTAGCTGTTGAGAAATAATCATCAATAACATAGTTATTGTAAACAAAAACTCCTCCACCTATTATTTTTTTATCTTTTTTAATTAAGAAAAATTCTCCCTTACCCTTCTTTATCACATTTTTAAGGAGTGATAAACACCATTCAATTGGCAATGTATAGCCACCGACCGCATTCATTCTCTCAGTTAAACTCTCATTATACCACTCTATCATTTCTTTTTCGTCAATACTATGTTGTATTTCAAATGAATATTTCTCAGCTTTTTTAATACTACGTTTTATATCTCTTCCTAATCTTGCATTAAATTCATTCAAACTAGAGCCAACCAATCTTATGTATTGATAAATTTTTTCTTTTTCATAAGTTGGTGATAAATATTTTTTGTATAACTCGTAATCGTTTTCCCTAAAAGGCGGTGTAAATATGGAAACTAAAATGCATTTTTTATCTTTGGCAATTTTAAGTAATTCAAAAATTATTGCCTGGAAGATTTTTTCTCTTGCAATTCCATCAAAGTTACTAACTATTCCTCCATAAGAAGCAGGATATGGACTTGATTGAATTATGTTCCCCAATTCATTTTGATAAAAGAATGCTGGCATATAACCAATAACTTCATTTTTTGAATTTTTAGCAATCAAATACATTGCTTCATCAGTTCCCATATCCAAAATAGCATCACGCCATTCTAACGATTGTTGCACCAAAACTTTTTCACTTCTATTAATGAAATCTGTAAGTTGATCTTCGTTTTCTTTTTTAAGCAACTCTACTTTAATCATGTTATATACCCAATTTATTTTTATACCATTCTATAGTTCTTTTTAATCCTTCTTCCAAATCAACTTTTGGTTCAAATCCCAATTTCCTTCTAGATTTCTCAATATCTGGAACTCTTAATTCAACATCAACATAGTTCTTTGGTACAAAAACTATTTTGCTTTTTGAATTTGAAAGTTGAATTATTTTTTGTGCTAAATTTAAAATGGTAATAGTGCTTCTTGGGTTACCAATATTGAAAACATCTCCTATTGCCTCTTTTTTTTCGATACAAAGTAGGGTAGCATCAACTATATCGCTAATATAACACCATGCTCTTATCTGATTGCCATCGCCATGTATTTGAATATCATTGTTTTTAAGTGCATTTACAACAAAAACATGAACAGCGCCCTCACCAACTTGACCTGGACCATACACATTAAAGGGTCTTATCGAAACAACAGGTAGGTTAAACTGCTTGTAATAACTAAAAGTAAAATGCTCTGCTGTTAATTTGCTATTTGCATAAATCCATCTGGCTTCTCCAACTGTGCCAATCGTTATATTAGAATTTTCATTCAGTTTATAGGCATATGGACCGTATACTTCGCTTGTCGAAAAATTAACAAATCTTTCTAAGTCACAATGTTTTCTGGCACTCTCTAGCACATTATAAGTTCCTATGAGATTTATCTTCAGAGTATCTAATGGGTTTTTTAAAACTGTGTCAACACCAGCGATAGCTGCTAAATGAATAACTATATCACTATTTTCTATTGCTTTTTCTAATCTTTTTTTGTCTAACACATCTCCTTTAACCAAAGTTAAATTACCTCTAGAAAGCAAATCTGTATCTTTAATAGAATTCCTCCTTAATGAATCGTAAATTACAATCTCATTTTTATCAATCAGTCTACTACATAATGCAGTACCAATAAAACCTGCTCCACCTGTTATAAAAATCTTTTTGTTTTTAATCATTTTACTCTCCTTTTAAGTTCTTTAAGATGTTTCACAATTCTCTCTATTTCGCTTTCTTTCAAAGAATGAAAAATTGGTAGTGCAATAGCTCTTTTGAATAATTCTAGTGAATTGGGACATTTGTCATTCGATTTGTAAACAGGTTGTATGTGAGAAGCGTAGGTTCCTATTTGAGTTTCTATATTCTTTTTCATTAAGAAAGCTATCAACTTGTCTCTTTTTATTTTTTTATCAACAATACAAACGTAGCTCTGATATACATGATAAACATCTTTATCGACATAGGGAGGGTTAATAAAATCTATTCCTTCTAAAGCATCATTCCAGTATTTTGCAAGGTATCTGCGTCTTCTGATAAATGTTTTGAGTTTTTTAAATTGTGCTATACCAACAACAGCATTTATGTCACTCATCTTGTAATTATATCCTAGTGAAACAAACTTTGGTATTTTATTTCTATTTTTAATCATCCCATAGTTAGATAACATTCTTACTTTTTCTGCCAAATCTTTATTGTTAGTGACCACCATTCCACCTTCTCCTGTGGTTATATTTTTCCTAGCATGAAAAGATATACAACCTAAATCTCCTATTGTTCCAGCAAAACGGCCCTTATATTTTGCTCCAAGAGCACATGCTGCGTCTTCAACCACTTTTATCCCGTGTTTTCTTGCGATTTTCATGATTTCGTTCATTTTACATGGTTGGCCAAATGTATGCACTGGTATAATTACCTTTGTTTTTTCTGTGATTTTTTCTTCTATTAAATTTGGATCTAAATTATATGTTTTGATGTCCACGTCTACAAAAACTGGTTTTGCACCGCAATATAACACAGCATGACCAGTAGCTGGAAATGTGTAATCTGCAACTAAAACCTCATCATCTTTTTTTATTCCCAAACTTAACAAAGCTAGATGAAGAGCTGACGTACAATTAGTAACCGCTATCGCATATCTAACACCTAAAAATTTTGATATCATTTTTTCGAATTCTTCTACTTTTGGACCTTTACTTACATAACCGGATTTTAAGACATTTATTAATTCTTTAACTTCCCTTGAATCGAAAAATGGTCTTGCTAGAGGGATTTTCCTTTTTGAATTCATAACTATCTTATAAAGATATGTTTTTTTAATTATTTTTAGTATGATTATCTTCATCATAGGCACAAGGTCGGAAGCAATAAAATTCTCTACAATAATCAGAGAGTGTGAAAGAAGAAATTTACCCTTCAAAATTCTAAACACAGGACAACATGGTCAAGAAGAAATGATAAAGTGGGTGAATAAATTAGAATTGCCAGAACCTGAGATAAATCTTGGTACTTCTTTGAGAAAATTATGGACAGAAAAAGGCGTTTTTGGTTCTTTACAAATTTTTTCATATTGGAGTAGTACAACTTTTTTAAAACTAATTTCTGTCTTTAGAAAAGAAAAACCAAAAATTGTATTCTACCAAGGGGATACCATAGCAGTACCTATAACTGCTCTAGCTGCTAGAATGTCTTCAAAAGGAATTCTATTAGCTCATAGGGAATCAGGAATGCGCTCACACAGACTTTTAGAACCTGTTCCTGAAGAATTTAACAGAAGGTTAGCAGATAAATTTACAGATATACATTTTTGTCCTGTGAAAAGTGCTGTCAGAAATCTGTTAAAGGAAAAGGCGCATGGAGAAATACATTATGTCGGTGATCCTATTGTGGAAATAGTGGAATATGTCTTGAAAAAATTCAAAAACCCAAGAAAATTTAGAAAACACAAAGACTTTGTTGCTATAAGCATACATAGATTTGAAAATATAAACAATAAACTTAAGATGCTCAACTTATTTAAAGTCTTGGAAAACTGTCCATTCAATGTCATTTTTCCGTTGAATGAAAACACAAGAAGAAAATTTGAAAGGTATAAATTACTTGAAAAAATGGAGAATTTGAACCATGTAAATATTACAAATCCGATACCATATGTGGAATGGATAAACATAGTAAAAAATGCCAAAGCAATTATTACCGATAGCGGTGGGTTGCAAGAAGAAGCTCACGTGATGAAAATTCCTTGTATATTGACCAGAAATGTAAGTGAATGGGAAGAACTTGTAGATGCAGGTGTTTCAGTTCTTACAGGATTTAATGTAGAAAAAATATTAGGTTGTTTAGAAGATGTAAAAAATAAAGGAAGTTTCTACAAAAAAGTTAAGAAAACTAAATGCTTGCTTGGAGACGGTAAAGCTACGGAAAGGATAGTAGATATATTAGAAGAAAAATTAAAGGTTTGATTTATGTGTGGTATAGCTGGCTATTTCGGATTTGAAAATATTTCTTTACTTAAGAAAATGTTGAAAGTTTTGAAACATAGAGGTCCTGATGATGAAGGCATCTTTCTTGACGAAAATGTTGCTCTTGGTAACAGAAGGCTCTCAATAATAGATATAAAACACGGCAAACAGCCGATACACAACGAAACAAAAGATTTATGGATAACTTATAATGGGGAGATATACAATTATCTTGAATTAAAAGAACAATTAGAAAAGCTTGGGCATAAGTTTTATACCAATAGCGACACAGAAACAATACTTCATGCTTATGAAGAATGGGAAATAAATTGTCTAAAAAAAATAAATGGAATGTTTGCTTTTGCCATATGGGATAAAAGAGGTAAGAAGCTATTTTTGGCAAGAGACAGGTTTGGTATAAAACCTCTTTACTATTTTGTTTCAGGTGGGAAGTTTATTTTTGCTTCTGAAATAAAAGCTATTCTCCAAGATAACTCTGTAGAAAAGGTTCCTAATGATGAAGTAATATACAAATTTTTGGTCTATGGTTATAATGATATCGAGGAAGAAACTTTTTTCAAAGGAATAAAAAGGTTGTTGCCTGCACGCTACATGATCGTCAACAAGAATGGAATAAAAATTAAAAAGTATTGGGGTTTGAAGGTTAATAAAAAAATAAATAATCTTGAAAATGAAGAAGAAGTTGCAAGAAAGTTATACGCCTTGCTTGAAGATAGTGTCAAAAGGCACTTGATTAGTGAAGTTCCTATAGGCACTTGTTTGAGTGGTGGCTTAGACTCTTCCATAGTAGTTTGTATTATCAACAAACTTTTGAAAGAAAACGGGAATTTAGAAAAAATTATAGGAAAAATGCAAAAATCTTTTTCAGCAGTTTTTGATGATAAAGAGATCGATGAAAGAAAATATATAGAAGAAGTTGTTAATTTCACAAGAATTGAAAAAAATTACACTTTTCCTTCAGCAAAAAAACTTTGGAAGGATTTGAAAAGAATTGTTTACTTTCAAGATGAACCTTTTATTAGCCCAGGAATGTATGCTCAATGGGAAGTCATGAAGCTTGCAAGTAAAAAGGTTAAGGTTGTTTTAGATGGGCAAGGGGGGGATGAAATTTTTGCTGGCTATATACCTTATTTTGGAATTTACTTCAAGAATCTTTGGAAAGAGAAAAAGTATTTCAGATTAATGAAAGAGTTTTTGTCAAGTTTAGATTTAACTCTACCTTTTGTTTTAAGATTTTTGAGTCAGAAAAAAATAGAAAGTGGAATAAAGCAAATGTTAAATGAAGAATTTGTGAAGAATTTTGAGCAAAAGGTTAAACCTAAATGGGGAGCAAACAATTTTGCTGATTTCCTGTATTTGGAAATGACAAAAAATAGCTTACCAAGACTTTTGAGGTATGAAGATAGAAACTCTTCTGCTTTTTCTGTAGAAGCTAGGGTTCCTTTTCTTGATCATAGAATTGTGGAATTTGTTTTCTCTTTGCCTCTTTCTGCAAGAATAAAAAATGGTTGGACAAAATATATTTTGAGAAAAGCCGTTAAATGTACAATACCTGAAAAGATTAGGAAGAGAAGAGGCAAGATAGGGTTTGCTGTACCTGAAAAAAGGTGGCTTATTGAACTTAAAGATGAGATTATGAGAATTTTTAATTCGAAAGAATTCAAAAGTAGGAAATACTTTAACCAAGACGAAATAGTAAAAAAGTTTAAAGAATTTTGTGAAGGTAAGCTGAGTGATGAATACGTTAAAGTTTTTTGGAGAATTTTGATTTTGGAGTTTTGGTTTAGAATTTTTATAAAGAATAACAAATTATGAGTTATGAAAATATTATTAGTATATAGACACCCTGCAACTTTCATCGAAAATGATTATAAAATTCTTAAAAAGTATTTCACTGTTTATATGCACCGAACAAAATTTTCTATCAAAAATCTTTTAAAACTTTTCTTACTTATCAATAAAGTCGATTTGGTCTTTGCTTGGTTTGCTAATTGGTCTGCAGCTGTTTCTCTTCTGTTCTCAAAACTGATGAAGAAAAAATTTATAGTAGTGGGTGGTGGTCTAGACAGCACTTGGATATTAAAAAAGAATAAGATAAAAAATTTAGAAATAAGAGGTCTTTTTGAAAAAATTCAAAAAATAATTTCTAAGTTTGTTTTTAATCATGTGGATTTTGTAATTCCTGTATCTAAGTTTGCGATGAAAGGTATTCTACTAATTTCAAAACCCAAAAGAATTAAAGTGGTTTACAATGGCATTCCAATAAGGAAAATAACTAAATGTAAAAAACAAAATATCGTTCTTACTGTGGGTTCTATAACAAGTCTTAATATAAAAAAGAAAGGTTTACTAACTTTTGCAAAGGTAACAACATTACTTCCTGAAATTAAATTTTTCATAATAGGAAGTTATAATGAAAGATCTTTGTTTTACCGTATACTACGAAGTATAGGAGGCAAAAATCTCTACTTCACTGGATATCTTGACAAAAATGAATTGTTTAAATTTATGTCAAAAGCAAAAGTGTATTGCCAATTGTCTTATTCCGAATCTTTCGGATATGCTTTAGCTGAAGCTATGTTACACCAATGTATACCAATAGTGACCAAAAGAGCAGCATTGCCAGAAGTAGTTGGAAATATAGGGTTTTATGTAAAATACGGAGATTATAAGGGAATTGCCAAAATAATTAAAAAGGCATTAAATCTTCCTGGTAATTTTGGCGAAAAAGCTAGGAAAGGAGTAGTTAAAAAATTTGATATTAAGAAACGAGGGGAGGAGTTGGTAAGTATCATTAAAAACCTCTTTGAAGTTTAAATAAAAATGAAAAATTTACAAAATTATTCAAATAATAAAAATAATTCTGGAAGAGAAACAACAAAAATATTATTATTTTAAAATATATTAATGAGAATTTTAAATGTTGGTTGCGGTAAAGATACTTATGGAACTGATTTTGTTGATTTATATCCTTCCCGACCAGAGGTTATTAAATGCAATATAGATAAAGAGAAGCTTCCCTATAAAGATGGGACATTTGATAAAGTTTATGCCAAATGTATCTTCGAACATTTAACTAACCCTGGCTTCGCGTTAGGTGAAATGGTGAGAGTCTTGAAAAAAGGTGGTATTTTAGAGATAATAACAGATAATGCAAGTTATCTAGGATATCATCTGTCTATTTTTGGCACAAAATTACATATGGGTGGTTATAAAGGATTTGGTAAAAATGATAAACATTATGCATTATACACTGCAGAGCATTTAAAGAATTTTATAGAAAATTTTAGATTAAAACTAGTTAGAATAGAATATCAAAATACTAAAGGCAATTTATTAGTACAAATAATTAGAATGCTTCTCATGATGCTATCCCGAAGAATAGCCTGCCCTAGGATAAGAGTAATTGCTTATAAGATTTGAATTCTCTATTTAAAATATGAAATTTTCTGTATTTGGTCTTGGTAACATAGGCTTGCCCTTAACTTGTATATTTGCCTCTATCGGAAAAGTGATAGCTGCAGATATTGACAAAAATAAAGTTGAAATGATTAACAAAGGCGTTTCTCCTTTGCCAAATGAGGAGCTTGTTCCTGAACTTTTGAAAAAATACGTTGAAGAAAAGAAAATAGAAACAACTACAGACTTAGAATATGCTGCAAAAAATTCTGATGTCAAAATAATAATCGTTCCTTTAGTGATTGATAAAAACAAAAAACCTGATTTTTCTGCCATAATTTCTGTCTCAGAAGTAATTGGTAGGAATCTTAAAAAGGAAGATTTGGTTATAGTCTCGACTACCATGCCAATAGGTGCTACAAGAAATGTTGTTGGAAAAATTCTTGAAAGAAAATCTAAACTTAAAGCTGGTAAAGATTTCTATCTTGTTTATGCTCCTGAACAAACGATGAATCCTCATGTGATTAAAGATTTAACAGAAAATTATGAGCAAATTATAGGTGGTGTGAACAAAAAATCTGCTGAAAAAGCAAAGGAGATATATGAAAAGATAAATAAGAAGGGCGTTATTGTGGTAAGAAACTGCGAAACTGCTGAACTAATAAAGCTAAGTGGCGTTGGTCTTTACAGATATGTTAATATAGCTTTGGCGGCAGAAATAGCAGAAATTTGTGAAAAATTTGATATTGATTATATTGAAGTTATGGAAAACACTAATTTAGTTAAGTTCTACCATTTGCACAAACCAACCATAGGCATAGGTGGACATTGTGCTCCTGTCTATCCTTACTTCGTTTTCAATCAATTCAAAGACTTTAAGTTGCTTAAAAACAGCATCAAAATAAATGAAAACTTGCCTAAGAAGTCTATTGACCTCATCAAAAAATCAGTAGGAAACCTTAAAAACAAAAAAATAGCTGTTCTTGGTTTAAGCTACAGGGGAAATGTGAAAGAAGATAGATTCTCTCCGACCTATGAGATAATAAAGATTTTGAAAAAAGAAGGTGCAAAAATTTTTATTCATGATCCTTTCTACACAAAAGAAGAACTTGAAAATAAAACTAAAGCAAAATATGTTCAGGAAAATGAATTAGAAAAAATGGATGGAGTAATAGTTGCAACCGATCATGAAGAATACAAAAGATTAGATTTCCCCAAAAATTTGAAGTTTGTATTCGATGGCAAAAGCTTTTTAGATCCAGAAAAAATAACAGAAAAGGGAATTAAATATTTGGCAATAGGGAGGCTGTGCTTCTGACAGAACTTAAAGCTGGAGTAATTGGTTTAGGGAACATGGGTCAACACCATGCTAGACATTACTTCAATTTTCCAGATGTGAAGCTCGTTGCTGTTTCTGATGTTGATAAAAACAAGATTGAGATTGCTAAAAAGTACAAGTGTAACTTCTATACAAATTATAAAGAAATGTTGAAAAAGGAAAACTTAGATATAGTTTCAATAGCTGTTCCCACAATGCTCCATGAAAAAGTTGCTGTGGATGTCCTAAATCAAGGAATACATGTTTTGCTTGAAAAGCCAATCTCTTACGACTTAAAAAGTGCTAAAAAAATCTTGAAAACAGCGAGAAAAAACAGAGTAAAGCTTATGGTTGGCCATATAGAAAGATTCAACCCTGCAATAAAAAAATTAAAAGAGCTAATCATTAACAAAAATCTCGGAGAAATATTTTCTCTTGAATCCAAAAGGCTTTCTATATATCATCCAAGAATAAGAGATTGCGGCGTAATAATAGATTTGGGGATACATGATATCGATTTGATGAATTATTTATTGAGTGAGAGAATAAAAAAAATCTATACCGTAGCTGTTCATAAATTTATTCCTAACACTAGCTTTGAAGATCATGCATCTATACTTTTAACATTTAAAAATGGAGCTATAGGAAAAATTGATGTAAGCTGGATATCTCCGGTAAAAGTAAGAGAAATGAACATTGTTGCTTCAGAGAATTGCTGCAAGGTCTATCTTTTACAACAAAAAATTGAAATGATAAAAAGTTTTATTGAAGTTAAAAATCGTCTGTCTTGGGAAGATTATAAAGAGTTCATCCAAAAATTTACACCAGAAGTTAAAGTGATAGAGGAGCAAAATATAGAACCCTTATTCATAGAACTAAAGGAATTTATAAATTCCGTCAAAAATGATGAACCTGTGCCTGTTAGCGGCGAAGAAGCGATTAATGCATTAAAAATTGCTTTAAAAGCAATAGAATCCGGTAAAAAAGGTAAAGCTATTAGGATTTGAAAAATTCTTTAATCGATTCAACTATAAATTTCAAATCGTCCTTTTTAAGATTTTGATGAACTGGTAAAGATAAAACTTTACCAGCAAGCTCTTCTGCTATTGGTAAAGAATCACTATACCCCAACTCTTGATAAAATTTTTGCTTATGGATTGGCAAAGGATAATAAACGATCACTTGTATCTCTTTTTTCTCAAGAAATTGTTTCAACTCGTCTCTTCTAGGAGTTTTTATCGTGTATTGATGGAAAACATGCTTAACTCTTTTATCAACAAATGGAACTTCTATTTCATCTATATCTTTTAAGTTTTTAGTCAGAAACTTAGCGTTTCTAATCCTCTTTCTATTAAACTTTTCAAGTTTTTTGAACTGCACCAAGCCTATAGCAGCAGCTATTTCAGTCATCCTGTAATTGTAACCAAGTGAATCAACAAAATATCTCTGATATTCACCGTGATTTCTTATCCTCCTACATCTTTCAGCTACGTTTTCATCATTTGTAACTATCATTCCTCCTTCTCCTGTAGTTATGTTTTTGGTTGGATAAAAACTAAAAATTCCGCAAATACCAAAAGAACCAACTTTTTTATTGTTAAATTCTGCTCCAAGAGCTTGGGCTGCATCCTCAATTAAAAGTAAATTGTGAGATTCGCAAATCTTTAATATTTTCTCCATGTCAGCTGGTTGTCCATACAGATGAACTGGTAAAATTGCCTTCGTCCTTTCTGTTATTTTTTCTTCTATTTTCTCTGGATCTATATTAAAAGTTTTTTCGTCAACATCAACAAAAACTGGTTTTGCATTGCAATACAAAATGGAATTAGCTGTTGCAACGAATGTAAATGGTGTAGTAATAACTTCGTCTCCTGGTTTAATACCAACTGCAAGTAAAGCCGTGTGGAGGGCTGCAGTTCCAGAAGATGTTGCTATAGCATATTTTACTCCTACATACTCTGCTACTTTCTCTTCAAATTCTTTCACCTTTTGACTTTGGGCAAGCATTCCTGATTTTAATACCTCAATCACGGCCTTAATCTCGTTCCTTCCGATCGATGGCGAAGCGATTTTAATCATTCTTAATCTCTCTGGAATCTTTTATTTTTCTAGCGGGATTCCCAACGACTACAGAGTATGGTGGTACATTTTTAGTAACAACAGAACCTGCCCCAACTACACTATATTCACCAATTTCTATACCTGGAAGAATCACAGCTCCAGCACCAATCCTAGCACCCTTTCTTATTATTGGTCCTTTAAGTTCTGGTTTTTTTAGATAGACTTGAGGGTTAATCATATATTTATCGTTTGTTAGTATAGCATGTGGACCTATAAAAACATCGTCTTCTATTATTGTGTTTATTGGTATGTAAACGCCTGTTTGTATAGATACGTTGTTTCCTATTTTTGTACCGCCATCAATTACGGATAACGTACCAACAACTACATTATTTCCTATGACTGTGTTTTCACGGATTAAAACATAATGACCGGTCTTAAATTTTGAGCCTATCTTTACATTTTTATAAATGATTGTACCGAACCGAATAATAGAATTGTCACCTATTTCAACTTGACCTTCTAAATTTAGAGGGAATTCCCCTATACTCGTATTAGCTTGTATCTCTACATTCTTCCCTAGAGTTACTTTTCCCTCCATACTATAACCCTTTTGTTTTTTACTTTATTAACTTTAGAGCTTTAGTCTATAGAAATGTGATGTTTGAACCCTCCTATACAACAGATAATTTCTCTTAAATTTTTCAAATTTCCCCTTTATACTTGCTGCTAGCCAGAAGAACTGCCCCGAGCAGCACGTATACCCAGTAGCCAAAAAGCCTGCTCAGGATGGCTGCGCTCATCACTTCTACAATGCTTAAATTAAAAAGTTTAGTGAAGACTAAAACAGAAACAGCTTCGCTCGATCCAAGCCCTCCTGGTAAGAAAGTTAAAACAGCTATCAACGTAGTAAAGGCTACAATTGTAACAGAAAAAGCTATGCTTATGGATATACCTATAGAAAGGAAGCTTACCCAGAGTATCAGACCTTCCACCAGCCAGACTAAAGCTGAATAAACGAATGTAACAAATAAAGTTCTTCTGTTTTTATACTTCATGAAAGCTTTGTGCAAATTTCTAGAAAAACTTTCTACCTTCTTCTCCAGCTTAGCAAACTTGAAAATAAAAGATAACTTTCCAAAAAACTTTCTCGTTCTTCTTTCAGAAATTAGAACATAGACTGCTACACCAAAAACTGCTGCATAAACTGCTACAGCTCCAGCAAGCCAGAGAGAAAGAGAGTAAAAGAAAAATAAGCCCAACAAAGAAAATAAAACTGTAACAATTACATCAAAAATTCTTTCAACAAAAACTGAAGGCAGAGAAGAGCTTATGCTTTTCTTACATGCTGCCTTAAGCAAAACAGAACGTAGAGGATCACCAACTTTTGCAGGAGTAACGTTTGATAAAAACATTCCTTGGATGTAAACTTTAGCAGTCTGCCAAAAGCCTAACTTTATCTTAGCTTTACTCAGAAGGTATTTCCATCTTTCTGTCCTGATAACAAGACCAAAAAACCATAAGCAAAAACCAAAGAGAACATAAAAAACGTTTGCTTTTGCTAGCAGAGAAACAACTTTAAAAAAGTCTGAATAATAGAGCAGAAGAGCTAACAATAGCAGCGAGAAAATTAAGAGCAAAATTCTGAGTTGCATACCTTTTATTTAGCTTCTAAACTTTAACAGCTTTTCACTTCTATCAAGGATCTTCCGCTGCTTTCACTGACTTTTCTTATGCAGAGCGAGTAACTGCCCTTAGGAAGTCTTTCATAGTTTGTTATGTTTATCGCCTGATTAGTATAGATTAGCTTTATCTCTACTTCCGGTCTTGTAGAAAGTTGAGTGCTTATAAATTGAATGTTTTCTTTTGTTATATTTGTTCCGTTTGGCAGAACGTCAGCACTAGCTATTAGCTTGTATTCTAAAGAGTTTGTATCGTTTCTAACAAAGAATTCACCTTCTGGAACGCTAAAGCTATCTTTTCTAGAGCTTCCTACGCCTTCTGTTGCCACGTCTTCTACCATGCTTGCCAAGCTCTTCATGCCTTCAAAAGCCT
>Ga0078972_1010542_pt1 | contig 17178 bp, 17 predicted proteins | sample YelNatPaOPGAMG01_FD_67568 | JGI IMG/M metagenome (GOLD analysis project Ga0078972, IMG submission 67568) | Hot spring thermophilic microbial communities from Obsidian Pool, Yellowstone National Park, USA - OP-RAMG-01 (SPADES assembly) (version 2) | ecosystem: Environmental > Aquatic > Thermal... | reverse complement strand
GGCTGTTTTTCAAGGGTTTCTATGCGGAGGCGTACGGCTTCTGAGATGAATTCTGACAGGCTGTGGTATGTTCCCAGTTTTTTGATGAGTTGTCTGGTTCGTTCGATGAGTTCGTCGTTGAGGGATATGCTTTTGTAGTTTGCTCCAGGCATGTTTTTACCCCATTTAGGCTTTACTTTTGTGGTATGCGTGTGGCTAAAGGATTTAAGGGTTATCGCTTCAATCCTTCTAAAAAGTGCGGGGGCGGAGAGCGAAAATTTTATTAGACATGGCTAACGTATAGATAAAGCAAGAGTGTGGTAAAATGCCCATGGAGAAATACCGCGGAGTAAGCCTCCAAAGACAACTCATAAACCTAATAGAAGAATACATCAAGGCGCATCCGGAAATGGGCTACAAAAGCTTAGCGGACTTCATAACAGACGCAGTACGCGAAAAATGCGAACAGCTGAAAATATTAACGCCTGGAGCTGAGCTTCCGCCTGTCGAGCACTTCAACATAAGCGAAAACGGTGTACGCATACTCGACAGAACCATAAAAAACGGCGTATCCAACGGACGCATAGTAGACGTCTATTTCAGGCCCGACGGCGTATGGTGCGACTACTGCCAAGCCAGAGACTGCCGCCACATACGCTTCGCATTAACAGTTCCGAAAATCAAAGAAATAATAGAGAAAAAACGCCTAGAAGGATGGAAACTCCCAGAAACAGAATGAGCTGAAAAACTCCATCAAAACATTGGAAAAGTGAGCCAAGACACATTAAGAAGCGCTATTAGTCGCTGTTAAAAGAAAGGTGTTTACTTTGGAAGGCCTTATAACTGCCTTTTTGTAGTTGAAAGCGGGTTGGCAGGTTTGTTTGGGACGTTTAGAGAGGCGGATATATCGGTTTTGGGAATATGTCTGTTTTGGAAATACTTTTTATAAGGAATGTAGCGAATCGCAATACATGCTAGATGTGGATGTGGGATAAAACCTGGTGGAACCATGTTCACAACCAACTGGCACATTTACAAGGCTCGTCTATCCGCGCCCTCTAAGAACCCCGAAAATGAGTTTATAACCGTAGTTTTGAAGCTGCAAAATTGCATGCAGGATGAAGAGTTTTCATCTTTGAAGGCTTCAGTTTTGCGGAAAAGCTTCAGCGAAGTTTTTTTGGAGGCAGTGGATGAAGCCTTGGCTTCTCTTGGAGATTCATGTAAAGAGGCGATTTACTACCATCTGGAAAACAGCTTCAAAATCGCTAGGAAGGATATTCCGTCGAAAATTGAAGAGTTTGCCAATGCCATTGAAAGCATTTTTGGGTTTGGAGCAAAAATAATCCAAATACAAATAATGAAGAACCTATACGCGAAAACTGGCGAATTCAAATACTATCCTAAAGATGAAAACTTGTCTTTCACGAACTACGCGGCTGCAGTTAAAGCGCTGCATTATTCCTTGAATACAGCGAAAATTCAACAGAAGAAGAATAAGCATGGTTAACTATAAGTGTTACCTGGGTTTCTGCCGCTTCACCATCCACACACTTTTATTTTACAATGTTGCATGCGGTTTTGCTGCAAAAAGGCTTAACGTTGAAGGTGAAATGGATTATAAATATGAAATGTTAAAACGCAACTTTTAAAATTTCTGCTTAGAAAATCAAAATAAATGTAGGCGTGTTCGGTCTGGAATGAAAAGTTGGGTAGACAGCTTATCTCCACTGGAGTCGAAGGGTTAGACGCCGTTTTAGGCGGTTTCCCCAAAAACAGCTTAATTATCTTAGCGGGTAATCCAGGAACTGGCAAGACTATTTTATCCGCCCAGTTTCTTTATCGTGGCTGTGTGGATTTCGGCGAGAACGGGGTTTACGTCAGCTTCGCTGAAAACCGCGAAAACTTTTACAGGGAAATGGAAGACTTCGGCTTCAATTTTGAAAGGCTTGAAAGGAAAGGAAAGTTCCGTTTCCTCGACATGTTAACTGTTAAGGAACCAGCCGTCCACACAATTTTGAACATGATCATTGAAGAAGCAGGCAGGATTAAAGCCAAACGTCTAGTTTTAGACTCTTACTCAGCGCTGGCTCAAGCCTTCAAGGAACCCGTGGACGTTAGAATAGTTCTCCACACCATTTTAGGTAAGCTAATCCGCATGATGGGCTGCACAACCATCCTGATAGAGGAAGTTCCCTATGGAACGTCAAGGATAGGCTTTGGAGTTGAAGAGTTCGTGGCTGACGGCGTTTTAAAGCTTAGCCTCGACGAGTTGGAAGGCCACCGTTTAAGGTATTTAGACCTTCTAAAGCTTAGGGGAACCCGTCTTAAAGAGGTTAAACTGGTTTTCACCCTTGACGGAGGGTTTAAGGTTTTCTCAAGTTTAAAGCCTAATCCGCCCATAAACCCTAAGCCTTTCCAGCCTGTTCCAGACATGCCTGGCAAATACTCAACAGGGTCAAAGTCTCTGGATGAGGTGTTAGACGGAGGCTTACCTGAAGGCTCCGTCACGCTGTTGGAGCTGAACGAGAAAGTATCAGCAACCATGGTTCATCTGCTGATAGACCCTATAATGTCTAACTTCACACTTCAAGGCAGAGGCGTGTTTGTTGTCCCCCTAAACTGGGCTGAACACTTGCGTTTCTCAAAGTTCAGAGAGAGTTACGGCTTTACAGAGAACAAGTGGACACGCTACACGAAGATAATTTTGCCTGAAAACACCAGAGGAACTGAAGATTCCAGTAACATAATATATGTAAAAGGGGAGGACTGGAGAGAAGACATAAATAAAGTCTTCCAGGCAGGCGTCGAGCTCTCCCAAAAAACTGGTCAGCCAAACCTCTCTATAGTGAGCTTGAGCACATTGGTAAACCTCTACGGCGAAAACCAATGCCATAAAATACTGGACTTAACCAGCACAGAAGCAAGAAAATCTAGAGCACCCGTCATATTCATGGTTGAGGCTGGCTTTAAACACTTAGTCCTCAAGCTCACCTCAGCAGCCGACATACACCTCCGTCTAATAAGGAAACACGGCTGCCTACTGCTTTACGGAGTCAACCCTAGAACAGGCCTATACGCGGTTGAAGCAGACACATCGAAAGGTTACCCTGTTCCAAAACTCACACAGATAGTTTAAGGCTGATTGAACGAAAATAGCTGGTTTCCATTTTGTTATTCCTTTTTAGCCATTTCCTTCAGGACCTTTAAGAAATCTGCAAATTTAGCGTTTTTAATCCCTTCACACCCTGTTTTCAGCCTGCTACATAGGCTTTTGATGATTGCGTCTTCAATTATTTTCGCTCCAAACCCGAAAATTCTGTTTAAACATTCGGCGAAAACTTCAGGTTTTTCAGGAACATCTTCCCTTCTAATTCCATAGGAATTTTGAAGATGATAATAAACCACTTCCTTTCCACTTTCGCCCAAAATGGATTCTAAAACCTCGTCTAACGCTTCAAGAAGCATCGCCTCAAACTCTTTTTTAAGAGTCAAGCCATGCACCCCCTAAAACTCCTTTATATGGGTGTAGAAGGCTAGGAAAAGCAGCATGTATCCAAAGTGGTATAAAAGTTCTAATGGGTGACCGCAGTAGTAGATTTCGTTGGCGGTTGTGTAGCTGAAGAGAATGTCCGCTAAAGTAATAGAAATTAATCCGGCGGTGAGGAACAGCCATGACCTTCCAATTCTTCCCTTAAAAAATATTGCAAAACCCAACGTTGCAAGGTAAAGTAGAACTGCGTCAAAAACTGGATAAGCAAAATCTGCAAAAACTACGCCCAAATCTTCTTCAGCCCCGAAAACAGGTGCTGCCAGAAAGGCGAAAACCAAAACAGCCAAAAAGAGGACAGCCACCGTAACAGCGTATATAACCCGACTTGAAAGCACCTGCAAAAAAGTTTTCACATAAAGAAACAACGCTATAAAAATTGGAATGTAGCCGCTCAGCCAAAAAACGTCTGCAATCGAAGGATAAGGCAATTCAACGCTTAGCAAAAGCGTATAAACACTCCAGCTGACTTCCCCGAGAAACCAAAGCCCCAAACCAACAGCGAAGCAGAGCCATGAAAGAGAAAAACGCTCCCTAAAACTGCCCCAATACTTTACTAACGCTAAAATTGAGAAAGCAAAAGCAGCGCCGGCAATCAAAGGCGGAAAACCATTAGAAAAACCACACATAAGATCAGGATAAAAACTTTGAAAAGCATAAAACAACGCCAGAAAACACGCTGAAAACAAGCTGATTCCATACTGGAACGGAAACAGCCTTGGCAAAAGCTTGCCCTCCACTCTCGCCATAAGAAAACTCTAATACTTAAGAATTACGAAACAATAAACTGTATTTAAAACCAACACTGAATAAACAAGCCCAAGCTTCTCCAACAAGTTCAACGCATAAGCAACAAATAAAATAGGCATACGCTTAACTCCACCATTCTCCTTCATTTCAAGTCTTCATGCGAAAACCTTTGCCGCAAAATTCAGCGAACTCCACCTTCTCAATGAAAAAGAGGAGAAAGGGGGTGAACACATCATAATTTCCCGTGGAAACATAAAAAATTTACGGTTCAAGCTAAATTAGAGTGCCGAGGGAACGTTTGAAGCATTCAGAGAGAAAGGAGATTCTGCTTCAAAAATTGAGGAAATTGGACCACACCCCCCCGGCACCAAAATAATGCTTTCCCCCAAAAACCATATTTAAATTTAACGGTAAGGCATACATTGGGCACGCCTTAACAGAGTTTCGCCTATTTATCAGCTGTGGACCTTTTCTGTTACAAGGCTTAGTTTTTCCGCGTATCTCATGATAGCTTGTCGTATATGTGGAGCAAAGTTTGATTAGTGTGAATGGAATATTTTTGGTTTTAGGGCGGTTCAGTTTTGCTGAAAACTCCCGTTCCGTTTGAGGTTAATGAGGTTAAAGCTGTCGGCATCGCCAAAATCCTATTGAATCTAATCGGGCAGAGACATTGGCTTGTTTCTATGCCCGAATACCAGCTGCCCAGAAACCTTCAAGCTGGCACTCGCGAGCATGCACTTTACTTGACTTACGTTATTTCCATTGATTATATGACGGATGCTGAGAAGCTTTGGAGTAAAGCCAAGGGCGCCTACGAGCTTTACCCTGAAAGATTTACGCCTGAAAAGGTTTTGGCTGTCAGCGAAAGAACATTACAGGTGTTCTTGAAAAGGATCGGCGCAAGGTTCGGTTCCTATGCTGCCAAAACATGGAAGAAAATATCCAAGGTTCTCTTGGAGAAGTATGGCGGAGATCCGAGAAACATCACAGCACAGCCATTAACAATCAACGAAATCAAGGAAAGACTTTCAGACTTTCCTTATCTGCGCGGCTCAAAACTTGCAAACTTCTATATTAGCGCCATGGGAGAAACAGGACTATTCAAGGTCAAAGACTTAGACGAGCTTGATGTCCCAGTTGATAAGCAGATAGCTCGCTTTACCATTTATACAGGCGTTTTAAAACTTAGAAGTGGCAAGTTTCAGGGATGCGCCAACGACGACCCCTTAAAAAGCCTAATACAAGAGGCTTGGAGAAAAGCAGCCAAAACCATAAGCACGGCTCCTTGGAAGCTTGACGAACCCATGTGGAACATAGGCTCAAAATTGTGCGCTTATAGAAAATGCAACCAATGCCCTGTAGAAAAACTATGCCGCAAAACCAGAGGAATAACATTCAAAGAAAACATGGTTATCTGGAATACATCAACATGAAAACTCATTTGCTTACCAAATTGCGTTCTAAAATTTTAAGAAACTCATTAAACTCATCGTCAGTAAGATCGGTTAATCCCCTTTCCAAGAACCTTCCTGACTTAACCTCATCCGGGTCTATGTTTTGTGGCGATAGATTCAAACGTTTTAAATCGTTAATAAATCCTTTCCGTGCTTCTTCAGTGGGATACTTCTTCGCCTCAATTAAACCGAAATAAGCATAAAGTGTTCCGTCTAACAAAATAGCTAAAGCTTTTCCACCTGTGCTTTGGACCGATAACGAGAATTGGGGATCCTTCGAGACGGATTCAGCGAAAATGTGCTTTTCAAGAGCAAAATTAAGGATTTCAGACAGCCTCGTCTTCAGTTTTTCATCTGATACATTATCTATTTGCTCTCTTATGAGTTCAGCTGTCCAACGTTTGACCTTTTTTGACGACCCAATAACCATACTTTCTGGGATCAATAATACACGCGCCACGTATTCGTTTTCACCATCTCTGAAATAACTGAAAGTTACAGCATTTATGTCAATGTCATATTGCGATAAATAATTGAGCACTCTTTCAGTTTGGGCATCAAGTTCAGATGCAACTATTAACATCTTATGAGAATTGTTCAAAATTTCAGGAAGCGGTTTTTCAAATTTCTGTTGAAATGCTTCCTCGAGAGTTATTCCCTTTTTCTGAAGATATTCGTTTCCAATTTCTAAAATATCTTTAGGAGTAAGATCATCAACCCAAGAGGCATATTCAAGGATTTGGGCTATAACGTCACGAGGGGCTTTATCCTTCTTTAGCTCTATAATTACTGTATTGCCATCTCCGTCAAGGCATAAAAGGTCGATATACTTATTGAAAACCGTTGGGACTTCTCGCCCAATAACCAGTAAATCATTTGAAATAAGCGAGATATCCCCTTCCAACCAATCATGTAACTTCTTTTCCTGTTCAACTGAATCTCTTTCCAACTCATTAAAACCTTTACCCGTGATTTTCCACAGATGAATCTGTTTTGACAACGCAATCACCTAAAAGAGATTAAACCCTGAATAATTTAAAATTTTGTCATTAAGGTTGTTTAGTCATAGGTTCAAGTTTCAACATCTTTGATTTTATCCGAACGATTATCTTTGCTTCAGTAATCTGGGATACTTGTTATTGAATAATTCAAGCTTATCACTCAGGATGGACTCGACACACTCGTTTATTATTGGTGAAAGCCAAATGGGGCCACTATAGCCTTTGCTTTCAAAAATTTTGACATTAGTGCATCCTTTCCAGAAATTGGTTTGTTTAACGAAATTAGTGTAGTCTTGGCTTCCAAAAACATACACCCATCGAGGATTAAACTTCGAAATAATGGCATCTAAAAATGTAGGGAGCACGTTATTCCACATCTTTGCAGTGTAAGGTATGTTGCTTTGATACGCTATGTTTCTGTTAAACGTTGCCTGGTATTTTCTGGCAGCCTCTAAGGCGTGAATTACGCCATATCCTCCTGATAGAAAAAACCATTCAACATCGTTGCTTGAAAGCAGTGCTGACTTCAATCGATAGTAATTTTTATTCTTTAACTCTCGATAAGCGTTTCCCGCCCTCACGTATAAATCGAAAGCGTAAGTTGTCCTTGATCCAACATTGGCTCGAGGATCTTGGAAAACGCGTTCTCTAATATTGTTAAGGCGCATAATGAGGCTTTCATCATCTAAGTAGTATGACGGCTGCACAACTTTGAAGCCTTCTAATATTGGAACCGAGTCATCCTTTCGCGCTGAACAAGAAGTGATTATCAGAACTTTCATGCAAAGCCTCTAAGCAGCTTAAAATAACTTAGTTCATTTTAACTTTTAGAACTCATTCGGCGTCTATGGATACCTTTTAACTTCACTTTCACTCAAAAATGAAAACCTCTAATATTTAACTATGAACCTTCTCCGTTATTAGGCTTAGTTTTTCTGCGTATTGTAGGAATGCTATGCGTAGGGTTTCGCTTTCGCTCTGCCCAAGCTTATAGCATATTTTGTCAAGAAGCTCTTTTTGCTGTTTGCTCAAAACAACCCGGACAATGTGCTTCTTTGCCACCCTTCAACCATCCAGCTGCATAACACAGTTTATTTCGGAATTCTACCTCAAATTTTAATGTTTCGCCTATAATTGCCTTTTTAAAGCGATGTTAGAGGCCTTATCGTGCCTTCAGAAAAGGCTTATCCGTAATGTATCTTTCGGCACTCCCACCATGATAGGTTTGGCACTGAAATTGAGGGGTGTGCTTGTTTTATTACCTAAAAACCGGTGAAAAACAACATTTTCCAGCATTTTATAGTTCCAAAAACCATAATAAAACTTAACATGTAAAAACTTCGGAAAACCGCCTATATAGCGAACAATATGTTTCGAGGCGTATTTTGCCATTCTGTTGTCCAATCAAACTTATTTGAGCTTCTAACCATATTTAATATTGTTTTTCCGTTTATGCCCTCTCTGAATTGTATAAGCAAGGTTTTAGGCTTGGTTCATAAGCGCAGTTTCGACAAGTTTCAGCGCCGAACTATTCGAAACATAATTTTCAAAAACGCCTACATAGACAAATATAAGGGCGAGATCATATCAAGAGTTTCAAGACTCGACGTTTTATGCCTACTAAACTGTGAAGGCTTCAACGTTTCACTTATTCCAGACGTTGAAAAGGGCGAGGTTCTAATAGACAGCAGAGGAAAAGGAAGCCTACAAACGCCACATAAAGAGGTAGAAGGGAGGGTAGGCCGAAAATAAGCCTAAAGAAGGCTAACTTCATATAATACAAGAAGCCCTTAAAAATAATCTTCTTCACCTTAACATCAACAGTTAATATTTCACGCCTAAAAACAGCAACAGTAAATGTCTCGAAAAAACTGAGATGAGTTCAATAAAAACGCGAGAAATGATCTGAAGCTACACGTGCATTAAGATGATAATGAAGAAGCCAAAACAACATTCCGTTAACGTCTCTTAAGAGAAAGCAAATTCTTGAATGCATATTTTTCGATGTAGTTTAATAGCAATTTATGTGCACAATTTTCATTATTTACCTAACATGAGGATTTTTTAGTAACTTATTTATATTTGTTAGAAGGCTTTGAGGTTATAGAGAACAAATGTTGAAGAAGGCGTTTATTAGAGTTATAGTAATTACTTTTGTTTCAACTGTCCTTCTTGTTGGAATGAATTTTGATGCAGCAAAAGCAGTGAATTATGATGCTTTAGGTACTACTGTTGGTGGATACATTTCTGAAAATACTACATGGACATTAGAGAGGAGTCCCTACATCGTTTTCAGCGACATTATAGTTGAGAAGGGAGTTGTTCTAACAATAGAGGCTGGGGTTCTTGTTAAATTTAATAATGGGACAAATTTGGTTGTTGATGGAACATTATTGGTAAAAGGGACGAAAGAGCTTCCAATAATATTTACCTCTTCTTCCACATCACCGAAGCCTGGTGATTGGGGACGTATCTATCTTCGCGGTAAAACCACGGATCCCAAAAATGAAATCACTTATGCTACAATTCAGTACGCGACCTTTGGGCTTTTCAGCGAGTATCGCTCTTTTGAATTATATAATTCAAATGTTACTAATTGTTGTAATAATGGAATAAGTGTGATCAACAGTGATGACCAACAAGCATCGATTATTATTGTTGGCTGCATTATTTCTGAGAACAATGGTTCCGGGATAGGATTATTCGGTGGAGGCTTCAATATAACTGGTAATATCATCGCATATAATGGAAATTATGGCATAGATCTTGACGTTGCTGGTCCAGGGGTCATTGCCGATAACAAGATAACATTTAATCAGCGAAGTGGAGTGCACATAAGTAATTGTATGATTTATAGGGGAAGACTGGAAGTAATCAACAATATTGCCATGGGTAATGATGTTGGTATCCAAACAGAATTCATTTTAACAGACCCCTTTCTTGCCCCGTTAATTGTAGGTAACATAATACAAAATAACTCTATAGGCATTCTTATAGGCGGAGGATTCTTTAGAGGTGGTTCTGCAATAATTACTCGTAATGATATTATAGAAAATAACGTTGGTGTTTTGTCAGATTATGATAGTGCTTACGTAGAAATAAGGGGTAACAAAATATATGAAAACGCTGAATACGATTTGGTCCATAAATCCAAAGCTGACATAAATGCCACCTATAACTGGTGGGGAACAACTAACGAGACATTAATTGCACATCGCATTTACGATTATTATGATGATTGGAATTATGGAAAAGTCTTGTTTAAGCCATATATCATTCCCCCCAAAGCTGATTTTACCATTCAAACTGCTAATTCTTATGTGCATGTACCCATAATATTCGATGCGTCAGCAAGCGTTGCATCCTATGGGTCCATTACAAGCTACACGTGGAACTTTGGCGACGGCAATGTTACTACTATAACATCTCCAATTATACAGCATGTCTACACTATTCCACGAACCTATAATGTCACCTTGATTATTTTGGATGAACTCGGGCTAACAAATAGCACGTTTAAAACTTTGTTTGTCCTTCAAGACAATGTGGTCCCATTTTCTTTTGACGACTATGACGGTTTATGGCATAATGTGGATTTCCTTATTAAGTTGACAGCGGTGGATTATGAGAGCGGAGTTGCAGAAACTTACTATCGAATTAACAATGGTCCTGTTAAAGCTGTAAGTACAGATGGACATCCACTTATCACAACAGAGGGCGCGAATAACACACTGGAATATTGGAGTGTTGATAAGGCTGGAAATGAGGAGAACCCACATAAACTATTAACTGGAATCAAGCTCGACAAGACTTCTCCGGAGATTGGAACTCTACTTCGCATACCAGAAGGTGATGTTAAACCAAACCAAACAGCGAAGATCTTGGTAAATGCCACAGATTCATTAAGCGGAATCAAGAACGTTACTTTGTTATATAGCCTAAACATCAGCACCATATGGATAGACTTGCCAATGACTTTTAACTCAACCATAAGACTTTATGAAGCAGCAATTCAAGTTCAACATGCAAATGTTCTGGTGGAATATAAAATTATAGCATACGACAACGCTGGAAACATCAAAGTTGAAGATAACAACGGACAATACTACACCTACACGGTCATACCAGAATTCCCATCGACACCAATTCTCGCATTACTCATGCTGACCGCTTTAACTGTAATCACTCTTTTAAAGGTCAAAAGGATAAGTTAACTATCTAATCCTTCCAGTCAACTGTATTCTGTTGTCATCTTAAAAGCTTGAAATGACCAATTGTTGCTTTACACTAAAAATAAAGGGGGATTTGGGGGTATTGTGCGCTCATTCTGTACCTGCCTTATCTATTAGGAAGTATCTTTTGCCTGTTTGTGTGTCCCATGCGATGGCTACGCAAAAGTCCAGCTTTGTGTCTACCACCGTGGTAATTAATCGCAACTCATCATCGTAGTGGTGTATTATTATTGTCCTTCCGCATTGGCGCATGTAAGTGGCTTCTTTTATGCCGTAATCTTTGTCTGGTGTTATGAACTGGAAGAATTTGTGGGCTAAATTGATTTTGAGGATTGTGCCTCTTCCATAAGTGTCCTCGAATATGTGGTTCCAAGAGAATAATGTTACGTTAATTGCTTGTGTGGCTTCTGCGTTTTGGACGTTGTCGATGCTGTAGTATTCGATTGTATAGGTTCCATCCGCTAAGGATGTTAAGTAAAATGGTCCTGTATATGCAATCCAGCCGCTGTCGTATGTGGAGTTGTTGATTCTATAGTTGGTTATGTTTATGCCTGCTCCAGCATCTTCAGCCTCAAGAATGAAAAGCGTATCAGGCGTGACATAGGTTATGCAAGAAACGTATTTTGGTTCACTTATGATTAACGTTGTTACCGGTGGGGTGTTGTCGAGGATGACGGTTGTCGTTTTTGTTGGCTCAACGTTCCCTACATTGTCTATGCTATAGTAGTTTATCGAGTATTCGCCATCAGGAAGCCCACTAAGATAGAAGGGTATCGAGTATTCAACCCAACCCGTATCATATGGGCTGTTGTAGATGCGGTAGAAAGATGAAGCAACACCTGTTCCGCCCGGATTATCTTCAGCGGTTAACGTAAATGGCGCAGCGACGGATACGTATATGTTACCAATAGAATCAACATAATGTGGTTTACCAATTGTGAGATTTGTCGTTGGTGGGATATTATCGGCTGACTCCAGGACTGTAATTATTGCAAAATCAGTGTCTTGTAGACCTTCATTATCAGTTACTCGTAACATAGCGTAATAGATTCCAGGAGTTTCATAAACATGAGTTGTTATTCCAGTTGTATAAGAGCTCCATTCGTAAATGCCATCGCCCTCTGTATCCCATTCATATAACATTATTGTGCCATCAGGATCGTAAGAGCTTGATCCATCCAGAACCACAGTCTCACCTTGGTAAACTGTTTGGTCAGGACCAGCTTCAGCCACGGGGTTTTTCGCTATCACATTTATTGCCTCTAAAATTGTATTTGCAACCTCTTCTGCACTTTCTGCAGTAAAGGTTCTGCCTCCGGTTTGCTCAGCAATTTCTTCAAATAAAGTAACAGCTCCTCCAACTTGTATTGTGTATATATGAACAGGGTCTGCCTTTTCTGCTGCATCTACAACGGTACTTAAAGTGTATCCTGTGAAAGGTTCGGGATCGTGGGGTGGAGCATCACCCATTAGTATTATTACTTTTGTTGCTTTGTCCCTACCTCTCCACCCTCCTAAAGTTGTAGCCTCAATTGAATGTATCAATGCGGAATAGACTGATTCTTCCCAGTCAGCTCCTCCTCCAACACTTAAGGATTGAATAGCTGCAATTATAGATGGCTTATCTCTCGAAAATGGTAAAACGTCATGAAATGGATAATCCCCTGGATTACCATAAGGATCCACGGGAAAATCCTTGTAGTCCACCACAGCTATTCTATAGTCAGATATCTTTGCATCGATCTCTTCAACAATAGCTGATGCTGCTGCTTTAACGTTATCAATATCGTCCCACATGCTCCCGGTCGTGTCAATAGTAAAGATCAAGTCTAAACCAAGTGCACTCAGCAAATTTGGATTTAATGCTGGTTTAGAAGCGGTAAAACCTGCATCTATGTCACCTTCTGTGTAATTCTCCGGAAGCGCACCGTAGGGGTATCTCTTTGTAAAATTTCTTACAAATACATGCCTGCGTTCATCTTCTTTGCCAATGTTATTCCAGACCCAAACCTCATATCCTAAACTTTCATCCAAAGTATAGTAGTACTGGAAGAGTTTAAAGCCAGAGCCGTTGCGCGCTGTTATTAGCCATGTAAGATAATAGGATCCAAATGTAACTTTTCTTCCTTCTGATGTCGTGAAGGTGAGATCCCATTTTACTTTACCTATCTTTCTTACGTTTTCCTCATAAGAAGGATACTTTGACTTCAGTTCCTCTTTAATTTCATTCCATTTCAAATCTTCGTTTTTACCTTTTTTATGAGCACCCCAGTCCATCCCAGTAACATCTTTCCAATTTCTCTCAACATTCATTTGGTTAACAGCGAACCAAACTGTTTTTTTTGAAAAATCTTCCAATGTAGCATTTTTTGACGAATAAAAAGTGCGATTATGCCATTGTAATGTACTTTTAAGGGTTTCCGTGTAATTCAATTTCTTGATGGTTGGCCAATTATGCCAATTGTCTGGTTCACCCCCTCGATCTATTTGAAATGGGCCAATTCCTGTCGAAAACCGAAACTTCTCTTTTACCGTTTCATTTTTGTGATTAAATACATCTAATCCAAGATTTCCTTGGCTGTGAGCTGTGTAGCCACCCAATCCGCCTTCGCCCCACGCAATAGTAGCTATCCAAGCCTTATATTGATCCAAAGTAATGTTCCAAATACTTCTAAAATAATCATCAGCATATTGATCTATTAAATCTAATAGATGTTCATCTAATGTTGCGAATATTTTTGACGGTTTTACTTCAAAACTATAAATGTTGGATATCAAACCGCCAGGATTTTCCACTAATATGCTCCAACTGCCAGCGTCAGTAAGACCAACCAAGATGTATATCTTATTAGGGCTTATATATTCGGTGCGTTCAGGTGGGATACGGTAATGACTCGAGCCAATACTTAGGTTAACCGACGATTCCTGTGTGAATCCGCTACCAATTATAGAAAGCCATTGCTTATAAGGTGACTGTTTAGGTTCAGCCGGCTCAATATAGTTTATTGTGGGAGTAGGAACACTATCAGCGTTAACGATATAAGGCATATCGACAAAAACTATTGAAAATATCAGCAATGCTTCGAATATTAGGCAACAATTTCTCTTCATTTTCCCCATCCCTTCTAAGCAAACTAAAAACTACTCCTAAAGTTGGCTTAAAATTTATGGAAAAATCCTCTATAACAATGTAGTGGTAATTATCTTATGTATATGGAAACATCATGTCCTTTTTTGGCAAAATGCGAAATTGGGCGCAAATTAGGCACATTTTAAACTTTTTGAAGAATTTCGGCGGGAATTTCCTCGGCATATATTTCTTCTTTAACTTCAAAAGTTTTTCCGTTTATTTTCAGTAGCCCAAAATTTAAGCCGTAATGGCTTAGTATATTTTTGAAGGTTTCCAGTAAACTGCTCCCTAACTGATATTTGTTCATTTCCAGTAGCGCAATTGAGCATTTAAATTTTTTAACATCCATTCCGATCCTTTGTTTTAACAGATCGAGTTTCTTTTGGAAAATCCATTTATAACAGGCGAGTTGTCCCAGGGCAAAGCTGAACTGTTCTATTGTGCAGTATCGCTTACATTCAATTATCCATACAGTGTTGTCCTTATAGCCTATAACGTCCAGTTCAAAATATTTCTGCCCTATATCCTCTATTTGAAATCTTTCTTTTTTGCCAAGTATTTGATAGCCTTGCTGCTTAAGGAAGTCTTCAATTTTACGATACATTTGCTCCTCCTTAATGTGTTGAGTTTGTCCCATCCTTTCACCTATCGAATGAAAGTTGCACGGTGACTTTTTATAATTAACGTTTTCAGTGGCGGTGTGTGCGATTATAACGTTAAACTCTTTTAAAAATTTCAGTTAATGGGAATACTTGTCTTAGTCACGCTCTCCGAATTCACTCTTAATGTGGAAGTGAAATGGTAAGGATTTCTATGTTTTTGTTTTTGTAGCGTTTTCTTATTTCGTTAACATATTTTTCGTTTTCTACGCTCATCCGCCTCCCCAATTTAGCCATAACAGGTATCTTTGCTTTAATGCTTCATCTTTGAGGAGCTTTTTTATATCATCCTCGACGGATGTTGATGTCTTTCTATTGACTTTATAGGGACCTACGTTAAACTTTATCTCGATACCTATCACCGGCGCCAAGGAACTGAAACTTATGGTTTCGCAAGGTGGTAGAATGAAGATATCATGTTGTGGAAAATCTTTAGCACGCGGTCTTTCGGTGTGAACCAGTAGGGTTTTTGAATCCCTATTTAGTTTGTCGTCGCCTAATCTTTCGCCGCTTTTTACAAGGGGTGATAGTTTCTTAATTCTCTCGTCATTGATTAAGAGGCTACACAGATAGCACTGAACATCCCTTTCACTCAAGAAATAGGCTGGATTTTCCTCGAATATCTTACGAAGCTTTTTTATATTACACTCAACAGCCTCTTCTAAATCCTCAATCGTTCCATTCAAACTTTACACCCCATAAATTGGCTTTTATGAATAGTTTTTAAAAGTTTGATGTTATTAGGTAAGTGTGTTGTGGTTTTATTTCCATTTTATGAATACGTGGCAATACATACTTTAGTGGCCATATTTGTGCCACATATGGGGTGTCGTCTTCGTCTTTTCTGCATTCTCCTATGGCTATCCATTTGTCGCCAAGTTTTACCGCTACGTTGCCTAATATGCAGTCTGGAGCCATGAAGTTCATTATTATTTGCCAACCCTTCTCGATGAGGTGTATTAGAAGTTCGTGGACGGGTTCTGGGTATGCTGGGTCTGCATGAATTATGTCCTCAAAGACTACGAGCTTGACGTCGGGTTTTGGAATATATGGCTCATTCAGATATCTGCAGCTTCCGTCTAAAAGCCAAAATGGTTCCTCCAGAAAACGTCAATTAAGTCGTTATAGAAGCGCTCCAGCTCCCGCTGATAAAAGCTTAAATTGGAAATTTGGATTTCGGCTTCCATGGCGCATCAAACAAAAGCTTTCAAGGAGTTTAATAAAGCCGTTATCGACAAATAACAAGATTCTAAAAGGCTGAAAAAGCTTCATTTTTTGCTTAAAAATGTAAATTTTGAACCATTTCTGCTCTTTCGCCAATTTTCGTTAAAATTTAAAGAGAAATCGAAGCTTAGCGAAGCTGCTCATCTCTTAAATATTCTGTTCATCCCTTTTTTGATGAGGGCTGTGCTGATGTTGGACGAAGGACAGCAAGGCAAATTCAGATCTATTATAAAAGCCTACGGCTTAGCTTTAGGCTTCATCGTTTTGTTTGTGTGGGTAGTCGTTCTTGTTGTATCCTTAATCCTTTACATGCTCGGTTTTAAGGTTCCTGAAATGTTGATTTCGTCGGAAGCGCAAATTTCAGCTGTGGGCTATTGTTGGCTCTTCATAGATTTTTATTATCCACGCAAGAGGGGAAAAGCACTATAGATTACTTACAATTTTGGAATTGATTATAGGAGCCGTATTAATCATAACAGGTGTCTACAACATTGTTCTTGCAAACTTAAACGTCTTCACATACTTATGCCTCATCATAGGAGCAGCTCTCATTTTTATAAACGTCAAAAACTGGTATGCTCAGAGGAGACTTTGAAATGGAAGCATTGCCTCTTCGGAAGGAGACAATTTTTGAGGGTTATGTTGTCCCACATTACGAAGCCCTACTTTTAGAAAGGGAGCCACCATTCTATCTCGACACGAAATTTTTAGGTTACAGGCATATGAAAGGATGTTTTGAAGATTACATCAAAAACCTTTTAGAGAGGCGCAAGGATAAGGACCCGCAGATAATATCCTTAGAAGACATCATACCGGTTGAGATCTACCGAAGGATTCTGCAAAACCCTAAAACAAAATTCCGCTTCAGAATTGTTGTTGAGGCACAGGAAATAAAGACAGACATGCAGTGAAACTTATGGTTAATAAGGTAAATGTCCATCAATCAGAAACTGTGGAATATATTCGCAGGAACATTTCACCAGAAAGAGTGCGGAAGGTTGAGGATCTTATTTCAAAGTGGAATATGCTCAATCTGCAGGAATATTTTGAACGTTGGCTTATGGAAAGTGTTTACCGTGGGCACCGACGAAGCTATAAGATTGACTATAGCAAGTGGCGAGGGCTATGGTTCCTCCGTTGTATACTTTACATCCTTTTCGGCGAACCCGAATTAACCGAATCATGGCAGTCAAGCGAAAAGC
>Ga0078972_1010541_pt1 | contig 17182 bp, 8 predicted proteins | sample YelNatPaOPGAMG01_FD_67568 | JGI IMG/M metagenome (GOLD analysis project Ga0078972, IMG submission 67568) | Hot spring thermophilic microbial communities from Obsidian Pool, Yellowstone National Park, USA - OP-RAMG-01 (SPADES assembly) (version 2) | ecosystem: Environmental > Aquatic > Thermal... | reverse complement strand
TGTGGGTCCCATGCCCATAGTCATCATTTGGATAGGCATCGAGGTTGACAAAGTCATAGCCAGGCGCAAAGAGGGTTCCGGCAAGGTCTGGCGCCAGAGCATAGACCCCGGCTGTCTGGTAAGCTACGCCGCTGTCAAGAAGAGCCACCAGGGCGCCGATGCCGGTGCTTAAATCCCAGGCATAGCTGCAGTTTAGCCTTGGCAGATGCCACTGGTAGGTATAGTAGGGATCATTGGGAATTAGATGGTTGCGGCGATAAAGGTTAGGGCTGGCATAGAGAACCGAAGGCTCGAGAGAAAGCCGACGAACCATCTCCAGCACGGTTACCGAGCTTGGTATGGCCAGGAGTTTATAGCCTGCGTAGGGGCTTGCGTAAATTTCACGGCACTGATGGGTGGCATAGACCCTGGCTATTTCAGCCACTGGGGTGCCAGGCCGGAAAGTAACCACAACCTGGCCGGTGGTATAGCTTGGCTGGCCAGGGATATAGTAATTGAGCGATTGAGAGGCTGGTGGTCCAAGGCGAAATTGACCTGTGTCTATGCCTAGTGCGGCTACCTCCGGCGCTGGCAGCGGTGCTGGAGTAAGAGTTGCAGCGGCGGTGCGCGAATATGGTGTCAGGACATATGGCGCCATAACATACGGGATAGAAGGCGAAGATGTTAATCCGGCGATTAAAAAATCATTGAAAAAATCATTCGGGAATCCTACCAGAGGAGGTTGAATATTGGCGGCTGGCCATCTCCAGGAGACAGACGGAGTTTGCCAAGGCACCACTTCTTCAGGGAGCCATAATAAAGGATTTATCCAGAGGGATAGAGGGTTTGATAAATCTTGACCATACGGCCAGACCGCAAATCCAGATAGAGCCGAGGCAGGCCAAGGCAAGAAGACACAGCCAAGAATAACGATCGAAGAAACAAAAGCGATAAAGATTAAAAAGAAATGTTTTTTTAAAAATTCCCCCCTACTACCCACTGATCCCCTATTGCTCATCTTACGGTTCTCCTTCTGAAAAAAAGAGTAGATCAAAAAGTAAAATGAAGATAGTCTTTTAATAGTCGAAAATTAGCCCTGTTTTTTTACGCAACTATATAAGCAAGTATTTTTGAGGAATTACGAGGCCAGAAAAGTGTAGGTTTACAGTTCAGCAGGCATCCCCAGGCAGTAATCGCCCGGGCAGTGATCGATAGACAAAAAGTCGCAAGCGCGGCTGGTCAAAACCTCGTTTTCAATAAAGTAGGAATTCCTCGATTTAGTTCTTTCATTTCATTCGGTAGTCATTCATTTCGTTCGGTAGCTATCATCAGCCCCTCTTTTTGATTCAAATTGAATCATCACCATCTATGATAAAAAGCCATCTGTGACTAAAAATCGGCATAATTTATGCTATTATTATTTTATTGGTTACACTTTTGCAGAAATCTCTCCATGCCTTGAAATTCTTGAAAGTTATCTTTCATACCAAACCTAGTAAAATCGAGGGCTTGGGGAAAAGTACCAAAGTATAGTTATTAAATAAAGATACTGTCTCTTGAATGTTACTATAAAACATTAGTACTATATTAATATAGTACCCTGAAGGATAGTTAGCTGTAAAGAATCGCTTATAAATGGGGCAGGTGCTCATCAAAAATTTTAACCCATAACCATTTTCGAGGAGAATTAACCGATATGAAAACCAAAAGGAACATTCAATCGGTCTTGCTGACCGTATGGCTGGTGGCTCTTGTTGCTTTGACCCTTCCTGCTTGTGGGCCTTTTTCTGCCGATGAGCAGGGAGGAAAAAGTGAAACTAGCCAATCTTCGCCTGCCGCAGGCAGCAGTACATATCCTACTTTTCTATCCATAGCTGAGGGACAGGCTGAAATTAGCCCTAGCCCATCGACCACCTTCCCCATCGTTATCAATCAGTCAGGACACTATATCTTGACTGACGATATCAACCTCACTTCTGATGCCGGGACCTCCTCCTATCTTCTCAAGGCGAACGCCATTGAGATTAGGGCAAGCGATGTTACCCTCAATCTGAATGGCCATACTATCAGCGGCCCTCAAAGCGCGGGAAGCGGCATTGGTATCCTGGTATCTCAAGTAGAGAATGTCGAAATCATAAATGGAACAGTCCGTGGTTTTTTTTCCGGCATCAAACTATCCGGCAAAAATCATCAGATCAAAAATGTCAGGGTCTGCTCTAATAGCTCCTATGGTCTTGAAGCTGAATCATCTCTCATCATCAATTGTCAGGCTGAGTTCAACGGATCGGACGGCTTTTTGGCCACATCCTCAACGATCATAAACTCAAAGGCTCGTTCAAACGGCTCCAGCGGTCTGCGTGTTAGCTCATCCACTGTCAGCGGATGCATCGCTGAATCAAACAGCGCTCATGGTATATGGACAATCGACAAATGCCGGATCGAGGGGAATAGAATGATGAATAATGGTGGCTATGGACTGTATTTGAACCCTGACTATAGCTATGCCATCAGAAATAGGGCTGGCAGCAATGCTGCTGGCAATTTCTATCAAGCGGGGAATAATTATCTGCCGGTCAGCGGCGATGAAGCCAATCGAGAGGAATGATATCATTAATTTAATAATATATAAATAAATTCTATAAATTAATAATTAATGAAATATAGATGAAATATCCAGGTTGATAAAATATCCAGGTTAAGGAGAATACGGTCAATGGATGAGCAAAGGTTCAAGAAGTGGTGTTATCAAGGATTAGGAACAATAGCGGTTCTCGGCATGCTTTGTTTCTTATTGGTTACAGGGGGGGAAAAAGCAGGGGGCCAGGAGTCTGGTCCGGCCCAAACACATCAAAATAGCCCCAAGGGACCTCATCTTTCCTGTGATTATTGCCACGACAATCCCTACCCTGGATATTTCAAGGATGGTCGGCCTCTGGCCACAACCACCTTATGTGACCAATGCCACAGCCCACAGGGGCAATTTGACGGAGTGAATGATCCGCTCATCGGAGCCAAAGCCAACTGGAAGAGTGGAGGGGTATATGTGGGGGATCATTTAAAGCCGGGCAAAGAGAAGTGGTGTGTCGGCTGCCATGATGAGGGAAGTTGCATAATTAATAACACGCCCGCGCCAAACATTGCCGGAAAATCCCTGTCTGGAGGCTGGCAGAGCCCTGCTCTCGTTGTTTCCTCTAATATTCAGGGCGCTGTGAATCTGCTGGATCATAGCCTTGATACAGGGACAGTCGGCACAAGTGGGTCATTCATTATCTTTGATCTTGGTCAGTCTACCGATATTTCCCATATCAGGCTTTTTGTAGGCTCAACTACTGAAACCCACTGGAACCTCTTTGGCGGAGACGATCCTTCATCCTGCACTATCAAGCTCCTCCTTGGAACTAGGACATATGCTTCTCCTACCTGGAAAATAGGATCTGAGGCAGGATGGAATGAGGTTAGATTGGATAAATTCATTTCGGTTCGCTATCTCAAATTGGTCAAGGTTAGTGCAGGCGCACTGCCAGTCAATTACCTGCGTGAGTTTGAGTTCAAAAAGGATATTCAGTATGGATATTACATAAGCGGCCACAAGATTGGCTGCGATCGGTGTCATGATCTAGCCAGTGTCCACATTGATGGCCAGGCCAGGACCTACCGCGCCAGCCAGAATAACTACCAGAGCGGCTATCGCCTAAAGAGCGTAGAGGTGGACGGGCAGATGGTTCTGCCCCTGGAGATTCCGCGGGTAGGCTGCAACAGTGGAGAAAGTCCCAGAACCGACAATGACTTTGCCCTATGTTTTTCCTGCCATGATAAATATAAGCTTCTTGGCGATGCCTATGGCTCGGGCAGCTTTTATCAGGATCCTCTGGCTACGAATTTTCGCAATGAAGATCATGTCGATGGAAACGGCAAGGTGAGCAATGAGCATCTTCGCCACCTGCAGGGAAGAGGCTACTGCGGAAACACCAAGGATTGGGATTCTGACTGGGATGGAGTGGCTGACTCACCGCAGAGCTGTCCGGCCTGTCATAATGTTCACGGCTCGCCCTCACCAGCCATGACCAGGCATGGGGAGCTGGCTAGTCCAGCGGGCAGCAGCGCTGAGAAGGCCCCTATGTTTAACTTTCGCTATCTAAACGCGGCTGGGAAAATGGACTATAATCTTTTCGATGTCAGGCAAAGTAGCGGTGGGTGTACTCAGTTCTATGGCCCTGGGCCTGGTTCGGTAACTAAAAATAATATGTGCAATATGTGCCATAATGACCAGGTCAGCTACCATCGAACTCCGGTTGACACCTGCCGGGATTGCCACAGTCAGTATGTGCAGTCCCATCCAAGCCACCACACCCACCTTGGGGCTGAGCGGGGCCCATCTCCATCCCTTGGATGCTGGGATTGCCATGCAGGCAGTGAGGAGAATCCCCATGTTATGCTCTTTGCCGATAATAAACCATTGCCTGAAACCAGAGTCTGCGATCCTTGCCACAGCCCTGAGGGAACATATGACGGGGTGGATGATCCAGTCATTGGGGCTAAAAATAACTGGGCAAGCGGTGTCTATCAAAATAATAGGCTGAGAGCGAGTAAAGAAAAGTGGTGCGCTGGATGCCACGATGAGATTCCAGCCAAAAGCCGGGCCGATGGCTCAGGAGTAGATGCTCCGGCAGTGATCGGCAATGAGCATGCAGCCACTCCTTATGGCTATTATAAGACTGGGCATGGCAAACATAATCTGGTCCTGTGCACTGACTGCCATGATCCTTCCACGAAGCATATAGACCATGAGCCACGAACCTATCAGGCCTCCCTTAATAACTACCAAGCAGGATATCGCCTAAAGATGATCGATGGTGGGCCTGCTTTGAGAATTAGAAACACACCACCCGCTATTCCTGATCCGACCAAATCGTGGCAGGATTTTGCCCTCTGCCTAAGCTGTCATAATAAATATGAATTGCTCGGGCATAGCCAGGGCCAGGGGCAGTGGCATCGGAATCCACCTTTTGGTACAAATTTCGGCACCTGGCGAAACGAACACTATTGGCACCTTTCGCTGAACGTCAGAAATTATTGCGATTCTGATTTTGACGGCATTGGTGATGCAGCCGCAACCTGCACAACCTGCCACAATGTCCACGGCTCACCCTCGGCGGCCATGATTCGGCATGGTGAGTTGATCAGCCCACCAGGAACGCAAAGTTTTGTGCCTTCCTTTGATTTTGGCTGGCTGGTTCGAGATGAGGCAGGCTCTTGCAGGTGGATTCCTGATTTGCCATCGCCGGGGCAATATAAGGTCTTTGCTACCTGGTCTGATATCAAGGGCATTGATCCTAGTTTAAACTCATCTCATGCTAAATTTAAGATTGTCCATGCTGACGGCGAAACCGTTATCTATAAGAATCAGCGTGAGAATGCTGGCAAAAGCCCAATTGTCTGGAACGAGCTTGGGACCTTCTCCTTCGAGCAGGGAACCTCTGGCTATGTCGAGCTGACCTCAGAAGATATCCAGGATACGGTCAGCAGCAGCAAAACTCCACCCCGAGACGCTCTCAGCTATGTTATTGCTGATGCAGTGAAATTCCAGTCTGTGGCTGACGGATCAGTTATTATTATTGATAACCTTCAGGCCGAATTTCAGGGAACATGGTCAAAGAGCAGCATTTCAACCCACTATGGCCCCAATTTCCACTACTATCGAAAATCAAGGCGCAGTGAAAGTGCAAGCCGCAGCGAGAGTGTCGGCGGCCATATGGCCAAACCTAACAATATTATTTATAATCATAGCTGTGTCGGCTGCCATGATCAGATCTTCTATGCTCACCCAAGCATTGTGCCCAAGGTTTCATCCGCTCCGGCAGTCTCTGGAGCTAAGGCCCAGCCGCAGTCAGTAGCGGTTGGCCAAAGCACTCTGATCACCGCCTATGTTTTTGATACGGATAATAACCTAACTTCAACTACCATTGATCTTAGCCCTATCCTGCCAGACAATGCATGCCAGATGATGTATGATGATGGAACTCATGGGGATTTGTTGGCTAATGACCATATCTATAGCTTTATGCTGACTATTCAGTCAGGGGTATCTTCTGGAGACTACCAACTGCTGATAACCGCCCAGGATGATACCGGAAAGCAGGATCAGGCGCTTGTATCGTTGGAGGTAGGGCAGTAAGCCTTATTATTCTATTATTTAACTTTTTCCCGGTGGAGGTCCCTCACAGGTGGAGGACCCTCGTATGTTACGTCGGCGCTGCCGCAAAAGCAGGACCCTCATACTTTCCTCCCCCTTGATGGGAGACTATAATAGGTGAGGTGTGAATAAAAACATCCCCCATCACCCCTCTTATCGGGAGGGGGGAGGAGGTGAAAAATATTTGACTTTTTCCCATTTATTACCGGTCAGTGAATGTGGATATAGTTGCAACCTGCAACAAAATGTAATGAATAACAATATCTTTTACTTACCTGGAAAAATCTCAACATAGAGATGGTTTTGTTTTTATTTAAAACCCTGGGTTAGAGTGTGTAAAGATTACTTACCATAGTGTAAGGTATGCTTCTATATTGTATAGCACACTTTACAAGTGTATAGCAAAACTTACAAATCTTAATAAATTGTAAAGATAAACTCACAATTTGTTAATTCACCCTTCCTCATTTCTAATTCACCCTTCCTCATTTCCTAAATAGGATAAAATCAACGGAAAGATATTATCTCTCCTAAACTTAGCCCCATAATTTAGCCCATCTACAATTTTCCCCTAACAAGTCTTAAAAACCCCTTGGACAGCCACTTGATGGACTTATTAACCAGCACGGTTTCTTGCGCTCAAGTTTCTTACGCTCAAAGTTAGAGAGAATATATTAAACCAGCGGTCAAATATTTTTGAATAGATATTTCATTGATATTTCAAGCTAATTATAAAAAGTGCAAGGCCAGAAATGTGGGCCAGGAATGCAGGAGGGTATAAATTATGCTTATTAAGGAAAGTAATAAACAGGGATGCTATCGTTATGTCGCCAAGCAGGATAAGTCTCTCAAGGGGCAGCTTTTCGCCAAGTCGGCTCAAGAGAATTAAATCAGCTTATAGAATTTTCTGATTATCCCCCAGCAGCAGAAAATTAGACCAACCTAAAGATGGGTAAGTCGCAGCTATATCTCTTTGACTTTACTGGATTCTATCAAACCGGGAGAATAAACTCAAAAATATGCGTAAAATATAAGTATAAAAACATAAATTATATGATTTTTCAAGTTTATCTCAAATTCCCAGAGGATAGAAAATCAAAATAATCCATAAGATGCCATGAGGTTATCAGGCCAGGAGGGGTGGTATTGATTTTGAACACTCAAAAAAAGAGAGACAAGGCCTTAAATTTATGGAAAGAAGGGAAAACTATGAATCATGGTTTTGAGCTGCCGTCGCGGTGTCATGAAAATTTTGAGCGTTTGAGAACTCTGGAGTATCTTCCGAAAACCCATCTTGATTTTCTGGAATGTATTTTCCAGGCCCACTACCAAGCCAAAGATCGCCTGGCGGAAGAGAAGATTTACACCCCTCCAGCCTATAGCCGGGTGCAAGAGATGCTCTCTCAGGGAGAGCCTCTGATCAGCTTCGATCAGATGAAGATCAGGATCGAGCCTCTCAGAGATCATTTTATTGAAGTCTCTAGCATCCTAAAAAAATATGGACACTCAGCCTCAGCCCGTATGGAGGCTTTAATTCGATCCGAAGGAGCCGATCGGCTCGATCTGGAAGAATTAATCTGCAAAACCCTCTCCCCTGACCCTAATTATCTCTTGAGAGTTAGCCAAAGGTTTGAGCTTGAAGTCAATACCCTGGAATTTATCGCCCTTACCCTGGCCCGGCCTCTCTTTGAGCTGGCAGCCGCAGAGGTGAAAGATCTTCTAGCTGACTATCCCTGGTGGAAAAATTACTGTCCTGCTTGCGGCGGCACACCCTTTATGGCCAAAATTCGCGCCGAAGATGGGATGCGGCTATTGCGCTGCTCGCTTTGCGCGGTAGAGTGGAAATTTGACCGGGTAAAATGCCCGTTCTGCAACAGTGGAGAGCAAAAAAATCTCAAATTTTTCTACTATCATGAATCAAGTCCCTACCGGCTTTATGTCTGTGATAGCTGCAAGCGCTACATAAAGTGTGTTGATGAGCGGAAAATGAATCAAGCGCCAGCCACGATTGATCTGGCTATCGAGGATATAGCCACCCTGTACTTTGATCTCCTGGCCAGGGAAAGAGGGTATCTGCCGCTGTCTCTCCTTGGGGGGACAGCAGGGGGCCAGTAAGGGGAGGTTTTCCCCACTGATTTTGAAAAACATGATCGTTGGCACTAAAGAGACAAACACTAAAGAGACAAAGCGCCAAGATCAAGATGTTGACTGCGCTTGGAGGAAGGGAGCGAAATAAGTAGCGCAAAATAAGTATGCTGCAAGGAGGTGATCGAAAGCGGGGATGACTTTTTAAAGTAATCCCAAAGAGTAGCAAGTATACGTGAAAATAGATGCAACGGCGGGTATGAGGTTATGTGAGTTTAGGTTATTGTGAGGTTCTCGGAGAGAAGAAGGAGTAATGAAAAATGGATGTAACCAGGAGAAGTTTCTTAAAGTTTTCTGGAGGAGCAACGGCTTTCCTGCTTTCTAGCTCTCTGCTCAACTGGGTAAAGATTCCCCAGGCGCTGGCAGATATAGGATTGAAAGAGGGGACCGAGACCACCTCCATCTGCTGCTTCTGCGGCTGCGGCTGTGGGATCATTGTAACTGCAAGTGGTGGTACAGTGATCAATGTTGAGGGAGATCCGACTCACCCGGTCAATGAGGGTGCTCTCTGCAGCAAGGGTGTAGCCACGAGGCAGATTTCTACCCAGATCCTTAGCCAACAAGAATTGGACACCAACTATCCCATCGGCGCAAGGATTGACTCCTGGCCTGCGGATAAGCGGTTGGCTAGGGTTTTGCACCGGGCCCCTGGAGATGACAAATGGACGATCATGAGCTGGGAGGAGGCTCTTCCCCTGATCGGCCAAAGAATTGCCCAAACCCGGGCCAATAATTGGGAAACAACAGACAGCAACGGCATGACCGTAAACCGCACCAGAGCCATTGCCGGTCTAGGTGGGGCAGCCCACGACAGTGAGGAATGCTACCTGCTGCGCAAATTCTTCACCGGCCTTGGGCTGGTATATATTGATCATCAGGCCCGCCTCTGACACTCCTCGACAGTATCGGCTCTGGGAGAGTCGTTCGGCAGAGGGGCCATGACCAATACATGGACTGATATCGGCACTAGCGACGTGATTTTGATTATCGGGGCCAATCCGGCAGAAAATCATCCGATGGCCTTCAAGCACATCACCTATGCCTTGGAAAATAAATATGGAAACACCGGGCCAGATGGCAATGGAGCCAAGCTGATCGTAGTTGATCCGCGCTATACTCGAAGCGCTTCGAAGGCCTCGATCTGGAACGGCCGGCAGATGTACTGCAAGATGCGCTCAGGGACAGACATCGCCTTTGTCAATGGAATGATCAACTATGTCATTCAGAACAAGAAGTACGATCAGCCGTACGTGCTAAACTACAGCACAGCAGGTTTCCTGGTCAATGAAAACTTTAAGGGTCCGGCTGAAACAGGAGATGGGAAATTCTCAGGCTTTATTCCCGATGCCAGCCAGCCTGTGCCAACTCTTGGCCAGATCGGAAAATACGATAAATCCTCCTGGAATTATGCCACCTTTGTTTCTAGCCATCCCAAGGCCTTCAAGGCGGTAAATATCGCCACAGATTTTTGGGATGCATCGGGAAATTGCTCCTGCGGCACTTCGTGCGGATTCAGCAAGGATACCTTAAGCCTTGATCCTGCAAGCCAGTATTATATTGGCAAATTCAGGCAGCATCTGCTTGAGGTTGGCCTTTTGAACACCACTGATCTTGGGCCGAATGTGGCCAATCAGAGGACCGTGTGGGAGCATGTGCTACTCCACTATGCCCGCTATGATAAAAATACGGTTATAAACCTCACCGGAGCAGATCCTTTGGTCTACGATGATATCTGCGAGCTATTTTCCATTACCGGGCAATCAGACAAGGTGGGTACGATCCTCTACGCTATGGGGACAACCCAGCATACAGTGGGTGTGCAAAACATTAGGGCCTATTCTACCCTGCAGATTCTCCTTGGGAATATGGGAAAGTCAGGGGGGGGAATCAATGCCCAGCGTGGTGAATCAAATGTTCAGGGCTCAACAGATCATGGCCTGCTGTTCCATATCCTGCCAGGATACCTTGCCCAGCCAGATGCCACTATACCTGGAGATGCATATTTTGACCGCACGGATCCGCTCATTGGCGAGCCTGGGCATCCCTTGCAGCCGGCAAGTTATATCAAGCGATGTACACCCTTTACAGCGCATCAGAATGAGCTTAACTGGTGGAGTAATTTCAAAAAGTACATCGTCAGTCTCATGAAGTGCTACTGGTGGGATGCCCTGGGAAACCCGGCTACAGCAGAGCAACTTCAGGCCGTCTATGACTGGATACCCAAGATTCCAGGCCACTGCTCTCATATTCAGATCTTTGAGGATATGCTGGCTGGGACAATCAAGGGGTTGATCGCCTTTGGAACCAATCCTGCCGTAGGCGGACCAAACTCAATCAGAGAGCGGGAGGCCCTGCGAAAGCTTGACTGGCTGGTTATCTCAGAACTATGGGAGAATGAGACTGCGAGCTTCTGGCGCTACAGCACCACAGGAGAGCCTCTAACCAGTGAGCAGATGGCCGCTATCCAGACCGAGGTGTTCCTGCTGCCCGCGGCCGCTCATATGGAGAAAGATGGGCATGTGGTTAACAGTGCTCGCTGGGCCCAGTTTAGGTACAAGGCAGTTGAGCCGCCTGGAGATGCTGAGCATGAGATCAAGATGATCAACCGAATCTTCGATGCCTGCAAGGCTGCCGGAGCCAATGATTATGGGATGACCTATCTGACCCTGGGCAGCAGCTGGTACGGCACGGATGATCCTTCGGCAGATCTGCTTGATCTTGAAATCAACGGCCTCAAAGCGTCTTCTACTTTGACACCGGTGGATAAGTTCGCTAATTTGAAAGCTGACGGAAGCACCTCATCTGCCTGCTGGGTCTATTGTGGTATGTACCCAAGTCTTGGCACTAATCTCTCCAAGAGGCGGATCAATACCCAAGCACCTGGTATGGCTCCTATCTATTCTCAGTGGGCCTGGGCCTGGCCGGTCAATCGGAGAATTATCTACAACGGCGCATCTCTCTTACCCTGCGGATGGGGTGGAGTTAGCGAGACACCGGCAGATCAGCACCATCCGGTCATCTGGTGGAATGAATCTGCCTGGGCGGGTGATGTCCACGATGGTGTGGCTAACCCGCATGGATATAGTGGCCACAGCGAGCGCAGCCCCTTCATTATGAGAAATGAAGGCCACGCCAGGCTGCACGGTATGGGCATGGCTGAAGGTCCATATCCTGAGCACTATGAACCCCTGGATACGCCGCTTGGACATCGGGGCAAAAATCCCGTTCCTTACGGAGCAGGCCATAGTCAACTAATTAATCCCTGCATCAAGATCTACGAGCCAGACAAGGTTGGCGATCCGAGAAACTATCCGATCATCGGCACTACCTATCGGGTCAGCGAGCACTGGCAGGCAGGAGCAGCCACACGGCATCTGCCCTGGCTGTGTGAGCTTATGCCGGATGTGGTGGTAGAAATGAGCATGGAGTTAGCCAGGAGCAAAGGGATCAATAACGGCGACTGGGTAAGGATTGAGACCATGAGAGGGTATATGAATGCCCGGGCTCTGGTAACTAACCGGTTCAAGACCTTCAGGATCTTCGGTGAGACGAGACATGAGGTCGGTATATGGTGGCACTGGGGTTATAAAGGCATCAAGACTGGCCACAGCGCCAATAGGCTGACCCCTCATGTGGGCGATGCCAATACCCGAATTCCTGAATATAAGGCTTTTCTCTGCAGGATTGAGAAGCTGTAAGGAGGTGATCTGAGATGGGAGATAAAGCAATTTTAATCGACACGACCAAATGTACTGCCTGCCGTGGTTGTCAGGTGGCTTGCAAGAATTGGAATGATCTTCCGGCAGAAAACACCTCCTTTTTCGGTGGTCCTGGTTATCAGAACCCAAAGGATCTGTCCAGCATTACCTTCACCCTGGTCAAGTTTTTCTGGAGCGGCCGAAGAGGAGCTGATGTTGATGCCTACGGCAACTGGCAATTCTTGAAGTATGGCTGCATGCATTGCCTGAATCCTAGATGCAAGAAGGTGTGTGATACCCTGTATAAGGCTATCTACCAAGACACTGACGGCTTTGTTCAGATTAACCAGGGTATCTGCCAAGCGGCCAATTGTAATGCCTGCATAGCTGGATGTCCGTTTGGGGTTCCAAAATCAAATGGTCAGTCAGTCTTGAAATGCAACGCTTGCATCAGCAGGCGAGGATACTCGTATCCGGATACGCTCCGCAAAGATCCTGTTTCGGGTAATCCTGCTGCTTCAAGCTGGCTGATCGGTCCTGAGCTGGCCCCAGCCTGCGTATCAACCTGTCCTGCCGGAGCACTAAAGTACGGAGACCGCAGCGACATAATCGCCTTGGCCACAGCCAGGGTAGCAGATCCCAAAGTGAGAGCCAAATTCCCTGAGGTAAATGTCTATGGCGATACTGGCCCGTTCGGAGGGCTTAGGGTAATCTCGATCTTAACCCGAAAGCCTGGCTTTTACTCTTTGCCGCCCAAGAGCGCCAAATATTAGGAAAGGAGGGAAGAAGATCATGAAGCACATCATAAAGAAGAGTAAGCTTTTTTTGAGTTTTGCCCTAGCCATGCTCTTGATTTTCGGCACCTTGGGTGTTTTGTGGGCTATTAATTTAAATTACAATCGCCCACGGCCGCTTATGGACTATGTGCCTCAGGAAATCGGCATCTATGATACCCTCTATGAGAACCTGACCGAAAGTGATTGCCGATCCTGCCACGGCAGCAGCCTGGCTGACCGGCACCATGCCACACCCACCGTGGTCAACGAGCGCAAGTGCATCGTCTGTCATGAGGTCAATCCAGATTTGCCAAGCGGCGTGGCCATAATCCGGGACTGCACCACCGGCGGCTGCCACAGCCAGTGGGACCTTGACAGCAACGGTTGGCACCATAATACCGACATGTCAGGCTCAGGAAACTGCGTTACCTGCCATGATCCGAGTCTGATCGAGCCAATCACCCCGATCAGGGATTTTAACATGTATCCGCCCTCGGTGGTTACTCCTAGCCCATTCTCCTGCGAAAACTGCCATTGGGAACAGGTGGCCTCGATTACGGAAGATCCGCAAAACCCTGGACATCCATCAACCTATAATCATGTTAATGATAAGGGCGAGTTCATTGGGTTCTATGAATATGGAAAGCCGATTGTTGGCAACTACCAGACCCATCACATGGGCTTTTTGGGCAATGTAGCCTCAGAGTGCTACCGCTGTCATTCTCTAAATCCCCAAAGCCCCTCTTGGAATCCTTTTGAGCAGCAGCTTATTCGCTATTGCGAGATCTGCCACAGCATAGGCACTCTCCACCGAATCGGCCCCCATGTCAAGAATACCAATGGCTGGGAGGCGGTCGGCTTCCACGTAGCGGGCAACAGCGATCCTGCGGATCTTGATCCGATCCGCTACCGGACATGGGATAGCCCCTCTTATGCTCCTCAAGTTCAGCCTGGCTTTTCGGCTGATGAGCAATGCTTTGGTTGCCATGGCGATAATGTACCTCTTCTTCCGCCACCGCCACCGCCGCAGGTTCCAGTTATTGACAATTCCGCGGATGGCATTCAGCCAAGTCATGGCTGCTGCGGCGCTATTGTAACCTTACGAGGAGCCTACTTCGGTGAGGAGAAGGCGCAAGGCTACAAGGTTCAGTTGTATACTGGCACCGAGTGGATCGATATGCCTATCCATGCCTGGACAGATACCCTGATCGAGTTTGAGATTCCCTGCTGGGAGCTCCTTGCTCCTGGAAACTATAATGTCCGAGTGGTAACCCCGACTGGTGAGAGCAACCAGAGAGTATTTACCCTTGAGGCAAGCTGCGATGCTCTCTGCATCAAGATAGATCCGAAAGAGGGACCATGCGGCACCTGGATAAAGGTATCGCTGTGTGATCCTGATGTCGGCAGCTTTGGCACCAGCCGAACAAAGATCTTCGATGATGGATATCACGGTGTATATTCTCTGGTGGATTTTTCAGCCTCACAAGGTACCTACACAGCTCTGAACTACCGCAACTGGACCGAGAAGAGCTTTGAGGTCAGATTCTACGACTTCTTCAAAGATCGACTGAATCCAGAGCGAAATTTTGTCCAGGACAGCGGCAGTGAGCCTACCTTGGCTAAGGGTACGGGGCTTGCTCTAGGCAAGTGGTCTTTGTCGATGAAGTTCATCTACTTCGGTGATAAAAATGGAAACGGGACTTTTGACTCCGGCGATACCATTATGCAAGTGGTCTCCTCTGATCCGCTCTATTTCGATCTGATCAACACTCCGAACATTTACCGGATTACACCTACCAGAATTGACCACAATAACCTGGTAACTATCTATGGTATCAACTTCGGCTATCCCCAGGGAAGCGGTGAGGTGCGCATTGGTTCGCTGGGAGAGGCAACGCATCCTGACCTTGGCAAGGGGACCGTGCTGAGCAATGTCAAGAGCTGGAGCAACACCATGATCAAGGTAAGGTTGACTGGGCTGCCCCCTGAGTGGACTGGCCAGTACAAATACCTGTGGGTGGAAAAAGGTAAGACTAACGGCAGTTGGTCTGAAATCGTTGGCAAGGCCAAGAGCAATTATCAGAAGATAAAGATTCTGGTGCCGCTGCCATAGAGAGCGAAAGGAGGGGTAAAGTAGTAAGAAGCAAAGACACTTGAATTCCTAACGTGAAGTATAGAAAAGAGAGAGGAGGGAGGCTTAAACTCCACCTCTCTCTTCTCTCTATTTGAGGAGGAGCAGGATAAAAGGGTGGAAAAAAGCAGGGGCTTATAAGTTTAGTGGTCTTTTCGCTAAAAGTATAGAATCACTAACATATCAGACACCATAAACCCTATATCAGAACAACCATAAACCCTCGAAGGGCTTAGCTCTTATTAGGATTATGTCTCTTGAATGGTAGCTAATAAATAAGAGCAATTTAACTTATAATAAGAGCGATTTAACTTAGCGAAAAAATCATTTAGCTAAAGAATCATTTAGCTACTCTGCTTGAGCGGAGACTGAACAGCAGGGTGAGTGGTGATGATGAACGGCAGCGATGAAAAGTGATGAGCTAAAGAGATTTCAGAAGGTCAGAAAAGTTATCAGAAAAAAAATTATAAGAGGGGGGTAAAAGCCAGAATGAGCGCAAATTCACTAAAACTTTCTGCACGGGGGAAAACAGTCGTTCTCAGGCTCTTTTCAAGGAGAGTTCAAACTCACGGAGTATTCTGGCTCTTATGTTGGCTTGGCATATGTTGGCTTGGCATAGCAGGGGCGCTTTTCATTGGCTGTGGCCAGAAGAAAGATCATGGGGAAGCAGGAGCGCCCGCAGCCCACAGCCGCGGTAGCAGTAAAAGCGCGATAGTGGCCAGGCTGGGTGATCTTGAACTTACTGGGGATGAGCTTGAGGCCGCTCTCGATAAGCTACCAAAGCGAAGGCAAGATGAGCTTAGAGATAAAGTAGCGCGCAATTTATTAGAGACCAAGCTCTTCTCCCGCCAGGCGAAAAAAGTAGGCTTAGATAAAAGCCAAGCGATAATGGATGAGATTAATAAAATGACTGATGAGACCCTGGCCCGCCTCTACATCATCAAGTATATCGATCAGGAGGCAGAGCCCTCAGCAGAGGAGGTGAAAAGGTATTATCTTGAGCATAAGGATCAATTCGTTATTCCGGAAAGTGTCCTGATCGAGCATTTGGTAACCCAGAGCCTGGAGCGGGCCCAAGAGCTTCTCAATGCTTTAAAAAAAGGGGCTCGCCTTGAGGATTTAGCCAGGCAAAAATCCATCTGCCGCTGCTGGAAACAGGGTGGAAAACATGATTGGCTGATCAAAGGCAGAATTAATCAGGAGCTTGAGCAGGCAGCCTTTTCCCTTGAGCCTGGAAAGCTAAGCAACATCATCAAAATTGGAAAAGAGTATCAAATTATGAGACTTCTGGATAGAAGAGGCCAAAGAGAAGTACCATTCGATGAGGCCAAGGGCAGCATTCGGGCAAGGCTATTTTGGCAAAAGAAAACCGAGCTGATTCAAAAGCATTACCAGGAGGCAAAGGTAGTTTTTTATCCTGCGGGTGAGCCTCTTTTGGCCAGCATAGGTGAGGAGAAAATACCAGAGCAGATCTTGTCTTCGATCATGAGCCGGGTTTCCTCAGAAAAAGAAAAAAATATTCTCCGTGAGAAATGGGCCCATTACTTTGTGGAAACCAAGGTCTTTTCAAGAGCAGCTCGAAAGGTACACCTTGAGCACGATCCTGAGGTGGCAGCCGAGATCGAGAGAGGAAAAGATCAAATTCTATCAAACGCCTTCCAAAAGAGCTATATCTTTGACCGGATCAAAATCAGCGATCAGGATATTGAGGATTTCTATCGGTCTCACCCCGAGGAGTTTCAAATACCACTCAGGGTGCGGGTTAAATCAATTGTAGTGAAAACGGAGACCGAGGCCAAGAACCTGCTTTCAGAGCTTCAAAAAGGGGCTTCTTTTGCTGATCTGGCCATGAAAAAATCCATTCACCCTTCGGCTTCAAAGGGTGGGGAGATCGGCTGGTTTGGCAGGGGAGAAAAGGCCCCTGCCTTGGAAAAAGCTGCTTTTGCCCTAAATATCGGTGAGGTAAGCGGGATAATCAAAACAGGGGAAGGTTATGAAATTATCAAGCTGGTAGACAAAAAAGGCGGTGAGATCAAGCCATTCGATAAGGTACGGCAGGCTATCAAAATGAAGCTGACCATGCAGCGGGTTGAAGAGGAAAAGCAGCGTTACGGCAAAATAACCATGCTGTCATATAATTAGTGTCTGTCCGAGGCCATATAAGTAGCTGAGAAATTTATAATAATTCTCATTTTTCTCTTTTAAAAGTGCTTAACATTTTGATATAATAGTTTTTATTCAAAATACTTTTATATAACTT
>Ga0078972_1010540_pt1 | contig 17184 bp, 14 predicted proteins | sample YelNatPaOPGAMG01_FD_67568 | JGI IMG/M metagenome (GOLD analysis project Ga0078972, IMG submission 67568) | Hot spring thermophilic microbial communities from Obsidian Pool, Yellowstone National Park, USA - OP-RAMG-01 (SPADES assembly) (version 2) | ecosystem: Environmental > Aquatic > Thermal... | reverse complement strand
CAGTCCGCGCTCTACATGGGCAATCTCGACGCCGTCCGCGACTGGGGCTACGCGCCCGAATACGTCGAGGGGATGTGGCGGATGCTGCAGGCTCCCGAACCCGAGGACTTCGTGCTGGCGACGGGCCGCGGATACACCGTGCGCGAGTTCGCCCAAACCGCCTTCGAGCATGCCGGACTCGATTGGCAGGAGCACGTCAAGTTCGACGAGCGCTACCTGCGGCCGACCGAGGTGGATTCGCTGATCGGCGATGCGTCCAAAGCGTCCGAGAAGCTGGCATGGAAGGCCTCCATCCACACCGCCGAGCTGGCGCGACTGATGGTCGACGCCGACATCGCCGCGTTGGGGTGCGAGGGCACGCCCTGGATCGACATGCCGGTCCTTCCCGGCCAAACATGAGAGCCGACAACATGCTTGGCGCCCTCGACCGGGCAGCGCCGGTCTATATCGCTGGGCACCGGGGGCTGGTGGGGTCCGCGCTGGTGCGCAGGTTTCGCGCCGAGGGATTCACCAACCTGGTGGTGCGGGCACGGTCGGAACTCGATTTGACCGATCGGGCCGCGACGTTCGACTTCATGCTCGACGCCAAGCCGCGGGTGGTCGTCGACGCGGCGGCCAGGGTCGGCGGCATCCTGGCCAACAACACCTATCCCGCCGATTTTCTGTCCGAGAACCTGCAGATCCAGGTCAACCTGCTCGATGCCGCCGTGGCCGCGCGGGTGCCGCGGCTGCTGTTTCTGGGCTCGTCCTGCATCTACCCGAAGTTCAGCCCGCAACCGATCCCGGAGAGCGCGCTGCTCACGGGCCCGCTGGAGCCTACCAACGACGCCTACGCCATCGCCAAGATCGCCGGCATCCTGCAGGTGCAGGCCGTGCGGCGCCAGCACCGCCTGGCGTGGATCTCGGCGATGCCGACGAATCTGTACGGCCCGGGCGACAACTTCTCCCCGACCGGTTCGCATCTGCTGCCTGCGCTGATCCGCCGCTACGAGGAAGCCAAAGCCGCCGGCGCACCGGCAGTCACGAACTGGGGCACCGGGGCACCGCGACGCGAGTTGCTGCACGTCGACGACCTGGCCGCCGCGTCGCTGTTCCTGCTGGAGCACTATGACGGACCCGAGCACGTCAACGTGGGCACCGGCGTCGACGACTCCATCGCGGAGATCGCCGGGATGGTGGCCGCAGCGGTGGGCTATGTCGGCGAAACCCATTGGGACTCAACAAAACCGGACGGCACGCCACGCAAGCTGCTGGACGTCTCCATGTTACGGGAGGCGGGATGGTCGCCGCGCATCGCGCTGCGGGACGGCATCGAAGCCACGGTGGCGTGGTATCGCGATAACGCCGACGCGGCAAGAAAGTAGCTGCCCACATGTTAGTGTGACGCAGTGGCGCTATCGCACCGTGCTCGTATGTTCACGCGCCGGATTGGTTTCGACGTATCCCGCTATCGCCCCGAGTTGGACGGAAAGCGTAATTTCCTGAATCAGCTGAAACACCACGGGGTAAACCACGTTCTCGACGTGGGCGCCAATTCGGGGCAATATGCGGCGGGCCTTCGGGAAGCCGATTATGCCGGCCGTATAACTTCTTTCGAACCTTTGGCAGGTCCTTTTGCGCTCCTCGAACAAAGGGCCTCGAAAGATCCGCTTTGGGATTGCCGGCGGTGCGCGATTGGTGACACAGAAGGAATGATCTCAATCAACGTTGCCGGCAACGCCGGTGAAAGCAGCTCGGTGCTGCCCATGCTGAAAAGCCATCAAGACGCCTATCCGCCGGCGAACTACGTCAGCACCCAAGAGGCGCCCATCAGTCGACTCGACTCGGTAACCGCAGAAATTGTGTCGCCGAGCGACGTTGTCTTCATGAAGATAGACGTTCAAGGCTTTGAGAAGCATGTTCTCGCCGGCGCTCAGAAAACCCTGGAAGACCGTTGCGTCGGCATGCAGCTGGAGCTGTCCTTCATACCCCTGTACGAAGGCGGCATGCTCATCCGCGAAGCGCTCGATGTCGCGTACTCCATGGGCTTCACACTGACCGGACTGGTTCCCTGTTTCACAGATATGCGCAATGGCCGGATGCTTCAGGCCGACGGCATCTTCTTCCGCGAGGACAGCTGATCGGGAATGGTTGTACCGCCGCTGTTCTCCATCGTTGTTCCCACGTTCAACACGGCAGCGACCCTGAGTGCCTGCCTCGACAGCATCATCAGCCAGACGTGGAAAGACTTTGAGCTTGTCGTGGTCGATGGCTGCTCCACGGACACGACCCTGGACATCGCGAACGGCTATAAACGCGACATGGACGGGCGTCTGCTGATTCACAGCGGACCCGATCAGGGCCCTTACGACGCGATGAACAAAGGCGTTGCGCTAGCCACAGGAACTTGGTTGCTGTTCTTAGGCGCCGACGACACCCTGTATCAGCCGGACACGCTTTCGCAGGTAGCCGCCTTCATCGCCGAAAGCGGCCCCAGCGACATAGTGTATGGCGACGCCATGATGCGTTCGACCTCATCACGCTATGCGGGCAGCTTCGACCTCGACCGGTTGCTATTCGAGCAGAACATCTGCCATCAGGCTATCTTTTATCGTCGTGAGCTGTTTGCCGGTATCGGCCCCTTCAACCTGCGCTACCGCTTGTGGGCGGACTGGGATTTCAACATTCGCTGCTTCTCCAATCCAGCACTGGTTGCCCGGTACATGGATATCGTGGTGGCCGACTACAACGATGTGAGCGGGCTCAGCACGGCAGAGGACGAGGAACTCAAGAAGCGCCTGCCGGTCTTCATCAAAGTGTCGTTGTCGGCGATGTTGCGCCGCAGAATTGAGCCGTGGCGCAAGCTGATCAGCGTCAGGCACGCGCACGACGGTCGACAGTAATACCCTGAGTCCGGGCACGACTATTCCGCACAAACGGACTCAACCCGTCGGACGCCCGCCGCTACTTGGAAATTCAACGCTGGAATTTATGGGCGGTGGAACCAGCCGGACAAGCCGGTTGTTGCGCGAGACCAGGAGGGCAAGCCCCGGATCATCCAAAGGTACGGCAACCCGCACATCCAGGGATCTGGGTACAGAACCGTCAACGGAGACAACTGTCACCGTAGCGCCGCTGAGCTCTATCTGCTCGCCGGCGCTCAGGGGCGTGCGAGAGGACCGAAATGTCTCCTCAACTGGGTTGGATGCCGCAGGGCCGCCGATCGTGTCAAGGCGAAAACTCGACGCACCGGTCCGTGTCAGCCGGTGACCGCTCTGCGCCATCGACAAGATGTGCCAGGCGTTGACGGCCCTCGGTGCGAGCGCCTGGTCAATCGCAGCAGGGTAGAAGGCTGTTTGCATATCCGGTGCGGCCAAAACGATCACATGACTGACCACGGAATCCTCTAGACCGGCCGTGTGAAAAATCTCGATTTCCTGGCGAGCAGTGTGGATGAGTTGACCGACACCGGAGACAAATGCAATCGGCGCAAATACCAAGTGTAACAACACGATTGACAGAAGACCTACGCGGAGCACCTGCCGTGAACCTGACGTGGCGAGTTGTTGGCCGGCCCGATAGAGCAAGACCGCGAGAAAAAATGCTGTTGCGATGCTCGGGAACAGTAAAAGCCTCGGGCTTGCGGGGCCCGCCGAGCTGATTGTCAACGAGAGCAAGGCTCCCGGGAGTAGCCAACGCAGCGTCGCGCGCTCGTTATCGGCTATGGCCGGCCGGACGAGGCGATAGAGCACAAAGAGCGCGAGCACGGCCGCAATTCCAATTGCGGCGCCCGTTGCCGGCGACACATTGGTAATCGCGCCGAGCACTGAAGATCCGACCAATGTAGGGACGCGCTCGGCCGCCGCCCGCAGGAAGCCGATCGGATCACTGGTAGGCCCGACGTAGAGGTTCCCACCAGCGCCGAAGTCGAGGAGGCTGTATAGGCCCAGGTAGGCTGCGGCGATCGCAAGCACCGGCGTACTCGCGAGCAAGCGAGAGCGCGCCGACGACCGATTCGGCGGCATGAGAGCGAACGCGTCGAAAGCAAGCCAGCAAGCTACGGCGCCCAGACCGGTCTCACTGCCCAGCAAGGCCACTATGACGCCAAGGGCGGCCAGCCATGCCCCGGGTCGCCACCTGTCACGCACGAAGCGCACGTGTGCGGTAAGGCCAAGCGTGGCGGGTATGGCGGCCACCATCACGTGGCGCGATGCGATCCAACCAGCGGGCTCACTGTGAAGCGCGTCGATAGCGAATAGCAGCGCGGCAAGCGTCGCGGTTGCCGCATGCGGTCCCAGGTGTTGGACCCCGAGTGCGACACGAAGTAAAACGCCTACGCATAGGACGAGCGCGACATAAAGCAGAATCGACGTTACGTGATAGCCCGCCGCGAAATGGCCCCAAAGACTATGGTCGATCGCAAACAAAAGACTTGTCAACGGCCGACAAAAGTGCATTTTAAAGCCTGGATCGGTGAACCAGGGCAGTGGACCGTCCTTGATCAATTGGTCGACTTCGGTGCGGCCGGAAGCGAACCGATAGAGGTCGATGGGCGATTGGTGCGCATACGACGGCACGGCGTGCTCGATTTCTGCGAGCAGAGTGTAGTCGTCCGCGAAAAAGCCGATTTTGAGCGTGGGCAAGGCGATCAGCACTGTCAGCATGAGAACCGCCGGCAGAGCTCGCCGGCCGCCAAACAGCTTCAGGGCGCGCGAAACCCGGCCAGTTGGCACCGCGGAGCTGTCGGCGGCGTCGGCATGGTCAACGTGAGGGTGGCAACCGAGGTTTTCGTACTCGGATGCGCCAGGGATGCTGTCACGTTCGGCTTCCACCGCGTCGTGGTGCGGTTGCAACGCGTCTCCGCGAGGCGCGGCGCACTCGTCCCGGTCCGCTACCGGCGCAAGCCGTAATCGATCAGCCGAAGCTGATCGAAGTGGGATCAACTTGAGGAGTTTGTCCACTTATCCCCTTTTGGCCTGGTCGAACGGCAGCTGCCGCAGAGCCTCCCCACCACAGTCTCTCAGAGCTTAGTCCGGGGCCCTTCTTATCGGGTCGAATTGCGGAATCTTGGTGTGACGCGGTTACGACACCTGAACGACAGCGCAGCAAAACCGAGAATTGATCCTTGGGAATCCCCGAAGGGCGTGACAGACGGGGAATGGATTGGCGTTGGGCGCGCTGTGGCCGGGCCCGCCGGCGCAGGCGGGGCCGCTAGCGGTGGGCCCGGTAGCAGGTGGCAGAAATCGGCGTTCGCGTCGCCACCGGCCACATCAGCGATGCTGGACGCAGACCTGCCGCTTCGACTCTCAACCGTGTTGTGCACCGAATTGCAAATTCAAGAAGCCCCTACGCCACCGGATACGCTCCGGATCCAGTGGGCGGCAAGCGCGGGCAACGACGGTCGACCGTCGCGTCACCCGACCTCGACCACGATCGAATCCAAGCCGGCACGAATCACCGAGTCCGCAAACGCTGCTCGGGCGGCGCCGGTGATCGCGTCAAGTTGCGGAAAACCTGCCAACCCCGAACCGAAGAGCCGCAAATCATCTATCACGATTGTGGACCCGGCTGGACATACATTGGCCAACCGCCCCAACGTAGATTGCGCGGGCTCCATCTCCTCACCTGTAGCGGTACCAATTCCCGAGAAATGGCCATCCAAGAATACGAGCGGGGGCGAAGAACAACGAGCAACGAGCCTCGGGATCTCAGTCAACGAGTCGCCATGGACAATGCTCACATTGGCCGTACCGGCGAATCGTCGCTTGGCTGAGGCGAAGAGCGCATCATCCAACTCGACCGAGATCACTTCGTCGGCGTGCGCGGCGAAGAACGCTGTCGTCGCGCCCTTGTAAGTGCCGGCCTCGACGAAGATCCGATGGCCGCGTGCTTTGAACGTGTTCAGCAAGTGGCACCGCTTCGCGACCGCAGGAGGAGAAATCAGATAGTCGCCGTGCAGCCACGCATAGATCGCCGCCCGGCGGGTGGGCTCAAGCGATGTGGGATTACTACCCAAGTTCAACGCGGCGGTGAGCAGATTCTGCGCAAGTCCCGGCATAACGGCCAACCCTAACCGCTACTCGCACGCCACAGGAGTGAGGTCGGGAATAACGGTGATCGCACCGTGGGAGGTTAGCGCGCATAAAACCACCACCGCTCGGTTCGCCGCAGGATCAGCTGGCCACCGGGGAACGGCAGGCCGGTCGGCGCGATCGAACTCACCACATCCACATGGACAACCGCGGGTACCGCACGAACCGGCGGGCCGGCGGCAGGGAAGCTGTTGCCGCGCAGTGTTAGTGGGTTGTCATAAGCACCGGCCCGGCAAGCTGAGCCGCCTACCCGAAGCGATGTGGCGGTAGCTTCTCAAACAGCCTGGCTCCTCGGGAGCTTAACTCTGGCGCCTACAGGAGGTGGTGCAAGCGGAACGAGGTGGCCGTCACGCCAGGTCAGTAGCGCCAGTGTGGGATCTTCCAAGGGGACGTCGACGGTGACATCGAAAGATGTCGGGGCGGCCCCGCGTACCGTCACGATCGTCACCACGGCGCCAGCGAGTTTGACGGAATCACCGACCCGAAGAGCGCGAAGCGAGGACCAGAGTCCATTGATCGCTCCTTGCCGATCTGTCGGGCAGCGCTTTTCGCAGCGGCGCCGACCCGGGGCCGTGGGACCAGCTGGCGTTCGCGCCGCTGACGTGTCTGCTGTTCGCCGCCAGCGGGCTGGGGATGGACTGGACGTTGGAGGCCTCGGAGAACCTGGAGGCGCCCCCGCGCAACAGCCGCTATCAGACCACGTTTGAACCGGGCTGGGCCGCGGCGGCGGCGTGGACGGGGGATCGGCTGTTCGAGGCGCGGGTGCGCCCGGTGCTGAACATGGATGCCAAGCAGCGGGACTCGGTCAAGATGACCGTCACCAAGGTGCTCACCGCGTGGCTGTTGACCGCGCGGCGCGATCGCGGGCTGCCGGTGCTGGAGTTATCGTTTCTCGATGACGGCGACGCCACGCTGTACCTGCTCACCCCCGCCGACGGCACGGTGGCCGCCCAGGCGATCGTGTTGATGGACCTGCCGATCAACCGGCAGCGCACGAAAGTGGGCCAGTGGGAGGAGTTTCACCACATCGGGCTGTTCCTCGACGAGATCACCAACACCCCGATCCCGCGGCTACCGCAGTACCTGGCCGAATCGCGGGGCCTGGGCTGCGCGATCTGCTTTGCCGCCCAGGCGGGTTCGCAGCTCGACGCGATCTACGGGCCGCTGCAGGGCAAAGCGATCCGCGACGTCACCCCGGCCGCGCTGATCATGTACGGCTCCCATGAGCGCGACGTGATGGAATCGGCGGCGTTCTGGTCGGGCAAAGCCGACCCCGAGCTGACCGGCGACACCCAGGCCGCGCTGTGGCGCCAATTCCTCACTGCCACCCTGTATCACCGCACCGGGCGCTGGCCGGATCTTTGCGCGGCCACCGAGGTGTGCCCGCCGCCGACCGCCACCTACGTGCCCGCCGAGGCGCTGGCCGCCACCGCGACCCTGCGGGCGATGGCGCTGGCGTCACTGGGGCAGCCCCGGGCCGCGCTGGACCTGCTGGCGCAGGTGTCCACCGGCAACGTCTACATCGCCGCCGACGCGGCCCTGACCAAAGGGTGGTGCCTGCGCGAACTCGGCGAGGACGACGCCGCCAACGACGCCTTCCTCAGCGCCGCCGTCGACGGCCAGGTGATCCCGCAGGCCCGCACCGCCCTGCAGGAGCCGACCTACCGCATCGTGACCACCGACGCCGAAACCATCGCCACCCGCACCGACAAGTGGGATCCGGGCACCGAGACCAGCCGGGATGCCCGCGCCGCGGCCGCCCTGGCCACCGAACGCCAGCAGGTGCTGGCCCGCGCGCAGGAACGCATCGACGAGCTGATCGGCCTGCAGGACGCCAAAGAACAGATCGCGTTGTGGCGCAACGAAATTCAGATCGACCAGCTGCTCGCCGAGCAGGGCGAGGCGGTGGCCGCCAGCAACGAGAACCACATGGTGTTCCTCGGCCCGCCGGGCACCGCCAAAACCACCTTCGCCCGGGTGGTCGGCGACGTGCTGTTCGGGCTGGGCAAGATCGCGCGCCCGGACGTCAAAGAGGTCACCGAGGAAGATATCGTGGTGGGCTACGTGTCGCAGACCGCCGCACGGATGAAAGAAGTCTGCGAAGAAGCCCGCGGCGGGGTGCTGTTCATCGACGAGGCCTACCGGCTGGTGCCCAAGACCGAGGGCCACTCGTTCGGCGTGGACGCCATCAACACGCTGCTCAAATACATGGAGGACTACCGCGACGAGCTGGTGGTCATCGTCGCCGGCTATCCCGCCGAGATGCGCGACTTCCTCAAAGCCAACCCCGGGCTGGCCGGGCGGTTCCACTTCACGCTGACCTTCGCCAGCTACACCCCCGAGGAGATCGTGGCGATCGGGCGGCACTTGGCGGGCAAAGAGCGGCTGCTGGTCGAGGACGCGGCGTGGGAGTTGTTGGCGCAGGAGGCCTCAGCGCTGCGCTCGGTGCCCTATCAGAGCGGCACCCTGCTCGACGTGGCCGGCAACGGCCGCTACGCGCGCAAGGTGACGGTCGCCTGCCGCCGCGAACGCGCCCGCCGGCTGCACCGGCTGGCTCCCAGCCCGGCAGAACTTGACCAGCTGGTGCGCAGCGACCCCTCGGTGCTGCGGGTGAGCGTGGAAGACATGGGGCGGGCGTTGGCCGAATTGCGGCCGGGGGCGGGGACCTGAGTGGCCGGGGGCGGGGACCCGAGTGGCCCGGGCGCCGGGGTGCGTGAGGCCCGGCGGCCGGGTGCGTGCACCCGCGGCAGCGACGTATTACGGTTGCCGCCGCCGGTCAAAACCGGTAGTGTAACCGGAATTAAAACCGGAAGTGAGGAGCGTCCACGATGACGATTGCCCTGGACCGGGCGGTCGAGGCCAGTGAGATCGTCGACGCCCTGAAGCCGTTCGGCGTCACTCAAGTCGACGTCGCCGGGGCCACACAGGTCACCGACCGCGCGGTGCGCGGCTGGCGCACCGGCGACATCCGCCCGGACCGCTATGACCGGCTCGCGCAGCTGCGCGACCTGGTGCTGCTGCTGTCGGACTCCCTGACACCGCGCGGCGTCGGGCAGTGGCTGCACGCCGGAAACCGCCTCCTGGACGGCGAGCGCCCCATCGACCTGCTCGCAAACGACCGCTACGAGGAGGTCCGCGGCGCAGCCGAGTCCTTCATCGACGGCTCCTACGTGTGAGCCTGGACGGCACGGTCGCCGCCGCGCCGTGCCGCACGTTGCGCGGCCACTACTGGCATCAGGGCCCCACCCGGCACCCGCTGGTGTCCTGCGCAGATCCCGCCCGGGGTCCGGGCCGTTACCACCGCAACGGCGAGCCCGGCGTCTGGTATGCCTCCAACCGCGAACAAGGTGCGTGGGCGGAGTTGTTTCGCCACTTCGTCGATGATGGTGTCGACCCGTTCGAGGTTCGCCGCCGCATCGGGCGGGTCTCGGTGGACCTCGAGGTGCTCGACCTGACCGAGGCGCGACGGTTCAACCGTCGCCTCGATCAAGTCTGCGTCGGGTCGGACGGCTGGCGGGAACCTACCTTCCGGGAAGATTGCAGACTCGATCGCCGAGCTCTACTTCCTCTCCCTTATCGAAGCTCCACGGCGAATGCTCATGCTGACCACTCCCTTTCACAAGATTCTCTGTCGAAAACTCGAAGGCAAGGTCGCTCCCGGGCTCGAGATCGTCTGCGAGCCACTCCCACCCGATGTGCAGGCGGAGGTAGAAACCTGCAGCAGACCGCGAGGGGCCGGCAGACCGCGAGCGCCGAGGTGTTTCCTGTGGTCGACCCCGCAACAGGCGACGTTTGACCACCGAGCTCTTGGCGTTCGTCGACGCATCCAGCCGAACGAGCGAGCATCTGCTTGATCCGAGCCCGGATTACCTCAACGACAACACTGTCAGCGAATACAGCTAAAGCGTCTCAGGCGCAGCCGTTCGTTTCCCGCTCGTCGACCTCGCGTTTGACATCGTCAAAGGTCCGGCAGCGCATCGGCGCCCCAACCTCGGTGCCGTCAGAGTCGCACTCACGCACGTCCCACTGCTGCCCGGGACGGCGGGCCGCGATATAGAACCGCCCGTCTCGGGTCTCTGCCTGCCAGCACTGCGGGCCGAGCTGCAGTTACGCTTCCTCACCGAATTCCCATCACGCCAGGAGGTTTACCTCCAACCGGTTGATTGACGGCCTTGACATGTTGCGCGCCAACTCGATAAATTCCGCGACCGTGCGTAGCTCGTTCGCCGACCCGACAGTCTCGTTGCTCGCCAAGCTGAGTACACGCGATCCAGGGTTGCGAGCAGTACGGTTCACCGTTTCGCCTGCGGCCGTATTCCGCGACCAACGTCCATCTAGGGTCACCCGAGCCGCCCGTCACCAAGCACGCCTACTCGCGGATCATCACACTGCTGGCGCATGATGAAGTAGCCCATGGCGCGCAGCGTTCACGCGTCGTGACCGAGGAACGAAAGGGAGCCCAGTGTGACCGAAAGGGCAGCAGCGAACGCGCCCAACATCGGCCCCAAAGTGAGTGTAGTGGCGACCACCTGCAATCAGGAGGCCTACGTCAGGCAAACTTTCGACGGCTTCGTGGCCCAGCAAACCGATTTCGCCGTGGAAATCATCGTCGCCGACGATGCCTCAACCGATGCCACGCCGGCGATTATCCAGGAGTACGCCAACCGGCACCCGCATTTGTTCCGGCCGATCTTCAGGCCCGAGAACCTCGGCTTGAACGCGAACTTGATCGGCGCCCTCTCGGCAGCTCGCGGCGAGTACATCGCCCTGTGCGAGGGCGATGACTACTGGATCGATCCGCTGAAGCTGAGCAAACAGGTGGCGTTTCTCGACCGGCATCCACGGACTGCCGTGTGCTTCCACCCCGTGCGAATCACCTGGGACGATCACCGGGCCAAGGACTCGGAGTTCCCGCACCTGCACTGGCGCCGCGACCTGAGTGTCGAGGGGTTGCTCAGGCGCAACTTCATTCAGACGAACTCGGTCATGTACCGCCGCCTGCCGCGCTACGACGACATCCCCGCGGGAGTCATGCCGCTGGACTGGTATTTGCACGTACGGCACGCAGTCCACGGCGACATCGCCATGCTGCGCGAGACCATGGCGGTTTATCGTCGGCACCCGCAAGGTATGTGGTACAACAAGGTCGTTGACCCGGCGGAGTTTTGGCTGGCGCTAGGTCTCGGACACGCGGCGACGTTCGACGCGATGCTCGACCTGTTCCCCCACAATCCGGTGCGGGAGCAACTCATCGGCATACAGGCCGACTACGTCCTGCGACGCGTCGCGAAGGTCTCGGGCCGTGAAGGCCGGACCGCCTTTCTGGAGATCGTCGAGCAGCACCCCCGGATCGCCATGCTGGCACTTCGGGAGCGGTATGCGACGCCCCGGCGGCGGCTTAAAGCTAAGTGGCGCAACTTAGCCGCCGATTTGGGAAAAGCCAGGAATCGCCCCCAGCGGCACGCGCCGTAGTCTGAGACACTCCGTTACCAACCGCCAGAAAGTTTGCACATGAGCCCTAGCCCGGTAGCCGACCAGGAGACGACGACTGTCGCCGTCGCTGCGCACGATCGAACCGGAATTACTAACGGGAAAGCCGTGGAATGGATGCTACGGCGCAGGGTGTTTCGTGCTACAACCGCTCGTCCAACGGTTCGGGAGAGCGGGCGTTGAGCGGGCCGCGGAATGGCCGGGCCCGGAACCCACGGCCCGGCGCGGAGACGCGACGCGACCGGCACAGCGATCCACTGGTCGCCTATGTCGGCTGGCACTGCAGGGGCAACCTCGGAGATGACGCGATCTACGATGCTGTCCGGTCGCAGCTTCCCGGAGCCACCTTCCTTGACGTACCGTCCACTCCCCATCAGGTGATCCGTTCTTTTGCAACAGGTTTGAATCGATCACTGCGACGCAGTGCGCTGGTGGTGGGCGGCGGCACGATCATCGGGAGGTCCCCGTGGCGGCCGTTGGTCAACCGGGGCCTGGGCCTCACCAAAAACAATGGGAGCTACGCGATCGGCGTCGGCGTTGAAGACCCCGTGTTCGTTGGGCGCAACACCGGATCCGGCAACAACGAACTAAGGCGCTGGGCTCCAATACTTTCAGCGTTTCGCACTGTGTCCGTGCGAGGCCCTCGAAGTGCCGAACTCCTGGCCGATATCGGAATGGATGTGCAGGTATCGGGTGACCCGGCGCTTTTACTCCCGCGACCGGACATGGTTCCAGAAGAAGGTCTCATCGGAGTGAATCTCGGTTTCGGCGACGATCTTTGGGGACATGACCCAAGGAAGTTGGCCGACGAGATATCGGCTGCCATGAAACAACTGTCGGCGCAAGGCCATCGGTTCCTGGGGATCTTGATGAATCCGGAAGACAGGCGATGGACCGAACTTGCGCTGGGTAGCGTCGCCCGAGACATTGTGCTTCCGGTCGACGCGGCTGCCGCGGCGCGAGAGCTGGCTCGCTGTTCTGTGGCCGTAGTCAGCAGGCTGCACGCCGGAATCCTGGCTTCACTTTCCGACACACCTGTCGTTTCGCTGGAGTACCAACCGAAGTGCCGAGACTTCGCGCTCTCCATTGATAATGAACGCTCCCTCATCCGCACTGACGAAGTGAACCGTGGCGCCGTGGTCGATCGGGTTTCCAGTGCGCTCGCGGACTCGTCGACCATCAGGACCAAGACGCGCACCGCGGTCGCGCATCTTCGGCGACGACTCCAGGCCGAGTACGCCGCCGTCGCAGTTCAATTGGGTTTTGGCGAACGCCAGAAAGCCTAGCGCTGTCATCACCCTCCACCCACCTCTGCCGAACTAAAAGCCCTCCAACAGAACGCCGTACTCGAACTGCGCCAGCAGCGGGTAGAGTGCCATATCGACCGCGATTGGCATGCCCACCGCATTGACGAGTCCGGTAACGGGCTGACCGTTAACCGCCTGCATGATCCCGTCGGAGAACAAGCTGATGTCATACGCCGGGACACTGAGCACGGCGGCATTGGCGATATCTGCGGTCGGAAGAAGCACGCCGTAGGCGTTCGATAGGTCGCCCGACAGCGAGTTGAGGAAGTTGGGAATTGCCCCTGACAGGGCTGCAGGGTTGGCCACGGCGGTTGAGAATGCCGTCAGCGGGTCGATCATCGCGGTCGTCGCGCCCGCTGTCCCCGACGAGGAAGCCAGCAGCGAGGTCGGCGAACCGAGCGACGGCCACGTCACCGGATTCGGTCCGGTACCGGTAAAATCGCCGATGAAGTTCTGCATGCCCTGCTGGGCGCCACCCGCCAAAAGTCCCGGGAGCTGTTGGAAGGCGCTGAGCGGCGGGAACAGTCCGGCCGGCGTGGCCACATTGGCAGGCGACGTCGACCAGCCGTACAACGGGTTGCCATAACCCAGGTTCACCAGATACGTCATGTCGGGCTGCAGCAGATCGGCGATCGCGTCACCGAAAATCGGGATATTACCGCGCAACGGCTGCAGCAACGGCAGATTGGTAGTCGGGATGACGTAGTAAGAGGTCTGCGTGGCTCCTGAAGTCGCCAATGGAATTGCGGAACTGATCTGCGCCGCAGTCAGATCGGGGTATTCGAAGTGGGTCGGGCTCAGCAGGGAATTCAGATCGGACAGAATGTCGAGCGGATAGCGGGGGAAGTCGGCCCACTGGTCGTATTCCATGGTGTAAATCGTGGTCGGGTAAGAGTTCGAAGGCGTGGCGCCGGAGAAATTTATCCCGAGGCTCGACAGCTGTAAACCGGCGAAACGTTCGAACATCCCCCCGTTGGGGTTCATCAGATCACCGATCAACAAGAAGTGCACAGCCGAACTCGGCACACCCGCCGCCGCGAGACTCCGCATTTCCAACGAGGCGATGACGGCGCTTTCTGAGTAGCCGAAAACACCGACCGGCGTTCCCGCACCGATGTACGGCTGCAGCGCATTGTTCAGGATCTGTACGCCCTGGGACACCGACGCGGAGAGGGTCAATTCGTTGGGCCCGCCGAACGGATAGAACTGTTCGGGGGTGTAGAGCGCTTTCGCAACGGAACCTTCCAGCCCCGGGGTGACCTGGATGAAAAGGCCGTTGACGGCGTTCAGGAAGCTGCTGCTCGGAAAGGGATCGCCACTGCCGCCCATCACCAGCGTGGTCCCGACCGCCTGGAGGGCAGCGCTGACGTTCGTCGAAGCGCCGGCGCCGCTGCCGATCAGCGACTGCCCCAGCAGGGACTGCGCCGGCGCGTTCACTGCGTTCAGTACGTCTCGTCCCGTCGTCAGCAGCGCGGACGCGTTAGCCGCCTCGGCGGCGGTATAGGCTTGGACAGCGGCATTGAGACCCTGCACCAACCGCGAGTGAAACTCGGTCGCCTGCGCGCTAAGGTTCTGAAAATCGCTGCCATACGAGCCAAACAGCCCGGCAATGGCCGTCGACACCTCGTCCCCGGCAGCGGGTATCAGTCCGGTGGTCATGGCCGCAGCGGCTGCGTTGGCCGCGCTGACATTCGAACCGATCGTCGCCATATCCGTGGCCGCGGCCGCTACAGCCTCGGGACCGACGTTCACGAAAGACATCCGGCGCCTTCCCCCGATAACGACAGCCGCCACGTCCCGACCGCAGCGGCACCAAGCAGCACTCATGGTAGCGTGCGCTGCCCTCGGCTACTCTCGGCATTCAGCAAAAGGCCGGTTCTTGGGAGAGGTCGACCATACGGAAGGGCCACCCCGGCCGCGCCGGGACTGAATCGCGGTTCCGGTTTGGAAGATCTACCACCCGAATCCGTCGTCGGAACATCACGTTAGCGGCTATTGACTGCAGTCGCGCGGAAACTGCTGCGGGAGAATGTCGTCGGCGCTGGACCTTGTACACGCCAGACACGGACGAGGTGCCGAACCGGAAATGCTAGCCTTCCCGAACGGAACTGACAGGTATGGTCACAGATGACCCGAAGGCCATGTTCGCAGCTTGATGGAGCAACGCAGAAAGTGCCACCGATGCGGCGCACGAGTTCAACGGGGGTGATACGTCAGTGAGCCAACGCCCTACCCTCGTGTCGAGGGTACTGAACGCCTTCTTCAAGAAGAGTGACTATAAGCGGTGGTCTGACCCACGCAGCTTCCACGCAGACTGGGAGCCGCGCACCAAAAAAGTTGCCGCTCTTATCCCGAAGGATAGTCGTGTCATCGAGTTCGGTGCCGCCAACCGACACCTCGAGCGGTATCTCGACCCATCGTGTAGCTACGTGCCATCCGACATGGTCGACCGCGGGCCCGGCACGATCGTATGTGATCTGAACGAGAGACCTCTTCCGGACTTGGGCGCCAACGTCTACGACGTCGCAGTATTCATCGGGGTCCTGGAATACCTGCGCGACCTTCCTTCCGTGCTCGATTGGTTGACAACGTATGTCAACGTCTGCGTGCTGGCGTATGCCCCGGCGCAGACCAACGGTCATTCGGTGCGCGTCATCCTCGAGACAGCGGCTCGCCTGAGGCACGGGTGGATGAACAACTATCGTGAGGAGGACATCCGGTCCTTGTTTCGCGAACGAGGCTTCGAGTTGGTGCGAGACGAAGACTGGGAACGGCAACGCCTGTTCGTCTTTTCTCGGGGCTCCACGGTCACATAAAGGCCCCAGGCATGGCGCAGAACGCCTCGGCCAGAGGCGCAACGGAGCGACTTGTCCGCCACCCGGGATCCCCACTCGATCTCCAAGGTGGGCCTCGCTGCCGGAATCGGCCAAAGATGCCCTGATCACGACCTTTGCTCCGTGCGTGCGCCTTGGCCAGAACGGCGTCGCCCAGGCGTTCATCAACTATGCTTCTCCGCAGTCACCAAGGCCGTCTTTTTGCTCTTCGGGAAGGGAAACCCAGGTGCTCGCGTTCATTACCACCCTGCGTCACCCACATAATTCCGCTGACTACGGCCGCGTCGAATCATTGCTTCAAGACATGCTGGCTTCGGTCACCCGACAGTCGTGCGATGACTACATCGTGATCATCGTCGGCGTCCGCCGACCGGCGTTCCCGCTAACGAAAAACACCATCTTCGTCGAAGTCGACTTCCCGCCCCCCTCCAACCACAAAGGATCCCGGACCGGCCCGGCGGCAGTGATCTGGGACAAGGGCACCAAGAACGCTATCGGCCTGATAGCCGCGCGCGACTTCCGGCCGGAATACGTGATGGCCGTGGATGCCGACGACTTCGTCCACCGCGATCTTGCGGCTTTCGTTCACGATCACCCCGGCCACGCCGGGTGGGTGGTCGACCGTGGCTGGATGTACTCGCGTGCCAGGAACGCGTACCGGCTGCGCAAGAAGTTCTACGGAATCTGCGGGACGTCGTTCATCATCCCCTTCGAGGCGTACGAGGTGCCGCCCGATCTGACCGCCTCCGCGACCCAGCAGGCGATTGCCGAAGCCTTCGGTGAGCGACTCGAGAACGTTCTGGAACACGGGTGGGCCTATGACTGGTGGAAGAATCACGGGCGCATTCTTGAGCCGCTGCCCTTCCCGGGTGCCGTCTATCATGTCGAGAACGGTGAAAACCACTGCGACAATGCGCTTTTCGGACCAGCTCTACCGTACCGCTCGCATCTGTACCGCGACTTCGGCATTCGGCCGTCGAAGGGCCCGGCTGCAACCCTCTGGACATCCATCGGGCCTGCCGCACTCAAGCGGGACGGCAGAGCTCCTCAACCGCAACCCAAATCGTACCTGCAAGACTATTCGCCACCGAGTCCCCTGAAACAGTAGAGAATTCGGTTGCGGGGACCAAAAGCCATGAGCCGAGCCCTGGCCGTCATGACCGACCCCCTGCTCGCACAATCGGCTGTCGACAGGATCACCTCGCCAGCGCATGAACTCATCATCGAAGGCCAGTCCTACCGGCGTCGTCAGAAGCCCTCAGTTGACACCAGCCCGACGACCACCGATCATCCCCAATGAGCCAAACAGGTGGTCCATAGTTACTGGCCAACCGGTGGTCCCATCATCGTGGCAAATGACAGGATCACGACGGACCCCCACCACAGTCGCCAGGAAGCGTACTGCGAACCGCCTCTTTCTCGGACCCGAATCGGCAAACTCTTCATCCACCCGCGAGCAACTGTCGAACGGTCGATCCGTGC
>Ga0078972_1010537_pt1 | contig 17185 bp, 17 predicted proteins | sample YelNatPaOPGAMG01_FD_67568 | JGI IMG/M metagenome (GOLD analysis project Ga0078972, IMG submission 67568) | Hot spring thermophilic microbial communities from Obsidian Pool, Yellowstone National Park, USA - OP-RAMG-01 (SPADES assembly) (version 2) | ecosystem: Environmental > Aquatic > Thermal... | reverse complement strand
AAGACTTTCCATACTTCGATGTCGGCAGAATTGGATTGAATGATAGTACCCGACTACTTGTAAAATTGGGGATGATATTTTTCATTGTCCTAAAGAAATCTTGTGATCGTTATCAGCTATATTTATTTCATGATATATTAAAAACGACTAAGGTTCTAACTCAGTGAGTATAATTATGGTCTTTTTAGGTTTTTTGGATGGCTTTAAGCAATGTTTTTCATATTAACGGTTAAGAACGTTGCATTACAAGTTTTCTTGTTGAAATCAAATCTTTCGATGGAACAGGTTCGAGATAGTCTGATAAATCATATTTATTCATAGTTAAAAAATAAGTATTTGTGAACCGCATATCTCTCTGTCTGGGATTGAGTAGCCCTCGCCAAATGAATCCTATTGTAATATGAATCGATAGTTTAATTGGTTGGTAACGTATGGTTAAGCCTAAGGTTATGATTCGTGGCATATACACTACAGCTCTAACTAAACTACTCTCCGATCGTGGGTTCCTGATCACTGAGCCTTCTGTAACTACTGTGAAGAGGTTTGGTTTTAGAAGGATCTATGGGAGGGATGTTTTGGTTGTTGATAGGCCTGATAGGCAGGGTGTGAAGGTTGAGGGTGTAGCTGAGCATGTTGAGTCTGTTGTTCAGGTTCTGGTCGATACTCTTCCAGATGTGATCGTTAGGGAGAGTTTTCCGGTCAGGCCTATAATGGTTGGTGTAGGTAGAGTCAATTTGCATCCTGGATACTTGTCATTTGATATCGAGTTTCCCTACGGTTCGAAGAGGTATCTCGACATGGTTAGGGGTGAGGTTACAGCTACTATTGAGGGGCACCATCAGCTGAAGATAATAGATTCTGATAGGGTTGATGCTTACGAGTCCATGTTGAATTTGAATCCTGGAATGTTGGAGGATATCTCAGCAGCCGCCAAGAAGGAATTGATCTATGATAGGCTGACTTCAGGTGGGAGGGTCTCGATACAACATGTCAAGCCTGACGGCTCAGTCATCAACCTCGGTGATGCTGAGATTCAATGTTTTGAAGGTGGAACGTTGACCCTTAAAAGAATGATTCTGGGCTGCGGCTCAACATATGACGGTTTGAATGTTCCAAAATCAAGTGGAGACTATGCTTTGACCTTTGCTGAGGAGGGGTCATGCATCCTCAGACATGCATACTATTCATGTGAGGGTGTTTTGAAAGGAGAGTTTTACAACATCAATACTCCTATCGAGTTTTATCCTGATAAGATCAGGTATGTCGACTTAGAGGTCGATGTTGTCAGGAGGCCTAACGGAGACTTGCATGTAATAGATGTTGAGAGACTCGATGAGGCGGTGAGCCTAGGATATGTCAGTAGCCGCCTAAGCAATGAGGCTAAAACTATTGCGTCAAGACTTTACATTCAACTATCTAAATGTTGAGTCCATTTTTCCCTTTTTAGGGTCTCTTATCGCAAGTTTGAGGGTTTTGGTGGGGATTTGAAACTCAACATCCCTGCCCTCATTGACCCTCCTGATTATTATTGAGATCACATCTCTATGTGCTCTTGCATAGAAGTAGCAGTGGGGTGCATCTCTGCTGAAGGAGATGCTGTCTATCCTACCCTCAGCGAGCAGGTTTAAGGCTTCGAATACTGGGAGGTTGTCTCTTACCCTCATCAGGTGTAGTGACTCAATTATATAGTCTATGGTTGCGTATCCAACTTTCCTTCTTGAAGACTTGATATATACCTTTGAGATGTGGCTTGCTCTATCTTTCATCTAGCTTTTTCCTTCATAGCCTTGATTTCCCGCTCAACCCCTTCAATGAGCTGTTTGACCTCTGTTATTTTAGTGTCGATCTCATCTAACTGTCTGCCCATACTCTCCACCCTAACCTTCAGTTGAGTGAGCTCCTCCCTTATTGGCTTCAATCCTTTACCTACGGCTGCGAATGCGTCTGCTACCCTCTTCGCCTCCAAACCGCATCCCTCCTTAACGGATTGAGATTGATTTTGGTCTCCTAGGAGATCTATGTTTACTGCTCTACTCTTGGAGAGAATAGATTTCAACTATTCGGTTGTGTTCAAAGCTCTTCTACAGTGGCCTTGACTCTCTCCATACCTTCCTTAATGTTCTCTATGCTTGTGGCGTATGAGAATCTGAGGTGTCCTTCACCATACTCCCCGAAGGCTGTTCCATGGACACATGCCACATGGGCTTTGTTCAGAAGTTTAAGCATCAGGTCTCTCGACTTCATCCCTGTCTTCTCAATGTTTGGGAAGGCGTAGAATGCTCCTGTTGGGGTTTTGCATGAGAAGCCTTTTATGGAATTCAGGGCTTGGACGATCGTGTCTCTGCGTCTCTCATACTCCTTGACCATTCTCGATACGAAGTCTTGGGGGCCCCTCAGAGCCTCAATCGCCGCTATCTGGGTGAATGCTGCTGCACACGATGATATGTTTATCTGTAGTTTTATCATATTAGCGATAACTTCCTGGTTCCCTATGGAGTATCCTAACCTCCAACCTGTCATTGCATACGTCTTAGAGAAGCCGTGTATGAGGATTGTTCTCTCCTTCATTCCTGGAACCGATAGCATACTGTAATGTTTGCCTCCATAGATGATCTTTGAATAGATCTCGTCTGACATAACCCACAGGTTATGTTCCTTCGCTATCTCAGCAAGCTCCTCAACCTCACTCTTCATCAGGGTTGAGCCGCAAGGGTTGTGTGGTGTGTTCAGAATCAGCATCTTCGTCTTCTTGGTGACCTTTCTTCTAACATCTTCAGGGCTCAGGCGGAAGTCGTTCTCCTCCCTGAGAGGTATGGGGACAGGTTTGGCGCCTACAAGGTTTACGACAGACTCATATATTGGGAAGGCTGGGTTCGGCATGATAACCTCATCCCCAGGATTGACTGTTGCCAAGATGCCTGTGAAGATCCCCGGCTTGGCCCCAGGCATAACGATAACCTCCCTCTCAGGATCGATATCTACACCGAAATCCTCAGATACATACTCCGCTATAGCCTGCCTCAACTCAAGTATTCCTGGGGCTGGTGTGTAATGTGTGTAGCCTGCCTCCAGAGCCTTCTTCGCAGCTTCCTTTATATTTTCAGGGGTGTCGAAGTCAGGTTCACCCATCTCGAAATGTATAACCTTCTCACCCTTCTTCTCAATCTCCTTCGCCATGGCGAATACTTCGAAGGCGGTCTCTGTTCCAGCTCTATTCATTCTCTCAGCATGGCCAGGATTTCTTGGACCTCCCATATCTGACTAGACTCCTACCTTCAATTACTATTTTTGCCTATTTATGAACCCAGACAGATTTATAATTCAACTATTTAAGGGTGAGGGATGCTCCGTTGAAGGTTGAGAATTCAAACCAGGAACCTATCCCTTCCTCAAGCGCTTTCTTGTAGACGAGTTTGGCTACTGTGGCGTCTTGTATGGCTAGGCCTGTTGAGTCGAATATTGTGATCTCTGCATTTGTGGTTCTGCCCTTCTTCTTTCCAACTATCACCTCACCGAGCTCTCCATGAATATCTCTTTCAGTTATGAGTCCTTTACTTACTGGAACATTTATCTCCCCGCTGTGGATGGCTTGCTTCCAATCGTCTACAATTATCATCGCTCTCTTCAAGATCGCTGGGTCTAACTCTTCTTTACCGGGTGCGTCGGCGCCTATTGCGTTTATGTGTGTTCCATCGTCCACCCACTCATTCATGACTATAGGTTTTCTGGATGGTGTCACGGTGCATATGATGTCCTGGTTTCTAACAGCTTCTTCGATACTTTCTGCTGCAACCACTCTCAATGTAGGATGTTTTTCTCTGGCTCTCTGTATGAAGTTGGCCTTTGCTTCTTCACGGAGATCGTAGACCTTGACCTCCATTATGTTCCTGACATTGACTATGAAGTCGAGTTGCTTCGAACCTTGGACTCCGGCGCCTACTATTCCAAGTCTGCCTGCGTCTCTTCTGGAAAGATATTTTGTAGCAACCCCTGCGGCGGCTCCTGTCCTCATCGCCGTTATCTCGGTTCCATCCATTATTGCTTGGGGGGCCCCTGTCTTTGGATCTATCAGGATGATGAGAGCCATGACTGTTGGAAGGTTGAAGATTCTGTTATCAGGGTGAACATTCACCACTTTAACTGCTGATATCTCCATCGATTCGATGTAGGCAGGCATGATCCTTAGGTCCCCATTGTACTTCTCATAGTACAGATATGTCTTAGGAGGCATCTGAACCCCACCTTCCCCCTTCTCCCTGAAGGCTTGCTCCACAGCCTCCAAGACCTCATTGACTTCAAGCAGGGGTTTGATCTCTTGTTCCTTAAGGAGGAGTATCTGCAATTTGAACTACCCAATTCACAATTCATATGTGGAGATGATATAAGATGTTGCGGTAAAATTATATTTCAATGTTTAAGGTTCTCATCGTGAGTTCTTCCAGGTCTGGTCTATGCTGAAAGGCAGCTCTTGACCTTGGGGGGTGAGTCTTATGCTGCCGCATTCTATGCGGGAAACTTTCCTGAAGTCGACTTTCGTGTACGCTCTTAGTATGCCTCTTCTCCTGTTTAAACTTTCGAATATTCCTATTCCAACCATGAACCCCTCACTGTCTATGAAACCCAGAATATGTCCTTTCTCAGGTTTCTTATCTAGGAGATCTGCTGCTTCGATTCTGTCTAATAGAAAATTTCTGTAAACCGCCTCTCTCAAGTATCTTCTGTACCCATGTTCACGAATATGTTTGCGCTCTTCTCTGCTTCTTACTTTGACGTATTTTGGAACGTTTATCTTCATCTTTGAAGTTTTGACTCTTGACATTATAGGGTCGAGCTCACCACCCTCATCCAACCCTATGACCAAGCTTGGCTCAAGCCTCTCAACCATCCTGACCTTATACTCTATTGCACCCTCGTCTGCAACCCAGCCGTCTGTGTTTATCACCTTGACTGTTCCATATGGAATCTTAGTCTCAAGCTTCAAGATTCCATTTATGACCCTATCAACTACTCTGCTTGGGCTCGTCTCTCCTATGAATATCATGGCTTCAACAGTCGCTCCTTCAAGCTCCGTCAGAGGTTCGGTTACTAGGCTGAGGCCTATGCTACCTGGAGGCCCTAAGTCTGACTGGCCGATATCGGCGTCAACGATTGCAACTCTCTTTTTATTTTTGAGCATCTGGTTCGTCAAGTATATTGAGAATGTGCTCTTGCCGGTATCTGTGGAGCCTATGATCAGGATCTTACTCTCCCCCGATGATTCGATTCTTCGAGTAGCCTCCCTCCATGAATCGGGCACCGTCGAACCCTCAACCTCCAAGTAAGTTGCCCTCTCACCGAATTCAACGTCAACCTTGGAGTCCTCAACTATTTCTATAGGAATCTGTTTCTCCCTCCTCACTGTGAACCTCCCCCTACGATGAATTGGGGCCCCGAATATGTTTACCAAGCCTTCCTCAAGCCTTACGGATGCTGGTCCGGATACCAGGAGGGTCCTACCAGCCTGAATTTCAAGCTTCAACATTGTCCACCGTAATTTCTGCTCCTATAAATTGCTGGAGATCTCAGGTTCATCGCATTCTTCATCAAGATTATAGAGGAGTATGCTTTAGATATTTTGTCCCACCCTGAATCTACTGAATCTGGGAATGGTCAGTTTGCTCTCAACCCTCACATCTTGCTTGGACAGGTTGCTGGGTGGAGGTTTACCTGAAAGTTGCCTCACCCTCGTTTACGGTGAGGCCTCAACTGGGAAGACAACCCTTAGCATTCAATGTGCGGTATCCGCGTCTAGGATGGGGTTGAAGACTCTGTATATCGATTCAGACCAGTCTTTCTCCCATCAGAGGCTACTCCAGATCATTGGTGGGAATAGTGTTGACGCTTGCAGGGACATAATAATATTCTTTCCAAGATCGTTTATGGAGCAGTCACGTATAGTAGAGAGTCTTGAGAACTATATGACGTATAAGGTTGGCTTGATCGTTGTGGATACAGTCACCTCCCTCTACCGGTTAGCCCTAAATTCCGGTAGGGGAGCTTTCACTCTGAACCGTGAGTTGAATAGGCAACTGGCCTATCTCGACGAGTTAACATTGAAACATCGAGTTGCCACATTGATAACCGGCCAGGTCAGGGCTTCAGTTGACGGGATGAGCTGGAAGATTGAGCCTGTCGCCAGGCGGACCCTATTCTACTGGCCCAAGATAGTGTTGAGATTGAAGTCGACTGTGAATCCGAATGTTAAGGAGGCGAGGCTGGAACGTGGATTATCCTCTGCTCAGAAAATTGAAAGGTGCTATCTTGAATTGACCGGTATGGGCCTCAAGAACCTCTTCAATCAAAAGTAATCAAAAATGTGGATGTGCAACATGTTCACTGAGGCAGACATAGTATACGCTGTTTACATAGCTATCCCAGCCTACATAGCGAACGGTGTCCCCCCTATCTTCGGCGGCGGTCCCCCCATAGATTTCGGTAGAGTATTCATAGATGGTAAGAGGATCTTTGGTGCAAACAAGACTTTCAGAGGATTATTGACGGGCCTCTTCTTCGGTTCAGCTGCAACATTTGTTATGGGAGTCTTGGTTAATCTTGAACTTTTGGGTCTAGGTCTATTAGCCTCCACAGGGGCCTTGCTCGGAGACCTTTTCGGAGCCTTCATTAAACGTAGGTTAGGGTTCGAGCCTGGAGCTCCTTTCCCACTTCTCGATCAGCTCGACTTCATATTCGGCGCCGTAGCCTTCACCCGCTCAATATACAACACAACCTTCGGCTCAACATTGATACTTGTAATCTTCACCCCCCCAATACATCTTCTAGCAAATTTCGTAGCTTACCGTTTGGGGTTGAAGAGAAACTGGTGGTGAAGGCTAACCGGCGATCTTACTCTGCAATAGTGAAGAGGAGTAGTAAACTACGATGAGGGTCAGGATCAATCCCAATATCATGGTTAGGTAGGCTTGGCGGGGCCTATAAGCCAACCTTACGCTTCTCAACAGTAGATATACACCTGCACCGCCTAAGAAATACATTATTCCAGATATGAGGCTTTCACTGATGGTCTGCATGTTCAGGTTTCCAGGATAGATGAATGTCCAGCCTCCAGACCTAGGGAGCATAGTCAAGCTTCTACCAGACATTATCTCAACGAAACTGTATACGCCTCCAGCCAGTATGAAGACTGCGAAAGCCATCATCAGCAATGTTACAATATTTATGGGAGGCTTACTTCTAATTGTCTTCGGTACCCTAGCTACTTTCATTCTGAAGGCTAGGTTTCTTAGGAACCTGCTAAGCCTCCGACTCAAGCCTCCAGCCTTCATGCTTTACACCCAAATTTTTAATGTTGAAACACAGTTATAAACTCTTACAGTTTCCTTAAGATTGAAATAGGTCTGGCAACCATCTCTCTGAAGGTGGGTGTATATGCCTCAACGTACATACTGTCAGAATTGTGGATATGAACTGTACAGTGGCCTCGAACTTGAACCTCCCATTGAGACAATTCATAAACATGGAGGGTTCTGTCCAAACTGTAAGAGTAAGCTCAGTTTCAATGTAGATTCTATAAAGGTGATTCCGCTAGAGGAGTGAAAGCATAATATACCTGATGATGCAATTATGAGTAGACCTATGATATGTGTGGTGTGAAGTGTTGAAGGTAGATGATTACGATATTCCAGAAGATCTCCATTACACCAAGGAGCATACTTGGGTGAGGGTTGAGGATGGTAAATGTAGGGTAGGCGTGACAGACTATGCTCAGAAAGCCTTACATGACGTTGTCTTCGTTGAGCTTCCGCAGGTAGGCTCCACTACTGAACAGTTGAAAGCTGCTGGAACCTTGGAGTCTGTGAAGGCAGTCTCAGACTTTTTCTGTCCAGTCTCAGGTGAAGTATTGGAGGTTAACACAGCTCTACCTGACAATCCGGAGCTTGTGAACAATAGTCCGTACGGTGATGGATGGTTGGCTCTGATAAAGCCTTCAAACTTGGATCGGGAGCTTAAGAACCTCATGGACGCTGAGGGTTACGGAGCGTTCCTAAAGGAGATAATTGAGAAGAAGTAGGTCTCCACCTTACAGCAATATCGCTAGTATTCGAATAGCCCCATATCATGGACTGTTCAGCTTTTTTTTAAAAAAAAAGTTTATTTTAAGGCTTTGAGTCAGGTCTGGGGTAAACGTCTCTGTCGAAGAGTTTCTTAGCTTTGATAGCGTCTTCTGGACAAACTTCTTGGCAGAGGCCGCATCCATCGCACTTCTCCAAGTCAACTGAAGCTTTCCCTCCCTCAATATTTATTGCGAAGTAGAAGCAACATCTCTTACATATGCCGCAGCCTGTGCACTTGTCTGTATCTACGGCTGCGTAGACCCCTTCGTTTCCCCTTTCAACCATGCTCGGCGGTATTATATGGGGTAGAGATATTCCTCTCATATCTTCTATTGAGGAGTAGCCTTTATCTAACATGAACTTTCGGAGTCTTGTCAACCATGATTTCACAATGTCGTAGCCTTGAACCATTACTGCTGAGCAGCTCTCAACAGATGAGGCTCCAACCATTATGAATTTAACAGCGTCAGACCAGTCGAGCATCCCCATGCATGCTATGATTGGAACATTAACCTTGGGTGCGGCTTTAGCGATCCATTTCAACGAGAACCCTATGAGGTAAGGTCCACCGAACCCTATGATGCAGCCGAACGGTGTAGGCTTCCCAGTCTCGATGTCTATGTCTATGCTTGAGATTCTGTGGGATAGGGTTAGGCATGGTGCACCTGCACCTTCAAATCTAACAGCCCACTCATCAACCTCACCTGTCTGGGATGAGATCTTTGGGCTGAATGGCACTGCACATTTTCTCTTGGCGAGCCTTATAACTTCCTCAGCCATATACATCAGTTGCCAACCTAACTTCTCACCTTCTCTCTCTGTTCCAGGTTCTCCAGCGTATGGGCAGGAAAAATTCAGTTCAACCATATCCGCCCTTGAACCGTTCATCAACTCAATATATTTCTCCCAAGTCTCCATGTCTGGGGCTGTTATGCTGCCTATGATAACGGAGTCTCCGGCGAGTCTCTTCGCTTCATCTATCTCCTCAACATATTCTTCAGGTGTCAGATGTGAACCTTCCTCGATGTCTGTTATTGAGAATGAGCGTGGAATGGTTTTTGGATAATCACCCTGATCTTTGAGCCAGTATATCTTGAATCTCGGTCTTGGATATCTTCTTGCATAATCGTATGGGACGAGGGTCTTCATAACTGCTCCAGCCCACCCTGCCTCTAAACCTCTCTGAATGTTTCTGGCCGTCTTTGTAGGTGTGGCTGAAGAGAGTATGAATGGATTTTTAAATTCTACACCGCAAATATTTGTCGAGAGATCTACTGTCAACTATTTTCAACTTTTTCAGAATGTTTTTTATGACTAGATTTAGCCTTTACGGAGATTATTTGGTTACCAACAGGTTTCTATGCTGTTTTCAGCTCGGTGTCTCCAGTTGCTTTGCCCCGCACCTATCGCAGTATTTCGATTCAACCGGGATCTCCACGCCGCAACTTTTGCACTTCTTGGTCTTCTGAACTATCTTCATATACTGCTTCAGGTCTTCGAGGCTCCTCCTAATTTCTTCAATTCTCTTCCGCAGATCTTTGGTGCTCATCGTTCCAGAGGAATGTGCGGACGCAACTTCATCGAGGTCTCTCCTCAGCATCTCTAGGGCTGTCGCCGTAGGGGATTCTTCAGCTGGAGGTTGGGGTGGAGGTGGGAGATGAGCTGTTGGTATAGGGTAACTGGCGGAATGATAGTAACCTCGATGTGGTCTACGTCTTAGAAAGATTAGAATCACAGCTACAGATATGACTATGATAGCTACTACCAATATTAGGATTAGGAGGGTGGTTTCAGAGATTAACGTTTGAATTTCACTCATGATCAAACTGAAACAGGCCGTATCCCTACCTCTCCCATATATTAAATGTGTTTATTATGTAAATACATATCGCTTCTTTCCCAACATAACTTTTGCCTTCTCAAGCTTTGGGGCTGCGTCTAATCACTCATAGATTCTCGGCTGGCAAACATGTTTGGATGAGAATAACAATATAAATGTCTGCTGAAATTTTTGATCAGGTTAGAATCTGGGTGAATGTCTTTTGAAGATTGAAGATCTTCGTCTGGCGCCTTCAGTTACGGTTGTGGATAGCGATGTTCTGATAGTCGTCGACATGCAGAATGACTTTATGCCCTCAGGGGCTTTACCTGTTGAGGGAGGGGATGAGATAATAGATCCGATAAACAGTCTCGCTGAAGATTTTAGCCGCCACGGTGGAGTCGTCGTTATGACTCAAGACTGGCATCCTCCAGGACACTTGTCGTTCGCCAGCAGCCACGGTATGGAGCCTTACACTCTATACTCCTCTGAAGGTATAGGGCCTATCCTATGGCCAGACCATTGTGTCCAAGGCTCCGCCGGTGCAGACTTCCATTCGGATGTAAATGTCGATTTTGCCAACGCCATAATTCGTAAAGGGTTTAGAATGAACATAGACAGTTACTCAGTATTTGTTGAGAATGATAAGAAGACCGTCACAGGCCTCTCAGGTTACCTCAAGACCTTAGGGAAGACAAGGATATTTTTATGTGGTTTAGCCTTGGATTACTGTGTATTCCACTCAGCGATTGATGGTATAGGAATGGGGTTTAATGTTGTTGTTCCAATAGACCTGTCAAGGGCTGTAGACGCTCCTCCAGGCCGCCTCTCTGAAGCATTGGATCTTATGGTTGAGAGGGGGGTCCGATTCGTCAAGTCATCTAATATAGTCTTCCAGTAAATCTTATTCGAACATGGGTTTCCAATTATTCAATAAACATAAATAATGGTGTGGGTTGGTTCGACTTTGTCCTGTTTAGGCGACTTTCAAACAGTCTCCTAACAATGGCGGTGACTATCGGTGAGTAAGGTGAAGGTTAAGAAGATAATGGTTGTGGCCTTCGGTGACAGTTTGACAGCTGGGTACCAGCCGCCTAAAGGAAAAGCGCCCCTCCCGAAATCTACACCTTACACTGTTCCCTTGAAGAAGATGGTTGATGAAGCCTTGGAGAAGGCTGGGAAACTCAAACAGGTGAATGTCACCTTCTACAATAAGGGGGTGACTGGCGAGTTGACTTCAGATATGCTCCGCCGATTCGAGAGCGATGTGATATCTGTAAAACCTAACTACACCATCATATTGGGTGGAGCTAACGACATAGGATGGTCTGTTGAACCTAAAGAGATTATGGACAATCTTATCCAGATGTATGAGGGTGCGTCGTCGGCTGGGATAGAGGTTATAGCGTGTACGGTACCCTCTATCGTCGGAGTGAAGAAGCTTATAGCTCCAAGGGTTGAACTCAACGAGATGATAAAGGATTACTGTTTCGAGAATGAAATATTGTGTGTGGACCTTTTCTCTGCTACAGCAGATCCTAAGACCGGTGAGCTTGACAGAAAGTATTCGAGTGACGGTCTGCATATGAATGTGGCTGGTTACGTGAAGATGGCTGAGACCATATTCAACCAGGCCTTCGCCAAACTCATACCTATCTGGACCATGGGCTGAAAGCCTAAGAGCAGCCTCCTATAAAGAGTTGCATGTGAAGACCTTGAAAGCGGTCAAGGATGATGAGGTGACTGTTGGAAGCCTCAAGGATGCTGTTGCAAGGTTTATACGTGAACGTGGATGGGAGAGGTTCCATAACCCAAAGAATCTGGCTGAATCTATATGCATCGAATCTTCAGAGTTGCTTGAGAATTTCCAGTGGGTTACGACAGATGAATCCGAGACTTACAGTGAGGACGGTGGGAGGTTGAGATCTGTGTCAAGTGAGCTGGCTGATGTGATAATCTACTGTCTCGCTTTTGCCAATGTCCTGAATATTGATGTTGCACACTCTGTAACCTTGAAGCTCAGGGAGTGTGAGGGGAGATATCCTAAATTAGATTTCTACGGTAGGCCACCGAACCTTTCCAAGATCAGAAAAGCCTAAACATGTGCATGAGTAAATATGGGAGGGAGAAAGTTTGGTTAGAATCAGTTTCCCAGACACATGTCCGGGCATAGTCAAGCTTCTGAGGCCAACTCCGGAATCTATAATCTGCCCTAAATGTAAGAGAACCTTGGAGATTTGGAGTGATGAGGAGGAGACTGTCTGTGACGGGTGCGGAGCCAAGGTTTCAAGGGAGATGGGAACCCTGTGCTTGGAGTATTGTGATTATGCTGATAAATGTAGGGAGATAATAAGGCAGAGGGCTGCCAGAAGCCCTTGAGCTGTCACTTCGTCAATCTATTTTTTCTAGGTTTGGCCCCTCTGCTGCATTCGACTCTATGTATGCCTATCCAGTATTTTTCCCCTTCTATTACCCATTCCTTCTCTAGGTCTACTTTGAATCTGCGGGTTCTCCTGCTTATGAAGACGAGCCTCTTAGCCCTGACCTCTTCACGTAAATAATCTCTATATTTGTTTAGGGATCTACTCTCCTCTCTGCTTGGGGTTTGGATGTATGTGTGGATGTATGCGTCTACAGGCAGATCGAGTTGTCTCCTCATCTCTTGGATTCGCCTGACAACATCTCTTACCAAGCCTTCTATCCGCAGTTGTTTAGGCATTGTTAGGTCGATGTAAACTCTTCCTCTGCTGAATGTTCCTGATACTAGGTTCTCCGGCATCTCTTCCTTGAACGTTACCATTTCAGGTTTTATCTGGAATGTTTTTCCTCCAACCTCCAATGTCAGGCTCCCCCTCTCCCTTAGAGTGGCGAGTGCATTTCTGCCGTCGAGTCTCTTCAATTCTTCAGCTACAAGATTTGTATCTCCCCTGAATGCTGGGCCTAAGGCTTTGTAGTTGGGGTTGACCGTTAATCTTTTGAGCTTCTCCTCCTCTTCGAGGTTGACATACTCGATCTTCCTAGTGTTTGCTTGGGATTGGATAACCTTACCTAAATCGCTCAGGGCCTTCTCAACGGTTGGGTCGCCAGTTACTATTACGATTCTCGATATTGGTTGTCTCAGCTTAACTTTTGCGGTCTGTCTTGCACTCAAGACTGCGCCTACGACTTCTCTAGCCAAATCCATGCTCTCTTCAAGTTGGAGATTTATATGTTCAATGTTAGGTTCAGGGTACTCGCACATGTGTATGCTCTCAGCCGACTTAGGTTCGGCCGGCCTCACCATTTCCTGATAAAGTTTCTCGGTGATGAAGGGTATGAACGGGGCGCTCAAGAGTATCCATGTTTTGAGGGCATGGTACAGTGTCGAGTAGGCCGCCATCTTGTCTGGACTCTCCTTCTCCTGCCAGAATCGGCGTCTCACAAGTTTTATGTACCATCGACTCAGGTTCTCGACAGCGTACTGGCTTAGGAGCCTCGCAGCTCTGTGTAGGTTCAGGTTCTCTATCTCTCTCTTGACGATGAGTTTCAGACTCTCAGTCTTGGAGATCAGCCACCTGTCTTCAGGCCTCAGCTTCCCTTTACCCAGAGGCCAATCTGCAGGTTTGAACTTGTCCAGGTTCATATAGGTGCTTGCGAACGTGTAGATGTTCCATATTACTTTGAGTTCTCTGAGGGTCTCCTCTACTGTTGGTGTTGAGAAGTTGAAGTCTTCCCAGATTGTTCTTTGCAGCTCGTAGAGTCTCAGGGCGTCTCTACCGTACTTGTCGGTTACGTCTTGGGGTGAGATGAAGTTGCCTTGGGACTTGCTCATCTTCTGGCCTTCAGAGTCTAATGTGTGGCTGTGCATAAGGACGGCTCTGTAGGGTGCCTTATCGAACGCTATGATGCTTGCGCCGAGCTGTGAGTAGAACCAGCCTCTTGTCTGGTCATGTGCCTCTATGATCAGGTCTGCCGGCCACCATCTTTTGAATTCCTTGTCTTCTTTAGGGTATCTGAGGGAGGCCCAGGAGGCTGCTCCAGAATCCATCCATACGTCTATTATGTCTGGGACACGTTCCATCTCCCCGCCGCATTCGCATCTGAGTTTTATGGGGTCCACATCCTGTCTGTGGAGTTCAATATCTCCGGTGAGGTTTGTGGCCTTGGTTTTCAACTCTTCCATCGAGCCTACGACGGTTCTTCTTCCACATTCTCCACATATCCATATTGGGAGGGGGGTTCCCCAATATCTTTGGCGTGATATCACCCAGTCTCTGGCTCCGAGCAGCCAGTCTCTGAACCTTCTGCTTCCAGCCCATTCTGGAACCCACCTCACCTTCTCATTCTCTTCGAACAGTCTATTCTTCAATTCTGTTATTTTTATGAACCATTGTTCGGTGGCTCTCAGTATCAATGGTGTTTTACATCTCCAGCAGTGTGGGTATGGATGTTCGATGATTGTAGATTTGAAGAGTAGATTCTTTCTCCTTAGATCTTCAACTATCTCTTGGTTTGCGTCGAAGACATATTTTCCAGCATATTTTCCAGCTTCATATGTGAATCTTCCAGCCTGATCTACTGGGTTCAATGTTGGTAAAGCATATTTCTGGCCGACTTCGAAGTCTTCTTCACCGTGGCCTGGTGCGCAGTGGACGCATCCAGTCCCCTCCTCCATCGAGACATGTTCTCTGCTCAGAACTATTCTATGGGCGTTCTTGACTTCAGGTTCAATCTGGATCTTGACTTCATCTGAGAGTGGGGATTTATATTTTAAGCCTTCAAGCCTCTCGCCTTTAACGGTCTCTATGACTTTTGACGGTAGGTCGCCGATGACAGCCCGCCTTCTCGCCTCGGCAATAATATATCTCTCACCGTCGACTTCAACTCTGGAATAGTCTGAGTCCGGATTCACCATGACGGCTACGTTTGCTGGGAGGGTCCAAGGTGTCGTCGTCCATATCAGAATATACTCGTTCTCTCTGTCTTCTAATGGAAACTTGACGTATATTGACTGGTCCCTGATCATCCTATATTCGTCTGTAACCTCGTATCCTGCTAGGGCTGTCTCACATCTTGGGCACCAGTGGACCACCTTCAACCCTTTCTGGAGGAGTCCCCTCTCCTCAGCTCTCTTCACCACCCACCATACAGACTCTATATACTCGTTGGTGTATGTGAGGTAAGGGTTCTCCCAGTCCATCCAAACTCCTAAATCTTTAAAGATCCTTGTTTGAATATGCAGATTCTCCTCAGCATATCTCTTGCAGTGTTCGATGAACTTCCTGATGGTTATAGACTCCTCTATCTCCCTCTTACTCTTTATCTTAAGATCCTCCTCAACCTTAACTTCTATTGGCAGTCCATGGCAATCGTATCCAGGCTGGTCTCTAACATCGTATCCCCGCATCCTGTAATATCTTATCACCGTATCCTTCAGTATCTTGTTCCAGGCTGTGCCTACATGTGGGGGGTTTGTTACGTATGGTGGTCCGTCTAAGAAATAGAATTTCGCCCCCCCTCTGAGCCGCTCCTTAACCTTCATGTATGTATGGTTTCTACTCCACCAGTCAAGGATCTCCCCCTCCAACTCTTTGGGGGAGTATGTTTGCGGTATCCTTCCAACATATGCCTGTCTCAATTTAGGCAACTCAAACCATAAAGATTCGGCTACTCTTATATTTGACTTTCAGATTTTTAATGTCGAGATCCGCTCCCGGTGGGTCTTTGAGGGTTTCTGGAGTTCAGACCGTTTTCTCAACCCCCTAGGGGGGTGGGGGGTGTCTGCCCAATTCACATGCAATATCTCTTGTGTCCACCAGTAGCTCTTATGTTGTTGCCGGAGGCTTACCTTGCCCTATATCGGTGTCGACCATAAGCTAAATAAGGCATGTTCAAATTCTCCTTTAACATCCATGGGGAGGATATGTTGGCCAAGACCTGGACTGAACCTTTGAGGTCGATTAAGACCTTCATCGTTGAGGGTGCTGCCCGGAAGGTTAGGGGTGGCATCGCCTCGTTGAGGAAGATCCCTAAAGCGACCTATCTCAACATTTTCTGCATATTAGCTGTTTTAATAGTTGCGGCTACTCTTCGAGCTATGCCTTTGAGGTGGGGCTTCTACCTTTCTGAGTTCGACCCTTACATGCAATATTTCATCACCGAATATGTTGTTAAGAATGGTTTCACATCCTTCTTTAGCTGGCATGACACAACAACATGGTATCCTTGGGGTCGAAACATTGCTTTGACAAGCTACCCTGGACTAGCGTTTACAACGGCGGTTCTTTACAGGTTCCTCCACTCTATTGGGGTCGAGGTCCCGCTCATGAACCTATGCATAGTCTTCCCAGTCATTCTTGGGACAGCGACATGTCTTATGCTATACATTTTCTCTAAAGAATTCTGGGGTCGCGGCGTAGGGTTGTTCTCCGCACTCTTTCTGGCTTTCAGCTCATCACACATATTCCGTACAGCAGCTGGCTTCTATGATGATGAGACGATAGGTATCTTTGCGATGCTCCTCTCCTTCCACTTCTATTTGAAAGCAATCTCCCCTGAACGTTCTCCCAGATCGAGCATAATATACTCTTTACTTTCAGGAGCTACATTGGCCTACATGGCTTCAGGTTGGGGTGCTTACAGGTACCCTATGTCCCTCTTAGCCCTCTTCACTCTGATCCTCGCCGTCATAGGTAGATATTCGAGTCGCCTACTCTCCTCTTACGGTTTAACTTTCGGCTTAGCCTTCCTGTTCATGGCTCAGCTTCCTCAACTTGGCTTCGACGCCTTCAAGGAATGGACGACCATAGCTATTCCAGGAGGTTTCCTGATCCTCTGCGGTTTCGAGTTTTACCGTAGGGCCAGAAGCCTCAAGGCCAAGATAGGTGGCTTATCAGCTTCAATAGTTGTTCTCACTGTTGCAGCCTACATTCTCTGGATTGAAGGTTTGATGAGTCAGCTTGCTGGAAAATTCGTTACTGTCCTATACCCTACGACTAGGGTTGATATGCCTATTGTTGAGTCTGTGGCTGAGCATCGACTTGCAACATGGTCCTCATTCTACCATGAGTTTGGCATGACGGCTCTTCTCGGAATATTCGGCTTCTACTTTACTGGTCTGCGCCGCAGAAACAGCGACATGTTCCTGATACTCTTCGGCATATCGTCAATGTATTTCGCAGCCTCCCTGGTAAGGTTGTCTTTGATAATGGCTCCAGCAATCGCTCTATTGGCAGCTATCACTGTGAATGAGCTCGCCACCCCAGCGATGGATGTT
>Ga0078972_1009596_pt1 | contig 17187 bp, 20 predicted proteins | sample YelNatPaOPGAMG01_FD_67568 | JGI IMG/M metagenome (GOLD analysis project Ga0078972, IMG submission 67568) | Hot spring thermophilic microbial communities from Obsidian Pool, Yellowstone National Park, USA - OP-RAMG-01 (SPADES assembly) (version 2) | ecosystem: Environmental > Aquatic > Thermal... | reverse complement strand
CAGTGCATGGTAGCGAAGAAGTGAAAAGAGTTTTAAAACTTCCAGTTGAAGACTATGTTTTAAAAGCTTCATTGTTATTGGGCTTCTGAAAGCATTATACATTTCCACTTGGCACATCCAAACGCGCGCATTGAGGGTTTCGAATTCACTAGACATTGGAACTCTGATTTGGGATGCAGATTTTGAATCCTGTTTTTGCTTATGTAAATCATTTATATGGATTTAAGATTAATATCACCTTGATAGTGAACGGTATGCTTGTAACAAATAGGGAGTTGTTGTTGCCTGCTAAACGTGGTGCTTACGCCGTAGGAGCTTTTAACATTCAAAATCTTGAAAGCATTTTGGCTGTTGTTGAGGCTGCTGTTGAGGAGAAATCTCCGGTGATAGTTGCTGTCACGCCAAGCGCGATAAAATATGGCGGTTTAACCTACCTGTCAAAGATTGTTAGGGCTGCTGCTGAGTCTGTTCCCGTTCCCATGTCTCTTCACCTTGATCATGGAGAAGATTTTGAAACTGTTTTGCGATGTGTTGAAGCTGGTTTTACTTCCGTGATGATTGATGGTTCATTTTTAAGGTTTGAGGATAACATTGCCGTAACAAAGCGTGTTGTTGATTTCGCGCATCCTAGAGGTGTTTCCGTGGAAGCTGAGCTTGGCAGACTTGCTGGAGTTGAGGAGAAAACGGTTGAGGAAAAAGAAGCGGCTTTGACGGATCCTGATGCGGCTTTGAATTTTGTTAGGCGAACAGGCGTTGATGCCCTTGCAGTTGCTATAGGAACTTCTCACGGAGCCTACAAGTTTAAGGGTGAGCCGAAACTTGACTTTGAAAGGCTTAAATGCATAAACGAAAAGGTCGACGTCCCCCTTGTTTTACATGGGGCTTCAAGTGTTCCGCAATGGATTATTGAGAAGGCCCAAAAGTACGGCGCCGAGCTTGCGGGTGCAAGAGGAATCCCGGAAGAACACATTAAGAAGGCCATATTGCTTGGCGTCACGAAGATAAACATTGACACAGATTTGAGGCTTGCATTCACAGCTACAATACGCGAGGTTTTGGCAAACTCGCCCAAAGAGTTTGACCCGAGGAAGATTTTAGGTCCCGCAAAAGAGGCTATGAGAGAGGTTGTTAGAGGCAAGATGCGGCTGTTTGGGAGTTCCGGCAAAGCGTAGCTTGGGGGAGACGGTTGAAAGTTGGAATACTAAGTGGCGGCGGGGATGCGCCTGGGATTAACGCTGTGATAAGGGCTGTTGTTAGGAAAGGCGTCCAACATTACGGTTATGAAATTGTCGGAGTGCGGGATGGATGGCGTGGTCTTCTGGAAGGCGAATTCTTAACGTTAGATTTGCAGTCGGTTTCCGGGATTCTCCCGCGTGGCGGTTCAATTTTAGGCACTTCTAGAACTAACCCGTTTAAACGTGAAGGTGGACCCCGAAAGATACTGGAGAACGCGGAAAAAGCTGGGATTGGGGCTGTTGTTGTTATTGGTGGAGATGACACATTAAGCGTAGCCCATAATATGGGTGAGCTTGGATTAAAGTGCGTCTGTGTACCTAAAACAATTGACAATGACTTGTATGGCACGGATTATACATTCGGCTTTAACACTGCAGTGTCAATAGCAACGGAAGCTCTTGATAGGCTTCACACAACAGCTGAAACTCACCGAAGGGTTATGATTCTAGAGGTTATGGGACGCTACACGGGCTGGATAGCCTTGGAGGCTGGACTTGCTGGAGGCGCAGACGTCATACTTATTCCTGAAAAGCCCTTCGACGTGGGCGAGGTCTGCGAGTACATTAAGAGGAGGCATGAGAGGGGAAGAAACTTCAGCATAGTCGTAGTTGCCGAAGGCGCGAAGCCAAAAGGCGGCAAAGAAATTGTTTACAGTGACAGCATAGACGAGTTTGGGCACATACGCCTCGGCGGTGTAGGCTATTACCTCGGCAAGGAAATTGAAAAAAGCCTAGGAGTTGAAACAAGAGTTGTTGTTCTAGGGCACCTTCAACGCGGCGGCTCGCCAACAGCCTTCGACAGGATACTAGCAACACGCTTCGGAATAGCCGCAGTAGACCTTGTTCACGATGGAAAGTTTGGGCGTATGGTGGCAATAAAGGGAAACCGCATAGTTTCCGTCCCGTTGAAAAATGTTGTTGGCAAACGCAAAACCGTTAACCTGGAGCTTTATGAAATAGCAAAAGTGTTCTTCGGATAAAAAACGCAATTACGTCGAAAGCACCCTAGCCAACCTTAAAAGGTTCAAGTCTAAAGGTTTTTCTTTGCTGCATGATTCTTCAAGCTTCACGTTTGCTATGCTGCCGCCTTGCAGTGCGACAATTCTATTTCCTTCTTTATTCAATAAGAGCCTAACAGCCTCATTTGCGAACAGGCTTGCGAGAAGGCGGCTTCTTGCTGTTGGATTTCCCCCTCTCTGTGCATAGCCCAAAATGCTTAACCTAACCTCTGCGCCGGTGTTATTCTGAATTTCTCTTGCAAGTCTGCGTGTGTCGCCTACACCCTCCGCTGCAACAATTATGCCAGACCGCTTTCCCTTCGCGCTGTTTTCCTTTATTATCCTGAAAATTTCTTCTTTTCCCAGTTTTTCTTCTGGAACTAGGATTACCTCTGCGCCTACTGTTAACCCCACAGTCGCTGCCAGAAAGCCTCTTGTCCTTCCCATGACCTCAACTATGAATATTCTTTCATGCGATATGGCTGTGTCTCGAATTTTGTCAATTTCAGCGACAGCCGTGTTTACCGCTGTGTCAAATCCTATAGTCTCGTCAGTGCCGTAAACATCATTGTCTATCGTTGCTGGAACTCCAACAATAAGCGTGTCTGTTAACTCGCTAAGCTCTAACGCTCCTTTGAAAGAGCCGTTTCCGCCTATAACAACCAAGCCGTCAACCTTATTTTGCGCCAAAGTTTCAGCAGCCCTTTTAAGCCCATCCTTCTTCTTGAATGCCGGACACCTAGAAGTTCGCAGAATTGTTCCGCCAAGCTGTATTATTCCACCAACGGAACGCGGAGTCAACCTCCTAAAAGTGTTGGTTAATAAGCCTTCCCAACCCCTCTCGAAGCCTAAAACTTGAAGGTTTTCCGAATAGGCAATGCGCGTCACAGCTCTAATGGCAGCATTCATTCCAGGCGCATCTCCGCCACTTGTAACAACACCAACATTTTTCAAGCGTGCATCCACTCCTGCAACAAACCTCTGTTACTAACAAAGATAAATGTGACTTTAAGTAAAAAGGTTGTTAAGGGTGAAATAAGCTTGGAAAGCAGCAGCCTCATAATTGTGATTGCAACAACTGCAACCAAAGGCGAGGCAGAAAATATTGCACGTTCTCTGCTTGACGAGAAACTAATTGCATGTGCAAATATAATCGGTCCAGCACATTCGCTGTTCTGGTGGCATGAAAAAATCGAAAGCGCAGAAGAATATATGCTTTTCATGAAAACCCGCGCTGATATGTTTAAAAAACTTGCTGAAAAAGTAAAAACGTTACATAGCTACGAAGTCCCAGAAATAATCGCAATGCCAATAATTAAGGGATTCAAACCCTACATAGAATGGCTCGACAAAACGCTAAGATAAAGTTTTATAGTTTTATTTTGCTCAATGAATGTTGGCGGTGGGTCTTAGGCGGGGGGCTAGGGGTCCCCTGAACCGTAAACCCTCTATACGACGGGCCGAAAGCTGGGGTTGAGGCGCTCGTGGACGCTGAAATCCTCACTTCCGAAGCCTTGACTACCCGTCCCTTGGGGCTGGCGGTCGTTGGGCGTCTTCCGTAGGGAAGTCGTCTCCAACGTTTACCAGGCGAACCCGGCCAGGCCCGGGAGGGAGCAACCTAAGTCTGGGCGTTCAGTGCTCAAGGGGGTGCGGGTACGAGTGTAGGGTTTGGGGGTTAGGCGGATTCTGGGCGTCGAACCCCAGTGACCCACCGCTACGATTCTGAGATAACTCTCCGTAGGGATGGGTTGTAAACTGCGAAAGGTTGAGGAGTTGTTTAGATTAGCAAGGTGGGGCAGGCTTAAAATTTATGCTAGTCCTTGGAAATGAAGAGTGGAAAATGAGAAAAAATGCAAAATTTACAAGAAGATGATGCAAGGTAAACGCTTTAACTTGGAAAGTGCTAAATCTTGTAGGCGCACATTTTATGTTTGCTGGAGTTATAGCTAATGCGCTATAATGAAGTGCGTAAGGATTATCTGCTTGACCGATGGGTTGTAATTGCAACGGAACGTGGCAGAAGACCAACTGACTTTGCAAAACAGGAGAGGCAGAAGGCTAAAGTTGCTGTCTGCCCGCTTTGTCCTGGAAATGAACAGATGACTCCCCCAGCGGTTCTTGTTTACTTAAAACGTGGGAAGGGCATAAGGAAAAGTGCGGATGAAAATGGCTTTAGGTACAAGGACTGGCTTGTTAGATGCATCCCAAATCTCTTTCCAGCTTTCAATCCGCCGAAAGAAAGGATAAGTAAAAAGCAAATCGCGAAAAGCATCTGTTTGATGAGTGCTGTTGGGCATCACGAGGTTTTGATTGAATCGCCAATGCACGACTGGCATCCTTCAGACGCTGCAATCCAGCAGCTAGTATATGTTGTTAACGCTTACATCGATAGGCTTAGTGAACTTTCGGAAAAGCCGTACGTGCGATATGTTTCCATATTTCGCAATCACGGTTTAGAGGCTGGAGCTTCGCTTTCACATGCACACAGCCAAATAATTGCAACACCGTTAATCCCGAAAACCTTGAAAGAAGAATTTGCCGCAAGCAAAAAATTCTACGAGGAAAATGGAGAATGTATCTTCTGCCACATTCTAAAAGAAGAGCTAGAGGGACCCAGAGTCATACTTGAAAACGCGAAATTTGCTGTTTTCGCTCCTTGGGCAAGTGTTCATCCAATGGAGTTTTGGATAATCCCGAAAAGGCATGAAGCCACACTTCTTGAGATGACAAAGAGCGAAGTGGAAGCCTTCGCATATACATTAAAGGCATGTTTAGGCGCGTTAAAAAAACTTGTTAACGACCCACCCTACAATTATGGCTTTCACTTAACCATAAACAAAGATGCACGAGAATATTACCATTGGCATTTGGAAGTTTACCCGAAACTTGCAATATGGGCTGGCTTCGAAAAGAGCACTGGAATGTACATTAACACTGTTGCCCCAGAAGTTGCAGCGCAAAGCCTAAAAGAAACAATTGCCCCCTAAGCTCTTCTGCATTATTTCTCTCTCATGTTTTGGTCTAATTTGTAAAACATCTTCAACGTAGGCTCTTAATGGCTCCGCGATACTCCATGCTTGGGCTATGCAGCCTCGAGGGTTATGCGGAGGTTCTCCGTCAAAAATTTCACTTATTAAGCCAAGTCCAGCCCTATTAATTTGTTCCGTGAAAATTGGCAGTAGAAAATTTAGGGCTTGTTCACGTCTATATTCCGCGTAGCCCTTCGCCTTAAGAAATGCCGTTGTGAAAGGTCCCAGAAGCCAAGGCCAGACGGTGCCGTTATGGTATGCCTTGTCTCTGCTTATTCTATCTCCGGAATAGATGCCAACGTATTTTGGGTTGCCTCTTGCAAGTGTTCTTAATCCATATGGTGTTAAGAGTTCACGGCGTACAGCATCAACTATTTTCTCGTTTCTATTTTGGTCAAGCATAGTGAAGTCTAGGGAAACAGCAATTATCTGGTTCGGTCGAAGTGAATCGTCCTTAACGGTTTCAGTTACAACATCAAACAAGTAGCTTTTCTCCGCATTCCAAAACTTGCTTGCAAAACTCTTTTTGGCTTTTTCCGCCATACACGCGTACTCCTCTGCCCTATCAGCTTCTGCATATTTATCAGCTAAAATCTCCATAAACTTAAGCGCATTAAACCATAACGCTTGAACTTCAACGGCTTTTCCGCTTCTTGGTGTGACTGGCTGTCCATCAACAACGGTATCCATCCACGTCAATTGGGCGTCATGCATAACTAAATCATCACCGTCCACGCGCATTCCATGCGCCTTGCCATCAGCAAGCCCGTCAATAACCGCCTTCAACGTCTCCCACAACTGTTCTTGGACGAACGTGAAATCTCCAGTATACTTCAAATATTGTAGCACGGCGTTCACGAACCATAACGATGCGTCAACGGAATTGTACGCTGGTTGCGCAGGCGTGTCTGGAATAAAATTTGGAATAAGTCCATCTTTACAGTATTCTTTGAACGTTAAGAACACTTTTCGCGAATCTTCGAATCTGCCAGTTACAAGCATAAGCCCCGGCATGGAAATGAAGGTGTCTCTGCCCCAACTCTCAAACCAGTGGTATCCCGCAATCACAGATTTTCGTGTGCCATCCGCACTTTGCACTATGAATTTGTCCGCTGCGAGAATAATCCAGTTAAGCCAATCCCTAGCGTTAATTGTTGGGTGCTCATCATAAAACTTTGAAATCAAATTTTGATGGCGACTTTTCTCTTGTTCTCGCACTATGCCTATATCATAAATATCCATTGATATTTCCTTCAAAAACTTCTTCACGATGTCTTCATCTTTGTCCGCGACTGTAACCACGACAAAACTCTCTGCTTTATCAGCATCTACAATCACTTCGAAGTGTCCGGTCTGATAACAGTCTTCGAGGCAGCTTTCCCCACGTGTGGCTTCTTCTCTGTAAAACAAACCTTCAATCCACCTTTCATCAGCAACATAGCGACCGCTGGTTGCAGCAATGGCTAACGTGCACTGTGGAATTTTAAAGTTTAATATCGTTTCTCTTTCGCCGTGCGTCTGCGTCAAGTCCCATAAACTTCGCCGTCGATCTGTCACTTCATGAATATGCCTACAATTTACAATTGGAAAAATTCGCACTTTAGCTTGATTTTTACTTGCGTTTGAGAAATTGTAAACTGTCACTACAGCGTTTTTCTTGTAAAGCATAAAAATGCCTTTTTGAACTCTAAAGTTTTGAATTTCATAAACATATTTTGGTGTAGGCGATAGGGAAAACTCTTTTAGGTACAGGTGTCCACGAGGAAATATTCTATTCTGAAATTCGTTAACAAAAAGTGGGTAAGCGTTATTTCCAATATCCACTTCCTCGTCAAGCTTCGTTAGGCACACGGTGCGCTCGCCTGGCGGGCTGAGCGCAGCAACCAGAAGACCATGGTATTTTCTCGTGTTCATTCCCAAAACAGTTGATGAAGCATATCCGCCTAAACCGTTTGTAATGATCCATTCTTTCTGGGCGACATCATTAAAGCGTGAAAGCGCTTCACCATAGATGCGAATTGATGGCACACTCATTTATAACATCAGCTTTGCAACATTTTTTTCCTTTATTATGCCAAAAAAGTTTGCCACAGGATTACATTTCGCCCTAAAAAGGAGAACATGCGGTCTGGTAAGCTTGTACTCTGTTAAAGTTTCAGCGTAACCCATCCCCTTCGCAAACACCATGTCCACGGAGTTGTAAACTTCAAGAAACTCTGATGAAGCTTCTTTCAGGGCTAAACCCACAGCGTCCGTTCCTGTTGTTATAACTTTATCAGCAATTTTACTCATACCAGAAGCCTCAGAATCCTCTAAAGTTGCATCGTTAATTATTGGTGCACCTTTAACGCTGACAACAACATTCAAGCCCATGTTTTTTAGCTGTTCGACGAGAAGGGTGTCAAAAACTATTTCGCCTGCGTTGTCGGTTAAGTAAAGAATGGACTTTGCCTTTTTAGTCAACTCATAAATTTTAAGGGTTTCGTCTATGACCAAATCTTTTCCAGCATCTCTTAGACTTTTTTTTAGACTGTTAAATGAGAACTTGTGGGCTGGGATGTCAAATTCAATGGTGTTACCCACAATAGCGCATAAGCATGCTTTCTTGAATCTATCTTGTTGCGTGTAGCCTTCTTCAACCAGTTTTCTGGCGTAGGGTAAAAGCTTCAAAGCCTTTTCGTTGCTTATTCTCTTGCTTCTTTTGTATGGGTCGTTATTGCCGGTTATCCTTTTTATTAGGCGGTCTCTCTTTGTGCCCAAGTCTGCTGGGACAGCTGTTGGCCTAAACTCCTTTGTTAGTAAGCGTAAAAGTTCACTCATGGCTCTGAAACGTAATGCTGGATTTGCAGTTGCTTCGGTAAGCTCCGCTGAAGCTCTGTTTATTATGCATGCGGCGCATTCTGCTTCAACTTTCAAGCTTCACGTCCACACCTATCTTTTTGCTGCTTCTGCAAATTCAAGTAAGACTCTATATGGGTCTTTCGCCTTAACGATGCCGCTTGCAACAAGCACTCCTTGGGTGCCAAGCTTTAAGGCTACTGCAACATCCTCGCCGTGGCTTATGCCGGCGCCGCACAAAAGTGTAACATCCTTATTTATTTCTCTCACAAGCCTAACAGTGCCAGTAACCACTTCTGGCTTTGATTTTGAAACTGGAATTCCAGTGCCTATAAGCTCTGGTGGCTCAACAGCGATTATGTCTGGCTTCAGCGCTGCAACAGCCGCACTTATCGCCGGCGTATTTGCGCATACAAGTGATATTAGCTCTTTCTCACGGGTTATGTTAATTATCTCGCTTATATCTGAAAGCCTAAGCTGCCTTTCAGAATGATTAACCAGAGTTCCTACAGCGCCAGCCTCTTTTACAGATTCAGCGAGCACGTGTCCAGTGTGGCTTCCGGGATTTATCGGGTCAATGTGTTGGGCGAAAACTGGGATGTTTACGGCTTTCGCTACGGCTTTTATATCTACAAATTGTGGGGCAACCCCTATGAACACGTTTGTTTTATTGCTTACTTTTTCAGCCTTCTCTGCGAGTTCAACAGCTCTTTTCCCGGTTGCTTCAATGTAAGCCTTAAAATTCACGATTACCATTGGCGTTTGAATTTTTGTCTTCAAAGGCTTCACCTAACACCTTAAGGTTAACAGTAAGTGTTTAACGCTTATATTATTTAAAGGAGATAAAAATGGATAATTATTGTGCGCTTTTAAATTTGCGCTAGCGCCGTTTCTCTGGAACAAAAACAGCTGCTGCGATGGCTGTTGTCCATAAACCGTTTTTATCGCCAGTTGCGGATTGCGTTATGTTGGTTGTCTTAATTATCAGCCCAGTTGTTTTGAACAGTTGTTTTCTTTCGTCCCAAGCGGTCTCAGGGTCGAAAGGTATCCCCATAGTTGTAGCCAACATGGTTGCAGCCAAATCCTCAGCGTAATCTCCCGCCGCCTCGTCTGTCTGCCCGAAGGAATGATGTTCTGAAAGATAGCCATAATTGTTTTTGCCGGAGGGAATGGCTACTCCTATTGACGCTGCAATTAACCTATGCGGCTCGTTCGTCGAGTTCCTAGCTAGAACAACAAATGTTATTTCTCCTGGCTTCAGCATCTTCAGTCCCTTTTCTCTTGTGATCAGTTTACATCCCGGCGGTATTATGCTGGAAACGTTTACTATGTTACAGTGGTGTATCCCCGCGTTTCTAAGAGCTAACTCGAAAGATTGCAGTTGCTCCTTGTGTTTGCCAACGCCCTTTGTCAAGAAGAAATATTTTGGAATCATTTTGCCCTATCGAAATGAAATTAACAAGATTTGCTTATTAGTCTTTTTATTTTACGTGGCAATCTACTTAGGGAAAAAGATAACAAGCTGCGCACATAATTATTTTGAGGTTCACACAGTTGTATCAGCGCAGCAGCGTCTTCAAGGATGAAACAAAACTCGACATAAGCTACGTGCCCAGAAGACTTCCCCACAGAGACCAAGAAATACAACTGTTAAGGCAGTTCTTCAACTTTTTATTGCAATTTCCAGGGAAAATGGCTCAAAGAGTCATAATCTCCGGCGATGTTGGAACAGGCAAAACTGTGCTTTCCCAACGTTTCGGCGCCGATATCACAAGTGAGGCTAGCAAGCTAGGGGTAAAACTGCATTACATTCATGTGAACTGCCGTGAATACCGTGGGAGCCTCTTCTTAATCCTGCATCAAGTCGTCATCAACTTTCATCCAAACTTCCCGAGAAGAGGCTACTCAGCCGAGGAGCTTATCAGCATTCTATTTGATGTTTTAGACGAAGAAAACGCCTACGTAATCTTGGCTCTGGACGAGTTTGAAAGTCTTGTTGAAAGAGAAGGTTCAGAGGCAGTTTACAAGCTTACGAGAATGCAGGAGATCAGGCATGGCAAACCCCAAAGACTCTCATTAATCTGCATAATTAGAAACCTGAAAGTGATTGAGCGGTTGGATGCGAGCACGAGAAGCACCTTGCAATCCAACATAATAAGCCTAGAAAAATATTCAAAAAGCCAGCTTATAGACATACTCAATGACCGTGTTCCCCTAGCCTTCAAGCCATCAACAGTTTCCGAAGACACGGTGAACCTAGTTGCCGAGCTTGCCTTTTCAGAAGGTGGGAATGCCCGTTTCGGAATAGAACTTCTCTGGAGAGCTGGAAAATATGCAGACGCGGAAGGTTTTAGCATTGTCTTGCCAGAACATGTTCGAAAGGCAGCTTCAAGCATAATTCCAACAGTGCGGAAAAGCGAAATTGCATATTTAAGCTTTCACGAAAAAATCTTTCTACTCGCCATAGCACGAATTTTCAAGGCAGCACAAACGGCTCATATTACGTTCACGGATGCTGAACGAGCCTACGCCGTAATTTGCGAGGAAATTGGCGAAGAACCACACAGCCACACGCAGCTTTGGAAGTATCTCAAAAACTTTGCAGCAATGGAAATTGTGAAACTTGAAGTTTCGGCAAAAGGCGCTCGTGGAAGATCAACGCTCATTTATTTGCCGAGAATTCCGGCAGAGGAGTTAGAGAAAGAACTTTCAATGCTTTTAGAAAAGGATAGGCGAAGCTTATGAGCTTGGAAGATGTTCTCTCTTCAAGGTTGAGGATAAAAATTTTGAAAATTCTCTTGAAGATGGGTGAGCTTAACGTTTCCGAAATTGCCCGTAGACTCGGCGTAAATTACAATACGACAAGTCAGCATCTGAAAATTTTGGAGAACGAAGGAATAGTTAAACACAAGATGTTTGGAAGAATACGGTTGTATAGGCTTAATGAGCAGTCGCCGAAAACTAAGGCTCTGCAAAACCTTCTTGAATCCTGGGAGCATTCAAATAAATAATAAAGCCGTAAAATAAAACATTTGGAGTTGAAAATGTTGGTGAAAGCCGAGTTTAACGAGAACATACGGGAACTTGAAGCGTTACTGCAGAAAATGGCAAGTGACATAGCAAGTGGCGCAATATATGAAAAGCTTCCGCCACAAGAACTGTTAAGCAAAACCGAACCCAGCATAGCCCGTTTAAGTGGCTTAACAGAGAAAAGCGAAGAGCTTATGCTTATCCTAAAGCCTGAAAGAGCCCTAACAATAAAATCCATGTGTAATAGACTGACGCAGACGCTAGCCAATTTTAAGGAAATACTGCTCCAAAACACAGCTGACCCCCTTGCAAACTCCCGTTTAGCCTTTGAGCAGCTAAGAAAAGCGTTGGCAGACGGCTCAGATATTCTCTTCATGATGCGAGAAATTAGGGACAGCCCATCTCCGCTTATTGATGCAATCCTAAACTTCAAAAAGGCTTCAGAAACAAAGGCTTCGGTTGTAAGCACACAAGCTAGTGAGGATGTAGAACCCTTTGTTAAATACATTTTAGGTCGAATAGACGATTTCAGGGCTGTGCTAATCAGTTTGGAAAAGAAGGTTGATGAAATGAAACAAATAATGAGGGAGTTACAAGAAGAAAGCCTAAAAATTCTCTCAAAAGAAACATCCGTAAAGATGGAAAGCAGGGAAAACAAAACCGAAAACAGGCAGCTTTCCATTGCAAACTTTAACCAAACAAAGCATGAGGAGCGGATGTGAAAATGTCGATGGTTGATGTTTCCCAAAAACCAGAGATCTTCCGAGAAGCAACAGCCACTGGAACAATTAAGCTGAAGCCAGAAACAATAAATTTAATTCGCGAAGGCAAAATTGCAAAGGGAGACCCACTTTATACTGCTAAAATTGCCGGAATACTTGCTGCCAAAAAAACAAGCGCTCTGATTCCGCTCTGTCATCAGCTTCCACTAACAAACGTGGACATAAAAACCGAAATTATAGACGGAAAACATGTAAAAGTAACTTCCACCGTTAAAACTAAGGCTCAAACAGGAGTTGAAATGGAAGCCTTAGTTGCCACAGCCTCCAGCCTTCTAACAATCTGGGACATGATTAAACAATACGAAAAAGACGAGGAAGGACAATATCCATTCACATGCATAGAGAACATCCGCGTTGTCAGAAAGGTTAAAGAGGATGAGCCTCATGAGCGAAAGCACAAAGAGGCATAAGGCAGAAGCTCCAAAAAAACTGAACTTCGCCATTTTCGTTTGCAGCACATCGCGACACAAGAGGTTGAAAAGCGGGGAGAAAATCACGGACGAGTCTGGAGATCTAATTGAATCGCTAATAAAAGGCGCAGGTCACAGCGTCGCCATGCGGAAAATAGTTCCAGACGACAAAGCTCAAATTGAAGAGTGCGTGCATCAAGCATTAACCTCTAATTTAGATGCAGTCATATTTTGCGGCGGCACAGGCATAGCACCATCAGACATTACAATCGAAACGGTTTCTCCATTCCTAGAAAAAATTCTACAAGGGTTTGGCGAAATTTTTCGGCTTTTAAGCTTTAGGAAAATTGGTTCAGCTGCAATTCTGTCACGTGCAATTGCGGGCACAGCTAGAGGCAAAGCATTTTTCTGCATCCCAGGCTCGCCAGACGCCGCAAGACTCTGCATTGAAAAGCTTATCCTACCTGAGGCACCTCATATAGTGAAGCATGCACGCGAATGAATCAAGCGATTATTTCCTTTACACATTCGGTTTACTGGAAATTGAATGCGAAACTTTCAGAATTTCCTCTGCTCCTTCACATCTTTTTCCATTGATAATGGTTGACGGCGTCTTCTTAACTCCCCTCTTCATAGCCTTCAACTTATCAGTCATGCGTGAAACATCGAACACGAACACTTCCTTATTAGTTTCACTAGCGATACGCAACGCGTTCTCTAAAACCGCCCGGTCATCTTGGGCAAGATGCATCCTTTAAGTTTGGACATAAGGTCTGCAGCCCAATTAACCAGTTCTGGCGAGCAGTAGGTATGTTGAGACACTATGATGACCCACATCTATATATGGAGAAAAGGAACGAACGAAAATTTCAATCAAATGGCATTAATAATTTAATTATGCGCTTTAACATTTATTTTCGTCGCTATTTTAGACAAGTTTTATATTGTTGGAAGGTTATGGAGACATCGATAAGCACGTGCGGGAATAACGATGGTTTTAATTGATCATTGGGGGCGCCCTCTACTCAATCTGCGCATAGCGGTGACGCGCGTTTGCAATCTGAGTTGCCTCTACTGTCACATGGAAGGTGAAGTTGCGTCAAATTCCATGGGGGAAATGAGCGCCGAAGAAATTGTACATGTCGCAAAAGTTGCTGTCAAACTTGGAATTTCAAAGGTGAAAATTACTGGTGGAGAGCCACTAATGCGCAAAGACATTACAGAAGTAGTTCGTGGAATTGCTGCTATACCAGGCTTAAGTGAGCTTTCCATGACGACTAATGGCATAATGCTTGCTACCCTAGCGAAGGAATTGCATGCAAGTGGTTTGAAACGTGTGAACATAAGTCTTCCAACATTGGATAGCGAAACTTATAGAGCTTTGACTGGCGGGCGATTGGAAAACGCTTTAGAAGGTGTCAGGGCAGCCGTTGAAGCTGGACTTTACCCAGTTAAGCTTAACATGTTAATTTTAAAAGGGGTCAATGATGATGCCGTTTTGGAGATGATGGAATTCGCAGGGAAAGTTGGAGCAATTTTGCAGCTGATTGAGCTTGAGCCGATAAACTTGAATATGGCATATTATTATGCGCATTATAAGTCCTTGGATGAGTATGAAGAAATGTTAAGGCGGAAAGCCGTTAAAGTTGAAACTAGGAAGTATATGCAGAATCGCCATGTCTATCACCTTCCAGACGTAACGGTGGAAGTTGTGCATCCGATTGAAAATACTAGTTTCTGCTTAAATTGTACGCGGCTTCGTTTGACGAGTGATGGAAAACTGAAACCGTGCCTAATGCGGAATGATAATCTGGTTGATGTTCTAACGCCTATGCGAAATGGCGCGTCGGATGATGAGCTAATTGAACTTTTTAAGCTAGCCAACCTGCGGAGGCAACCGTACAATCAAATTAGAGCTCAATGATTCTTGCCTCTCGCTTAGCCGTGTCAAGCAAGCCTATCGTCGACTTGCCAGTTAAATATCCACAAGCTTCGCCAGGATTAATAACAAGCGTTTTTCCATTCTCGTAGATTTCAGCCTTATGCGAGTGCCCATGAACAACAACGTCAAAGCCTTCGCTTTCAATCAAAGCCTTTAAAAGTGCACTTTCAGTTCCATGTATAAGCGCAATTTTTACGCCGTCAACCGTAATTTCGGCAAAACTTCCGCGAATCTCCAAATTGCCATATTCGCTGAATCTTTTCCTCAGCAACTCGTGGTCTCCATCGTTGTTGCCAAAAACCCCTATAAGCTTGGCGTTTAAATCCTTAAACTTTGGAATGACAAATGGCGCTACGTAGTCTCCAGCGTGAAGCACAAGCTCAACTTTTTCTGCGTTAAACTTCTTTACTGCTTTTTCAACATTTGGAAGCCTATCATGCGTATCCGCTATCAAGCCGACAATCATTCCGTTTCACCCTTTTCTTCTCTAAGCTTTTATCACGTGATAAGATAAGCTATTTCGTTTATTAGCATATAGAAGTTTGTTCTAGAGAATATTTCGGTTATTGGAATAGTTTCCCAAGCGAAACACGGCTTAAAATGCTCGGTGCATCCTTCAAGTTATAGAAAGCTGTTCTAAAAGAGGAAATTGGAAAATTGAACCCATGGGGCTCGGACGTAGCTTTAAAAAGAAGGGATAAACTCTACATAATAGCTGAAATTTTGGACATAGCGAAAGATGGAACATTAAAAACGCAGATAATGTATAGGGCAAACCTAAGCTTCACGCAACTAAACGACTACCTCAGGTTCATGTTAAAAATAAAACTGCTAGAAAAAATTGTTGAAAACGACAAGGAAAAGTACAAGGCAACCGAGAAAGGCTTAAGCTTTCTCCAACGCTACCGGGAAATAACACAACTTCTTAAAGAAGAGGAAAACGGCAACTACAAAAACAACGTAAAAGTCCCGCCGCCACATCTGCTAAAAAAGAATTAAACCCTGTTTCGCTCTTTTTGCATTATAATTGCGTAGTGTTTTTACAATAGCTTTTTTAGCATCCAAGTTTGATTTCATAAAGGTGTTCTAAACGACTCTAAAGCAATGGACACCAATGGATGGCGACACATTCATAACAGAAGAGGGCTTTATATTCAATGTTTTTGGATATGAACACCCGGAGAATAGAGTCTTCGCCTTTCTTAAGTATATACCATCAAATTTCAAGAAACTTTTCAAAATAGATTTCCTTGAGCGGGAATGGAAGATTGGAAAAATGAAGCTTTTTCGCGCAGAGAAACTCTACACTGCGCAAAACTATCAAATCCTTCTTGAAACTTTAAGGAAGAATTTTCCAAGATACGTGTATTTTTGCCCCTTTAGGGGAAAAGATGTTATTAGTGCACCATTAGGTTCTGTTAAAAAGTTTTACGTTCCAAGAGAATGCCTAAAACATATCGGTAAACTGAAACGTAAGGACAGCTTGCAGAAGTTGACATTAGATTTTGTTAATCTGCTTTCCAGCGAATCAAATGTTCCCATCGAAGATTTTGGCATACACGGTTCTGTCGCTTTAAACATGCATACACAAGAATCTGACATAGACATAGTTGTTTATGGGTCGCAAAACTTTCGCAGTCTAGAAAATGCGGTGCAAAAACTCGTCGACACTGGCATTTTAAGTTATGTTTTCAACAATCGTCTAGATGTCGCGAGAAAATACAAGTGTCGCTTTAGCGGCAAGGTGTTCATGTATAATGCTGTTCGTAAACCAGAGGAAGTCGATTCCAAGTATGGCTTATACAATTTTAAGCCGCTTAAACCAGTTAGTTTTATCTGCGCAGTTGAAGATGACAGTGAAGCAATGTTTCGACCTGCTCTATACAAAATAAAAGACTACAAGCCCCTAAACGATTCCTCGGAACTGCCCAAAGAGAAAACTCCAGAGGCTGTTGTGTCAATGATTGGTTGTTACAGAAACGTTGCCAAGAAAGGCGATAAAATAAAGGTTTCTGGCATGCTTGAACGTGTGGAAAACGTCGAAACCGGGAAAACACACTTTCAAGTTGTTGTAGGAACAGGCGCTTACGAGGAAGAGTACATTTGGCCAGCATAAGGTTAAGAGATAGAGATGCAATAATAACGCGGGAAGGCTTAATTTTCCGTGTTTTTGGCTATACGCACCCGCAAGATGGCTTTATATGTGACGCCGAGTATGCACCTTCCAATCTCTTCAAATCTCCCAATCCAAAAGCCTACAGGACAGACGGGGAAAAGATTTTTTACAAGTTTTATGAAGATGAGGGTTGGCGTTTTATTGCGGCGAAATTTCCGCAGCACATGATTTTTCATGATCCTCTTGGCAGAAAGGTTGTAGGCGTTAAATGCTCAAATGTGGCTGCCGTTAGGAAGCCGGAAGAAGCCCTTAAAGTGCTACTTGAAAAAGAGCCTAAAGATGAACTTCTCAAGGCTCTCCAAACAGTTCTTGAGGCGACTGTTGTGAATCACCGCTTTTTCGTAGGAGATTTTGGGGTTTTCGGCTCGCTTCTCCACGGCTTTTACCATCCTCGCTTCTCTGACATAGACATAATCGTTTATGGCAGAAACAATCTGGAACGAATACGCGAGATTTTGCAAGAGCTTTATGCAGACAAGCGTTCACGATTTTCCAACGAATTTGAGAGCGACTCACCAATTAGAGGGAAACTTTGGCGTTTCAAGAACATAAGCCCACAAGAGTTTGTTTGGCACCAGAGGCGCAAACTTATTTACGGAGTTTTTTACGACGAAACCTCTAAAAGGACTGTAAAGGTTGAGTTTGAACCAGTGAAGAGCTGGAGTGAAATCAGCAATGAATACGGCCAAATAAAAAGGATAACTCGTAAAGGCTGGGTTAAGGCGTATCTACGCATAAAAAACGATT
>Ga0078972_1010535_pt1 | contig 17196 bp, 16 predicted proteins | sample YelNatPaOPGAMG01_FD_67568 | JGI IMG/M metagenome (GOLD analysis project Ga0078972, IMG submission 67568) | Hot spring thermophilic microbial communities from Obsidian Pool, Yellowstone National Park, USA - OP-RAMG-01 (SPADES assembly) (version 2) | ecosystem: Environmental > Aquatic > Thermal... | reverse complement strand
CCCATCGCCCGCCGGCCGGGGGTGCGTCGGCTACGGGCGGGGTCGACTAAAGTCGCCCCCCGCCTGATGGCCGGCCTGCGCCGGCCGGGGGTGCGTCGGCGAAGGCCGACGCCTAGAGGGAGGACGATTTCCATCGGCCCCATCGCCCAACGCTTCTCCTCCCACTTTTTCTGTTGCAAAATCCCGATGGGTATGGTATAGTCATGTTAGCCTGTACGAACAGCCGGTTGAGGACCGGCGGCCTTCCGGAGAACGGCCGGGGGAAACGATGGCTGAGACGCTCACGCCCACCATAGAGGATTACCTGGGCCTGATCTACCTTCTGGAACGGGAAGGGCAGGTGGTCATTGGAGCACGCCTGGCCAGGCGGTTGGGGGTCTCCCGCCCTACGGTGACGGCGACGCTGCAACGTATGGTACGCTCCGGCCTGGTGCGGATGAACGAGCGCAAGGAGGTCTCCCTCACCCCGTCCGGCCAGGAGTTGGCGGAGAACCTCCTGCGCCGCCATATGCTGGCGGAGTGGCTCCTGCGCGACCTGGTGGGCCTGCCCTGGCATCAGGTACACGAGGAGGCCGACCGGCTGGAACATCACTTCTCCGAACAGGCGGTGGAACGCCTGGAGGCCATTTTCCAACGCGAGGCATGCCCTCACGGCAACCCTATGCCGGGTGCCGAGACCGTCCAGTCCATCCCGTTGCTCGAAGCCGGGGAAGGAGAAGAGGTGGTCATCGTGCGTATCTCCGAGGAGGCCGAGGAAAAACGGGAACTGATGGCCTTTTTGGAGGCAAACGGCCTGTTGCCGGGGACGCACCTGCGGATTTCTTCTCTCCGGCCCTACAACGAGACGGTGACGGTGGAAGTGGCCGGCCGGCCGGTGGTGCTGGGATGGGCCGTGGCCCGTTTCATCCGGGTGCGACGGGAGGGCGATGTCGCCGGTTAGCCCGCCGTTCCAACAGCCCGTCCGGACAGGCGGATCAGATGGATGCGGTGGAAAGGCAGGGGGAAACGACCATGACGGCCTCTGGGAAGAATGCGGAGGCTGCCGCGCCGCTCTGGGTGCGGCTGGGACAGGGCCTGCTCGACCTCCTCTTTCCCCCGCGTTGCGTGGGCTGTCGGCGGATGGGGACATGGCTCTGCCCATCCTGTCTGGCCCGGGTAGGGCGGGTGGAAAGCCCCTCCTGCGAGCGATGCGGCCGGCCGCTTCCCGCCCCCGGCCTGTGCCCCTCCTGCCGGGCCGGGAATAGCGCCCTGCTCGGTGTGCGGGCCCCTTTCTTCTTCGAGGGGGCCATCCAGGAGGCGGTGCACGAACTCAAATACCGCGGCCGGCGGGTGCTGGCCGGCCCCCTGGGCGAACTCCTGGCCGCTTACCTGGGAACGCTTCCCTGGCCGCCCTCGGCCATCGCCCCCGTACCCCTCCACCGCCAGCGGGAGCGGGCCCGGGGCTATAACCAGGCGGCGCTGCTGGCCCGGGCCCTCTCCGCCCGGTGCGGCTGGCCGCTCCTGGACGGCGGCCTGGTGCGCTGGCGTCATACCCGTCCCCAGGTGGGGCTGGACGGGGCGGCCCGCCTGGAGAACGTCCGCGGGGCCTTTCGCTGGGAAGGCCCCGAACCGCCCCCCCGCCGCGTCCTTCTCCTGGACGACGTCTGCACCACCGGGGCGACGATGGAGGCCTGCGCCCAGGCCCTCCGGGAAGCAGGCGCGGAGGAGGTGCGCGGGCTGGCTCTGGCCCGGCCCCGTTGAGCCGGACTCGGCGGAGGACACGATGAAAGAAGCCATCCTGTACGAGAAACTGGAGGAAAAGGCCGTTCGTTGCCACCTTTGCGCCCACCGTTGCCGGATCCAAGATGGACGTCGGGGCATCTGCGGAGTGCGGGAGAACCGGGAAGGCGTCCTCTACAGCCGGGTCTACGGCCGGCTGGTCTCGATGGCGGTGGACCCGGTGGAGAAAAAGCCTCTCTTCCATTTTTACCCCGGCACCGGGGCCTTTTCCATCGCCACCGTCGGCTGCAACTTCCGCTGCCGCTTCTGCCAGAACGCCGATATTTCCCAGTGGCCCCGGGAACGCCCGGGGATTCCCGGCGATGATGTGCCGCCGGAGGTGGTGGTGCAGGAGGCCAGGCGCGCCCGCTGCCGCAGCATCGCCTACACCTACACCGAACCGACCGTCTTCACCGAGTACGCCTACGACGTCGCCGTCCTGGCCCACAAGGAGGGCATCGCCAACATCTACGTGACCAACGGCTATATGACCCCGGAGATGCTGGACTTTTTCCATCCTTACCTGGATGCGGCCAACGTGGACCTGAAATCGTTCCGGGACGCCTTTTACAAGGAGCAGTGTGGGGCGCGGCTACAACCGGTGCTGGACGCGCTGAAGAAGATGGTGGCCCAGGGGGTATGGGTCGAGGTCACCACCCTCATCATCCCCGGCCTGAACGACAGCGATGAGGAACTTCAGGAAATCGCCGGTTTTATCCGCACGGAACTGGGGCCGCAGTACCCCTGGCACATCAGCCGCTTTATCCCCCATTATCAGATGATGGACCGTCCGCCGACGCCGGTGGCGACGCTCCACCGGGCGCGGGAGATCGGCTACCGTGCCGGCCTGCGTTATGTCTATGAGGGCAACGTGCCCGGGGCCGGCGGGGAAGACACCCTCTGCCCGCAGTGCGGCCGGCCGGTCATCCGCCGCTGGGGCTTTACCGTGCTGGAATACGCCCTCAAGGAGGGCCGCTGCCTCCACTGCGGCGGCCCGATCGACGGAGTGGGGCTGTAGGATGGGCCAGCCACCAACTCCCTCCTGCCCACGGTAACCCTGCCTCCCCTGCCCACCAGCACCCTCCTGCCCACAATCCTGCCGGCCTATCGGGGAAGCGCGTCGGAGAAGATTTCCGCCGGAATCACGGCGTGGGTCCTGGGACGACCGGCTCCCTGGTTCCCGCGGGGAGCACATCCCGGCCTGTTGCTCGAATCCGGCCGGCCCTGGCCGGGGAGGCGATAAAAGCCTTCTCCGGGGCGGACGTTCCGCGCCGGTCGAGACCACCCCGTCCTTGGGACGGCGACGGCTACGACGACGGCATCCCCCCGGAGGAGCAGGCGCGCCTCTTGCCGTTCACCCGCATCGGTCAGGTCCGGACCAGTTGCCCTGTCCCTGCCCCCCGTCCTATACTCCGCTAACACCCTTCTAGCGCCTCTCTAATACCCGCGGCCTATCCTGTCGCCCAGATTTGACCTAGACAGGAGGTGGACCCATGTCCAAAATTGTTGGTATCGATCTGGGCACGACCAACTCGGTCATCGCCGTCCTGGAAGGCGGCGAGGTAACCGTCATTCCCAACGCCGAGGGCGGGAGGCTGACCCCTTCCGTGGTCGCCTTCACCAAAAACGGCGAACGCCTGGTCGGGCAGATCGCCAAGCGGCAGGCCGTGACCAACGCCGAAAACACCATCTTCTCCATCAAACGCTTTATGGGCCGCACCTACGACGAAGTGGCCCGCGAGCGGGAGATGGTCCCGTACCGGGTGGTGCGCGGCCCCCGGGGCGATGCCCGCGTCTACATCCCTGCGGCCGGAAAGGACTTTACCCCACAGGAAATCTCGGCCATGATTCTGCAGAAACTCAAGCAGGATGCCGAGGCCTATCTGGGGGAGCCGGTCACCAAGGCGGTCATCACCGTCCCCGCCTACTTCAACGACAGCCAGCGCCAGGCCACCAAGGACGCCGGGAAAATCGCCGGCCTGGAGGTGCTGCGCATCATCAACGAGCCCACCGCCTCGGCCCTGGCCTACGGCCTGGACAAGAAGAAGGACGAAACCATCCTGGTCTTTGACCTGGGCGGCGGCACCTTCGACGTCTCCATCCTGGAGGTCGGCGACGGCGTCTTCGAGGTCAAGGCCACCAGCGGCGATACCCACCTGGGCGGCGACGACTATGACCAGCGCATCATGAACTGGATGATCGAAGAGTTCAAGCGGGAGCAGGGCATCGACCTCTCCCAGGACCGCATGGCCCTGCAGCGGCTGAAGGAGGCGGCGGAAAAGGCCAAGATCGAACTCTCCACCCTGCTGGAGACCGAGATCAACCTGCCCTTTATCACCGCCGACGCCTCCGGCCCCAAGCATCTCCTGATGCGCCTGACCCGGGCCCGCTTCGAGCAGTTGACGGCCGACCTGACCGAGCGGCTGAAGGGCCCCTTCTTCCAGGCGCTGAAGGACGCCGGGCTGAAGCCCCAGGACCTGGACGAGGTCATCCTGGTCGGCGGGGCCACCCGGATGCCGGTGGTGCAGGAACTGGTGCGCGAGTTGACCGGCAAGGAGCCGCACAAGGGGGTCAACCCCGATGAAGTGGTCGCCGTGGGGGCGGCGCTGCAGGCCGGCGTGCTGGGCGGCGAGGTCAAAGATGTGCTCCTGCTGGACGTGACCCCGCTTTCCCTGGGCGTGGAGACGCTGGGCGGGGTGATGACCGTGCTGATTCCCCGCAACACGACCATCCCCACCCGCAAGAGCGAAATTTTCTCCACGGCCGAAGATGGGCAGACGGCGGTCGAGATTCACGTCCTGCAGGGCGAACGCCCCATGGCCGAGGATAACATCACCCTGGGTCGCTTCCGGCTGGAGGGCATCCCGCCGGCTCCCCGGGGCGTCCCGCAGATCGAGGTCACCTTCGACATCGATGCCAACGGCATCCTCAACGTCTCGGCCCGCGACCAGGCGACCGGCAGGGAGCAGCGCATCACCATCACCGCCTCCACGAACCTGAGCAAGGAGGAGGTGGAGCGGCTGGTGCGCCAGGCCCAGGCCCACGCCGAAGAGGACCGGCGGCGGCGGGAGCAGGCGGAACTGCGCAACCAGGCCGATGCCCTGGCCTATCAGAGCGAGCGCGCCCTGCGCGAGGCCGGAGACCGGCTGGACCCGGCGGCCCGTCGAGAGGTGGAGGGCCGGATTCAGGCCCTGCGCGCGGCCATCCAGGGCCAGGATGGGGAGGCCATCCGGCGGGAGATGGAGGCGCTGCAACAGGCGATGTACCGCTTCTCCAGGGGCGAGGCATCGCCTCACCCGTACGGCCGGCCGGCCACATCCGGCGTCGGTCAACCGCCCTACGGCTCCGCTCCTTCCGAAGGCAGCGGGCCCGACACGGTAGAGGGCGAATTCCGCGAGGTGTAGCCGCCGGGGCGGGAAATCGGAAGGGGCGGGCCGGAAAGGTCCGCCCCTTCGCCTGCCTGCGGCACAGGGCTCTGGTGGGTTTTGGCGAGAACCCCAGCCTTGTGATAAAATAAAGGCGGAGACTTGGTGACCGAGGGCCGGCGATGGAGTACAAGGACTATTACCGCATCCTGGGCGTGGACCGGAACGCCTCCCAGGCCGAGATCAAAAAGGCCTACCGCCGGCTGGCCCGCCAGTACCACCCTGACGTCCGGCCGGGGGATAAGGCGGCCGAGGAACGCTTCAAGGAGATCAACGAGGCCTACGAGGTCCTGAGCGACCCGGAGAAGCGCAAGCGGTACGACGAACTGGGCTCCCGCTGGCAGGAGTTTGAGCAGTGGCAACGGGCCGGCGGCCGGGCCGAGGCCTGGCCCTTTGGCTGGTCGCCGGCCTGGGGTGGGCCGGGAGTCCAGTACCGTACCGTCACCCCGGAGGAACTGGAGGAACTCCTGGGGGGCACCCCCTTCTCCGACTTTTTCTCCTTCTTCTTCGGGGGAACACCGACGGCCACCCGCACCCGCCGCACCGCCGGCCGCCCAACCGCAGCCCGCGCCGGCCAGGATATCGAGCAGCCGGTGCAGATCACCCTGGAGGAAGCCTACCGCGGCACCACCCGCCTCCTGGAATACCAGGAGCCCGACGGGCGTGTGCGCCGCCTGGAGGTCAAGATTCCGGCCGGCCTGGACAACGGCTCCAGGGTGCGCCTGCCGGGAAAGGGCGGTCGCAGCCCCGACGGCGGCCCGGCCGGCGACCTCTACCTGCTCATCCAGGTGGCCCCCCACCCCCAGTTCGAGCGCAAGGGCGACGACCTCTACACCCAGGTGCCGGTGGACCTCTACACGGCCCTCCTGGGCGGGGAGGTGGACGTGCCCACCTTGAAGGGCACCACCCTCAAACTCAAAATCCCGCCCGAAACCCAGAACGGGCGCACCTTTGCCCTGCGCGGCCAGGGCATGCCGCGCCTGAAGGCGCCCGGACAGTACGGCGACCTCTACGCCACGGTGAACGTGCGCCTGCCCACGAACCTTTCTCCGGAGGAACGCGACCTCTTCCGCCGCCTGGCGGAAATGCGCCGGGGACGGCACTAACAAAACGATAACAATCCTCTAGCACCTCTCTAATGGGGGCAGGGTATTCCGAAGTCGAAACGAAAACGGGCATCGAGGCGGCCCGGAAAAGAGGCGGGTTTCCAATCCGCCCTTACCAGAAAGGAGGTGAACGACATGAGCGAGATCATCCGCTGGGAACCGTTCCGCCCGCTTTCTCTGGGCGAGGCCATCGACCGCTTCTTCGAGGAGGGCTTCCTCCGCCCCTGGTTCTCCTGGGGTTGGGAACCCACCACCACGCTGGCCCTGGACATGTACGAAACCGATGAGGCCTTTGTGGTCAAGGCCGCCGCGCCGGGGATGAAGCCGGAGGACATCGAGGTCCACATCAGCAACAACGTGCTGACCATCCGCGGCGAGATCAAGGAGGAGGAAAAGGTCGAGGGGGCCCGTTACCATCGCATGGAGCGGCGCTACGGCCGCTTCGAGCGCAGCGTGGCCCTGCCGGCGCGGGTCGAGACCGACAAAGTCCAGGCCACCCTGAAGGACGGCATCCTGACCATCCAGATTCCCAAGGCGGAGGAGGTCAAACCGAAGAAAGTCACCGTCAAGGTGCAGAGGTAGGGGTGCATCGTGATGCGTCCTGGGGCGCATCGGGATGCGCCGAGGCTCTCCCACCGCCGGGGCCCGGGCCCTGAGCCCGGGCCCCGTTCTTTATCTCAAAACTCCACCCGGAGCCGGCCCCCCTCGTCGTAGTACGAACGGGCCCAAAAGGGGGAATCCCCGGGCCGGAAGCGGAGCAAACGGGGAAGGAGGAGGGGCAGGTCCTCCACCACCGGCAGGTGGGCCAGGCGGTCCACCGACACCCACTCCAGGCTTCCCTCGGCCGAGGGGCGGACCTCCCGTCCGGGCGCCTCCCCGACGAAGAGAAAGAGCAACACGCCGTGGCCCTGGGAGAGGGAGACGTGGACGATGCCGGCCAGATGGAGCGTCTCCACCTCCAGCCCGGTCTCCTCGCGGACCTCCCTTCGGGCGGCCTGCAGGGGGTCCTCCCCTCGCTCCATATGCCCGCCGATGCCGTTGTAGCGGCCGGCCCACAGCCGCTTGTCGGGCGCCCCTTTCAGCAGGAGGACCTCCTGCCCGGACCTCAGGAAACAGAGCACCCGGGGCACCACGGCATAACGGCTTCCGTCCACCCCCTGTTCGGCTTCGCCCCGGGGCCTAGCGCTCTCCTCGGGCATACTTCTGCACCTCCAGGTAGATGGGCCGGGGGGTAAAATCCTCCCCGACAAAGTTGTAATAGACGCTGGCGCTGGCCCCGCCCCAGGGCATACGGAACTGCCAGAAGGCCAGGACGGCCAGCCAGTCCTGGGCCTCCGACCAGCGGCAGGCCTCTAGGGTATAGGCGATACGCTCGGCCGGCCGCACGGCGTTCACCCAGCGGGGATGGTCGTTCCAGCCGGCCTCGGTGATGTAAACCTCCTTCCCCCCATCGCCGTTGCGCTCCATCACCCGCCGCAAAAGTTCCACCCGGCGAAAGTTCACCCGCGCGGGGTCGGGCACTTCCTGGAACGGCCTCCCCCATCCGTAGGCGTGGGCGGCCAGGCCATCGAAACACCTCCCGGCCCCGGCGTCATACATGGCCTGGAGGTAGGAAAGGTCGTCCCAGGCCCGACCGCTCTCCGGCCTCTCCACCGTGGGGGCCAGGCCGGCGGCCAGGACTACCGCCTGGGGATGGACCGCCTTGACGGCTGCGTAGGCGGTGCACAGGAGTTCGGTGTAGGCCGAAGGGTCGGGCGGCCGGCCTCCCCACTCGAAGGCGGTGTTGGGTTCGTTCCAGATGACGATATGGCGGACCCGCTCCCGGTAGCGGGCGGCAAAGGCCTGGACGTAGCGGGCGTAATCGGCATAGTGCTCGCGGGCCAGATACCGGGTGGAAGTTCCGGCCGGCCGGGCCCAATCGGGAACGATGTCCAGCCGGGCGATCACGCTCAGGCCCTGCTGGTAGGCGGCGGAGATGACCAGGTCGGCGTGGGTCCAGTCGTAGCGGCCCGGACTTTTCTCGATATAGGCCCAGGGGAAGAGTTCCACGATCCAGGGGGCTCCCATCTCGTGCACCATCTCCAGGGTGCGCTCCACCTTCCAGGTCTCGGGTTCGTCGGCCAGGCGGGTATGGACGCCCAGTTTGGGGTTGCGCGTCTCCACCGGAAGCGGCGGAACCGGAGCAGGTTCCACCGGCGGGCCGGCCGGGGTGTAGCCGAGCAGGCCGGCCAGAAGCGCACCGAGAAGCGGCAGGCCGGCCAGGGCAATCCCCGTCAGAGCACAGCGCCGGGCCATCCTTCCCACCTCCCGGAGGCTATCTCCGCTCGTTCCAGGCCGGGCTACGGTACTTTTCCCGCAGGGCGGCGACCCGGAGGCGTTCCCCAGGGGTCAGTTCCCCCTCCCGGAGTTCCACGCCCCAGGCCTCTTCGATGCCGGACCTCAGGGCTGAGGCCAGTTCCTCCGGGGAAAGAGGCCGGCCCAGGGCCTCGCTGAGGGCGATCAGGCGGGAACGCAACTGGGCGGCCAGTTCTTCCCGGCTCATCCCCGGCGGCGGAAAGAGAACACCGACCTGCCGGTCCAGGTCCACCTCCAGCAGGATGGCCCCATGCTGCAGGAGCGCCCCGCCCCGGCGCACCTGGGCGCTGCCGATGACCTTGCGGCCGTAAAGGGTCACCTCATAGTCGCTGGAGGCGTCGAAGCAGGCGGCGGTGTGCACCGCCTGGGGATGGGAACGCGGAGGCGACATCTCCGCCGGCAGGCCCAGGCGGCGCAGGCCGGCCACCAGGGCCATGCTGATCTTGCGGTACGATTCCAGGACGCTCCCGCCGACGACGGGGTCGTCCTCCCTGGCCACGACGCTGTAGGTGAGTTCCCGGTCGTGGAGGATGGCCCGCCCTCCGGTGGGCCGGCGCACCCAGTCCACGCCCAGGGCCCGACAGCCGGCCTGGTCCACCTCCCGGCCGGCCCGCTGGAAGTAGCCGATGGAGAGGCAGGGCGGCCGCCAGCGGTAAAAACGCACCGTCGGCGGGACCTCGCCGGCGATGCAGGCCTCCAGGATGGCCTCGTCTATGGCCATGTTGGTGAAGCCCTCGTTGGCTCCGTCCAGGATAAGCCGCCAGGACATTTCGACCCCCCGTCGGGTATCTGGTCGGCCGGATTATACCATACGGATGCCCGTTTGCCAAAATGCCCGCCCGGTGATATAATCGGCTTGATCTTTTGGAAATCGTCCCATCGTGGGAGGTCGATCGCTATGTTACAGATAGCCTTGGGTGTGGTGGAAATCCTGATCAGCATCACCGTGGTCACCCTCATCATCCTGCAGTCCAAGGGCTCCGGCTTCGGAGGCATCTTCGGCGGCCGGGATATGCTCAACCCGCTTCATACCCGGCGGGGCCTGGAAAAAACCCTCTTCCAGGCCACCATCGTCCTGGTGGTCATCTTCCTGATCATCTCCCTGGTCAGCAGTATGTTCGTCTCCTATTAGCATCAGGCCGAAGATGCTGCGCCTCTTCCGCTGGCAGATCCTTCTGGCCGCCCTGGGCATCCTGCTGGTCGCCGGCCTGCTGGCCCAGTTTTCCCTCCTCCGGGAAACGGTGGCCGTGCCGGTGCGCGGAGGCATTTACACCGAAGGCGTAGTCGGCACTTCCCAGATTCTCCACCCCCTCCTGGCCACCGGCGACGCCGACCGCGATATTTCCGGCCTTCTCTTCGAGGGCCTCTCCACCCTGCTTCCCGACGGCTCCGTACAGCCGGCCCTGGCCGAGAAATGGGAACTTTCGCCCACCGGGACGGTCTACACCTGCACCCTGCGCAGCAACGCCTACTGGCACGACGGCGAACCGGTGACCACGGTGGACGTCCTCTTCACCCTGAGTCTCCTGCGATCCCCCGATTTCCCCACCACTTCTGCCCTGAAAGCCCTCTGGGAGCGCGTCCAGGCCCAGGCCCTGGACGACCGGCGGGTCCGCTTCGTCCTGGAACGCCCCTACGCCCCCTTTTTGAGTTACACCACCCTCCCCCTCCTGCCGGCCCACCTCCTCCAAAAGGTGCCGCCGGCGGAAATCGCCTCCAGCCCCTTCCATCTGCACCCGATCGGCACCGGCCCCTTCCGCTTCGTCCGACTGGAGGAGGGGGAGAACGGCCTCCTGACCCTGGAACTGGAGGCCAACCCTCTCTATTACCAGGCCCCCCCCTACCTGGAGGGGGTGCGCTTTCGCTTCTACCGGGATGAGGGGCTGCTGGTGGAGGCGCTTCTGCGGGGGGAAGTGGACGGAGCCTTCGGCCTTTCCCGGGCCGCCCTGGAAAAACTCAGCAACCGGCCGGACCTGGTGGCTTACCGCACCTACCTGCAGGCCTATAACATCCTCTTCCTGAACACCCGTTCCCCCCTCCTTCTGGACCGGCGGGTGCGCCAGGCCCTGGCCCTGGGTCTGGACCGGACGGCCCTGACCCAGGACCTGGTGGAGGCCTTTCCGGCCAACGGGCCGATCTCCCCCATCTCCTGGGCCTACAAGCCGGACCTGCCCGCCTTTCCCCACGACCCGGCCCGGGCGGTCGAACTCCTGGAGGAGGCCGGCTGGTACGACCGAGACGGCGACGGCACCCGGGAACGCGATATACGCTCCATGGAACTGGTCCTCCTCACCCGCGACCTTCCGCCGGAGCGGGCCATCCTGGCCAACCGAATCAAACAGCAACTGGCTCCGCTGGGCATCTCCGTCCGGGTGCTCATCGCACCGCCGGAGACCTTTCGCCGGCGGCTGGCCGAACGCGACTTTGACCTGCTCCTCTACGGCTGGGGGCAGTTGGGGCGCGACCCGGACGAATTCGTCCTCTGGCATTCCAGCCAGACCGGGCCGGAGGGTTCCAACTTCTCCTCCCTGCAGAACGGGACCATAGACCGCCTCCTGGAGCAAGGGCGTACCACCCTGGAACGCGACCTGCGCATCCCGATCTACTGGCAATTCCAGGAGGAGTTCATCCAGGAGGTTCCGGCCATTCCCCTCTACTACCCGGTTTATACCTACATCCTCCCCGCCCAACTGCACGGCGTGGAAATCGCCCCGCTCAACGAACCCGGGGAGCGCTTCCGCACCATCACCGGCTGGTATCTCCGGACCCAGGTCCAGACCCGGCTGCGCTCCACGGTAGCACCGCGCTACGGGCGCGAGCGCTGAACGCGGCCTTTACCTCCGCGTCTCCGTTCGGCTGCGGATGGCCTCGATGGCCCGCCGCGCCTCCTCTCCCACCGTTTGCCCAAAGACGCCGGACGAATCGTGGAGCAGCCGCTCCAGTTTGGGAAGTACCCCTTCATGGCCGAGGCGGCCCAGCCCCTCGACGGCGTGCAGGCGAACCTGGGGATCGGGGTCGTCCAGCGCCCGCACCAGGGGGGCAACCGCCCGGCTGTCGCGGAGCAACCCCAACGAGCGCACGGCGGCCCGCCGGAGGAGCACCTGACGGTCCTGAGCCGCCTCGATCAGGGCGGCGATGGCCCGATGGTCTCCGACGATTCCCAGCGCCTCGGCGGCGCTGTAGCGCACCCAGAAGTCGTCGGAGGAGGTGAGCAACGCCGCCAGGATGCCCGTCGCCTCCCGGTCGCCCAGGCGGGCCACCGCCTCGATGGCGTTGCGGCGCACGGCCGGTTCGGGGTCGCGAAGGGCCTGGCGGAGGGCCTGGCGCACGGCCGGCGTATCCAGGTAGCCCAGGGCGTCGGCGGCGCTGCGCCGCACCAGGGGGTCGCTCTCCCGGAGGAGGGGAAGGAGGAGGGAAACGGCTTCCTCCCCACCGATGCGGCCGATGGCCTGGGCGGCGGCCCAGCGGACAAAGGCATGGGGGTCGCGCAAGGCCCGGACCAGGGCCGGGATGGCCCGGGGGTCGCCCAGTTCGCCCAATCCCTCGGCGGCCTCCCAACGCCGGCCGGCCTGCTCGTTCTCCAGCCGACTGAGGAGGTCGGCCAGGGCCTCATCCCGCCAGGCGGAGACCTCCTCGGAAGAGGGAAGTTCGGCCGGCCCGGCGGCCTCTCCGGCCAGCCGGGAGATGGCCTGGAGCGCCCGCCAGCGCACCATGGGGTTGGTCTCCCGCCGGGCCAACGACAGGAGGGCCGGCAGGGCCTGCTCCTCCCCGGCCTCGGCCAGAAGTTCGACCGCGCGCTCCCGCCGTGAGGGGAGCGGAGAATCCAACTCCCGGAGCAACAGGGGCAGGAGGCGTTCCCGCTCCTCCCCCGTCCCCAGAGACCAGTGGGCCGGGTCCGCAGGCAACACCGGCGGGGGGAGTTCCTTTTTACGGAAGAACATACGGACCTCCTGCCGGCTTTCCCCGAAGCACCGGCAGTCTATCGCTTCCACAGGCCCAGGTGGTCCAGGGCCCGATAGATGCAGGCGACGCTGGACTGGGCCCAGATCAACCCCTGGCGGGTCCAATCGAGCAGAGTGGCCGGCGGGAGGGCACAGAGTTCGATCTCCTCCGTCGGGTCGGGGTGTCGGGCGTCGGCCGGCCGGCAACCCTGGGCCAGGACCAGGAAGTTGTGAAAGGTGGCCTTGGGCGGGTCCACGGCCATACGGGCCAGGATTTCCCCCCGCTCGGCCTCGTAGCCGGTCTCCTCGCGCAGTTCCCGCAGGGCGGCCGGGAGGACCTCCTCCCCCGGGGAGATGATGCCGCCCGGGAGTTCCCAGACGAATTCGCCCACCGCCTGGCGGTATTGCCGCACCAAAAGGACCTTCCCCTCCATCGTCAGGGCGAAGACGGCCACCCAGTCCGGCCCCTCCCAAAGGTAATAGTCGTCCAACACAAGGCCGCTGGGCAGGCGGCAAATGTCCCGGCGCACCCGCATCCAGGGCACGTCCAGGGCATATTCGGAAGAAAGGGTCTTCCAGGGACGCATCGTCGCCATCCTTTCACGACGCGTCGTTCAAGGGACGCCACCAGGCCTCCCAGGAATCGGCCCCGGCCAGCCCATAGCCCCCGGCCAGGCGCAGAAAGGCCTCCTTCGCCAGGAGCAGGTCCACCTGCCGATAACCCGGTGCTCCACCTTCGAGCAGGAGGAGGGGGAGCAGTTCCTCCGGGCCGGCCGCACTTCCAGAGGCACTGTCCACCGCCTCCCGGGCTAGAAGATTCCGCGGACGTAGCCTCCATCCACCTGGATGGCCACGCCGGTGATATAGGAAGCCCGCTCCGAGGCCAGGAAGGCCACCAGGGCGGCCAGTTCTTCCGGCCGGCCCATCCGCCCCATGGGGATCTGGCGCTCGTAGCCGGCCAGGACTTCCTCCACGCTGATACCCTCCCGTTCGGCCCGGGCCTGGGCCAGTTCCACTACCCGCTCCGTGCGGGTAAAGCCGGGGCAGACGCTGTTGACGGTGATGCCCTCCGGAGCCAGTTCCAGGGCCAGCGTCTTGGCAAAGGCGATGACCCCGCAGCGGGCGGCATTGGAAAGCACCAGGTCGGCGATGGGCTGCTTCACCGCCACCGAGGTCAGGTTGATGATGCGCCCCCAGCGGTTGGCCCGCATGTGGGGAACGGCGGCGCGGGTCAGCCGCACCGTGCTCAGCAGGTTCAGTTCCAGGGCCTTGCGCCAGTCCTCGTCGGAGAAGGTGAGGGTGGGTCCGGGTGGGGGGCCGCCGGCGTTGTTGACCAGGATGTCCAGCCGGCCAAAGTGCTTGACCACCGCCTCCACCATATCGTTCACCTGGCGGGTGACGGTGACGTCGGCGGCGACGGCCAGCACCCGCGCCCCGGTATCCCGGGCGATCTCGGCGGCCGTCTCCCGCAGACGTTCCTTGCCCCGGGCACAGATGGCGACATGGGCCCCCTCCCGGGCCAGTTCCCAGGCGATGGCCTTGCCCAAACCTCGACTGGCGGCGGCCACCAGGGCCACACGTCCTTTCAACCCCAGGTCCATCCTAACCTCCATAAGTCCTACAGGGCTAAACCAGCCGCAGGAGCGGGCTGATCGTCTCCCCGGCATGGATGCGCCGGATGACCTCGGCCAGGAGCGGGGCGATGGAGACGACGCGCACCTTCTCCAGGCGTTTCTCCGGGGGAAGGAAGATGGTGTTGGTGACGACCAGTTCGCGGATGGCCGGAGACTGCAACTTTTCCAGGGAGCGGCCGGCCAGGACCGGATGGGTGATGGAGAGGTAGACCTCCGGCCGGGCCCCGGCCTCGAGCAGGGCGGGAACTTCGTCCAGCACGCTTCCCCCGGAGATCACGTCGTCAATGATGATGGGGATACGGCCGCGGATATCGCCGACGATGTGGGTCACCCGAATCTGCTGGCCGTCGCGGCGCTTCTCCATCACCACCAGCGGCAACCCCAGGATCTCGGCGTACTTGGCCGCCAGTTTGACCCGGCCGGTGTCGGGGGCGACGATGGAGGCCTCGGCGAAGCGCCCGTCCCGGGCAAAGTACTCGGCCAGGACCGGCACGGCCGAGAGGGGGTCCACCGGAATCTGGAAAAAGCCCTGGATGGCCGGCACATGCACATCCACATAGATGACCCGGTCCACCCCCAAAGCCTCCAGAATCGTCGCCACCACCCGGGCGCTGATGGCCTCCCGCCCCCGGGCCATCCGCTCCTGGCGGGTATAGGGGAAATAGGGCACCACGGCGGTGATGGAGTTGGCCGAGGCGCGGCGAAAGGCATCCACCAGGAGGAAGAGTTCCATGACGTTCTGGTTGACCGGAGGGGAGCACGATTGCAGGATAAAAACGTCCACCCCCCGGACACACTCCTCGATCAGGACGTGGACCTCCGTATCGGGGAAATGGGTGATACGCAATGGGCCCAGGGGGACTTGAAGGATTTCAGCCACCTCCTCGGCCAGCGGGAGGTTGGCATCGCCGGAGAAAAGGCGAAGACGCGGCATAGGCCCATCCTCTCCTGTGCGTCCTGTTTCCGGAGGTTATATTGTACCACCACCGCCCCGGGAGAGCAAATCGGAATATGCCCGGAACGATCAACCATCAACGATCAACGATCAACAATCAACCATCAACGTTTATCGCCCCCTGGCCTCTCGAATCATCCGGTCCACCTCAGCCACCCGGGCCTGCTGGGCCTCCCAGTAGGCCGGGTCGCGTTGCGCATCCAGTTCCTCGACGCTCTTGCCCTGCTGCTCCACCCAGGTATAGTACTTCAGGTTGTGCCAGCGGCTCCGGTTCTCGCGGGTGCCCTCCTGAATCCAATCCAGTTTCTGGCCGTGAAAGATATGCACCAGGCGGACCAGGGCCTCGGTCTCGTCCATCGGACCGTAACGGGCCGTGAGTTGGGCCATCACCGAGCGGTAACGGTCAATGGCATCGGTGCAGACGGTCACGATGAGGTCGTCCCGGCCGAATCCGTAGTAACGGGCCGTCTTGATGGCCCCCAGGACGTTGCAGACGCCGGAGATGCCGAAAATCTGGGCCATCTTCTGCACCTTTTCCTCGGGGATGCCGAAACGATCGATCAAAACCCGCCAGCCGGCCTCCTCGGTCAGCAGTTGCAGCCCCTTCTTGCACTCCAGGTCGTCAATGCACATCAGGGCATCCATGTTCCAGACATGGTGAATCCAGGTGACATGCTTATCGCCGATGCCCTGGATGTCGTGGGAGCCATAGCCGTTGAGGAAGAGGGTGGGACACTGAATCGGTTCCAGGCCGACGATGCGGTGGTCCGGCCAGACCTGCTTCAGGCGGTCGCCGGCGGCGATCGTTCCGGCCGAACCCATGGCCGAGACAAAGGCCGCCACTTTTCCCCGGCCGATGCCCTGGGCGGCCAGTTCGGCGGCCAGTTCGACGACCGTGTTGCCGGTGACGTAGTAGTGAAAACGGTAGTTGCCAAAGACCTCGAACTGGTTGAGGATGCGAATCCGCTGGGGGTCGGCGGCCCGCAGTTCCCGACACTTGTCGTAGATTTCCTTGACGTTGCTCTCGCAGCCGGGGGTGGCGATGATTCGCGCCCCGTAGGAGCGGATGCGCTCGAAGCGCTCGGCGCTCATCTCCTCCGGCAGGATGACGATGGTATCAAAGTTCATACGGCAGCCGACATAGGCCCCGCCGATGCCATAGTTGCCCGTGGAGGGCCAGACCAGGGTGTGGCGGGCGGGGTCTACCTCCCCGGTCAGTTCCATCTCCACCAGGACGGAGTAGGCGGCCCCGACCTTGTGGCTTCCGGTGGGAAAATCCCTGGAGTAGAGGACGACGATGGGGGCCTCCACGCCGGTCAACTCCCGGGGCAACACCTCGTAGTAGATGCGGTTCTGACCATCGCGCCAGGTAATGTTGTAGAGGTTGAGGGGGTCGAGGGGGTCGCTCTCCCGCAGTTCCAGCGCCCGGGCGCGGATCTCGGGGGGAATCCGATCGGGATGGAGCATCTCCTCGAAGGTAGGGCCAAGGACGATGCCACGTTCCTGAGACATTCCTGACCTCCTATAAAGCGTTACACGTTACACGTTCCACGTTGCACGTTACACGCTACACGCTACACGCTACACGTTACACGTTACACGTTCCACGTCAAGAGATGTCCTCGCGCGATACGGGGTGGTCGGACAGGGGCAGGGAGGGGAACAGGCCTCGATCTGGCAGACTTGAGGCTGGCGAGGTCCTGGCCGGCTCACTCCGAATCCGCCTGCGAGGAAGCCCAGGGACCAGGTCAAACCGTCCGGGGAAACACCGGCATCCCCAAAGCGGGGCCGAGGGGATTCGAACCCCCGATCTCAGCCTTGACAGGGCTGCATGTTAGGCCTCTACACTACGGCCCCGACGCGGCTAATCATACCACGAGGAAGGGAATTTGTCAAATTGGCGTGTTCCCTCTTGTAAAATGTTACCCAAGGTGCTATCGTTCCCTCAAAAGATAATGTTACCGGAGGGAACAATGGAAACCGAGGAAAAGATGCACATCGCGGAACGGTACAAGTACCTGC
>Ga0078972_1010534_pt1 | contig 17201 bp, 11 predicted proteins | sample YelNatPaOPGAMG01_FD_67568 | JGI IMG/M metagenome (GOLD analysis project Ga0078972, IMG submission 67568) | Hot spring thermophilic microbial communities from Obsidian Pool, Yellowstone National Park, USA - OP-RAMG-01 (SPADES assembly) (version 2) | ecosystem: Environmental > Aquatic > Thermal... | reverse complement strand
GGCGCCCGGGGCGGCCGCCCCGGGCGCCCGTCTCGCCCGTGCGACCAATTTCAGCGCGCGGCAGATCGGCAGCGCGGGCAAACAGTTCGTCGGCAATCTGGGCACCCGTCAAGCCGGCGCTGTTACGGATCTGGCGCCACTTGTTGAAGGTCGCCTTGAGATACCACTGCACGGCCGCCGAGATGATCAAGGTCGGCACGAGCACGAACAGCAGGTAGCGAGGATCGAAGTAGAACAACATCTCTGCTCCCGAAAAGTGTCTGGATCAGCACATTAAGTGTAGCTCAGTGAAGCTGTGACTACGGTGAGTATACCCTGAGACTTAGCTGAGAGAGACACGCCAACGGACGGTTCCCGTGCCATACTTGCGGCCAGTGTGCAGAGCGAGCGGGAGGCGCGGCGCGGGGCGGGCAGGCCGACGCGAGCCGATGCAGGCCGACGCGAGGCGATGCATACCGATGTGAGGCCGCCCGACGCGGGGCGACGCGGGGCGGGGCGGCTGACGCGACCCGACGCGGGGCGACCCGACGCGAGGCGAAGCGGCGACGCGGGCGGACTCGAGGTGGGGCGACGAGAGCCTTGGTTGAGACGCTTGCGGACTCGTGGCTGAAGGGCGTGACTATCCGCCAGATGAATGTTTGCAAATTTAGCGGTTGAAGGTTGATCCGCCGAGAACGGCGCTGACCGTGCCGGTCATCGGTTGCTTCGCGCCATAGTCCTTGCGGTCCATGGACTGGTGGACTCAGAGGCCGTGCGCCGCGGAGACGGTGTGAAGGCCGTGCGCCGCGGAAACGGTGTGAAGGCCGTGCGCCGCGGAAACGGTGCGAAGGCTGCGGTCTGCCAGGGCCGCGCGGTTTCCCCTACGTGCAAAGGGGTATCTTAACTACGTAAAAGCGGAGTGAGGTGAATTGGCGCGATGCCTGAATATGTGTGTAACGAGTGCGGTGCCGTCTTTCAGACACGCTTGGCACTGCAGCGTCACAAGGAGATCTTCCACATGCCGCAAGATCTGGTCGGCGGTGCAGTGCATGGGGGCGCGGCCGGTGCGCGTCCTGCGGAGATTGCGCCGGTCCTGTTCAAGTGCGGTTTCTGTGGAGCGACGTTCAGTCGGCACGACGACTTGCGGGAGCACCTGGGTCAGCACGCGGCTGAGCGTGAGGAGCGTGCTCGCGAACGCGAGTCGCGTCTGCGGGAGCTCGGCGTCCGTGAGCGCCGTGCGCGCGGACGCGCCGAGCGCGTCCGCGCGCACGGCGCCACAGCAACTGTGGTGACGGACGTTGTGGATGATGACCCGGTGAGCGAGGCTATAGCTGACGAAGGGCACGAGGAGGTCGCCTGAGGGCGCTCTGGCGAGCGCCGCAGCGCGAATCCGGCATGGAATCGGGTTCGGCGCTACGGCGAATATTCGCTGCCGCAGGGTTAAGAGGCGCGGGGCTGGCGCAGCAAGGTGTTTGGCGCACTGAGACTTCTGTTGCGGCCCTTGGTCCCTGGGGCTGGCACAGCAAGGCGTTGGGCGCGCCGAAGGTGTTGCTGCAGCCAGCCCTCGTTTCTCGGGTTGCTGGGGCGATCTGAGGTACCAAAGAGCTGGTGCCGAGTGGCGTCGTGAAGGGCAAGAGCCCACGCGACACCCGTGTGAACTGAAGAGAGAAGAGATGGTGAGACGAGGCGGCCCGCCCCAAGGAAAGGGGCGGGCCGCCTCGTCTCTCACGTTTTCCGTCCCCTGGGGCGATAAGATACTAGCGAGCGAGACAGTCGCGGGGCTGAAGAGCCGCGGGGCCAGGGAATCGCGGAGCGTGAGAGGCGAAGCGAGAGGCTCGCGGGGCGAGACAGTGGCGGCGCGGCACAATCGCGACGGTGCGCAATCGCGACGGTGCGCAATCGCGAAAATGGTCAATCGCGACGGTGCGCAATCGCGAGACGGAAGGGGTGCGACGTTCGGGGGGAGGTTTGAGTGCGCGAGGTTGTGATCGAAAACCCGGTCATCAACTCGGCGTTCAGTGAGCCACGCCGGCACTTCCGTTTCGACGACGACGGCATCACGGATGAGATCGTCGAGGGTCGTCGCGCGAGTGCTTATTTCGTGCCCATCGCTCAGCCGAAGAAGAAGGGCAAGCAGCTCGTCTTCGACACCGAGTGGACGCAAGAGCGCGTGCGCGAGAACGAGTTCATCAACCGGGTGCGCGAGCGTGTCGACCTGTGGCGACGAGGCGGTCATCGTGGGGTCACGCGCACAACGCGCTTGCTGCTCGATCACTGGCGGGCGCCTAATCGGGAGCGGCGCCTGTTCTTCTGTCAGATCGAGGCCCTTGAGACGGCGATCTACCTGACCGAGGGCGCGGCCAAGTTCGGCGACAACTGGATCGAGAACGAGCTACGCGACGCCAACGCGCAAGCGGGCACTGACTTGTACCGCATCGCCTTCAAGATGGCGACCGGTTCAGGTAAGACGGTCGTCATGGCGATGCTCATCGCCTGGCAGGCACTCAACAAGTTCGCCAACCCGCAAGACGCGCGGTTCAGCGACACGTTCTTGATCGTCACGCCCGGCATCACCATCCGCGACCGTTTGCGCGTGCTCCTGCCCAATGACCCAGGTAACTACTACCGCCAGATGGACGTCGTGCCGCGGGAGTTGCTGGAGACGCTTAACCGAGCCAGCGTCGCTGTGACGAACTTTCACGCTTTCTTGCTGCGCGAGAAAATCACGGCCGGCAAGCTGACGAAGTCACTGCTTGCCGGCCGCAGAGGCGCCGAGAACCAGAGCGCGTTCACCGAGACGCCTGACCAGATGGCGCGCCGAGTCTGCCGCGAGTTCGGTGGCAAGAGGAACATCGTCGTAATCAACGACGAAGCGCACCACTGTTACCGCCGCAAGCCGCCTGACCAGGTCGACGAGACCGCTGGCGGCGTGCTCACCGACAAGCTCGGCGGTGAGGATCGCAAGGAGGCGCAAGAACGCGAAGAAGAGGCACGCGTGTGGATCAGCGGCCTCGAAGCGATCAAGGCCAAGATCGGCATTAAGGCAGTCTTTGACTTGTCGGCGACGCCGTTCTTCTTGCGCGGCTCGGGCTACCCTGAGGGTACGCTCTTTCCCTGGGTGGTGAGTGACTTCTCGCTGATCGACGCGATCGAGTGCGGCATCGTCAAGGTGCCGCGCGTGCCGGTTGCCGACAACGCTATGAGCGGCGCCTTACCGACCTATCGCGAGCTGTGGACGCACGTCAGAGAGTCTCTGCCAAAGAAGGGTCGCAAGACCGAGGACGCGAGCGGTGACGGCCCGCCCAAGCTGCCGGCCGCACTTGAGGGAGCGCTCTACAGCCTCTACGAGAACTACAAGAAGTCGTATGAGCTGTGGGAGAAGATGCGCGACGAGGCGGCGGCGGCGCCGGACGGCGCCGCCGCCGCCTCGTCGCGCCTCACACCGCCCGTCTTCATCGTCGTCTGCAGCAACACCAACGTGAGTAAGCTCATCTACGACTGGATCGCCGGCTATGAGGTCACCAAAACCACGAGCGACGGCTTGCAGATCACTTCCGTGGTTCCCGGCAACCTGGAGCTCTTCAGCAACGTGAAGCGCTTCGCCGCCGGCGAGAATGCCTGGTCGGACCGTCCCAACACGATCTTGGTCGACTCCAAGCAGCTCGAGTCGGGCGAGGCGATGGCCCCTGAGTTCAAGAAGGTCGCGGCGCGCGAGATCGAGGAGTTCAAGGCGGAGTACCGCGAGCGTTTCCCCGGTCGGTCGGCCGAGGACCTGACTGACGAGGATCTCTTGCGCGAGGTCATGAACACGATCGGCAAACCGGGCAAACTAGGCGAGCAGATCAAGTGCGTGGTGTCGGTGAGCATGCTCACCGAGGGCTGGGATGCCAACACGGTCACGCATATCCTTGGCGTGCGCGCCTTCTCCACGCAGCTCCTCTGCGAGCAGGTCGTCGGTCGTGGTCTGCGGCGCATGACCTACGTGCCCAACGCCGATGACATGTTCGAGCCCCAGTACGCCGAGGTGTACGGCGTTCCCTTCAGCTTCATCCCGTGCGCTGGCCAAGGCGTTCCGCAGCCGCCCCGTGTGCCCACGCGTGTGCGCGCCCTCGAGGAGCGCATCGCCTGCGAGATCACATTCCCGCGCCTGCAGGGCTATCGCTACCAGCTACCGAGCAAGCGTCTCACCGCACACTTCACCGACGATTCGCGCATGGCGCTCACCGCGCAGGATGTTCCGACGAAGGTCGAGAACGCGCCCATCGTTGGCGAGTCGGTGATCATGACCCTCGACGAGCTCAGGACGAAGCGGCTGCAGCAGGTGTCGTTCTTGCTCGCCAAGCTCGTGCTGGAGAAGTACTTTCGCCAGGACGGCGAGCACCGGACCGAGGCCACTGCCGAACACCGCTTCGATCAAGCGGTACAGGCCTGGCTCTTCCCGCAGGTGCACGACATAGCCCGCCGTTGGCTTGATGAGTGCGTCGTCTATAAGGATGATTGCTTCCCCCAGCTCCTGCTGCTGGTCGAGTTTGCGCACAACGCCGCCGACAAGATCTACCGGGCGATCGTTGAGGGCGAAGAGGGAGAGAAGCGGCTCCTGCCCATCTTGCAGCCATACGACACCGTAGGTTCAACGCGCTACGTCGACTTCGACACGACGCGCGCCGTCATGCCCACCGACCCCACGAAGTGCCACGTCTCGCACGTCGTCTGCGACACCGATTCATGGGAACAGAAGATGGCGCAGACGCTCGAAGACATGCCCGAGGTTGTGCACTACGTGAAGAACCACAACCTCGGCTTCTTCATCCCCTACACGTTCAACGGGGAGGAGCATCGGTACGTGCCCGACTTCATCGCGCAGGTGCGGGCCGAAGGCGGCGCTCTGCCTGCGAACGAAGGCGGGCGCGCCGACAGTGAGCTGCTCAACCTCATCATCGAGGTGTCTGGCGAGGCCAGGAAGGAGAAGGCCGCCAAGGTCGAGACGGCGCGCACGCTGTGGGTTCCGGCGGTCAACAACCACGGCGGCTTCGGCCGTTGGGCCTTCCTCGAGATCAGCGACCCATGGGATGCGAAAAGTACTATTCGCGCCAAGATTGCGGCGGAGGTAAGCGCATGAGCAGCGCTCGCGGCATCGGTTGGGTCGAGGAAAGCTGGAACCCGACCACAGGCCGCACCAAGATCAGCCCCGGCTGCGCCCACTGCTGGGCTGAGCGCATGGCATGGTGGCTGCAAGGGATGGGGCAGCAGCGCTACGTCAGCGGCTTCCGAGTCGCTCATCGGGAGATTCCGTGGGAGAATCTCGCGAAGGTGCGAGACCGCACGGAGCCGGAGCTCTTCAAGGAAGACCCCTTGGCCATGTGGGAGATCGGGACCGACGAGTTCCCGGTCCTCGTCGACAAACTCGAAGCCCTGCTGCCCGCGGGCGGCTTGTGGAGATACTGGGCCGACGACGATGTCTGAGCCCCGACCCAACGGTGTGGAATCGCGGCGGCTTAACGATTGCCTTCGGGGGCGCATGAAGGAGGCTGGCGAATGAGTCGAGCACGCGTCGAGTTCTCGCAGGATGAACTGGTGGCCATCTGTCGCCGGCGCGCCGTGAAGCGCCTGGCGCTCTTCGGGTCGGTGCTCCGGGACGACTTCCGGGCTGACAGCGACGTGGACGTTCTCGTCGAGTTCGACCCGGACGCACCGGACGATGCCGACATCCTGCCCATCTTCGATGAGCTGGCCGAGCTGTTCGGCGGCCGCAAGATCGACTTGGTGGAGGTCGAGTTCCTCCATCCGCGCATGAAGAAGGCGCTGCAGCGTGATGTGGAGGAGCTGTATGCAGCCTGATGACCTCGACCTTGTCGCAAGGATGCTTGTCGAGATCGACGACGCTCTCGACTTCGTGCGCGGCTACGATCGCAAGCGGTTCATCGGTGATCGGCGCACCCGCAAGTCCGTGGCGGCGTCGGTCCAGAACGTCGGCGAGTCAGCGCGGCATCTCTCACCCGAGTTCCAGCGGGCCCATCCGGAGATCGACTGGCCGAAGGTGATTGGGATGCGCAACCGTATTGTGCACAACTACTGGGACGTCAACTACCAGGTCGTGTGGGCCGTGGTGCACAACGAGCTGCCGCCCCTGCGAGACGCGCTGGCGCCGTTGGTGGATGAGGAGGCTGATTGATGGCCCGGACAGAGAAACATGGTAGCGCTCCCACCCCCGTCGATTCGCTCAAGCACCGCGACAAGCGCAGCAACATCCCCACCAACGAGCTGCGCGGCTTCGTCGAAGCCGACGAAGCCGCGCCCGCCACCATGCTCTACCCGCGCGATCCCTCGCTCGATCCGCAGCTCGTCTGGAAGGGCAAGGACGAGCAAGACCGGCATCCCCTCGAGGTGCCGGTCGTGCCCATCTTCATCCAGGAGAAGATCCTGCCGCAGGTGATCATCGAGAACCTGCGTGAGACAGCGCGCAAGGGCGAGCCCGAGCCCGAGCTGACGCTGTTCAACGACTACGACGGCATCGAGTTCCAGGAGCTGGTCGAGTTCTACCGCCACGAGCAGAACTGGGCCAACCGCATGATCCTCGGCGACTCGCTGCTGGTGATGACCTCGCTGGCCGAGAAGGAGGGCCTCAAGGGCAAGGTCCAGATGATCTACATGGACCCGCCCTACGGCATCAAGTTCGGCAGCAACTGGCAGGTGAGCACGCGCAAGCGCGACGTGAAGGACGGCAAGGCCGAGGACGCGACCCGCCAGCCCGAGCAGATCAAGGCCTTCCGCGACACCTGGGAGCTCGGCATCCACTCGTATCTCGCCTACCTGCGCGACCGCCTGACGGTCGCGCGCGAGCTCCTCACCGAGAGCGGCAGCATCTTCGTACAGATCGGCGACGAGAACGTGCACCTGGTGCGCTGCGTGATGGATGAGGTGCTCGGGAGCGAGAACTTCATGAGCCTCATCGCATTCCGTAAGACGAGCGGCGCCACCGCCCAGTACCTGGCTGGAGTCATGGACTACATTCTTTGGTACGCCCGCAATAAAGAGACCATGAAGTATCGCCAGCTGTTCATTGCAAAGGCGATCGGTGGCGCAGGAGGCGGCCAGTACACTTGGGTGGAGGAGCCTGACGGCACTCGGAGGCACATGCGGAAGGAAGACGCGCTGCGTGATGACTTGCGCGTTCTTCGGCCCGACCAAATGACGAGCCCTCGACCTCCGGGCGACTTCCCTGTGGAGGTCAATGGGCGAGCATACAGACCCGCGCCTGGCTACTGGAAGACGCACGCTGAAGGCATCGAGCGACTAAGACTGGCTGATCGTCTCATGCCGATTGGCAATACTCTGACTTACGTCCGCTACTTCGACGACTTCGCCGTCTTCCCGTACACAAATGCGTGGGACGACACGGTAACGTCCGGGTTCGCTGACCCGAAGGTCTATGTCGTTCAGACCAATCTGAAGGTGTCGGAACGATGTATGCTCATGTGCACGGACCCCGGCGATCTCGTCTTGGACCCGACCTGCGGAAGCGGAACATCCGCTTATGTCGCCGAGCAGTGGGGCCGGCGCTGGATAACCATCGACACGAGTCGGGTCGCCCTCGCCCTAGCGCGCACCCGACTCATGGCTGCGCGCTTCCCTTACTACCTGCTCGCGGACTCGCCCGAGGGCGCGAAGAAGGAGGCCGAGCTGACCGGCGTTCCGCCGGCGACCTCGGCCTACTCGCACGATGTCCGCAAGGGCTTCGTCTACAAGCGCGTGCCGCACATTACCCTGAAGTCGATCGCCAACAACCCCGACATCCACGAGGGCATGTCGCGCGAGGAGATCGACGCCGCCATCCGCCGCCACGCCGAGACCGAGCTGCTCTACGACCAGCCCTACGAAGATCCCTCGCGCATCCGCGTGACCGGACCCTTCACGGTCGAGAGCCTCTCGCCGCACCGGGTGCTGGCGGGCGGCTACGGGGGCGACGGAGGCGGCGGGGACGGGCCGGCCGGCGAAGCCCCGCCGGCCCGCGACGCCGCCGACTTCGTCGCCATCATCCTCGACAACCTGCGCAAGGCCGGCGTGCAGAACACCTTCAAGAACGAGCGCCTCGTCTTCGAGCGCATCGAGCCCTACGCCGGCACCTACGTCCAGGCCGTCGGCGAGTACACCGACGCCGCCGGCAAGACGATCCGCGCGGCCATCTCCATTGGCCCCGAGTACGGCACCGTCGACGCCGAGTGGGTCAAGGAGGCCGCCAAGGAGGCGCGCAAGGGCGAGGGCTTCCCGATGCTCATCGTCTGCGGCTTCGCTTTCGATCCCTACGTGGGCGAAGAGGCCAAGCAGTGGGGCAGCCTCACGATCCTCATCACGCGCATGAACCCCGACCTCGCCATGGACACCGCCGACCAGAAGCTCTTAAAGAGCACCGGCGCCGGCAACCTCTTCATGGTCTTCGGCGAGCCCGACCTAGAGCTGCGCACCATGCTCGACGGCAAGCTGCAGGTGCAGCTCCGCGGCCTCGACGTCTACGACCCGACCACGGGCGAGATCCGCAGCAACACGACCGACGAGATCGCCTGCTGGTTCATCGACACCGACTACAACGAGGAGAGCTTCTTCGTGCGCCATGCCTACTTCACCGGCGCCGACGAGCCCTACAAGAAGCTCCAGCGCGCCCTCAAGGCCGAGATTAACGAGGACGCTTGGGCGTCGCTCTACTCGACCGTGAGCCGCCCGTTCGACCCGCCCTCGACCGGCAAGATCGCCGTGAAGGTGATCAACCACTATGGGGACGAGGTGTTGAAGGTGTACGAGGTCTAATGCTCACCGATTCCTTCGATGCTGCGCAGTCGCCGCGAATAAGGGCGGTGAAGGAAGCGGTTGCGACATGGTCAAAGCAGCTCATCGACCTAAGTGGCCGCAATCGGTTGCTCTTCTACCGCGACTTGAAGACCGGGACAATGGACCTCACCCCTATCCAGGCGGCGAGCCCTGAGCGGTTCGAGGAGCTGATGGCAGGGAATGCCGTGCTTCTCACACAGCTTGTCGCGCCGTCTCAGCTGCAGCTGTCGGAGCCCCGGGATAACGGTCTTGAACCGTCCTCCGGGCATACGGTTGAAGACGTCGAGCGGGTCGCCAAGCGAGCTCGTGCGCTTTCTGCGAAGGCTAAAGAGAACTACGAAGAGAAAGGTTTGCGTACTCTGCAGCTTGGCTGGGGGCTGGCGTCGTGGGAGTCCGATCGTTCAGACTCAGCGCCTGCTGCTCCTGTGGTCTTGTGCCCGGTCAGTCTCGATCCTGTCGGCACTGCCGGGCGGGACTACTCGATCAAGCTTCAAGGCGAGTGGAGCGTGAACGACGCCTTGCTTCACGTGTTGCATGTCGATTTCGACGTTACGCTATCGAGAGGTGCGTTGGATGCCGCACTGGAGGATCTGGCAATGTCGCGGCAGCCTGCGCGCGTTTTCGCTCTCATGCGCGAAGCATACTCAAACGTCCCTGGTTTCTCCCTGTCTGAGCGTCTTGTGTTGGCGAACTTCTCTTACGCGAAGCTGCCAATCGCTACGGACCTGGAGTCGTCCGTCGACAAACTGATCGGGCACGACGTCGTGGCAGCAATCGCTGGAGACGAAGACGCCAAGTCGCTTCTCAGGGAACGCCTGGCAGCAGTCGCCGATGTGACCGCCGACGTCCCCCCGGAAGATGAATACCTCGTGCTCGATGCGGACTCGAGCCAGTCTGTTGCCATCAACGCTGTCGTGCGCGGAGCGCACACCGTGATTCAAGGGCCGCCGGGTACGGGCAAGAGCCAGACCATTGCTAATCTCATCGCAACGCTGGTTGCCAGGCACAAGACTGTCCTGTTCGTGGCAGAGAAGCGGGCCGCGATCGACGCGGTACTGCGTCGGCTCGAGGGGGTCGGCTTGGAAAACCTGGTGCTCGATCTGCACGATGGGACGTCCAACCGAAAGCGTATTGCCCAGGGGCTAGCAGATGCACTTGACCATGCGTCGAGAACGCCGCTGGAGGACGTGTCTGAGCAGCAGCGGCGTTTGGCCAAGCGACGCGAGGAGCTCGACCGCTATGTCGCGGCACTCCATTGCGAAAGGGCACCGTGGGGGGTCTCCGTCTACGCGGCACAGAGCGAGGTCATGGGAACACCCCCACAGCTGCGTTCGAGTAGGCGCATTAGAGGCTCGCGACTGGAGAAGCTCGACGCGCAAGCCATGAACGACTGTATGGAGGCTGTTCGTGAGTACACGGCACGGGGCGGGCCGCGCCTCGTAGGCTCGGAATCGCCTTGGGCATATGCGTTGCTAAATGAGAAAATCCCCACGCCCCGCAAGGCTGAGCTGACTTTGGACCTGCTTGAGCGACTTCATGACCAAGGTCTGCCGCGGCTCGCCTCGGCTGTGGAGGCTGCGTTGCCGATCGTTGGCCATGCGGGTTCAGGGTGCATCTCGGACTGGGCCCGGGTGCCCCAGCTTCTTGAGACGATGTCAGTCACGACGCAGCGCTTCTCAACGGTGCTCCTCGATGCTGAGCTTGATGCCTTGCTGGCGGATTTGCAGCGAGGTGCGCAAGCAGGCTTTGGTGGCCTGGTGACCAGGGTTCGCGATACGCGGTTCCGCAGGGCGCGGAAGCGAGCCAGGTCCATGTGCCTCCAGCGGCCTCACGATCTCAGCGATCTGATCCAATGGCTCCAGGAAGCCAGGGATTGCCTCGAGAACTGGCGAAGCATTCTGCCTGAGGCCGATCCTGCAAGGCAGCATGAGATCGGCGTAAATCTTGGTGCGGCTCTAGCTTCGGTCAACGCCGACATCGAATCGTTGACCGCAATCATCGGAGCAGACGTGGCCCAGCTCGCGTGCGACGAGGCTCTTGACATGGTCAGCGCCCTACTGCGCGACCGCGAATGGCTCTATCGCCTTCCCACTCTTATTGCGGCGAGGCGAACTCTTAAGGAACACGGCCTCGACGATCTCCTGGCAGATATCGACGCGGCTGTGGAAGATTCCGCGGCGAATGCAGTGACCACTGTACGTTACGTGTGGCTCATGTCCATCGTTGAGGCAGTCCATATCACGGATCCCGTGCTCGGATCCTTCGACAGTCGAGCTCAGCAGGCCGTGGTGGACGAGTATCGTGAACTCGACGCTCAGCACATTCGGCTCACTGCTGCACGGGTGCGACGTGCTTGTGCGGAGTGCTTAATGACGGCCCGAGACTGCCACCCCGATGAGAGCGAGCTGGTGGTACAGCAGGCCATGCGCAAGCGCCGTCACCTCCCCATGCGCGAGTTCTTGCCGAGGGCCGCCAACGTGCTGGCGGCGCTGAAACCGTGCTGGGCGATGAGCCCGTTGGTCGTGTCGCAGGTCCTGCCGAACGAAACCCTGTTTGATGTTGTGATCTTCGACGAAGCCAGCCAGGTCCCACCGTGGGAAGCCGTTCCATCGATTCTGCGCGGGCGCACCGTTGTAGTTGCCGGCGATAGGAAACAGTTGCCACCCACGACGTTCTTCATGGCAGCGGATGACGGAGCTCTCGAGGAGGAGGTCGAGGACGACACGCAGCTCATGACCGAGGATCTCGAATCCGTTCTCGATGTGATGTCGACCATCTTGCCGGCCCCTATCGGTACGCGCACGCTGAACTGGCACTACCGCAGCCGCGACGAGCGCCTCATCGCCTTCTCCAACGCGAGTTTCTATGCCCACGGCCTCACTACTTTCCCTGGGGTGGATAGTGACACGTGTATTCACCATCATCTCATGGCTCCTACAGCCAATTCTCTCGGTGAAGGCGGGTCCACCGCAGAAGAGGTGGCGCGGGTTGTGGAACTGGTGTTTGAGCACGCCAGGACGCGACCGAACGAGTCACTCGGCGTGATTGCCATGGGAATTAAGCATGCTGATCGCATCAGCGAGGCAGTCAGACTTAGGAGGCGCGATGAGCTTGATTGCGAGGGCTTCTTCGCCGGCCATCCCGAAGAGCCGTTCTTCGTCAAGAACCTGGAACGCGTCCAAGGCGACGAGCGTGACGCCATCATCTTGACGGTTGGCTACGGCAGGACATCGGACGGCCGAATGCGGTACATGTTCGGTCCCCTAAATAATGACGGTGGTGAGCGGCGCCTCAATGTCGCTGTGACTCGCGCGAGGCGGCGAATGGATGTTGTGAGCTCGTTTAGCGCCTCTGAGATGGATCCCGACCGTCTAAAGAAGGAGGGCGCTCGCCTGCTGCGGGACTATCTGGAGTATGCGGAGTCCGGTGGGGTCTCCCTGCCTGGGCGAGTAGTCTCCCGGCCTGCGCTGAATGCGTTCGAAAGGGATGTCGGGGAGCGTCTGGAGCAGGCGGGTATCCGCGTAGTCCCCCAGTACGGGGTGTCGGGCTACTACATCGACTTCGTCGCGCGGCACCCTTCTTTGCCCGGCAAGATGGTGCTCGCAATCGAGTGCGACGGCGACAAGTATCATCGCTCCCCATCAGCTCGTGAGAGAGATCGTCTCCGGCAGGAGCATCTCGAGAGACTTGGCTGGCGTTTCGTGCGAGTCTGGTCGAGCGATTGGGCGCGGAATCCGGAGCAGCAAACCGCTCGAATTCTTCGCGCCTATGAACGAGCTATAGAGGACGCGGCTTACCCGGACCCCACAGTGGACTCTCCCCAAATCCCGCGGGCGCCAGCCGTCGATGTGCCTTCATCTCCCTCGGCTTCGGTGGTTGAACGACGAGCTCCACGACCACCCGTGCCACGAGGCCGGACCATCGACGCCTACTCCAAGGGCGACCTCATAGCGCTGCTCGAATGGATTCAGTCCGATACGTTGTTGAGAACTCGGGACGAAATGGTATCGCTGTTGATGAAGGAACTCGGCTTCAAGCGACGGGGCAAACACGTCATCGCGGCGTGCGAAAGGGCCATCGACGCGTACCTCGCGCGCGCCGATCCTGCCAGGTTCAGCCGGACACGAGAGGCTCGTGTTGACGCACTGAGCGCGATGGGTGTCGATGTGCGTTTCGACACCAAAATCGGCTGGCGCTACCGAATAGGACATCGCGAGGTCGGTCCTCTGTCTTGGCAAGAGCTGTGGCAGGCTGCGAGGCGTGGCGAGGTCGGTCCGACGACCGAAGTCTGGCACAAGGCTCACGGCCGTTGGCGTCCGGCGAGTGAGTTCCCGGGACTCTTCACATGAGTTTGGCCGGCATGCCGCAGGTGCAGCTCCGCGGCCTCGACGTCTACGACCCGACCACGGGCGAGATCCGCAGCAACACGACCGACGAGATCGCCTGCTGGTTCATCGACACTGACTACAACGAGGAGAGCTTCTTCGTCCGCCACGCCTACTTCACCGGTGCCGACGAGCCCTACAAGAAGCTCCAGCGGGCCCTCAAGGCCGAGAGTAACGAGGACGCCTGGGCGAGCCTGTACAGCACAGTGAGCCGGCCGCTCGACCAGCCGTCGACGGGCAAGATTGCGGTGAAGGTCATGAACGACTACGGGACGAGATCGTGAGGATCTTCGAGGCTTGATTGCCCGCCGTCCCGCCCCGCTTTGAGTGAGAGGAATAATGATGGACAGTGCTGACACCGGAGAGGTTCTGCTGGCGATCTCAGAAGGCGGCGACGTCGCTGAAGCGGTCCCCGTTACGACGCTCCAGGCCGCTGGGCTTATGGAGCGTGCGCATCTTCAGGAATGGGTGGTCTCGCACCCGAACATCCTCGGCCCAGGCGTGAAGATCGTCACTGTGGAGTACGCCGGATGGGTGGTTGCCGGCGGCGCGCCCAAAGACCGGCTCGATGTGCTCGGTCTCGACACTGACGGGCGCCTGGTTGTCGCGGAGCTCAAGAGAGGTATCGCACCCGACACCGTAGAGATGCAGGCAATCAAGTACGCTGCTATGGCGAGCCGTTTCCGGCTGGACACGCTGGCACAAGCACACGCCGATTTCAGCACCGCGCGCGGGACACCCATGACGCCTGAACAGGCGGCCGAGGCACTGCAGGCACACGCCGAACTCGTGTCTGACAAGACGCTGGGTAATCCGCGCGTAGTAATCGTTGCTCAGGGCTTCACGCCCATCGTCATGTCATCCGTCGTGTGGCTGGCCGACCGTGGCGTGGACCTGTCCCTCGTGCGCTTCCAGCCATACCAGCTGGTGAGTGGCCAGGTGTTCGTCACGTTCTCGCAACTCTATCCGCTGCCAGACCTCGAGAAGTCGATGATTGAGCCGGGAACGCCGGTGACAGACGTCTCCACCGAGAAGCTGCCGACGGTGGAGTGGAGCGTTGCTGACCTGGTTGCTCTTGGCCGAGTGGCGAACACGATCACCCGCACCACGCTGGACCTGTGTGCGGATCACCCGACCGAACCTGTCAGCCTCACTGACATAGTCAAGGCAGCCGGGCTCTCCCGCGAGATCGCAAGGGGTCATCTCGCCGGACTGACGATGGTCACCAAGCACCGGTTCGGCCGCCGCAACTGGCCGTTCGCTCTGGAGTGGGCGGCCGACGGAACGCAGCAGGCCTTCTACAAGATGTCGGCTGAGACTGCGGCGCGCTGGCGAGAGGCTGTCGTTCAACTTGATGCCGAACAGTCTGATGTGGCCGATGCCGGCACCAACGAACCGGCGGCTAGCCAGGAGCCATGAGCTTGCTGAGCTATCGCGCCTGAACCTCACCGTTGCCGCAGCTGCATTTCTAGATAGGAGAAGTCATGGACGATGAAACGCCCCAGCGCGGGATCACCAGAGAGTTCGAGGCGCAGCTGACTTCAGGAATCCTGCTCCCTCTCCTTGAGCGGGTGCGGCACGACGACACGCTCAGCCTGGAGATTCGCAACGGCTACATCGACATCTACTACCGCGGCGGACGGCTGCTCGGTCTTCGCTCTCAAGCAAACGCCACGAAGTTCTTGGCGGCGTTCGACGAGGACTACTATTATCATACGGATCCGGCATACCGCCCGGCGTTGCCTGAGAGGCCCGAACCCATCATTTCGAGCGAGGACGATGCGCGCTCCTGGCTCGACGTCATTGCCGCCCATAAGCAAGTGATGGACGTTTTCTTCTCTGCCCATCCCAAGATCGAGCGCGAGTACCAGCAGGCGGTGGTGCGCGACAACAATCGCCACTCGACCGGCGAAGTTTCGGACTACGTCGTCATTGACATTGAGTATGCTCAGTCTCCGCATGCGTTTAGGGGCCAGACAGCGGACTATCGCTTTGACATGGTCGGCTTCCGCTGGCCGGCGAAGGGCAAGAGCAGGGCGAGCGGTACAGTAACGCCGGTGATCATGGAGATGAAACAGGGTGACGGCAGCCTCACGTCTCGTCCCACTGGCGGTAATCCCGAGAAGCTTGCCCCTGGTCTGGCCAAGCACGTGCGCGACATCGAGCGATTCCTCACGCCCGCGTCCGGCGAGGCGATCTCAAAGCCCTACGCCCTCCTACGTGAGGAGCTGCTGACGATGTTCGAGACGAAGCAGCGCCTTGGCCTCCCGTCGCTGCCCAAGAACATGCGCCAGCTGAAGATTACAGAGGTGAGCGAACGACCGGAGGTGCTCTTCATCCTCGCCAATCACCATCCGCGTTCACGGATTCTGGCCCAGGAGCTCGCCAAGCTGCCCGCTCAGGAGCACGCCGACTATGGCGTCGCGACGGTAATGTATGCCGGCTACGCCCTGTTCGCGCAGAACGTGATTCCCCTACACGAGTTCGACGCCTGGCCGATCGGGAAGGCGCAGCTGAAGTAGGACACAAAGGAAAAGGGAGGCCACCACGCGCCATACCGTTCACCGCGGCCGGCACGAGATCGGCGGCATCTGCATCGAGGTAGCCGCCGACGACGGCACACGAATCCTGCTCGACCTCGGCATGCCGCTCTACGACGCCGAAGGCGCCGAGTACCCGTTCGGGACGCCGCAGCTTTCAACAGCGGAGCTGTTGCAGAGCGGCGTCCTCCGCCACATCTCCGGCCTCTACGCCGACGACCCTGAGGCGCCGGCCTTCGCCGCCATCGTCCTCACGCACTCGCACCTCGACCACTACGGTCTCGCGCATCACGCCCATCCTTCCATCCCGGTGTACGGGAGTCGCGGCACGCTGGCGATCCTGGAGCTGGGGAGGGTGTTCTTCCCCGACGCAACTCTGCCCGCCGACCTACGGCTGTTGCCCGACGGCGAATCAATCCGCTTCGGCTCTATGACGGTCACCGGCATCTCCGTCGACCACTCGGCTCCTGACTCGCGCGCCCTGCTCGTCGAGGCCGACGGCCAGAAGCTCATCTACTCTGGCGACCTGCGCGCCCACGGGCGCACTGGGTTCCGCTTCGAGAAGCTGCTAGCCGACGCGCGCCTCAGCCATGCGGACTGGCTCCTGCTCGAGGGCACGACGCTTGGCGCCGGCTCCGGCGGCCATGGGCTGCATAGCGAGCAGGAGGTGGAGGAGGAGCTGGTTGCCTTTGCGTCCAGCGAGCCTGGCAAGCTGATCGCCGTCATCGCCTCGGGCCAGAATCTCGACCGGCTGGTCTCGTGCTACCGCGCGGCGCGGCGCTCGGGCAGGCTGCTCGTTATCGACCCCTACCAGGCGTTCGTGCTCATGAGGCTTGCGGTGCTGTCTCGCTCGATCCCTCAGTTCACTTGGGAGGGCGTCCGCGTGAGCTTCGCTCCTCACCAGGTGGAGCATCTCAAGGACGCCGGGCTGATGGATGTCGTCTACGAGATGGGGCGCCGCAAAGTGAGCTCAAACGCCCTGGCCAGCGAACCGGGGAAATACCTGCTGTGCGCCCGAGGCAGCTACGGCACGGTCAAGCTGCTGACGCACGTCGGATCGGGCAACATCGGTCTGGTGTGGTCGATGTGGGGCGGCTACTGGCAGCGCGACACCTGCGCCCCGCGAATCTGGGCCGAGCGCGAGGGTGTGCCGGTGCGGTTTCTCCATAGCGGCGGGCACGCGTGGCCTGAGGATCTTGCGCGGCTCGCGCAGGCGCTTCAGCCGCGCGAGCTCGAGATAGTGCACACGGCGCGGGCGTAGGGCGAGTGGGCGCGCGTGGGCGGAAGCCTGCGTGGGCGGAAGCGCATCACCGCCCGACGCTTCCGACTGGCCCCGACGTCTGTATCGTTGATACCGACTCTGGCCGCGGCGGGCGTCTCTTTCCGTCCCCCAAGCCGTGTAGCATAGAACTTGTCTGTACTGGTTCTGCTCGGGAGTGTGCTACGTGACCGATGCGCTGCTCTGGGTCGTCCT
>Ga0078972_1010533_pt1 | contig 17201 bp, 12 predicted proteins | sample YelNatPaOPGAMG01_FD_67568 | JGI IMG/M metagenome (GOLD analysis project Ga0078972, IMG submission 67568) | Hot spring thermophilic microbial communities from Obsidian Pool, Yellowstone National Park, USA - OP-RAMG-01 (SPADES assembly) (version 2) | ecosystem: Environmental > Aquatic > Thermal... | reverse complement strand
TACCGCTTTCATTGGCGAACAGCCAAACCCTTGGGAGCTTCTCCACCCCCAGGATGCGATGAGCCGACATCGAGGTGCCAAACCTCCCCGCCGCTGTGAACGCTCAGGGGAGATAAGCCTGTTATCCCCGGAGTACCTTTTATCTGTTGAGCGACGGCCTTTCCATCCAGCACCGCCGGATCACTAAGCCCTGCTTTCGCACCTGCTCGACTTATCAGTCTCGCAGTCAAGCACCCTTGTACCTTTACGCTCGAAACCCGATTGCCAACCGGGTTGAGGGTACCTTTGGGCTCCTCCGTTACGCTTTAGGAGGAGACCGCCCCAGTCAAACTGCCCACTTAGCACTGTCCGCCGCCCGGATGCACGGGACGGGGTTAGAATTCAAGCACAACAAGGGTGGTGTTTCATCGGTCGGCTCCGCAGGGACCGGGATCCCTGCCTCACAGCCTCCCACCTACACTACGCATGCTGGGCCTAAACCCAATACTAAGCTGCAGTAAAGGTTCACGGGGTCTTTCCGTCTAGTTGCGGGTATGTTGCATCTTCACAACAACTACAGTTTCACCGAGTCGCTCGTGGAGACAGTGATCCGGTCGTTACGCCATTCATGCAGGTCGGAACTTACCCGACAAGGAACTTCGCTACCTTAGGACCGTCATAGTTACGGCCGCCGTTTACCGGAGCTTCGGTTGCGAGCTTCACCTCTTGCGAGGCTAACCCTCTTCCTTAACTTACCGGCACCGGGCAGGCGTCAGTCTCTATACATCCTCTTACGAGTTGGCAGAGACCTGTGTTTTTAGTAAACAGTCGCCAGATCCCTTTCACTGCGGCCCCCGCAGGCTGTGACACCCGCAAGGGCACCCCTTCTCCCGAAGTTACGGGGTTAATTTGCCGAGTTCCTTCACGAGCGTTCTCTCGAGCGCCTGAGAATCTTCATCCCGCCTACCTGTGTCAGTTTTAGTACGGGCATCCGCTTTGTAGCCGGCTGGTTTTTCTTGGCTGTCCGTCCGATGACTTCGGGATCGTATCTGCCCTCGCCCTTGCGGGACGGCCACGTCTAGCGGGCCGATCACCTTCGGGCCAGCGTCACAGTCGGCGTCAAACCTCTGCGGATGGTGCCGGAATATTAACCGGCCGTCCATCGACTACGCCTTTGGGCCTCGTCTTAGGGTCCGACTAACCCTGGGCGGATTTACCTTCCCCAGGAAACCTTAGGCTTTCGGCGAACGGGATTCTCACCCGTTTTAGCGTTACTCGTTCCGGCATTCTCACTCGCACTTCGTCCAAGGCTCGTTGTCCGTACCTCTTCACCCTACGGTGCGACGCTCTCCTACCGTGGACCGCCGGGAGAAACCCGGCGGTTCACCCGCCGCTTCGGTAGCACGCTTAGTCCCGTTCATTATCGGCGCAGGGCTCCTCGACCAGTAAGCTATTACGCACTTTTGAAATGGTGGCTGCTTCTAAGCCAACATCCTGGCTGTCTTGGGAGCCCAACTTCCTTTCGCACTGAGCGTGCTTGAGGGACCTTAGCGGGCGGTCTGGGTTGTTCCCCTCTCGACGACGAAGCTTATCCCTCGCCGTCTAGCTGCCTGGGCTTGGTACAGGAGTATTCGGAGTTTGGTTTCGAAGGGTAGCCGGGTAGGCCCCCTGTCGAATTCAGTCGCTCTACCCCTCCTGCCAACTACCCAGACGTTAACCCTAAAGTTATTTCGGAGAGAACGAGCTATCTCCACGTTTGATGATACTTTCAATCCTCCACACAGGTCATCACCCAGTTTTTCAACACTGGTGTGTTCGGACCTCCATGGGGTATTACCCCCACTTCATCCTGCCCATGCGTAGATCACGTGGTTTCGCGTCTACCGCCGCCAACCGTAACGCCCTGTTCAGACTCGCTTTCGCTTCGGCTCCGCCGCAGAACGGCTTAACCAGGCTGACGACGGTAAGTCGCCGGATCATTATGCAAAAGGCACGCCGTCACCCGTGGCTTGCGCCAACTGGGCTCCGACCGCTTGTAGGCATGTGGTTTCAGGTTCACTGTCCTCCCCTTGTCGGGGTTCTTCCCATCGTTCGCTCGCGCTACTGGGTTCGCTATCGGTCGCCAGGGAGTACTTAGCCTTGCGGGATGGGCCCCGCCGATTCGGACCGACTTTCACGTGTTCGGTCTTACTCAGGTGCCGGCGTCTCTCCGTTCTCCTGTCGCCTACGGGACTTTCACCCTCTGTGGTCACCCATTCCAGAGTGTTGGGCTAGGGTACAAGGAGAGGGAAATGCCGGTCCTTCAACCCCAGCCGGACGAGTCCGGCTGGTTTGGGCTGGTCCGCGTTCGCTCGCCGCTACTGACGGAGTCGCGTTTGCTTTCTTTTCCTCCGGGTAGTGAGATGTTTCAGTTCCCCGGGTTCGCCCCGTGTACCTATGGATTGAGCACACGGTCATTCGGGCATCCCGGCCTCAACGCTCGTTTGACAGCTCCGCCGGGCTTATCGCAGTCTTCCACGCCCTTCATCGCCTTCTGGCGCCCAGACATCCCCCACATGCCCTTAGTAGCTTGGCCGCATTGATCCCGTCCTCGGCCCTGTGTGTGAGGGGGTCGAAGGCGGCATCGCTTCCAAGTTACCTATTCCGCTCAGCCGCGTGCGGCTGGCGGAAGAGAGTAACGATCCTATCTTCTCTCTCAGGCTCATGCAGAGATCGCAAGAAACGTCGTCCGAGCGCCTCGCCCGAGTACCGGGGCGTTGACACGCCCCGCTCGCCCGAGTACCTCGCCCGAACGCCGTTGCTTGTGAATTGCAACTTCTACCGCTGCCTTGTTGTCAAAGAACAATAAGCGACTGTTTCTAAGTCAGCCGCACTTGGTCTTGCTGACCGAGAGTCGAGGCACGCAAGCACAAACAAGCCGTGCAGCGACCTTCATCCAGACAAGACGCTGTCAAGGCAATTATATCGATGCTTTGCCTTGTAGTTATAGTAACTATGATATTATCTTACGTTGGCAATAATCTCTGTCAAGCCCCCTGGCTTCTCGTTAAAAATACTCCGCATGTGGAGATGAGGGGATTCGAACCCCTGACCTCGTGGATGCAAGCCACGCGCTCTCCCAACTGAGCTACATCCCCGGCGACGCCGGCCGCAACCAATGCGGGCACTTGGATTCGAACCAAGGACCTCAGCTTTATCAGAGCTGCGCTCTAGCCAACTGAGCTATGCCCGCGCATGTTCGGAAAACAAAAAAGCCAAACCGACACAGGTTTGGCCCTATCCGCTCATTAATGTATGGATAGGCACGTCATCTTGTCTTGCAGGAGTAGATGGAAAACCAAATCATAAACACCTCTTAACCAGAGGGAACCCGGCAAGCGGGCAGAGTGAATTATAGATCGGGAAGGCGGGCTGTCAACAGAGATTTTTGGGTGTGCCAGGGCCGTTTCCTTTTCGGCTGGAAGTTCAAAGTGGGGGAGGTAGGCAGCTACCTATCTTATCCAACTTGAACAAGAGCCGGAGAAGGAAACGGCCCTGTTGGGTGTGCCTCTCGATTTAGGCACCGGGATTGGTTATGAAGGAGCCTGTGGATTTTCCGAGTCCTGTCCGGAGGAACTTGCCATGCCAGTGGAGACGTTGGAATAGCGCACAGAAGCAGAACGCTTGACCATGCAACGAGTGATTGCCTTCGTGGCCCTGGCCCGCAGCTCGCAATGGTCCGAGTATTAGAACACCCAAGCCGCCTGACCGCCTACTTCGAGAGGCACCCCCGTCACGAGTTCCTGTCGGCCCTGGCGGAAAACCGCGATCCCTATCCCAACGCCGTGCAGTCCGCCAACTGGACCTGCGTGGGCATCTGCGCCCATCAATCGGCACTGAAGGGCGGCGACATCGTCAAACTGCCGGCGTTTACGCTGATGTACGTTTAGCCGCGATGCGCAGCAGAGCACATTCGGCCCCGCGCTCCGTTGTACGTCGCGGCTAAACAGGGTTCTTTACTTTCCCTCAAGCCCTTGGCTCTGGCGGCGATACTGGCGGGGAGACACACCCACGGTCTTTTTGAAAGCGGCGCTCAGGTACTCGACCGAGTGAAATCCCGAATGCCGGGCGATCTCCGCCATGCTCAAGTTCGTTTCCGCCAACAACAGTTTGACGCGCTCGACCTTGAGCCGCACGATCTCCTCGTGCGGGGTGCGGCCCAGGTATTTGCGGAACAGGCTTTCGAGCACGCGCCGTGACAGCGGCGCCGCTGCGAGAACGTCCTCGACGTTGATGCCGGTGCAGGCGTGCTCCCGAATGAAGCGGACGGCTGCCGCCACCTCGCGGTTGTCGATGGCCAGGATGTCCGTCGATTGCCGCGTCTGTATGCCCAAGGGTGCGATGGGAAAGACCTTCGGCGGCACCTTGTGGCCGGCCAGCAGGCGGTCCAGAAGGGCGGCCGCTTCGTAGCCGGTGCGGTGCGTGTTGAGGATGACGCTGGACAGTGGCGGCGTGGCCAGGTTGCACAGCAGTTCATCGTTATCGACGCCGAGCACCGCCAGTTCCTCGGGAACGGCTAGACCCAGCATTCGGCACACTTCGAGTAGTTGCTGCGCCTTGATGTCGTAGCAGGCGAATACGCCGGCCGGCTTGGGTAGGGAGCGCACCCATTCCGTCAGTTCTTGCTGTTGCCTCGCCAGGAGGACTTTCTTGCGGCCGCGGCCCGACGAAGGCGCAAAGACAAAACAGCGCAGCCCCTTTTGCGTGGCGATCTCCTGGAAGTAGTGTTGTCGCTCGTTGGACCAGGCGAAGACGGGTTCGCCGCAGAAAGCCAGGTTGCGAAAGCCGCGTTCCAGAAAATGCTCGATGGCCAACTGGGCGATGGCCCGATTGTCGGTCTCAACACAGGGGACGTGCGGCAGATAGCGGCCGGCGCTGACGTCCACCACGGGCAGCCCCGTTTGGGCCACGATGCGGGCGATGTGTTTGGTTTCGATACGGGCGATCAGGCCGTCGCCGCGCCAGCGCAGCAGCCAGTCGGCCGATGGGTCGCCGCGGCCCTGCTCCGGCAGATAAATGGACCAGGGCTGATGGGCGCGGACATAGGAGACAATGCCGAGCAGGAGGCCCCGCGCATAGGCATTGGAGGTTTCGATGAGCAGGGCGACGGCCGGGCGATGCAGACGATTCCCAGGCATGGCGCGAACCAGAGGGTGGGGTGAAGGACCTTCTCCATCGCCTTGATGGTACAGAGCGGGCGTTGTGCGGACAATTCTTCGTAAAAAATCACAAGTTTTTTGCGCAATATCTCATGGCAGGGCCAAGGCGGAAACGGCTATGAAAAGAAAAGATTCCGGGATCTCTTTGATGATTGTTGCTCCGTACCTCCGTGAGGCTAAAGTTTTCACGGCCGGGATCGAGCGACAATCGGTCAGACTGTGACCCTTGTCGGGCCGAGCCTCATAAAGCGTCAGCGCTAGCACGGCCGGCCACAGGGCCGCTACCCAATCAACACCACAGGACCGCTACCCAATCAACAAAGGAGGTCCACCGATGAGTAATGTTTGGTTTGCTGGCCTGCTGCCTCTTCTCTTGGCCGCGGCTTCCGCGCAGGCAGAAGATTCAAAGCCTGCCGATACCCCCGCGCCCAGCAACATTCGCGGCGCGGAGTATCCCCGCATTCATGCCGACCTGCGGGTGACGTTCCGCATCAAAGCGCCGAGCGCGCAGAAGGTCGAATTCGGATTTTTCGGATTTGACGGCGGCAAGCGCTATCCAGCCAAGAAGGGCGAGGATGGCTTCTGGACCGCCACAACGGACAAACTGGCGCCCGGGTTCCACTACTACAGGGTGTTCATCGACGGCGTGGAGGTCAATGACCCTGGCAGTGAAACGTTTTTCGGGACCGGCAAACAAACCAGTGGCATCGAGGTCCCGGAGAAGGGCGTCGATTACTATCTCCCCAAAGAAGTGCCGCACGGCGAAATCCGGGAGCGCTGGTATCACTCCAAGACAACCCAGCAGTGGCGACGCATTTTCGTCTACACGCCGCCCGGTTACGACACCCATCGCGAGACGCGCTATCCGGTGCTGTACTTGCAGCACGGCGGCGGCGAAGACGAACGGGCCTGGCCAAACCAGGGGCGCGTCGGCTTCATCCTGGATAATCTGATCGCCGAGCGGAAGGCCAAGCCCATGATCGTCGTGATGGAATGCGGCTATGCACGCCGGCCGGGCGACGCTGCCGCCGCTCCAGGCCGGCCGGGCGCGCCCCGCGACTTCAGCCGACTGTTCGGTGCGTTTGAGGAGGTAATGGTCAAGGACTTGATCCCGATGATCGACGCGACCTATCGCACCCTTCCGGATCGCGAAAACCGGGCGATGGCCGGGCTGTCCATGGGCGGCATGCAGACCTTCCAGATCGGGCTCAAGCACCTTGATCTGTTCGCTTACCTCGGCGGGTTTAGCGGGGGGGGCGGCGGCTTCGGCGGCGCTGCCTTTGACCCCAAGACGGCCTACGGCGGCGTCATGGCGGACGCGGCCGCGTTCAACAAGAAGGTCCGTCTCCTCTGGCTGGGCGTCGGCACGGCCGAGGGGCGAATATACGAGAGCATCAAGAAATACCACGAGGCACTGGAAAAAGCCGGCATCCAAAACGTATATTATGAATCGCCCGGCACGGCGCACGAGTGGCTGACGTGGCGCCGCTGTTTGCACGCGTTCGCCCCGCTGCTGTTCGTCAATGCTCAGGATGCTGGCCGGACCGGCCGGCCCGGCCGACCGGGGCGGCCAGGGCGAGGGACCATCGTGCTCAACCCCGACGACAAGCCCGCCTGCGACGACCCGCCCGCCGGCTTCGACAAGGAGCGTGAAGACATCCCACACGGCAAGCTCGAGATGATCTCCTACGAATCCAAGTCGGTCGGCACGACGCGCAGGATGCAGGTGTATACGCCGCCGGGCTACACCAAGGACAAAAAGTATCCGGTTTTGTATCTGCTCCACGGGATCGGCGGTGATGAAACGGAATGGCAACGTTTCTGCAAGCCTAACGTCCTCCTCGATAACCTGCTGGCTGACGGAAAGATCGTGCCCATGATCGTGGTCATGCCCAACGGCCGGGCGCAAAAGAATGACCGGGCGGAGGGAGACGTCTTTCGTTCGGCGCCGGCTTTCGCGGCTTTCGAGCAGGACCTTCTCAACGATGTGGTCCCCGCCATCGAAGCACGCTATTCCGTGTGGGCCGATAGAGAGCACCGAGCGCTGGCCGGTTTGTCCATGGGCGGCGGCCAAGCGCTCAACTTTGGGCTGGCCCACCTCGATACTTTCGCCTGGGTAGGCGCCTTCTCAGCCGCCCCGAACACGAAGCCTCCGACCCAGCTGGTGCCCGATCCGGTGGTTGCCAAGGAGAAGCTGAAACTGCTCTGGCTGGCCTGCGGCAAGAAGGATGGGCTGATCCGCATCAGCCAGGGCGTCCATGCCTACCTGAAGGAAAAGGACGTGCCTCATGTGTGGCATGTGGACGGCAACGCACACGACCCGACGGAGTGGAAGAACAACTTGTATCTCTTCGCCCAACGCATTTTTCGCTGACCGACCATCGGAAGAGAGACAGCAACGGGCAAGGAAGCCCTTACGAATCCGCGTTCGTAATTTTGCAAAGAGCCAAACAACATGAAAAAAGCGCTATTACAAGCTATTCCAGCCAATATCACGGCGAAAGTGCTTGGGGCCCTCTGTGGCCTGCTGGCATTTTGGGTCTCCCCAGCGTGTGCCGAATCGCCGCGGATCAAGGTGCTGTTCCTCGGCGACAACGGCCATCATAAACCGATCGAACGCGCCGCCGATTTGCTGGCCCCGCTGGCTCGCGCCGGCATTGATTTGGCCTATACCGACGATCGGAATGATCTGAACGCCGAAAATTTGGCTCGCTACGACGGCCTGATTATCTACGCCAACCATACGACGATTTCGCCGGACCAGGAGGCGGCACTCTTGTCGTTCGTCGAGAATGGCAAAGGGTTGATCGCCCTGCATTGCGCCTCGTATTGTTTCCTGAATTCTCCAAAATATATCGCGCTTGTCGGCGGACAGTTCGAGAGTCATAAAACCGGCGTGTTTCGCACGCGCATCGTGGACGCCCAACATCCGGCCATGAAGGGCGTGCAAGAATTCGAGGCCTGGGACGAAACCTACAAGCATCATCGGTTGAGCGACGACCGGCATGTGTTGATGGTGCGCGAGGAAGACGGCCAGCGCGAGCCGTGGACATGGGTGCGCACGCAGGGCAAGGGGCGCGTCTTCTACACAGCGTCAGGCCACGATGAGCGCGTCTTCCGCAATGCCGCTTATCATCGCCTCGTCATCCAGGGCATTCGTTGGGCAGTTGGCCGACCCGATCATCAATACGTCACCAAGCCGTTCGAGTATCTTCCCGGCGAACTGCCGAACTATCGAGCCGGCCGCAGTGCTCGGCTGCATCAGATGCAGGCGCCCTTGTCCCCGGCCGAGTCGATGAAGCATCTGAGCGTGCCGGGCGGTTTCCGCGTCGAGTTGTTCGCCGCCGAGCCAGACATTTTCAAACCGATCACCATTACCTGGGATGGGCGCGGCCGCACTTTCATTGCCGAAAGCGTTGATTATCCCAACGACAAGTACCCTGATGGCCAGGGCCATGACCGCATTGTCATCGCCGAAGACAGCGACGGCGACGGCAAGGCCGACAAATTCACTGTCTTTGCCGACAAACTCAGCATTCCGACCAGCATGGTCTGGGCCAATGGCGGATTGATCGTCGCCCAGGCGCCAGACATTCTTTTCCTCAAGGACACAGACGGTGACGGCAAGGCCGATGTGCGCAGGGTGCTGTTCCGTGGTTTTCACATCGACGACACGCACGCTGGGCCGAGCAATCTGCGTCTTGGCCTGGATAACTGGATCTATGCCACAGTCGGTTACGCTGGATTTGAGGGCGAGGTCGGCGGCAAGCACCATCGCTTCCGGCAAGGACTTTTCCGCTTCAAGCCGGATGGCTCGGAGCTGGAATTTCTCGGTTCGACGAGCAACAACACCTGGGGGCTTGGTTTCAGCGAGACGGGCGAAATTTTCTACTCGACAGCCAACGGCGAACATTCATCCTATTTAGCGATCCCTAATCGCTATTTTGAATCGGTGCGCGGCCTGCTTGGCCGAGGCACGGTGCGCATGGCTGACTACTGGAAAATTCATCCCCTAACAGCGATTCGCCAAGTCGATTTCCACGATGGTTTTACCGCCGCGGCCGGGCACGCCGTCTACACGGCCCGGCAATTCCCCCAATCGTATTGGGACCGCATCGCTTTCGTCGCCGAGCCGACCGGCCATCTCGTCGCCATGTGTCTGCTCGACAAGCGCGGTAGCAACTTCGTCACGCATGATCGCTTCCATCTGCTGGCCAGTACCGATGAATGGACGGCCCCGATCTTGGCGGAGGTCGGCCCGGACGGCGCGGTCTGGGTGATCGATTGGTACAACTACATCGTGCAGCACAATCCGACGCCGCCTGGTTTCGCGACCGGCAAAGGCAACGCCTACGTTACGCCGCTACGCGACAAGACACATGGGCGCATCTATCGCATCGTCAACGAAACAAGAAAACTGTCGCCGAAGCTCGATCTCGACGAAACAACGCCGGCACGACTCGTGGATGCGCTCAAGAATGACAATATGTTCTGGCGTTTACAAGCGCAGTGGCGGCTCGTGGCACGCGGCAAGAGCGATGTGGCGCCTGCACTTGCCGAACTGGCGGCAGACCCTGGCGCCGGCGACACGGGCGAGAATCTGCCGGCAATTCACGCCCTGTGGACCTTGCATGGACTCGGCGCTTTTGCCAAGCCTGATGCGAAGATGAGCACGCTTGTCGCGAAAGATTTACAACACGCTTCGCCAGGTGTCCGCCGGGCCGCACTCGGCGTATTGCCGCGCCGCAAAGAATCTGTTCAGGCAATCCTCAAAGCCAATCTACTCCAGGACCGTGAGCCGCTGGTACGCCGAGCCGCTTTGCTGGCCCTCAGCGAGATGCCATCCTCGAACGATGCGGGTGCTGCCATCCACGCTTTGTTGCTGACGCCGGAGAACCAAAAAGATCGCTGGCTTCCCCTCGCCGCGACTTGCGCCGCCGCCCGTCATCATGTCGGGTTCCTCTCCGCTTCTCTCGCTGCGAAAGCGAATACCGATTCTCTGCGCCGTGTGGTCCGCATCGTCGCGGAGCACTATGCGCGCGGCACGGATTTTAGCGATTTGAGCGATCTGCTTAATCGTCTGAATGACGCCGACCTCGCCGACGCCGAAGCGTTTCTCGAAGGACTCGCCACCGGCTGGCCGAAGGACCAGAAACCGAATTTGGAGGAAGCCGCGCGCGACGCCTTGGCCGCGCTGATGCCGCGTCTGGGGCCTAATGGGCAGCTTCATCTCGCTACGCTGGCCGGACGCTGGGGCATGGCCGCACGCTTCGAGAAAGCCTTGGCCAGTTTGCGCAAGACGCTCCTCGTTACAGTCGCCGACACGAAAAAGAGCGAGAAGGAACGTATTGAGTCCGCCCAGCGCCTGGCGCAGATGAACCCGGATCGTGCCGTGCTCGATAGCTTGCTCGCCGAAGTAACGCCGAAAGCCAGTCCGACGCTGTCGTCCGGCATTCTCGACGCAGTCGGACAGGCTACGTCGCCGGAGCTAGCTCCCGCCGTTATCGAACATTGGAACCAGCTCACGCCCCGTCTGCGGCAGATGGCCGTCGCTATTTTGCTGAGCCGACCGGAATGGTCGCGCGTCCTGCTCGATGCACTCGATAAGGGGGCCGTGTCCGCTACAGACCTGAGCTTGGATCAATCGCAGCAATTGACCAATCACCCCGATAAAAAACTGGCTGAGCAAGCTCGCACCATCCTCGCACGCGGCGGCCGGCTGCCCAGCCCGGATCGCAAGAAAGTGCTCGATGAATACATGCCGCTCGTCGAGCAGAGCGGCAATCCACGCAAGGGTTTCGAAGTCTTTAAGAACATCTGCGCCAAGTGTCATCGCCACGGTGATATCGGCGAAACCATCGCCCCCAACCTGACCGGCTTCAACGTCCATCCCAAGAGCAAGATCCTGCAAAAAGTGCTCGATCCAAACAGTTCCGTCGAGGGCAACTATCGCCAGTATACCGTGACCACCAAGGCCGGTCGGGTCATCAATGGCCTGCTTGCTGCCGAGACGCAGACGGCCTTTGAAATCGTAGACGCCGAAGCGAAACGCCACATCGTCCTCCGCGACGACATCGAGGAAATGACCGCCTCCAACCGCACTATCATGCCGGAGGGGTTCGAGAAACAGCTCAGCAAAGACGACATCGTCAACTTGCTGGAGTTTCTGACGGCCAAGGGCAAATATGTTCCTATTCCGCTCGATAAAGTCGCAACCATCTCCAGTGCTCAGGGCATGTTCTACAGCACCGACGCCCGCGAAGAACGCTTGATCTTCCGCGATTGGCAGCCGAAGACGTTCCAGGACGTGCCGTTCCTGCTCATCGATCCGCAGCGTGGCCGCGTCAAAAACGTCATCTTGTTGTACAGCCCCAACGGTGCCATTCCGCCGAAGATGCCCCGGTCGGTGACGCTGCCTTGCAACACGGCGGCGCGAGCCATCCACTTGCTCAGCGGCGTCAGCGGCTGGGGCTATCCCGCTACAGAAAAAGGCACTGTCTCGCTGATCGTGCGTCTGCACTATGCCGACGGCAAGACGGAAGACCACGCTTTGAAAAACGGCGAACATTTCGCCGATTACATCCGCCGCGTTGATGTGCCCGGCTCGCAGTTCGCCTTCGCCCTGCGCGGTCAGCAAATCCGCTACCTGACGATTGCTCCCGAACGCACGGAGACGATCCAGTCAATTGAGCTGCTCAAGGGGCCGGATCGCACGGCCCCGGTGGTCATGGCGGTGACAGTAGAGACGCGATGAGTCGAAGCGGATGCAACCCCGCTCGCCTGGGTTTGTGTCCATTTCCACCGCGTCCCGTATAACGATTTCCATGATTCCACAACCACTGCGTATCGCCATGTGGTCGGGACCGCGCAATATCTCCACGGCGCTGATGCGCTCCTGGGGCAATCGGCCCGATACCTTCGTCTGCGATGAGCCGTTTTATGCTCATTATCTCGTGCAGACCCAGCTGCCGCACCCCGGCGCCGAGGAGGTCATTCGCTGTCAAGAAAACGATTGGCGCAAGGTCGTCGCCTGGTTGACGGGGCCAGTCCCCGAAGGCAAGACTATCTTCTATCAGAAGCACATGGCCCATCACCTGCTGCCGAACATGGGACGCAGCTGGCTCCATGAGGTGACGAACTGTTTCCTCATCCGTCAACCGCGCGAGATGCTGACGTCGCTGTTGCATTTTCTGCCCCAACCGACCCTCGCTGATACTGGACTGCCGCAGCAGCTGGAAATCTTTCGCCACGTTCAGGAACGTACTGGAAGCACGCCGCCTGTTATCGATGCTCGGGATGTGTTAGAGGCCCCCCGACGTATGCTCGGCCTTTTGTGTGACGCCGTGAACGTGCCGTTCATGGAGGCGATGCTGTCGTGGCCGCCCGGACCACGAAAAACGGATGGCGTCTGGGCCAAATACTGGTATGCCGCCGTCGAAAAAACCACGACATTTCAACCGTACACGCCTAAGGACGATCGCGTCCCCGATTCGCTGCGTCCTCTCCTTGCTCAGTGCGAAGAACTGTATCAGCAACTCTATCAGCAACGTCTCCGGCCCTAACCCAAGACACCGATATGCTCCAGCAATTCAACGAAAAGAACCGCGATTTGCTCGTCAACATCAACGGCAAGCTCCTGCACCGCGATCAGGCCGGTATCAGCCCTTTCGATTCGGCGGTGCAAGGCGGCGATGCCGTGTGGGAAGGATTGCGTCTGTACAGCGGCCGCATCTTCAAGCTGCGCGAGCACCTGGATCGACTGCGCAGCTCAGCCCTGGCCCTTGGCTTTGCCGTCATCCCCGCGCATGAGGAAATAATCGAGCAAATCAAGCGGACGCTGGCGGCCAATGGCATGCGCGACGGGGTCCACATTCGGCTGACGCTGACGCGCGGCGTCAAGATCACCTCCGGCATGGACCCGCGCCTGAACCAAGCAGGACCAACGCTCATCGTCTTGGCCGAACACAAGCCGCCGGTCTACGATAAGAACGGCATTACGCTCATCACCAGTAGTGTGCGACGGCCACCGCCGGATTGTCTCGACCCGAAAATCCACCATTGCAATCTTCTTCCCTCCATTTTGGCAAAAATCGAGGCCAACGCGGCCGGCGCCGACGACGCCCTCATGCTCGACCTGCGTGGTTTCGTGGCCGAAACCAATGCCACCCATGTTTTCCTCGTGTATCAGGGTGTGGTCTTGACGAGCCGTCTCGTCGCTTGTCCGGAAGGCATCACGCGGGCCACCGTCCTGGAAATCTGCCGCGACACGGGCATTCCTCATCAGGAACGTGATCTGTCATTGACGGAGGTCTATCGCGCCGACGAGATGTTTTGCACTGGCACGATGGGCGAGCTGGCCCCGGTGATCAAGGTGGACGGCCGAACCATCGGGGCCGGAACGCCGGGAGCGCTGACACAGCGGCTCATGGAGCTATTTCGCCGCCGCACCAACCAGGAAGGCGAGGTCGTCGTTGGCGCTTCATGACCTGGAGAGACTTGTTTCCCGATGCAAGGGAATGTCGGCTGTTCGTCCCTTTCCTCAGATACCTCTGGCCTTTGTGCTCTTACTTTGCACTGTTATGCTCCTCCCTGGGTCGGTATAATAGATTATTAATGCACGTAAAGAGAAAAGGGACTGCGGTGATCCCCGATTTTAACGAGCAAGGCTATCTGCCTCCTGGAATACACGGTGCGACCCTGGATGAGATTGCCCAGCGCTTTGGTGGTGAATCGGAGCTGCGAAAAGTACAGATGCAATCCCTCCGCTGGGTAGTGGATTTGGCCTGTCGCGCCGGCGTGCTCCGTATCATCGTTGATGGAAGTTTCGTGACCGATGTGTACGAACCCAACGATGTAGACTGCGTGCTCTTGATCGGCACCGACTATCCTCGAGATGCAACGGCCGACGACGAGTTGCAGCAAGGTTTGCCGTTCATTCACGCTGAAACAGTGACGCAGGACATATTCGACTATTACGTAAACCGATTTTTCGCCACAGATCGTCGGAATGTGCCCAAAGGGATGATCGAGGTGCTGTTATGACGTTGCAAAGCAATCGCGAGTTGGAAGTCACACGCCAAAAGCTGAACGACCTTGAGCAGTTGTACAAGAAGACGTTGACATCGCCTGCGGAAAACGACTATGCGCGCGAGCTGACATTGCGCTCATTGCGTCGGACAATTAATCAATTAAAGGAAGAGATCACTCGCTTCGAGGCGCGAACAAACACATCCACAAGCGAAAGCGAATGAAAACGCGATTACCGTTTCGATAAGCTGTTCATCCTGCACTGGCACGATGGGCGAGCTGGCCCCGGTGGTCAGGGTAGACGGCCGGACCATCGGGGCCGGAACGCCGGGAGCGCTGACACAGCGGCTCATGGAGCTATTTCGCCGCCGCACCGACCAGGAAGGCGAGGTCGTCGTTGGCGCTTCATGATCGCGCATTCATGCTCGCTCTCTCATATTTTCTCATAATTGAATTTCTCACGATCCTCTCATCAAGGGTCCATTACGATTACTTAAGCAAGAACATGCGGGTCCCCCACCAGCGTAGGTCGAGGGGTCATCCGTGCTTTCGTTTATTCCGATGACTGGAGAATTGTACTATGCCCCCCCATCGCATTATCCTACCCCTGAGGAAGCGCTATGCCTTTACGCTGATCGAGCTATTGGTGGTAATCGCGATTATTGCCATCTTGATTGGCCTGCTACTGCCTGCCGTGCAGAAGGTCCGCGAAGCCGCCGCTCGCTCGCAATGTCAGAACAACCTCAAACAGCTGGGGCTGGCGCTGCATATGTACCACGATGTCAACCAGGTATTCCCCTCAGAGACCACCGGCTACGAACCAAGCATCTTCGTGGTGATTCTGCCGTACATCGAACAACAGAACCTCTATCAGCAACTGATGGCTCTTTACACACCCACTAATTCGGGCGACGCCCAAATGGTGACGTTGGCCGCCGCTTCGCCCGTCAAGATCTACCTTTGCCCCAGCCGCCGCACCACGCAAGCTGGACCGGCGGTCGATTATGCCGGCACCCACAACGCCAGCCTTCGGGAGCAAGATATCTCCAACTTCGAGTCCGCTTTAGGCATCACGGAATATACGGGTTATTCTTCCATCCTCCAGACCAAGGGGGTCACGATGTCCGCGATCAGCAACGGCGCGGGCACCTCCGGTACTCTGCTCTTGGCCCATAAGATCTTGCAACCTGTGCATTACACGCCGTACAACCAGGTCAGCCAGGACGCCTGCTACATCTACAACAGCTATAGCACGGGCATTACCCAAAATAATTACAACCACATCCGCTGGGCCGACGGCGGCGGCAACGGTGGAAAACCACCGACCGGCCATCGGGGGCCTATCCAGGACGTAGCTGGTGCGGATGAGAACCACTATGGCAGTCCCCACCCCGGCGCTATGCCCGTCCTGTGGGCCGATGGCTCCGTTAGTCTGTATCCCTATGGATACACCTCCGGCCTCTCCAATTTCAATGACTGCGCCACCTGGCAAGCGTTCTGGGCGTACAACCGCCAAGCCATTGTCGTGAGCAATCCGTAAGAAGGCTTCCTCTCCCGATACGTTCTCTGTTTGGCCGCGAGACAAAGGTGACTACGTTCGCCAGTGGCTCGCGGCTAAATTTTGCGCGGCAGGCTGTTGCCGTCCGCTGTGGCGCGGATACAGTATCAGAACAAATGGCATTGCGTCCGGCTCCGACGGGGCCGGGCGAGGAGTGACATCTTTGAGGGAGGAGACACCGATGGCCTTTACACTGCCCCCGCTACCTTATCCTGCTGACGCCCTTGAGGCTGCTATCGACAAGATGACGATGGAGATCCATCACGGCAAGCACCACAAGGCGTATGTGGACAATCTCAACGCTGCTCTGGAGGGACATTCCGCCCTGCAAGCCAAATCGATTGAGCAGTTGCTGCGCGAAATCAACAGCGTGCCCGAAAATATCCGCCAAAAGGTCATCAACAACGGCGGAGGACACGCCAACCACGAGATGTTTTGGCAGATCATGAGTCCGCAAGGCGGCGGCGAACCGAGCGGGCAACTGGCCGAGGCAATCAAATCGACCTTCGGTGATTTTGCTACGTTTAAGAGCAAGATCAAAGAGGCTGGGCTCAATCGTTTCGGCAGCGGTTGGGCCTGGCTGGTGCTGCACAACGGCAAGCTGGAGATCATCAGCACGGCCAATCAGGATAGCCCGTACATGCAAAACCTGACGCCGGTGCTTGGCGTCGATGTCTGGGAGCACGCTTATTACCTGCGTTACCAGAACCGCCGCGGTGATTACCTCGATGCCTGGTGGAAGGTCGTCAACTGGAACGAGGTGGCCAAACGCTTTGCGGCGGCGCAAGGGAAAAAATAACCCCACGGAATTGGCGGCGCTTCGTAGAAGCGCTGCCGACTGGAAAACGGCGATGCGCCTTTCTAAGCAGGCAATACCCCTAGACGGAAAGCCGATAAAACTTCTCCTCACAAGGAAAGGGTTAGAGCGAGCAAGAGAGAGAAAAGTGTCACAACTACCCGTGCCAAGTATAACTTGACCCAACGCGCTGAGAAGGTATAGTTCTCGCCGGACAGGAAGATGTCAGCACCTGCGCGGGAGATGCCATGTGCCGGTTGCGGCAAAGGCTCGAATTAACGCTGCTGATGGCCTTGGCGGTCTTGGGCTGCGCCCACCGCAATGATATCCCCCTGCGGCCGCCCAAGCGTCCCGAAGAATTGGTCGTGCCGCCCCTGGCCGACGGCCGATTCAGCAGTCCGCCCAAGTATCCCGAAAGCCTCAATCCGGATCTTGACCCCGAACGGAGAGGGATCGGTCAGGGCGGCGTGCCCAACGTCGGCGCCATGAACATGGGAGGCATGGGCGGCGGTATGGGTGGATTAGGGGCCATGCCCATGATGGGTGGCATGGGTGGCAATATGCTAGGCGGCTATGGCGGCCGCTAGAATGCTTTTTGTACACAGACATAGGCGCGCGGAGTTGTGTTAGCAGGGCGAGCGGG
>Ga0078972_1010532_pt1 | contig 17209 bp, 15 predicted proteins | sample YelNatPaOPGAMG01_FD_67568 | JGI IMG/M metagenome (GOLD analysis project Ga0078972, IMG submission 67568) | Hot spring thermophilic microbial communities from Obsidian Pool, Yellowstone National Park, USA - OP-RAMG-01 (SPADES assembly) (version 2) | ecosystem: Environmental > Aquatic > Thermal... | reverse complement strand
AGGGAGGGACCCCCACCCTTGGACGCCTTTTTCGCCTTCGGCTCAAAGGCCCCCAATCCCTTATCAGGTGAAAGAGCATTGGAGCTAAGCCACGCGTTCATCAACATTTGGGGGCTCCGTTACAGTTTCATCGCGGGATTGGGGCCGTCGCCCTTGCAGGATCGGCCGCTTGTTGATACAGTAAGCGTAGGCTTTCCGGCGTGACCGGAAGGGTCGAGGAGAGCGATGAGATGTTCTCGTTTCTGCCGCCCGCCATTCTGGGGCCACTAGCCTTCGTCCTGTTCACCCTCAACACGCTGTTTTGGGGCGTGTTCCTTTATCTGGTGATACCGGTCAAAGTGCTCGTGCCCCACCGCCGATGGAAAAGCGCGTGCACGGCCCTCATGACCCGGATAGCGGAGGCCTGGGCCTGCGGAAACATCTGGGGGCTGAGGATGACCCAGCGCATCCATTGGGATGTCCAAGGGACGGAGGGGCTGAAGAGGGCCTCCAGCTACCTGGTGAGCTGCAACCATCAGTCCTGGGTGGACGTGGTGGTGCTCCTGAAGGCCTTCAACCGGCGCATTCCCTTCCCTAAGTTCTTTATCAAGAAGCAGTTGGCCTGGGTCCCCGTGCTCGGGGGCGCCTGGTGGGCCCTCGATTTCCCCTTCATGCGCCGCTATACCAAGAGCTACCTCGAAGCCCACCCCGAGAAAAAGGGCAAGGACCTGGAAACCACGAAGAAGGCTTGCCGCAAGTTCGCGGATAGACCGGTTACAATCCTGAACTTCCTGGAGGGCACGCGATTCACGCCCGAGAAACACTCCCACCAGGGTTCGCCTTACCGCCACCTCCTCCGCCCCAAGGCCGGCGGGGTCGCCTTCGCCTTGGAGGCCATGGGCGGAAATCTGCGCTCCCTTCTGGACGTCACGGTGGTCTACCCCGAGAAGCGTTCCGGGTTCTGGGATCTCTTCACGGGGCGCATCCGCCGCGTGGTGGTGAGGGTCCGAGAATTCTCCATCCCCGAGGAGTTCATGGGGGGAGGGTATCTCGAGAACCCCGAACTGCGGGAGCGCTTCCAGAACTGGATCCGGGAGATCTGGCGGGAAAAGGATGCCCTCATCGAGGAGATCTTGGCCCGCTCCGGCCGGTCCCCATCCGCTGCCTGACCCCCCACAACCGTCCTGACCGCGCTGTGGACCACGCCAACGGACTCCCTCCCAAGGCAGCCCATCGGAGGAGGGCACCCTTAAAAATTTAAGGGGGCTCAGGATGGAGGAAAGGCAGCGACCAGCTCCCGCAGTGCCACTTTCCTCGAATTCTTACGGCACAGCTCGCCGAGGCGGCGGTCCATGGGGAGGGACATGGGACTCCTGCCCCGGGCCGGTCTCAACTCCCCAGAACGACCCGGTTGCGTCCCCCGTCCTTGGCTCTGTAGAGGGCACGGTCGGCGCGCTTCAGAGCGGAGAGTATATCCTGGGACGAAGCGGCTTCGGCCACCCCTATGCTCACGCTGACGAAGGCGCGCCGAGCCTGTTTCTCGCTCGGGGCGGGGCGCTTGGGTTTCATTTTGGGCCGTCCGCCGGCCCGGATCGCGAAACTCTGGGCGGCCACGGCCCGCCTCACGCGCTCCAGGTGGGGAAGGGCCTGTTCGGCCCCGCGGCCGCGGAAGAGGATGGTGAACTCCTCCCCGCCGTAGCGAAACGCCTGCCCGCCTCCTCCGGTTTCCGAGAGGCGCGCGGCCACCATCTTCAGCACTTGGTCGCCTGCATCGTGGCCGTACCGGTCATTGAACCGCTTGAAGTGGTCCACGTCCACCATGGCCACCGTGGTCCGTCCGCCCGCCGCGGCCAGCGCCTCTTCCAGCGCCCTCCGCCCCGGCAATCCCGTGAGTTCGTCGTGGTAGGCCAGGCGGTGAGAGATCTCCACCACCGACAAACCCACGATCAGCGCCGCCGCCGTCAGGTAGAGGGCGGTAAGGGGCCCCGATCCGCGAGAGTCCAGCGCCAGGAAGGCGGAGGCCAGGGCCCAGATGAGCGCCGAATCCTGAGCGCTCCTCCGAATAGCGTATCCGACGCAGAGGGCCACCGCGGCCACCACGAAGGCGGCCAGGGAGGGCTGTGGCACCGCAAACCGTGCCAGCCACTCCGAGGATGAGAATGGGCCGAGGAGAAAGGTCGCGCTAGCGACGGGAAAGAGCAGGAGGGCCGCGGCCGCCAGCGCGGGTTGGAGGAGGAGGGCGAGAAGCCGGAGGAGGCCGGCGCGGCTGATCACGCCCCTCTCTCTGAGGAGCCCCGCCGCGGCCAGATTCAAGGGCAGGAGCAGGGCCGCCGCCCCGAAGGCTTGCGTCCCCACGCGTTCCAGGAGGAGCTCCGTCAGCGCGATGGCCGTCAGGGCATAGAGGGCTCGGCTGCGGTGGAACCGCCAGGCCAGGAGGATGGCGGCGATGAAGACGGTCCACGAAACGGTGGGCGCGGCCGCTGGCCACCACGCCGTCAGGAGTCCCGCCCGGGCCGCCAGGGAGAGCAGGAGAAGGAGCGCCCCCCCGGGGAGGCAAAAGGCTGCGACGCCGCGGGTCCAATCTCGCCTGGCCACCGGCTCCCCCCTCGCTCTGCGCATCGTCCGGCGCGCGGACGGGCCATTCTAATCACCCGTCGCCTCGAGAGTCTAGAACGGCCGATGGTCGGTTGGAGGTAGGGAATGAAAGGGGAGTAGCGGTCAAAAGAACTGCTCCTGAGAGGTGGTGGAGCCTGAAGCCGGACCACATTTTGGCGCGGGAGTGCCTCGCCACGCGCCGGCCACGGGCCCTTCCGGCGCCCGCGGCGAGCAGGCGGTCCCTTCGGACGAGACGCCGAAACCAGCGGCACCCCGCCCGTGGACAGGGGGAGGGGCGCCGCCTATGATGAGCCGGGAGGAGGCCCCCATGAATCCCTGGCGCTCTCTCGGGGGCCTGGACCGTGCGGTCTGGGTCCTCTGCGCCACGACCCTCATCAACCGCACGGGCACCATGGTGCTGCCCTTCCTCGTGCTCTACCTGAGCAGGGGACTCCACCTCTCGCCCGCCCAGGCGGGTTCGGCACTCACCGTGTACGGCGCGGGGGCGCTCCTGATGGGGCCCTTCGCGGGCAGGCTCTGCGACCGGGTGGGCGCCCTCGGGATTATGGCCGCCTCACTCTTCCTGTCGGGGGCCGCGCTGCTGCTCTTTCCTCTGGTGCGGGGGTTCGGTCCGGTTCTCGCGGCGACCTTCCTCTGGGCGCTGGTGAACGAGGCCTACCGTCCCGCGGCCATGGCCATTCTCGCGGGGCTAGCCGGCCCCGGCCAGCGGAAGGCCGTCTTCGCCCTCAATCGTCTGGCCGTGAACCTGGGCATGAGCGTCGGACCGGCCTTGGGCGGGTTTCTGGCCATGGTGGACTTCCGGTGGCTCTTCTGGGTGGACGGGGCCACCTCGCTGCTCGCCTTCGCATTTCTGTGGCTCATGACGCCGCGGCACAAGAGCGCCTTGGGCGGCGGCGAGGCCTCCCCGGAGGGTGAAAGAGCCGGAACTCCTTCAGGGCGGGCCCTCGCCAATGGTCCCTTCCTCTTCTTCCTCGCCGCCATCGTGCCGACGGTCCTCGTCTTCTTCCAGATCGACGCGGCCTTTCCGCTCCACCTCGTGAAGGACCTCCACATGCCGGAGGCGGTCTACGGCCTCTTCTTCACGGTGAACACGGTGCTGATCATCTTTCTGGAGGTCCCCCTCAACGCCGCCATGGCCCGATGGTCCCACCGGCGCTCGCTGGCCCTGGGCGCGCTCCTGACCGGAGCCGGCTTCGGAGCGCTCGCGCTGGCCGAAGGCTACTGGAGCGTTGGGATGACCGTCGTGATCTGGACCTTCGGCGAGATGATCCTGTTTCCGGGTAGCGCGGCGGCGGTGGCGGACTGGGCGCCCCCCGACCGGAGGGGGGAGTACATGGGGCTCTACGCCATGACCTTCAGCCTCTGCTTCACGGCCGGGCCGTGGCTCGGGACCCTGGTCCTGGAGAAGCTCGGATCGCGACCCCTGTGGGGCCTCTGTCTTCTCCTGGGGTGTTGCACGGCGGCCATGGTGGGTTCCATGAGGAGCCTCGGCGGCCGCCGCGAGGCAGCCGAGGCCTGAGCGCCGTCCCCGCTGGGGAGGGAGGTGACGGATGGAGCGGCAGGGAGAGAAAATCTGGCCGAGAATCATCCTCCATGCCGACATGGACGCCTTCTTCGCGGCCGTGGAGCAGCGCGACCGGCCCGAGCTGAAGGGGAGGCCCCTCCTCGTGGGAGGCACGGGCAGGCGGGGCGTGGTCTCCACCGCCAGCTACGAGGCGCGCCCCTTCGGCTGCCGAAGCGCCATGCCCATGGCCCAGGCCCGGCGCCTCTGTCCGCACGCCGTGGTCCTCCCGCCCGACTTCGAACGATACAAGGCCGTATCGGAGGTGGTCATGGGGGTCTTCGCCCGCTTCTCGCCGCTGGTCGAGCCCCTCAGTCTGGACGAGGCCTTCCTGGACATGACCGGCGCCGAGGGCCTGTTCGGGCCGCCCGAGGAGATGGGGCGCCGGATCAGGAGGGAGGTTTCGGAGGCCACGCGGGGGCTCACCATCTCCGTGGGGCTGGCCCCCTGCAAGTTCGTCGCGAAGGTGGCCAGCGACTTCCGGAAGCCGGACGGGCTGATGGTGGTGCCGCCCGGAGAGGTGACGGCCTTCCTGTGGCCCCTCGAGGTCTCGCGGCTGTGGGGCGTCGGGCCCAAGACGAGGGAGCAGCTCGAGGAAATGGGCCTTCACAGCATCGGTGACGTGGCCCGCACGCCGCTGGAGAGGCTGGAGCGGCGCCTGGGCGAGTGGGGTCGGCGGATTCACGAGCTGGCCTGGGGTGTGGACGACCGCCCCGTTCTCTCCGAACGGGAGACCAAGAGCGTTGGTGCCGAGACCACCCTGGAGAGGGACGTGGTCGGAGAGGGGGCAATCCGGCCGCACCTGCACAAGGCCGCGGCCAAGGTGGGGCGCCACCTGCGCGCCGAAGGCCTCCTCGCCGGGGCCGTGCGGGTCAAGCTCAAGACCTCCGGCTTCCGCATCCTGAGCCGGCAGGTGGCGCTCGCCGGTCCGACCGACTCGGACCGGGAGCTGGAGAGGGCCGCGGAGATGCTCCTCGGCCAGTTCGACCTCACCACCCCCGTGCGCCTGGTGGGCATGGCCGCCTTCGCTCTCTCCCCCGCGGGGCAGCGTCCCGTGCAGGGGGACCTCTTCTCGGCGGGAGAACGAGAGCGCGAGCGCAAGCTGGACAGGACGCTGGATGAGCTTCGCCGGCGCTTCGGCGAGGATGCCGTCCGGTGGGGAGGGGAGGAGGAGTGAGGCCGGCTCTCGGAAATAGGTGCGGCCAGGGCGGGGGTTAGGAAGAAGCGGGAAGGTGGCACTGACCGGCGATACCAACCCGTGGAAAGCCGGCCGCCCCAACCCACCGGCGCCACTGCGGCGCCAAGGAGAGTGTGGATGATCCTTCAAGCAGCGGCGACGATCGTGTACGGGCTCCTCATCGCGGGGGGAGGCGTGGCCGGTTTCGTGGCGGCCAAGAGCCTTCCCTCGCTGATTTCCGGAGGGTTGCTGGGCCTGGTGGCTCTAGCGGGGGGACTCCTGATGGCCACGGGGCATCCCGTCGGCTTCTGGTTCGCGGTGGCGGCGACCGCGCTGACCGGGGCTTTCTTCGGAGTCAAATTGGCTACCGGGCTGGGCAAGGGTAAACCGGTCATCCGGGCCGCCGGGCTCCTCGCCCTCAGTTTGGCGGAGCTGGCGGTCCTGACGCTCCTAGGGTGAGGTTCCTCGCCCGCTGCAAGAAGTTTTGGGTGGTCTTCAACCCAAATTCCGCGATCGAATAGTCCTTCCTTCGGCGGAGCGGGAGGGCACGCGGTAGGGCCAATCACCCCGCATCGATCTCGAAATCCTCTCCTTCCCATTTCGCCGCGTCGGGCCAGTAGAAGGTGAACCGAATCGAAGCCCCCGCCGGCAGCCCGGCCGCCGGCAGGTCGGCCACGTGGATGCCCAACCCGGTGGAACGGGTTTCCGTATCCCGTGCCGAGGCCCATCCGTCGGTGCTCCAATGGATCACGGCCCGCCGGAGGGTCTCGATGCGCAGGTCCAATCCGCGGCCCTCCAGACGTCGGCACTTGTGGCCGAAACGCCACACCCTGAAGCGGGGAACCGGTGGGTCCCGCAGATAGCGCTGGGCGGTCTGCGGCGGCAGGTCGAAGATCCGTCCCTCCTTGAGGGAGCGCAGCAGCTTCAGGTACTCGGCGTGGGCCCAGACGAGCGGCATGGCCGAGCCCGAGGGGCGGCCGAAGAAGAGCTCGCGGGCGGGGACGTCGACCCCGTCCCAGACCTGCTCGGGCAGCATCCCCCCCGTGCCGGCCAGGGCCTCCATGGCGTGCAGCAGGCGCCTCGCCTCCTCCCTCCGGCCGGCGGCCAGCTCGTAGTGAGCCCGCTCCCCCGTGAGAAGGGGCCAGGGCCGGCCCACGCCCGTTCCATCGAAGGGGCTCCCGTCCTCGTGCTCTCCGTAGCCGTCGCCGCTGTAGCGCTTCCAGCAGGGGCCGGCGGGCGTCTCGACCTTCAGCCGGGCGTCCAGCGCCCGGAGGGTGTCCAGGATGCGGGGGTCATCCGGCGCCCGCAGGCCGAAACGGACGAGGGCCAGGGCGTCCGGGCTGAGGATCTGGGCGGCGGGGGCGGCGCTCTGGCCGATGGGGCGGTTCTTGATGGGCACGAAGCCCTGCATGGGTGAGCAGGCGTCTGCCGAGTCCGGAGGCGCGATGCGGACGTAGTAGCCCGAAACGCCCAGCTCGGCGGCCAGTTCCGTTCCCGTGGCGAAGGTCCAGCGCTCGATGGAGTCGTTCCAAGCGTCGGCCGTCTCCCTGAGGTAGGCGGCCGCCTCGCGCTCCCCGGCACCCTCGGCCCACTCGGCGGCGGCCAGCAGGGCGGCCACCGTCACGGCCAGGGTGAAGGGAGAATAACCGGGATCCTCTTCCCATCGATCTTGCTGGGTCACGGGGCCGTTTTGGACGAGGAAGGCGGCGGCGCTTCGGACCATGGGCCAGAGCCGGCCGGTCTCCTCCGGCCCCAGGGCCTTGTTTCGGAGGGCCAGGTCGCAGAGCAGGACCGGGAATGCCGTTTCGTCGAGTTGGATCCCTCGCCAGTACGGGTTGCCGTCGAGCCACATGTTCTGCGGCCAGTGGCCGTCCTCGCACTGGGTGGACTGGAGGTAGCGAAGAACGTGCCGGGCGTCCCGGCGGGCCCCCAGCGCGAGCAGTCCTCCCGCCGTCTCCACCAGATCTCTGGGCCACAGGAGGTGGTATCCGCCCAGGTCGTCATCACCCTTGGCCTGCCCCCAAGGCACGCTCAGGCTGGCGATGAGGCCGCCCGGGAAGGCTTTGGACTCATGGCTTTTGAGCACCATGGCGCTGGTACGGAAGAGGCTGCCGCGGTGCGGGCGGCGCTCCAGGGGTACGAGTTCCTCCTGCCAACGCCGCCACTCTTCCACGAACGCCGAACGGACGGCGTCGAAGCCTTCCAGGATGCTGCTCCTGGCGCGCTGTCCCGCCTCCCATTCGTTTTCTCCGAAGCCCAGGGCGAGCAGGAAGCCCTCCGCCGAAGGGTCCAGGGCGATCTCGCCGGTGAGAGCCACGTTGCCGTTCTCCGCGCGGTCGTAAAACCAGGTCATCCGGAAGTGGCGGACGAGGTCCTGCCATCCGTCGGAAAAGCCGGAGAAGCCCGCCGAACGGCCCCGCCACGGGAGCGAGGAGGCCAACGCCAGGGCGTAGCCGTGCCGCCGCGCGAAGAGCATGGGAACGCCCTTGTAGTCGCCGCACCAGGCTGTGTTGCCGGAGCCTCGGTTATGCAAATGGGGCGCGAGCAGAACGTGGAGCCGGTAGCGTTCGGCGGGGCCGGTTAGGGGATGGAATCGGATCCGTTGGAGGAGCACGGGGCGGGCCGGGTCCGAGAGAATCTCCTTCTCGATCCGGTAGCGGCCCTCCCGGCAGGCGTTCTCCATGCGGTAGAGCGGGATGCCCTCCTCGGGGAGGGTGAGGGTGCTCTCGGTGTGGCGCTTCTCCTCCGAGAAAAAAGACTCTCCGTCGGTGACGATGAGCTGGAGGTCCCGAATGCAGGCCGTGTCGAGCCGGGGAAAGTAGACCTCGTTCACGATGCCGTGGCTCAGCGTGTACCAAAGCGGGCTGGAGCGCCCCGCCGAAGTGCCCACGCCGCACTTGGCGCTCGAAGTCCAGGTGGGCGAGATTCCCGGCCAACCCGGGGCGAAGCGAGGGGAATCGGTCATGGAGGATGCCTCCTAGGCGTTAGGGCTTCCATCGCCCATACGCCGGATGAAACGCGTAAAAACCGTTTTTCATGGCACGTGCCGCAACGGGGGCTCGCCCTCCCGTTCCGGCGGAACGAGACCGCCGCTCGGCTACCCTTCTTCCGTCCAGTTGGCTTCCTCCACACCGCGGGGCTCAGGCGAAGGTCGATCCGTTCCAGCCCCAATCCTCGGCCGGAACCTCGGTGAAATTCAGATAGACCCTCTCGGGGGGAACGCGAAGGCTCTCCTGGAGAAGAGCGCAGAGCCCCTCGGAGAGCTTCCGCTTCACATCGGCCGTAAGGCCTCCGATGCTCCGGATGTCGGCGAAGGCGCACGGCTCCATTCCTCCCGACATGGCCATGGTCCGGCTCCCCAGGGCCACCATGACGTAGCGTTCGGGTTTGCCGATAGCCGAAGCGGTGAGTTTGGACAGCCTGGCCGCGAGGGGTCCGGAGTGCTCATCGTCGAGGGGGGCGGACGTCAGGAGATTCAACAGGGGCATGGGGCACCTCCGCAAACGCTGGTCCGCGCTGGGCGGGGGGCGGTTCGCCCCTCTTCACCACCAGCGTGACCACGTAGTCCTTCTGGCGCAGTCTTTTCCCCCGCTCGGGGGCGGGCTCCAAGCCCCCCATCTCCACCGTAAAGCCCAGGGCGGAGGCGCTACGGGGATCCACGTTCGTATTCAGCGTCACCAAGGCCGAGGGACGGCCTGGGAGCGTGAGGAGCAGGACCACCCTGGCGTTGCCCGTCCAGAGGCATCGGACCCCTTTGGGGCAGCGCGAGTCGGCGGTCACGGCGTCGAAGCGCACCCGGAGCTCTCCGCCCACCGCGATCTCCTGCCCCTGCGCCAGGCGGAACGGCACCCCCAAGGCCGCCGGCTCGACGGGGGGACGGACCGTGGGGGTGGCCGCCAGCAGAAGCGCCAGAGAGAAAGCGGCCAGTCGCATGCGACCTCTCCCGAATCGATACCTTTCATCATATAACGCAAAAACAGCGCAGGCCAGCCTTTGGCTCTTCTCCCCGAGTCGAATGGCGGGCACTTGACAACTTCTCCTCATCGTACTACATATGTAGCATATTGGTGCCTCTGGTAGCGTGTCGGTCGGGTTGCTCAGGGAGGAAAAACGATGGCGAAAAAAAAGGATCTCCCCGATCTCTCCAGGGCGGAACTGGACCTCATGCGGATTCTCTGGCGTGCGGAGCGCCTGAGCGCCAGGGAGGTGCACGAGGGGCTGGATCCGGCCTACGGGTGGGCCTATTCCACCACCCGCACGGTGCTGGAGCGGCTCGTGGCCAAGGGATATCTGACGAGAGAGCTCTTTCACGGCGTGAACCTCTATCGCCCGCTGATCTCCAGGCCCCAGGGGTTGGCACGGCTGGTCCGCGACTTCGCCGACCGCGTATTGGAGGCGGACCGCGGAGGGTTGGTGGCCCTCTTCGCGCGGGACTCCTCACTGAGTCCCGCCGAGGTGAAGGAGTTGGAGCGTCTCTTGGAAGGAGAGCAGCCGTGAGCGCCGCTGGCGCCCTCGACCTCGTGTCCGCCGGCTCGGCCTTCTGGTTGCGCTTGTTGGTCGAGGAGACGGTCTATTCGCTGCTCCTGGCTGCGGTCTTCCTGGGGCTCCTCAGGCTCCTCAGGTTGCGCTCCGCCGCGCTCCACGAGGCAGCCTGGATGCTGGTCCTGATGCGCCTCGTGGTGCCCCCTGGGTGGGCCGCGCCCTTCAGCCTCCGGACCGCAGCGGAATGGGCGCTGGCCCGATGGTTGCCGTCGGCCGCCATCCCTCACGCCAGCATTTCGATGGGCGCGGGGCTGATCGGCCCGATCAGCCCCACCGCAGGAGCTAGCCTCTGGGTAGTTTGCCTCGCCCTGGTCTGGGCCCTTGGGGCGGGGGCTCTGGGGCTGTTGATGGCGGCTCGCTTCCGGCGCTACCGCGGGATAGCCAAGCGCGGGGCCCTCGTCGCCGACCCGCGACTGAGCGATCTGGTGGCCCGCTGGCGGCGCAGTTTCCGCATCCGCCGGCCGGTCCGCCTCGTCTCTTCCGAGGCCTACCTCTCTCCATTCACCACCGGTCTCTTCCGGCCGGTGATCTACCTGCCCGCGGCGCTGTTGGATTGGCCCGGTTCGATGTTGGAACCGGTGATCGCGCACGAACTTGCCCACGTGAAGCGGTGGGACGAGCTGTGGATCTTGGCTGCTGGTGCTCTTAGGGCCGTGTACTACTTCAACCCGGCGGCGTGGCTAGCGGCCCACTGCCTGGCCCGGTCCAGGGAGCAGCTCTGTGATGCCGCCGTCCTGTGCGAGGGCAGCGTTTCGCCCAGAGATTACGGCCGGAGCCTGATGGAGGTCCTCCAGCTCAACCTGTTTGGGACCGGCGCAATGGACGCGCTGGCGGGCCTAGTGAAGGACAAGGAGGTGATGAAGATGCGCCTGTTGTCGATTCTGTCGGAGAAGTGACCCCAGCAGCCTAGACCCCTCGGTTTTGCCTCGGCCACCCTGGCCGTGGCCCTGATCGTGTTGCCGATGGCGGCCTTACAGGGGCCTTCGGAGGCCGGAAGCACGCAACTCAATGCCCTGTCGTCAAGAGAGGGCCAGGCGGCCGCGCAAAAGATCTACCCCATGGGTGACAAGCGGCTTGTTACACCCAAGCTCGTGACGCAGGTCAATCCTGTCTATCCCGAGAAGGCCCAGAAGGCGGGCACGCAGGGCAAGGTGCTCGTGGAGGTGGTCATCTCGAACACGGGGGTGGTCACCGACGCGAGGGTCGTCAAGGAGGAGCCGGCGGGACACGGCTTCGGCGAAGCCTCCGTGGCGGCTGTCAAACAGTGGCGCTACGAGCCGGCCACACTCAAGGGCAGGCCTGTGGCCGTGAAGTGGCTCGTCACCATCAACTTCAGGTTAGGCTAGGGCCAAGGGCCGGCTGGAGTTTCGGGGCGGCGCACCGTAAGGGCGCCGCCCTCGCCGTTGTGTGGAGAACCCCTGCGCTCCCCCTCCTGCGAATAAGCCCGCGTCTCCCGCTGTTTCCCCGGGAAATACCCCTGATGGCCTGCGGTGGAGTCCCCGGGAAGCAGAACCGGAAGGAGAGGATGCGATGAGTCGAAACGGCGCGTGGAAGGTGGCCTGTGTTGGCGGAGCGGCCCTGCTCCTGGTGATGACGGCGGCGTGCGGTGGCGGGGCCGAGGCGGAGGGCGTGGCGAGGGCGCACTCGCCCATGGAGCGGGGCAAGTACATCGTGGAGGCCGTATCCACCTGCGGAGTCTGCCACACCCCCAGACTGGAGACGGGTGCGCCGGACATCTCGCGCGCCCTGCAAGGCGCCCCACTGGGCTTCGCTCCGACCGCGCCCGTGCCCGGATGGATGGCGCTGGCGCCTCCCATCGCGGGTGGTCCCGCCGGGTGGAATGAGGCCAAACTGGTCACCTTCCTGGAGACGGGCAGGAAACCGGACGGCTCCATGGCCCGCCCGCCCATGCCCCCATTCAGGCTGAGCCACGAGGACGCCGTGGGCGTGGCGTCCTATCTGCGCTCCCTGCCTCCTCCGGCCGCCCGCTCCGGTGCGGAGCCGGTTCCGGCGAAGGAGATCAAGGGCTGAGAACGCCGAGGCGGTTCATGCGTGTTGGGAGGGGCCGGCGAGCCGGCCCCTCTCCTTTCTGGTGCCGGTGCGGAGAGTCCCGCGCCTCTTTCGCGCCGGTCCCCGCGACAGTCCCGCGCGGGCCTGCTAGACTCGGGCCATGCGCGCCGGCATCCTGTACGAGGACGATCACCTCCTGGCCATCTCCAAACCCGCCGGCCTCAGCCTGGCGACCCCGGCCAGGGAGGAGGGAGCGGCCGTCCGGCGCCTGCTGGAGACCCTGCCCGCGGCCCATCGGCGAAGGGCACGGAGCGGTGACGGGGGGCCGTGGCTGCTCCACCGCCTGGACGTGAGCACCTCGGGGGTCGTCCTCCTCGCCCGCGGCCTGGAGGCGCGGCGGCTCTACTCCGGACTCCTCTCCGGCGGCGAGGCGCACAAGAGCTATCTGGCCATTGCCTGGGGCCGCTTCGATCCGCCGGAGGGACGGTTGGAGTGGCCCCTCGGACCGGACCGCAGCGACCGGCGGCGCATGGCCGTGGATCCCGGCGGCAAGCGGGCCGTCACGCTCTATCGAACGCTCCAGGCCTGCGCGGAGGCCTCCCTCCTGGAATTCCGCCTGGAGACCGGCCGTACGCACCAAATCCGCGTCCACGCCTCCGCCGCCGGCCATCCCCTCCTGGGAGACGATCTCTACGGCCGCCTGCGGGACGTGCCGGCGGGCGTGAGCACGGCGCGCAGGCGCGCCCTCCAGCCCGGCCGCTGCCTGCTCCACGCCTTCGCCCTGAGCCTGCCCGCCACGGACCTCGGCCCCGCCCTCACCCTCGCCGCGCCGCTCCCCGAGGATTTTGCGCACACCTGCCGCCTGCTGGGCATGGAACCACCCCAGGCGCCCGCAGGCGAGAAGGATTGGACGGGGATTTTCTGCTCCTGGCAGGGCCCTCCGAAATAGAGCGTCTTGCCGGCTCGGAACCACGGTTGGGTCTGGGCCGGGCACGGCCGCGCCAGGGTGGCCGCGCTCCCTCCGCAGGCCTTCAGCCGCTCTTCGGGCAAAAGCTCCAGCCTCGTTGGGTACAAATTCTCCCCCCACCCTCCACGGGTGCGCCGGCGGCCACAGTCCAGCCTGGCCCGGAAGACCCGCTTCGAAGGGCGGCGCCGGTCCAGGCGTTCTTCGGGCGGCTGCCGGCCTTCGGCGCTGCGTGCCTTCGCGCCTCAGGCCGCGTCCGTAACTTCGAACCCTCCGGTTTCGTCAGCCTTCGGCGTCCGCAGCCTCAGCATAGAGGGAGTACGCTTCCGGTGCGGCCGTCTCACGCCACCCTTGGCGCATTCTTCCCCCGGATCCAGTCCGGGGTCGAATGTCCCCCAATCCCCTGGAAGGTGATTGCGCGGTTATGCCGATCGGCAAGATCCGTAGGGATCTGCACCGCCATTTCGCCTTCCATCGCGGGATCGGAGATACAAGTTGCTTCGGTCCAATGCGCAGCCGATTCCGGCTCACCGAGAGCCCATGGGGGCCGGCTCGACTCGGGTGGTGCCGTCGGACGCCGTCAAGACCTGCACCCTCTCTCCGGGGGAGAAGGCAATCTTGCCAGCCTGGACCACGGCGATGAGGCGGCCATCGTCCATGTGAATGGTGATCTGCTGCCCCTCCTGGCGCGAAGCGCCCTCCTCGGCGGCGGCGCCGGCCAGGCCGCCCAGGAGCGCCCCGGCCACCGTTGTCATGACCTGCCCGGTGCCGCCTCCCACGGCGTTGCCCGCAGCGCCCCCGATGACGGCGCCCGCCACCGGACCCACACCGGTCTGGGGTCCCTGGATGAGGACCGAGCGGACGCTGTCTACCGTCCCGTACTGGACGTTCATGGGCTGGTAGGCTTCGTTGAGAGTGTAGCCGCGGTTAGAAATGCGCGGTGCGCAACCGGCAAGCAGCACGGTGGCCAGGAAGAGGGTTGCCGTTTTCAGGGGGAATCTCATGGTGGTACTCCTCTCTTGTGCCTCTACTCCCCTTCCACCCTCAACTATGCATCATCGCAGAGCGCTTGTGAAGGGGGAACCCTGGCTCAGATTCCGCGGCCGAATGGTTCTTCCTTCGGCGGCGCGGGTGGCACGCGGGGGAAGGCCCCCCAATCCTTGGCAGGTGATTGAGCAGTAAGGATCACCAAGATCCATCGGGATTTGCACCGCCATCTCGGCTCCCATCGCGGGAGCGGGGCGAAAGGCGCCATTTGACAGAAGGGCCCAGAGGGTAGAAAAGAGGGAGGGCCGCGGCGGTACATGCGGAGAGGGCGCTCCGCCGACAGGGGCCGCCGAGGGCCGAGAAACAAAGGAGATGGAGCATGCGCGATGGCTACGATGATCAATCCTGCGGACGAACTTCACTCCACGCGCGCCGGGGAGCGGTGCGCGGCGGTGCGCTCCTGGCGGGGCTGGCGGGAGCGCTCCTGATGGCGGCGCCCCTCATGTGGTCTCTGCCCTCCCCGGCGCAGGGCGTCAAACCGAAAGGCGGAGAGCATTCGGCGAAGAAGGCCGCGGCCGGCCTCCGCTATCCCGCCGCTCTCCGGGACAAGACGGTGGACACCTACTTCGGCACCAAGGTGCCCGCGCCCTACCAGTGGATGGAGCACCTGAACAGCCCGCGGGTGAAACGGTGGGTCGGGGAGGAGAACCGCCTCACCGACGGCTACCTCGCGAAGCTTCCGCTGCGGGGCTGGATTCAGAATCGCCTCACGGCGCTCTGGAACTACGCCAAGGAGAGTCCGCCCGTGGAGGCGGGCGGTAAGCTCTTCTTCGACCGGAACTCGGGCCTGCAGAACCAGTCGGTGGTCTACGTGCAGGATGGCCCTGGGGCGACGCCCCGCGTGCTTCTCGATCCCAATGTGATCTCGCCCGACGGCTCCATCGCGCTGGCGGGCTGGCAGCCCGCGGAGGACGGCCGCTACCTGGCCTACGAGCTGTCGGTGGGCGGTTCCGACTGGGAGACCATCCACCTCCTCGACGTGGCCACGGGAAAAGTGCTCCCGGACGAGGTGCGCTGGGTGAAGTTCTCGGGAGTCTCGTGGACGAATGACGACAAGGGTTTCTACTACTCGCGCTACCCCGAGCCGCCCAAGGGAAAGGCCATCAGCGAGGCCGTGCGGGACCAGAAGCTCTACTACCACCGCCTCGGCACGCCGCAATCCCAGGACGAGCTCATCTACGCCAGGCCCGACCTGCCCGAGTGGAGCATCTCGGGCAGCGTGACCGAGGACGGCCGGTATCTCTTCGTCTACCTGAACAACGGAACGGCCCCCGAGAACGAGCTCTACGCGGCGGACCTGGGCGACCCCATGAAGCCCGACGTGAAAGCTCCGTTGAAGCCGCTCTTCACCAAGAACGACGCCCAGTACGTCGTCTTCGGCCACGAGGGCGAGACCCTCTTCGTACAGACCAACCTCGACGCGCCCATGGGGCGCATCGTGGCCGTACCGCTGGCTACGCCCGATCCCTCGCACTGGCGCGTGGTGGTGCCCGAGGGCGAAGGGGTCATCGCGGGGGCCGCCATGGCCGGAGGCAAGATCCTCGTGGACTCCCAGGTCGTTGCCACCAGCCGCCTAGCCCTCTACGGCACCGACGGCAAGAAGCTCGCCTCGCTCGATACGCCGACCCTCGGCACGGTGGAAGGCCTCTCGTCCCGAAACGATTCGCCGGACGTTTACTACCTCTTCACCTCCTTCCTCTACCCGGCCACCGTCTACCATTACGACGTGCGCGACGGAAAGACCGAGACCCTCTTCGCCCCGAAGGTGGACTTCGACCCCTCACCCTACGAGACCAAGCAGGTCTTCTACACCTCGAAGGATGGCACCAAGGTGCCCATGTTCATCGTGGCCAGGAAGGGGCTGAAGCTCGACGGCAACAACCCGGCCATTCTGTATGGCTACGGCGGGTTCGACATCACCATCACTCCCTACTTCTCGCCCTCGCTGCCCGTTTGGCTCAGCCTGGGGGGCGTATACGCCGTGGCCAACCTGCGCGGCGGCGCGGTCTACGGCGAGGCCTGGCACAAGGCCGGCATGCTGGGGAACAAGCAGAACGTCTTTGACGACTTCGCCTGGGCGGCCAAGTACCTCATCGCCCAGGGCTACACGAACCCCAAACGGCTCGGCATCGAAGGCTACTCCAACGGCGGCCTGCTCATCGGCGCCAGCATCACGGAGCACCCGGAGCTCTTCGGCGCGGCCTACGCCGGCGCGGGAGTCATGGACATGCTGCGCTACCAGAAGTTCTCGGGCGGCGCCATGTGGGCCCCCGAGTACGGCACCTCCGACGATCCGAAGGCGTTCCAGTGGCTGATCGCCTACTCGCCCCTCCAGAACGTGCGCAAGGGTGTCTGCTATCCTCCCACCATCCTCACCACCGCCGATCACGACGACCGCGTGGTGCCGAGCCACACTTACCAGTTCACGGCGGCCCTTCAGTGGGCCCAGGGCTGTCCGCAGAACCCCATCCTCGTCCACGTGGAGACCAACACGAGCCACGGCTACATGCCCACCGACAAGCTCATCGCCCAGGCCGCGGACGTTTGGTCCTTCATGGCCCACAACCTCGGCGTCCAGGCGCCGGTCCCGGCCGCTCCAGCAAAGGCAAAGTGAGGATGGCCGGGAAGCAGCCTCCGAACCCTTGGCCGCGGGCTTTTGCATGACGAAACGGCCGCCCCGTAACCATCGAGGGGCGGCCGTTCGGTGTGCGCCTCCGTCTGTTCTGAACCCCTCGCCTCCCAAATTCGGCGACCGAATGGTCCTTCCTTTGGCGGCGCAAGGGGTTCGCGGGGGAAGGGCCTCGTCTCCTGAACGGGGAGGCCGTCCCTTTCGCGCTCCGCTGGCCTAACCAGAGGGAGCCCTCGTTCTCCTCGGGGCGGCTGGGCGCTCCCTCTTCTTCCTCCATTCCGCCGTTGAGGGGGGTTCATGGCTGTCCAAAACATTTTCAGCTCGCGTGTGTGCGTCTTGCCTTCCGGAGCGAAGCGAAGGAAGGCGCGTTGCGGCGCGTCGCGCTGTGGCGCTCCCCGAGGAGGGGCTCGGCCGCCCCTCCTCGGCGCTCCCCTGGCGCAGGCCAGGGGATCTGCTCTTCCCTGCCCTTGCGGGGGCAGCCCTCTGAGCGGGGAAACCTCCCCGTTTCCCCGCACCCCTTCGGCTGGCGCCGTCTCTTCGCTTTCCGCCGCAGGCGAAAAGCGGCGTCCCGGCGCCGATGGGCCCTGGGGTCCGGCCTCCCGGGGATCTCTGGCGCGACGCTCGCGCCCTGGGATGGGCCGCGAGGCGCGGCGAGGAAGGAAGGGTGGCCCCCTTTCGACGAGC
>Ga0078972_1010531_pt1 | contig 17209 bp, 14 predicted proteins | sample YelNatPaOPGAMG01_FD_67568 | JGI IMG/M metagenome (GOLD analysis project Ga0078972, IMG submission 67568) | Hot spring thermophilic microbial communities from Obsidian Pool, Yellowstone National Park, USA - OP-RAMG-01 (SPADES assembly) (version 2) | ecosystem: Environmental > Aquatic > Thermal... | reverse complement strand
GAAGATGATGTGGCTTTTAGATGCAATCTTGTAAATGTAAAGGAGGCAGGGGAAGACTTTGTAATGGAAGATTACAGCGGAGGTCATATTTCTGCTGAAGAAGGAAAAGTTCTAATTGAGGTTATTCAAAAAGAACTCGGAAATTCAATCATGACTTTTTATCCGGGCGTAAGCTACAGAAATATCCTCGTCTGGAAAAATGGTCCTCTTGATGCGAAAATTCCGCCACCCCATGACATAATGGGAAAAAGAGTGGATGAGTTCATTGATAAGTATAAGATAATAAAAGATATTTTTAAGAAATCATACGAGATCCTTTCAAATCATCCTTTAAACAAAAGAAGATTGGTGGAAGGCAAAAAGCCAGCGAATGCAATCTGGCTATGGGGTCAGGGAAAAACCCCGAATATTCCACCTTTAAAAGAAATATACAAAATTGAATCCGCAGTAATATCTGCGGTGGACCTTGTCAGAGGAATTGGAAAGCTAGCCGGGATGAAAATTATAAGTGTCCCGGGTGCTACCGGATATATGGATACAAACTTCAAGGGAAAGGTTGAGGCATGTGTGGATGCTTTAAAAGAGGTTGACCTTGTAGTCCTTCATGTTGAAGGGATAGATGAAGTTTCTCATACAGGGGATGCGAAAAAGAAGGTTGAGGCAATAGAAACTTACGATTCGGAAGTTGTTGGAAGATTGATGAGCTCTACCAAGGGATTTAAAAATTTAAAAATACTACTTACAGCCGACCACAGAACACCTGTCCGGATAAAAACCCACTCACACGGAGGTGTTCCCTATCTCATTTTTTCCTCGGATTCAAACAAAAAAACAAACTTGAGATGGACTGAAAGTGATTGCGCAAAGGGAAACTATATTCCCGTTGGCCACGAACTTTTTAAAAGGTTTATAAAAGGAAAGTAAAACTATACCATTCAAGATAACTTCTTCTCTATCTTCTTACAGCTCCGAAAGGTGTCCAATCCGATCCCGCTCCACTATGATATTTTCTCCTTCCCTATACAACTTTTCCCCTCCAGCAAAATCTCGTTTTCATATTTTCAGAAATTGGCTAAATTATGGATGGGAGAGCAATGCCGAGTGTTGTTCCTACTCCTTCTATACTCACAACTTCAAAAATTCCTTCCTCTTTCTTTACAAAATCCTCAAAAGGTTGAAGTGCTTTTATATCTATTTCACCCGAAAATGTCAAAAGGCATACTCCATACCTTGTTCCATCAATTATTCCTTCATCCAGCGTAACCCATATATCCTCTCCCTTTCCTGCCATTTCCTTTAATAAAAAAATCAAAAAATTCTCAAACTCCTCTCTGTTGAAAAAAACGCTCAGGGAAGATGGAGTTGAACGGTAATTTATATTCACACCCCTTTTTATAAATTCCTCCTTTATTTCATCTATAACTCCCTTTACTACATACTTTAAGTCAGCCCTTCCCCTCTTTTCTGAAAAAGATGTTAGTTCCCTTTTTATTTTAATCAGGCTCTCTTCCAATTTTTTGAGAAGATCGGAGAAAACTGATGGGATATCCGAAGAACTTTTCAAGTTTTCAATAATTGCCTCTGCTTCACTAAATATGCCCTGAACAAATGACAATTTTGTAAAGGTTGACTTCATACTTTCTGTCTGGTCAACCACTGTTATAATAAGCCCTATCACATCCTTCTCTTTATGAATTGGTGAAAGAAAAAGTTCAAGGAATTTCTCCGCCTCCTGAACCATAAATGCTGCGGGTTCACCTTTCGTCCTAACCCTTCCTGCAACAAAGGAAAATACTTTTAAGTTTTCCTCTGAAAGGATATCCTTTATGGAAAGTTTTTCATCGCCTCCAAACCGTCTGTTGAAAACTTCTTCTGCCTTTGGATTAAGATAAATTACCTCATTTTTTTCATCTAACACAATAATGGCAAACGGCAAAAAATGCAAAAGTGTCTTTTCCCTTTCTATCATACCTTTATTATTCCCTCCCTCTCAAGTCTTAAAAGGCTCATGCATAATTCAAATTCGTTCATGTCCGTAATATCAATCAGGTCTTCTACTGTAAGTTTACCGTCAATCTGAGAGGCTATGAAGGCATCTGCGGGCGTTAAAGCCTTCCTTATAAGTTCCCTTTCCAATACAAGCCTTTGCGGCACCACTTTCCCCTGTAAGTATTTTTTTCTTAACTCCCGGTCCAAACGATAACGAACGAGTTCAATGAGGCATATTTTATAAAGGGAATCCCTCTCCTCCATTATCACCCTTTCATAAGCTTCCAGTGTTCTTCCAGTTTTTAATAAATCATCAACGCCTTCTTTTTTTTCCTCCTTCTCAAATAGTTTATCAACATCAACTCCTGCTGAATGAAGGTAGTCCATGGCGAGAAGGTTCCCGGGGTCTAATTCAAGAACCTCCTTCCACTTCTCAACAGCCTCTTTTATTTTTCCAAATCCGTATAAATCAAGACCTTCTTGAAGGAGGGATTTTATCTTCTCTGTTACCATCTTTCCTTTAGAGAAATTTCAAATTCCTTTAACTCCTCCTCAGCAAATTTTCTCCTTTTCTCATCAAGGCTCACATGCTGATGGACACTTATGGATTGAGCAACTCCTGTTAACACATCCCTTGCGGAAACATTCACCACCCCGCTGTGGTCAACCTCAAACTCCACCTCTATCTCAGGAACACCAGCGGGTGCCGGTCTTATTCCTGAAAGAACAAACTCACCGAGCAACTCGTTCTGCTCTGCTTTTGAACTTTCGCCCTGGAAAACCATTATTATAACCTTATCCTGATTGTCCCTTGAGGTAGTAAACTTCTCCACTTTTTTTACAGGTATTTTGGTATTCCTTTCTATGATTTTGTGAAAAACGCCTCCTTTCACAGCAATACCTAAAGAAATGGGGGTTACATCTATAAGGAGAACCTCTGCTGACCGTTTCTCAAGAGCGTCAGCTTCTATTGCAGCCCCGATGGCAACAGCCTCATCAGGATGAACCCCTCTAACTGGAGGCTTACCGAAGAATTGTTCAACCTTTCTCCTCACCAGGGGCATCCTCGTCATACCTCCGACAAGTATAACATCACTAATGTCATCTATCTTTATCCCTGCATCCTGAATGGTTTTATAACATATACCAATTGTCTTCTCTACAAGGTCGTATGTTATTGCCTCAAGTTCCGCCTTTTTTATGGGACGGATGAGATGGACAGGGTCCTTTCCGGAGGAAGAAATAAAAGGAAGATTTACAACCGTTTCCTCCCTTGTAGAAAGCTCAATTTTTGCCTTTTCTGCTGCGTCCTTTAATCTCTGAAGACCCATTGGGTCTCCATATATGTCAACCCCGGTTTCCTTTTTCAGATGCTCTGCAAGAAGGTCAACTATCCTTGCATCAAAATCATCTCCACCAAGGAATGTATCTCCTGATGTAGCAAGAACCTCGTATATTCCCTCTCCTATATGAAGAATTGATATGTCAAATGTTCCTCCACCGAGGTCATAAACAGCCACTATTTTCTTCTCCTTTGCCCATCTGAAACCATAAGCAAGTGCTGAAGCAGTAGGTTCATTTATTATCTTCAGTAAATCAAGACCTGCAAGCTGGGCAGCTTCCTTAGTTGCCTGCCTTTGATTGTCGTTGAAATGAGCGGGGACTGTAACTATTGCTCTTTTAACCTCCTCTCCAAAGTATTCCTCAGCAACCCTTTTTAATTCAACGAGTATAAATGCGGAAATCTCCTGAGGAGAATAGTTTCTATCTCCAATTTTTACTGCTGCAAATCCTTTTTCATCAGAAACAATTTTATAAGGGTATTTTTCTCTTAGAAACCTACATTCCGGTGAATCAAACCTTTTACCCATAAGCCTTTTGATTCCCCATATAGTTCTTTCAGGGTTGAGTATAGCCTGTCTTTTGGCTAAGTGTCCTGCAAGCTTTCTACCTTTTGATGTAATTGCAAACACCGACGGAGTTAGATTATACCCCTCCTTGCTCTTTATAACTACCGGCGTTCCTCCCACAACCGAGGCTACCACCGAGTTAGTAGTTCCCAAATCTATTCCTATTGCTGCCATATTTTTGAATTTTATTCTATAAAAATTTAAATGTCAAAAAATTGTTAAACCTCAAGGAGCAAAAGAAGTATTGAATGAAATGACTATTCTATTAAAATTCTAATGTGCAAAAAATTTTCAAAAATATCCACGAAAATTTAATCGTGTGGGTAATTTTTACAAGTATAATTTCATACCTATTTCCATCTATCTTTACGAGTTATCGGGACTACATTGGATACCTTTTCGGAATAACCATGTTATGTATAGGTATGCTCCTGAATCAAGAACATGTAGCATTATTGTGGAAAAAACCACATAGAATATTTGCAGGAACTCTCATGCAATACACCATAATGCCACTCAGTGCATTTTTGGTGTCTTATTTTTTAAAAGATAAAAATTTAAAAATAGGAATCATTCTAACAGGGTGTGTCCCGGGAGCCATGGCGAGCAATCTGATGAGTGCTCTCGCAAATGCGGATGTTGCCCTTTCTGTTTCTGTAACAACCCTTTCCACTTTGATTTCACCAATTGTAACTCCATCTCTTTTATACATCCTTGCAGGAAGCTATGTGAAAATAAAATTCTTTAACATGTTTTTCAATTTAGCATTTATGGTCATCCTGCCTGTTTGTATCGGTTACCTGATACGCCTTAAAACAAAAGAAAAGGTGGAGCGGAAAAAGGATTATCTTTCAGGGATTGCAGGATTAGCAATAATTCTCATAGTCGCTCTTGTAATTGGTGAAAACCGCAACAATTTTGGTTCTGCCCACTTAATTCTGCTACTGAAGTTATTACTCATCAATATAATGGGATATTTGGGGGGATACATTTTTCCCGGGCTTCTAAAATGGCCTGCTGAGCAGAAAAAAACCCTTTCACTGGAGGTAGGAATGCAAAATGCCGGGCTCGGCACCGTGCTTGCTCTGAAGTATTTTGGGACAGATTCTGCTATCCCACCTGCAATCTACACAATTCTATGTCTTATCACCGCCTCGTTTTTGGTAAAACTCTGGAGGTCCATAGAGAAATAAAAAAGAACTTCTACTTATCTGCCACTTCCAACTTTTTGAGTTTTTTCCTGGCAACAGCCCTTGCAGCAGATACCCTCGCAAGTGGAACACGGAATGGAGAACAGCTTACATAGTCAAGACCTAATTTTTCGCATATTTCAATAGATTCGGGGTCTCCGCCATGTTCTCCGCATATTCCTATTTTGAGGTCTTTTCGGACAGAGCGTCCCTTCTCCACTGCTATTCTCATTAATTCTGCAACTCCCTCTGAATCTATCGTCTGGAAGGGGTCAATTTTTAGAATGTTTTCTGGCTTTTCCTCATATTCTCTTCCGCAGTGAGGACATTTCAATTCTTTTGTCAGTTCGGTCCCACAATACCTGCATTTCGTTGAAGTAGTCATATAAACTTGTATGAATTTTCCAGCATCATCCCTTGAGAATCCGTATGTCATCTGAGTAAGGTCATTTGTGCCGAAAGAGAAAAACTCTGCATATTTCGCAATTTTATCAGCAACCAATGCTGCCCTTGGAATCTCAATCATTGTCCCTATCTTGTATTTTATCTTACACTTCTTTTCTTTGAATACTTCTTTTGCCACTTCTTCTATAAGATATCTTTGATGCTTCATCTCTTCTTCTGAACCAATAAGAGGAACCATAATTTCTGGCACAGGATTTGCTCCATCTATATAGAGCTGGCAGGCTGCCTCAAAAATAGCTCTCACCTGCATCCTTGTTACCTCAGGATACACAATCCCGAGCCTGCATCCCCTGAGTCCCAGCATTGGATTGAATTCATAAAGTTCCTCTACCCTGTTTAAAATCTCTTCCTTCTCTTTAATCACCTGAGGGTCGCTTCCAGAATATCTGATTTCAGTAATTTCTCTTATTAGTTCTTCCCTTTTTGGAAGAAACTCATGAAGTGGTGGGTCAAGAAGCCTTATTGTCACAGGAAGCCCGTCCATAACCCTCAAAATATCATAAAAATCCTCCTTCTGAAAAGGAAGAAGTTGAGCAAGAAACTTCTCTCTCTCCGATGTATTGCCTGCCATAATCATCTTCTGCATTATTTGAATTCTACCCTCCTGAAAGAACATATGCTCTGTTCTGCAAAGTCCAATTCCCTCGGCTCCAAATCGCCTTGCTTTTTCTGCATCCTCAGGAGTATCGGCATTTGCACGGACACCGAGTCTCCTTATAGAATCACACCACTTCATAAAAGTTCCAAATTCGTCCGTAATAGATGGCTCTTCAGTGGGAATTTCTCCGAGAAACACCTCACCGCTTTCTCCATTGAGTGAAATATATGTTCCTTCTCCAAGAACATTCCCATCCACAACGAGGCGCTTTCTCGCCTCATCTATTACTATTTCCTTTCCGCTTATAGATTTAGCCCCTACAACACACGGCTTGCCTCTCTGCCTTGCTACAACTGCTGCGTGAGATGTCCCACCGCCCTTTGCGGTAAGAATCCCCATTGATGCCTCCATCCCGTGAATATCATCTGGGGATGTCTCTTTTCTCACAAGAATGACCTTTTCATTTTTCATTGAAAGTTCAACAGCCCTTCCAGGGTCAAAGACAATTTTCCCTACCGCTGCCCCAGGCGAGGCTCCGAGCCCTTTTGCGATGAGTTTAAAGTTTTTCTCGGCCCCCCTCTTGAATACAGGATGAAGAAGTTGATTTATTTCAGCGGGGTCTACCCGCATTATTGCCTCTTCTTTTGTTATAAGTTTTTCATTCACCATATCCACTGCTATTTTCACGGCTGCCTTCGCTGTTCTCTTGCCAACCCTTGTCTGAAGAAGGAAAAGGTTTCCCCTTTCAATAGTAAATTCTATGTCCTGCATATCCTTGTAGTGCTTTTCAAGTTTTTCTGCTATTTTCTGCAGTTTTGTGTATGCTGATGGAAGTTTTTTCTCAAGTTCGGTTACAGGAAGTGGGTCTCTTACCCCGGCTACAACATCTTCGCCCTGGGCATTTGGCAGGTATTCACCGTAAAATTTCTTCTCACCAAATGCCGGGTCTCTTGTAAAACCAACTCCTGTTGCAGAATCTTCGCCCATGTTCCCAAATACCATTGTCTGAATATTAACTGCGGTCCCTATGTCATCGGGAATCTTGTTTTGCTTCCTGTAAAATATCGCTCTGTCATTATTCCAGGAAAGAAACACTGCTTCTATCGCCATTTTTAACTGGATATAAGGGTCCTGAGGAAATGTGTGCCCGAATCTCTTTATTATTCCCTTAAACTCCTCTACTATATCCTCAAGGACATGGGCAGGAAGGTCTATATCCCTCTTAACCCCCATCTTCCCCTTAAAAAGGGAAAGGACCTTCTCAAATTCTTCTTTATTTACACCAAGAACAACATCCCCAAACATAGCAATAAATCGTCTATAACAGTCGTAAGCGAATCTCTTATTATTTGTAGCAGACGCTAAACCTTTAACAGTTTCATCATTTAAACCAAGGTTAAGAATTGTATCCATCATTCCTGGCATGGAAAACGGGGCTCCGGAACGAACGGAAACAAGGAGGGGATTTTTAGGGTCTCCGAACTTCTTACCAACAATCCTCTCGAGTTTCTGCATTGCTCTTTGGACAGATTTCCATACTTCATTTGGCAGTTTTCTTTTATTTTTATAGAAAAGTTTACAGACTTCGGTGGTTATAGTGAAGCCAGGAGGGACCGGAATTCCGAGACGAGCCATCTCTGCGAGATTTGCCCCCTTACCTCCCAAAAGCCACTTCATATCTGCCCTTCCCTCAGTAAATTTTCCACCAAAAAAGTAGATGTACTTCTTCTGCATATGCTAACCTCCTGTAAACTTTTTTGTTGGAATTTTATAAAAATCTGCCATTCTCCTGTATTGCCCACACACAAATTTTATAAGGGAGAGGCGGTTCCTCCTTACCCTTTCATCATCTACCATTACAAACACCTCTTTAAAGAATTTATCAAGAATATAAGCAATTTTAGAATAGTATTCAAAAATTTCCCCGAATTTTTCCATTTCTATCAATTTTTCAAGATTTGCATTCCCTTCAACCGAGGTCCTCCACAGTTCTCGCTCCTCTTCTTTCTGAAAGAGTTCTTCTGATGGCTGCTCATCTATCTTCTCATGTCTGGCGCTTTCAAGAATATTCTGAAGCCTCTTAAATCCTACAACAATTGTCTCCGCCGATTGGGGATTTTTCCTTGAAAACTCGTAAAAACTATATATTCTCTTTTTTGCCTTCAATAAGTTTTCCTCAACCTCAAGAAATGCATCTATAATCTCAACAGGAATACCTTCGTTCAGAAGGATATGTCTGAACCTTTCCCTTATAAAATTATATATTTCGTCAAGAAGTGAAGTATCTCCGAGAACAGAAAGGGCTTTTTCTAACGCAGGTTTTAAGGGAACATCAATCCCGCTATTCATAATTTCAAGAAGGGTTATTGCAGCCCTTCTCACTCCGAATGGATCCTCGCTACCAGTTGGTTTTTCACCTGCAGAGAAGAAGGCACATATAGTATCTATTCTGTTACATACCGCAAGAAGTTGACCAAGAGGAGTTTTCGGGAGAACCTCTCCTGATGAAAGAGGAAGATATTGCTCGTATATTGCAGTCCTGACTTCATCCTCCAGATTGTAGAAGCCTCCAAGCCATCTCCCTATTACACCGCAAAATTCAGGAAATTCTATTCCAAGACGGGTTGCATGGTCAAAATGAGAAAAAATAGCAGCTTTTTCAATCAGTTTCGGATTTAAATGAGGGAAGGACTTTTCACCTATAAATAAAGCAAGGGTCTTCAGTCTTTCTACCTTATCTCTCAAACTCCCGAGCTTTTCATGGAACACAATCCTCTCGGTATTCCTTAGATGTTCTTCAATTGATTTTTTAAGGTCCACATCCCTGTAAAAAAGTGCATCATCAAGCCTTGCTGCGACAACCCTTTCGTAACCCCTTACTATGCTCATATTAACCTTATTATTTGAAAATCCTATAAAGTGGGGAAGGATTTTCTGCCCACTTCTCACAGTAAATAATGATACCTGATTTTCAAGGACTCCTTCTATTATTTCTGAGGGTAATTCAAGGAATTTTTCATCAAATCTTCCTGTGAATATGTGAGGTGCTTCAAGAGAAAATATAACTCTGTTTACAAGTTCTTCTTTTAAAGAAACATCCCATTTGGTTTTTGTTTTCAAGCGTTCAATCTGAGCAATCAAAGTTTTTCTCCTTTCATCCTCTGAAAGGAAAACGCCAAATTTCTTTATACGAGAAAAATACTCCCTTACAGATTTTACCTTTATATTTTTGGGATAAAGAAGTCTATTGCCGAATGTAGAATTAGAAGACCTTATCCATCCGAGGTCAATTTTTAAGGGTTTATCACCATAAATAACAAGAAGCCATCTTATCGGCCTTGCAAATGTTATTTCCTTTCCCCATCTCATTCTTTTTTTAAATGGAACTTCTCCTATAAGAAGATTTAAAACTGAAGGAAGCACCTCCTTTATGGGTTTACCCTTTTCCACCTTTATTCCCGCAAGATACTCTCCCTTTTCCTTTTTTATAACTCGCAAAGAATTTTGGGAAAATCCATACTTTTTCGCAAAACCCATACCTACCGGAGAAAGGGAACCGTCTGGATTGAAGGAAATTTTAGCAGGAGGGCCGAGGATTTCAATTTCCTTTGCTTTCTGATATTCTTCTACATTTTTAAGAAGAATAACAAACCTTCTATTGGTGGAAAATACTTCTAACCTATCAAAGGAAATTCCCATTTCATTTAAAATTTCAGGCAGTTGACCTTTAATAAAGGAAATGGCGGGTTTCATATATGGATACGGAATTTCTTCTACCCCTATCTCAATAAGAAGGTCTTTGCTTTTCAATGTAAGCCTCCGCAATTTTTTTTGCCATCTCCCTTATAAATCCTATGTATCTTACCCTTTCCTGGGTGCTGAAAAATCCTCTTGCATCAAGGATATTAAAAACATGAGAACATTTTATAAGAAAATGATAAGAAGGAAGTATTAAACCACTTTTCAAAAGTTTTCCCGATTCATCTCTGTATATTTCAAAAAGGTCCTTCATCTTATTGACATCTGCGAGTTCAAAATTAAATCTTGACCATTCAAACTCCCCTTCCTTGTGGACATCTCCATATTTGAGGTCTTTCTTCCATTTCATTTCATAAACATTATCAGCACCCTGTAAAAACATGCAGAGCCTTTCAAGTCCGTATGTAATTTCAAGAGAAATCTCCTTCAACTCTATCCCTCCCATTCCCTGAAAGTAAGTAAATTGCGTAATCTCCATCCCATTGAGCCATACCTCCCATCCAAGTCCCCACGCCCCGAGGGTAGGCGATTCCCAGTCATCTTCAACAAATCTAAGGTCGTTTTCTTTAATTTTTATCCCGAGGAATTCAAGGCTCTTCAGGTAGATATCTTGAGAATCCTCTGGCGCTGGCTTTATTATTACCTGATACTGATAGTAGTGTTGAAGTCTGTTAGGATTTTCACCATATCTTCCATCAGTCGGTCTCCTTGATGGCTGAACATAGGCAACCTTCCATGGGTTTGAACTGAGAACTCCAAAAAATGTAGCTGGATGAAAGGTTCCCGCACCGACCTCAAGGTCGTAAGGCTGCAGGATGGCACAGCCTTTTTTCATCCAGTATTCGTTAAGTTTCTGTATGACCTCTTGAAAAAGCATTTCAGAAAATTTATTTAACACCATTTAATTAAAATATTCAACTTTTTTGAAAGTTTCTGCCTCTCCATAATGAACTTATTTGGTCACATCATAAATTTATACTCCTGCTGGACGGAATAAATTTAACAGGATTTATCAAAAATTACAAATGTGGCAATGCTTTTACTTTTGTTTTTTCAAAAATTCTGGTAAAATTTAAAAAATTTTAAAGGAGGAAAGATGGAGGTAAAAATTGGAAAGGTGATTATAGAATGTGTGAGGGGTGATATTGCAAATCAGACAGGGTTTGAAGCGGTTGTTAATGCCGCAAATGCTATGCTGAAACCCGGGGGAGGGGTGGCTGGAGCCATTCACAGAGCAGCGGGTCCTGAACTGGAAAAGGAATGCAGAAATTTAGCGCCAATAAAACCCGGGGAGGCAGTAATCACAAAGGGATACAAACTTCCAAACAAATTCGTCATCCATTGCCTCGGACCCGTTTACGGTGTTGACCATCCCGAAGAAGAACTGCTGAGCAGATGCTATAAAAACGCCCTTGAACTTGCCGAAAAAAATAAAATTGAATCCATCGTCTTTCCAGCAATCTCAACAGGTGCCTTTGGATACCCTGTGAGGGATGCTGCAGAGGTTGCCTTCAAAACCATCCTGTCAATGGTGGATAATCTGAAACATGTGAAAAGAATTAGATTTGTCCTTTATGCAGAAAAAGACCTGAAAATCCATGAGGAGGTTCTGAAAAAATTATTGGAAGAGAAAGGATATGGACTTTGACGTGGATAAAACCATCTCTTACTGGATTGAAAGTGCTGAGTATGATCTCGGGGTGGCTGATGCACTGTTTCGGGTTGAAAAATATCCTTATGCCTTATTTATGAGACATTTAGCATTAGAAAAACTTCTTAAAGCACTTGTAGTCAAAAATACAAAAAGCCATGCGCCATATACTCATTCGCTTCCTTTGTTAGCAAGTAAATTATCAATAGAGTTACCCCGGGAAATAAAAAAGAAACTTGCTCGGTTTATGGAATTTTATTTTGAGGCAATATACCCCGATGAACAAAAGAATTTTTATGCAAAATGCACAAAAGAGTTTACCGAACGAAACCTAAATGAAATCAAAGAGGTGTTTGAATGGTTGAAGAAGAAATTATAGAAATAATGAAAAAATTCAAAAAGGCAATAGAAGAAAAAGGGATAAGGGTAAAAAAAATCATCCTTTATGGGTCACAGGCCACCCGTAAATCTCATAAAGATAGTGATATAGATGTGGCTGTTGTCTCCCCCGATTTTGGAAAGGACCGCTTTGAGGAAGGTGCAATGCTTTTTGAGATTGCCTCTGAAATTGACCCGAGAATAGAACCAGTGCCTTTATCTCCTTCCTCCCACGAAAATGATACATGGGTTCCACTGATTTATGAAATAAGAGAAAAAGGGGTAGAATTAAAAGATTTATGAAAAAAGAAATATGAGACATGCTCCAAAAAAGTTCACCTTTATTTTGATGATTTTATTTCTCTCTTGCTCCGGAAAAAGGGAAAAAGGAGAGATATATGGCATAATAGGCTCTGAACCTCCATCCCTTGACCCCGCCCTCGCTACAGACAGCGTATCCTATCTAATCCTTAACAACATAATGGAGGGATTAACAAAATTTGATGAAAACATGAACCTTCTCCCGGGACTGGCAGAAAGATGGGAAATTGTTGACGGTGGAAAAAAATTCATCTTTCATTTGAGAGATGCGAAATGGTCTGATGGGAAGGAAATCACAGCAGACGATTTTCTTTACGGATGGAAAAGGCTTCTGAATCCACAAACAGGTGCTGAATATGCGTATTTTTTATATACCATAAAGGGAGCCATGGATTTCAACATGGGAAGGGGTTCAGAAATAGGAGTTCATGTAATTGACAAAAAAACCCTCCTTGTTGAACTTGAGGAACCAATTGTCTTCTTCCCTGCAATGGTAGCATTCATGTCCACATACCCGCAGAGGGAAGACCTCGTTGAAAAATACGGCGAAAGATGGCTGTATCCACCACATGGGGCATACTCCGGTCCATTTGTTCTGAAAAGATGGAAGAGGGATTATTCCGTAGAACTTGAGGGAAACCCTTTTTATTATAAGGTTGTTTCAAAAAAGGTGAAACTCTTCGTTGTAAGCGATGTTTCATCTGCAATCTCCCTTTACAAGAAAAAATTCATAGATTACATGGGCATCCCCTCTTTTCTCATATCCCATTTAAGAAAGGGGGTTTTTAAAGACGAGATTTTCTCATTTCCTGCATTCAGAGGTTCTTATGTGGGTTTTAACACAAAAAAAGAACCATTTGATTCACCCCTTGTGAGAAAGGCTTTTGCTATGGCGATAGATAAAGAAGAATTAGTAAAGGTTATAGGAAGCGGAATACCAACTAACTCCTGGATACCACCTGGAATGTTCGGACACAATCCATCCATAGGACTCAAATTTGACCCTGCGAAAGCAAAAGAACTTCTTAAAGAGTATGGAAAGGAGATAAAGGAGGTTTCTCTTTATTATAACTACACTCCAGAAAACAACCTCATAGCCCAGAACCTTCAGGAACAATGGATGAGAAATCTTGGAATAAAGGTAAAACTTGAGGCAATGGAGTGGAAGGCATTTCTTCAAACAATAAAACTCTCCCCTCCTCCATTATACAGGCTTGGATGGGCAGCAGACTATCCCGACCCTGATAATTTCATGACACTTTTTACATCAACCAGTGGAAATAACCATACGGAGTGGAAAAGTGAAAGGTTTGATGAACTCGTGCGGCTGGCAAGAGCAGAGAAAAATCCTTCAAAAAGAAAGTCCCTCTATGATGAGGCTCAAAAAATACTCGTTGAGGAAGAACTTCCGATAATTTCTCTTTTCTTCAATACCAACAATTATCTTGTGAATCCCTGTCTCAAAAATTTTAACCCCGGAGCCCTTGATATAATTTCTTTCGCTTTTATAAATAAAGAATGCTGAAAAAAATTCTTGCGGGAATTATTACCCTGTGGATTGTTTTAACGCTGACATTTTTTATTTTGAGATGGATACCCGGTGGACCATTTGATGCAGAGAAAGCATTACCTCCAGAAGTAAAGCAAAACATTGAAGCCCTCTATGGTTTGAACCTGCCAGTTCACATCCAGTATATAAACTATCTGAAATCCCTGCTCAGAGGAGATTTGGGACCATCTTTGAAATTCCGGGATTTGAGGGTAAATGACATAATATCACAGGCATTTCCCGTCTCCGCAAAAATTGGAATGATTGCTTTCTTTCTTTCCCTATTTTTGGGAATCGCCCTCGGACTTGTTGAGGGAATGGGAAAAAGGATATCAAAATCCATCTCCTCATTGTTCAGCGTCCTCATTTCCTTTCCCTCCTTCGGATGGGCATCCATTCTACTCTTCCTTTTATCCTATAAAATCGGAATTTTTCCCCCCGCCCTCCTTGAAAATTTCAGCCATTATTTTCTCCCTGTTCTCACCCTATCCATCATACCAACTGCCCACATAGGAATGCTCGTTGGAGCGAGAACCAGGGAGGAGATGGAAAAAGGATATTTCACATTTCATCGTTCACTCGGTTTCAGCGAGAAAAAAATCTATGGAAAATTCCTCCTGAAGAATGTCCTCTCCCCGGTGATTTCCTCTATCGGACCAATGTTTGCCTATTTGATAACAGGCTCCTTCATCGTTGAAAAGATATTTGCCATTCCAGGACTTGGTAAATTCTTCGTATCATCTGTAATAGACAGGGACTACACAACCGTGGTGGGGCTCACAATTCTTTTCTGCGCCATCCTTATAGCAGTCAACATAATTACAGAATGGCTGTTAAGAGCCATTGACCCGAGGGAGAAGAAATGAGGTTCATTCTTATCGCATTTCTTTCCTTACTTGCCCTTTCCTGTATCTTTGCCCCATACATTGCTAAAAAATCTCCTTATGAACAAAATATATCTGAAATCCTTTCTCCACCTTCTCCTCAACATCCCTTTGGCACGGACCAGCTGGGAAGAGACCTTTTCTCAAGGGTGCTCTACGGAGGGAGAATAACATTCTTAATTTCCACACTTTCCGCCATTTTAAGCCTATTTCTTGGAACTGCTGTTGGAATCCTTTCTGGATACAAAGGAGGATTGGTTGACATAATCATCATGAGGATTCTGGATGGCATATACTCCTTCCCTGACCTCCTCATAATCATCATCCTGACAGTGTTTCTTGGAAGAAAACCGATAGGAATTGTCCTTTCCTTAAGTTTGACAACATGGGTAGTTGTGGCAAGGATAGTAAGGGGAGAGGTGATGAGGCTGAAAAGCCTGGAAATGATTGAATCTGGAATTGCCCTCGGGGCAGGACCCCTAAGAATAATTTTCCTTTATATAATTCCAAATGTTAAAAATGTTCTGATAACCCTCTTCATAATAAGAATCCCCGGGGCCATTCTTTCAGAATCTGTTCTTTCCTTTCTCGGACTGGGACTATCCCCTCCATCTGCAAGCTGGGGAATACTTGTAAATGAGGGATGGAGCCTGCTCTTTTTTGCTCCCCATCTTGTCATCTTCCCAAGCCTCTTTATTTTCATCACCGTCTTTTCTCTTTATCTTCTCGGAAAGAGTTTGTGATGGATAAAATTCTTAACGAAATCTCCTTTCAATGGCACATAACAGACCTCTGCAATTTTAGATGCAAGCATTGCTATCAGGATAACTTTTCTTCTGAAAGGGACCTCCCAATTCAGGAAATAAAAAGAATCCTTGAAAACCTCGGAGAACAATTCCAAAAAATTTTTATAAATATCACAGGTGGTGAACCCTTTCTCAAAAGGGATTTTTTTGAAATAATTGAAACCATTTCTAATTGTGAATTCGTGGAAGGATTTAACATAATAACTAACGGCGTTCTTCTGACCCGGGAAAAGGTTGAAATTCTTAAGAATTATCCAAAATTAAAAGGGATAAAGGTATCAATTGAAGGGATAAAATCAAACGATTTCATAAGGGGAAGAGGATGTTTAAACACAGTCCGTAAAAACATGGAAAAAATTGAGGGGATAAAAAAGATAATAATGTGGACAGCCGGTAGTTATAATTATAAAGAAATTGAAGATGTTTATGAATTTGCGAGAAGGTATGGAAATGGATTGATTATTGAAAGATTTGTTCCTCTCGGAAATGGTATGAAGTTAAAGGAACATTATCTGAAAAAGGAAGAGTGGAAGTTCATCGTTGAGTTCATAAGGGAGTATTTCCTGATTGAAGACATTAAGGAACTGGCAAAATTCAGAGCGTTCTACCTTGATTTTGAAAATGAAGAGGTTTCTGGAGCACTTTGTGAAATTGGAAATACTTTCGCATTGATGCCTGATGGAAGTATTTATCCCTGTAGAAGGCTTCCCGTAAAAATAGGGAATGCATTATGGACGAAGAATATAAAGGAGAGGATAGAAAATTTTAGAAAAGAAATAGAAAAAAATCTAAAAGGAAAATGTTCAAAATGTTCCTTCTTTAATGAATGTATTGGATGCAGAGCAGGAGTTTATTCGATGGAGAACAATATGTTTTCCCAGGATGAACAGTGCTTCCTTTGAAATAATTCCCTCACACCTTTTTGCCTTTTCCCTTTGGCTTTTCTTCTGATGAAAATATTTCTATTCCGAGTTTCCGGGCAAATCTTTTATCCTTTTTTTCTATGAAAACTGCAAGCATTGAAAGATGAGGCTTTACCCCTTCTTTCTTTTCATAAAGTGAACCCACTCTATAAAATGCTGAAATATCTCCTTGAGATGGGGACGATTTTATTTCAATAAGGATGTGCTTTCGGTTCTTTATTGCTATATCAGCATCCACCCAGCAAGGTTTACCATATACAATACCCTCTTCATCATATACCCTCCATTTTCTAATCTCTTTTATATCAAGTTTTTTCTCCACAATTTCTATGAAAGTCCTACGAAATGCATCCTCAGCCATTACTCCCCATCTTCTCCCAATAGCAGAAACTGCTCTCTCAAGTCCCTTATACGACCTTTTAAGTTCAGAAGTCGTCTGTTGAAGTTCACCAACCGCATACTGAAGACCGGAAACTGCCCGCTGTAATTCCATAACTGCTTTTTGTAACTCTATTATACAACGAGAATGTTCTTTTATTATCTCCCCCTGTTCCTCAAGCCTTTTCTCAATCGCTTCAAACCTTTTATCAGTATCCTCTCTATACTGCTGAAATTCTTTCATAAATGCTTCAAACCTTCTATCACTCTCCTCAAACCTTCTATTTGTGTCCTCTCTATACTGCTGCAATTCCTTTGTAATCGCTTCAAATCTTTTATCGGTATCCTCTCTATACTGTTGAAATTCTTTCATAAACGCCTCAAACCTTTTATCGGTATCCTCTCTAT
>Ga0078972_1005594_pt1 | contig 17213 bp, 18 predicted proteins | sample YelNatPaOPGAMG01_FD_67568 | JGI IMG/M metagenome (GOLD analysis project Ga0078972, IMG submission 67568) | Hot spring thermophilic microbial communities from Obsidian Pool, Yellowstone National Park, USA - OP-RAMG-01 (SPADES assembly) (version 2) | ecosystem: Environmental > Aquatic > Thermal... | reverse complement strand
GACCCGGAGGGACTCGAAGTTGAGCTCCTCGACCGCCTCGCCCGCGAGACCGGCGCCGCCGGCCTCACCATCATCCCCTGGGTCCTGGCCCAAATCCGCCTCTAACGCGCGCTCCCCTCGCTGCGCCGGCCAAACAAATCCCTCCGCGGACTCCCGGCAAACCGGGGCAGGGTGCGATCGCCCAGCTTCGTCTCCCTCGAGCATGGCCCGCAGAAGCTCTTCGTCGCTCGGTCCTGCCTGCTGGAACGTTAGGCTCATCCGCGTTTACTATGAAAGATTCCCCGGGCGGCGCCGGAAAGTTCCCAAAAGTTTTCCTGCGCCGTCCACCTAGAGAATGGACCAACCGTTGCGCAGATTCGTTGCGGTCCTCGGAGCTCTGTGGCTCTTGCTCGCGGCGGCCGGCTTTGTCTATGCCCGCCTCCTCGGCCTGCCTGTCCACCTGGCCGCGCCGCTGGTGGCCGCTTTCCTGTGGGAGTCCTCCTTTTATCTTGCCCCAGCCTTTGCCGCCCTCCGGGACGCCGCTGCCCGCCGCTGGCCCCCTGCTCTCCACGCCGCCGGACTCGCCGCCAGCGCCATGGCGCCCTATCTGGTCTACACCTTGCCGCTCGGGCTGTTCGACCTGCGGAGCGCGGCGATCCTGCTGCTCCTCACTTCCGCCGCCTCCTTCTGGTTTGTCGCCGCCCCTCGCGGCAAAACCGCCGACTTCGCATTCATCGCCTTCATGGCGGCGCCCCTTCTTTTGCGTCTCTTCCCGGCGCTCTACCCCAGCCCTGTCGCCGAACTGCCCCTCTCCATCCTGGGCCAGCTAATGTGGATCCGCCTCGGGATCTGGGCCGTCCTCACTCTCCGCCGCGTCGAGGAAACCGGCTTCGGGTTCTGGCCCACCCCTGAGGAATGGCGGTGCGGCTTCCGCTTCTTCCTATATTTCCTGCCTGTCGGCGTGACGGCCGGCCTCGCCCTGGGCGTCATCCGATTCCGCATCGTTCCCATGGACTGGCCCTTGGCCGCCGCTTACGCCGCCGCCACCTTTTTTGGAATGCTCTGGGTAGTCGCCCTCTCCGAGGAGTTCTACTTCCGGGGACTGCTCCAGCCCTGGCTCGCCCGGCTGCTCGGCAGCCGCGCCGCCGGCCTTTTGCTAACCTCCGCGCTGTTCGGACTCGTCCACCTGCCGTTCCGCGGCTTCCCCAACTGGAGGTTCGCTCTGGTGGCCGCGCTGGCGGGCGTCTTTTACGGACTTGCGCGCGACCGCTCCCGGGGAATGCGGGCGCCCATGGTCGCCCACGCCCTGGTCAACACCGTTATGCGCCTCTTTTTCGCATGAGCCTAAATCGCGTCCAGCGCTTGTTGGAAGTCCGCCAATAAGTCCCGCCAGTCCTCCACTCCCACCGACACCCGCACCAGCCCCTCGGTGATCCCCGCCTTCTCCAGCTCCTCACGGGTGTAGCTCGAATGGGTCGTGGTCATCGGATGGCACGCCAGTGTCTCCACCCCGCCCAGCGAGACCGCGTTGCGGGCGATCTTCAGATTCCGCAAAAACTCAAACGCTGCGGCCTTGCCCCCGTCGAGTTCCATCGAAAACATCGCCCCCGGATAGTCGCACTGCGCCAGCCGGATCTTGATCTGCTCGGGATCATCGTAAAGGGTCGGGTACCGCATGCGCCGCACCCTGGGATGCTCCACCAGCCGCTCGGCGATGCGCTGCGCGTTCTTGCTCTGCCGGTTCATCCGCAGCGACACCGTAGGCAGCCGCCCGTCGAGCAGCCAGCATTCATCCGGGGGAAGAATGTTGCCGAAGATCACGCGGCTCGCCTTTAAACGCCGGATCAACTCCTCGTCCCGGGCCAGCGCCGCCCCCGCAATCAGATCGCTGAAACCGGACATGTACTTCGTCGCCGAGTACAGGCACAAATCGGCCCCCAGCCGCAGCGGATGTTGAAAGGCCGGTCCCAGGAACGTGTTATCCACAAACACGAGCGGCTTGGGCGTCCGCCGCAAACAAGTCTCCGCCGCCCGCTGAATGTCGGTCATCACCATGGTCGGATTCGCCGGCGTCTCGATGAAGACGATCTTGAGATTGGGCGTCTCCTCGATGGCCCGGTCCAGCTCCCGTGCGTGCCCCGCCGGCACGGCCACGCATTGCAACCCGAAAGACTCCAGCAATCCGTGAATCAGATGCAGCGTTCCCCCGTACAGCGGCAGCGTGTACACGATGCCGTCGCCGGGGCGCGCGAAGGTCATCAACGCGGTCATAATCGCCGCCATTCCGGAGTTGAACACCGCGGCCGCCCGAGCCTCGGGCTCCAGCGGAACCATTTGATCTTCGAGAATCTCCGCGTTCGGGTGGTTCAGCCGCGCGTAGATCAGTTCGACCTGCTCTCCCGGCTCCGGCTCCACAGCTCCCGTCGCCACCGCGAACGCCCTCTCAGCCGCTTCCGGGCTGGAGAACACGTAGGTCGAGCAGCGGAAAACAGCCGGGCGCGCCGAGCCGACCGATAGTCTTGGGTCAAATCCTCTGGTCAGGATCTCTGTCGGCGGATGAAGAACTCGGTTCGCAACTTTTTCCTGCTTCATGGCGGCCTCCTGCCCCGAGTTTACACGACATTCTCCACCTTGGAGTGGTTTTCTTTTTGTCCTCGAGAACCAAGCCCGGCAACCCGGCGGGCCGACGCCCTGGTTGTGGGGTACGGCGCCCGGCTTTCGGCCGATTCTCGCCGAGCTGGCATTCTGTTGTGGAGCGGGCTGTTTTTTTGGGGGAGGTATTCTTGCCTGCGGCCGACATTCCTGTCCGCCTAGGCGCCCTTTACCCCCCGCCGCTCCTGACCGGCGTGCCGGGCTTATGAGATCCTCCCGGTTCAGGTTCCGCTTGGTCAGCCCGTACGGCGCAAGGCTACCGCCGCTTTTCGAGCCATCGCCGGGCGGTGGCCCTCTCCGCAGCCCTCGTAGCAGGTTTTGCCGGCGAGGTCTGCCCTCTGCAACCGGCTCGTCGTCCCCGCTCCAAGGCGGCTAGGGCACTGGGGGAAACTGCTCAATTATAATGGACAATTGCGTGATTCAATGAAATCAACAACTTGAGGATTTCGCCCGTCGTCTTCCCCCTGCGGCAGCGGGGCTCCAAAAAAAAGTAAAAAAACCTCTTGCATTTCTAAAAACCATATCCTATAATCAGAATTAAGCCGGGGAGGCAACTCCCACCAAAGCGAGACTAACCTCTAAAAAAGACCCCTGAAGCAATCCTCCCCGGCGCCCCCAAAAAAGATCCCACCCGCCATGAGCGCGGAATCAAATCACATAAGGCGTCAACTTTGGCTTCAAACGGTGGTATGATTCTGGTTGACGCTGCTTATACCGCCCTCATGAGAGCGATCACAATCCTAGGTTCCACAGGCTCTATTGGCAAGAACACTCTTGACGTGATCCGCCGGAACCGCGACCGCTACCGCGTGTTCGCTTTGGTCGCCGGACAGAACGTCGACGAGCTGGTTTCGCAGATTCTGGAATTCCGGCCCGAAGTGGTGGTCGTCGCCACCGATGAGGCGCTCAGCCGCTTGCGCCAGAAGCTCAAGGATGTGGGGCTCCCCCGTCCACGCTGGCCTCAGTTGGCGGCCGGCGCCAGGGCCCGGGTTGAGGCTGCGGTGGCGGCAGGCGTGGCCTTCGTGATGTCCGCCATTGTCGGAGTGGCCGGGCTGGAGGCCACCCACGCGGCTGTGCACGAATCCAAGACGGTCGGCTTGGCCAACAAAGAACTGCTCGTCGCCAGCGGGGAGCTGCTGATGTCGGCCGCGCGCGAGCACAACGCCGAGCTTATCCCCGTCGACAGCGAGCATAATGGCGCTCATCAGTGCCTCCGCGCCGGCCGGCCCGAGGAGGTTTCGCGGCTCATCCTAACCGCTTCCGGAGGTCCGTTCTGGAATACAGATATCGCCCAACTCCAGGACGTCACCCCCGAGCAGGCTTTGAAACATCCCACCTGGAAGATGGGCAAGCGCATCTCCCTGGACTCGGCGACGCTCATGAACAAAGGCTTCGAGGTGATCGAAGCCTGCTGGTTGTTCGGCTTGCAACCCTCGCAGGTCGAAGTGGTCATTCATCCGCAGTCCACCGTTCACGCCATGGTCGAGTACTCCGACGGCAGCGTATTGGCTCAGATGTCGGCCCCGGACATGCGGATGCCCATCCAATATGCCTTGATGTACCCGGATCGCAAGCCGAGCGCGGTCGCGCCGCTGCGCTGGGATGAGTTCCGAAAACTGGAGTTCTATCCCCCCGACCACATCAAGTTCCCGTTGTTGAAGCTCTCCTATCAGGCCCACCAGACCGGCGGTTCGGCCCCTTGCACCCTCAATGCCGCCGATGAGGTAGCTGTGGAGGCGTTTCTGCGCGGCGAGATCAGTTTCCCGGGCATTGGCGAGGTGGTGGCGGAAACCCTTGACCGTGTGGCCGTCCGCCGCATCTCATCCATTGGGGATGTCTTGGAGGCGGACGAGCTTTCCCGGAGGGTGGCCCGCGAGGTTGTTAAGATTAGAGGAAGGAACGGAGTCCCGTCGGTGCTGGTGACCCCGGCGAAGGCGGTCTAAAAATGCTCATCGTTGAAAACATTGTGTGGCTGCTCGTGCTGATCGGGGTCATGATCCTGGTGCACGAGCTGGGGCATTACTGGGTGGCGCGCTATTTCGACGTGCGCATCGAAACCTTCAGTTTCGGTTTTGGTCCCCGCCTTGGCGGCTTCCGCCGGGGCGAAACGGACTTCCGTATCTCCCTGATTCCTTTCGGCGGCTACGTCAAAATGGCGGGCGAACAGGCCGGAGATCAGGCCGCCGACGACCCGCGCTCCTTCCTGGGCAAACCCCGCTGGCAGCGCCTCGCGATCGCTTTCGCCGGCCCCATGATGAATGTGCTTTTGGCGGTGGCCTTATTGACGGGCTTGTTCATGTACAAGTATCCCAAGCCCATGGACACCTCCCACAGCGCCGTCGTGGGGCACGTCGCCCCCGGTTCGCCCGCCGAGCGGGCGGGCGTCCGCGAGGGAGACCGGATCGTCCAAATTGAAGATCAGGTCAACCCGACCTGGGACGCGATTACCATCAAAGAATTCTCCAACGCCAACCGGCCTCTCCGCCTGGTCCTCGACCGCAACGGCCGCCGCATTGAGACCCACATCACGCCCCGCCTTTCGGAGCGTACGGGCGTGGGCTATGCCGGCTGGTCCCAGCAGGCCGAGATTCAGGTGTCCGAAGTCGTCCCCGGCATGCCCGCCGAAAAGGCCGGCTTGCGGCGGGGGGACTTGCTCGTGCGCATCGACGGCAAGCCCATCCGCTCCCTGCTCAGCTTCCACGACGAAGTCCGCGCCAGCGGCGGCAAGCCGGTGATCCTCGAGTTCGTGCGCGACGGGCAGCTCCAAAGCCTCACCATCCAGCCGATCTTTCAGGAGACCGAGGGGCGCTGGATGATCGGCGTCGCCGCCGATCACCGCATCGTCTACGAACCTTTGCCCTTCACACAGGCGCTGGCTCAATCCGTCCACCAAAATATCCGTGGCGCCACGCTCATCTACGAGTTTCTGCGCGGCATCGTCGCCCGCCGCATGTCGGCGCGTTCCATCGACGGGCCCATCCGCATCGCCCAGTTGTCCGGCGACGCGGCCCGCGAAGGCGCCTACACCTTCATCCACCTCATGGCCGCCGTCAGCCTCAATCTGGCCATCATTAATTTGCTGCCCATCCCGGTGCTGGACGGCGGGGTCATCTTAATGCTGCTTGTGGAGATGCTGCTGCGCCGTGATCTCAGCATGCCGGTCAAAGAGGCCGTTTTCAAATTCGGCTTCGTCTTCCTGCTGATGATCATGGCTTTCGTCATCTACAACGACATCACCAAGATGATCGTCCCAGCAGGCTGAGCCCAGGCGCAGCCGCCGCCTCGGGAATGCTGCCCCTCGCCCGGGGGCGGTGTGTGGCGGTCCGAAATCAACGCACCGGCGAGTAGGGCGTGGCCCGGTAGATCGAGATCAGATTGTTCTTGGTGACCTGCCCGTAGGCATCGACCGATTGCTGGCGGACCTTGATCCACTCCGGATCGGCGCCGAACGCGTTCCAGGCCTTCTCGCGCGCCGCCAGATCGTCGAACGGCGTCAAGTAGGTCAAGTTGGGCATGTTCGGCCCGATGATGGTGGAGGCGTACAGAATCGGATGGACGCCCACCCGGTGGAAGATCTTGATCTCAGGCCCGGCGAACCTTTCGTGAAGATGCCGGAGTTGCGTGTAGCTGGGCGAGTGGTAGACGCGCAGCTCGAAGATGCGCCCGGCTTTGGGCGGGGGATCCGCCGCGGTGATCTCCGGCGAGTAATCCGTCGCCTCGAGCAAAATGTTCTCCTGCCGCTCAAACGGAGGCTCGGGCCCGGCCTGCCATGCCTCGAAAGCCTTCTCCAGTTGCTCGTCCTGGTTCAGCCGTCCCCGCACCGACCAGAACTCTTCCACCGAGCTAAAGCCCAGGATCAGAACCAGCTCCGGCGTGTGCGGAACAATCAACCCCTCCAGCACGATCTTCGGGCCGGCGTGAACCTTGCTCAGCGCGGGCAGGGCTGTCTTCTCGAGGTATTCGTTGAGGCGGGCCAACTGATTGCCCGCGCGGAGATAGTACCGCTGCATGAGGTATAACCGGGTGCGCCGGCCCGCCCCGGGCTGAGCCAGCGAAGCGGCCTGCGCCAATCCGGCGCCGCCAAGGAGTCCGAAAAAGAGTCTGCGATCCATAATTTCCGCCATTGTTCGACTCTTGAAGATATCAAACTTCGTCGGGACGCAAAAGACTCTCCTGCGGGAAGTTCTTGCGCGAGGCGGACCGCGGACTACAACAAGCCGGCTATGGCCTTCTCCATCACAGCCGGTTCGGTCTCTCCGATGAAGGCCCGGACCAGCTTCCCCTGCCGGTCGTACAAGAACGAAGCGGGCAGAGCCCCGCTCCACTTGGAAGAGACCGTGTCGATGAACGTCTCGTCGTTGCCGGCTTTCTTGATGTAGGCCACGCCGCCGACGCCGGTCTTCTTCAAGAACTCCTCGGCTTTGGCCTGATCCTCCGGCTCATCGCAGGACACCGTGAGCAGCCGGAACCCTTTGCCGCGGTACTTGCGTTCCAAACCGGCCAGCCAGGGCATCTCCTCGCGGCAGGGCGCGCACCAGGTGGCCCAGAAATTCACCAGCACCACGCTGCCTTTGTGCGCCGCCAGCTCCGCCGCGTAAGTCTTTTCGTTGACGGGGCGCAACCGCGCCTGTTGCGCCGGAAGCAGCGCGGCCAGCGCCCCGAACAGAAGAAGCCTGCGGATCACGATGCCTTTTTGACCCTCTTGATCGTGCAGCCGAACGCCTTGGTGGAAGCCTTCTCCACCGGCCGGCCCGCCAGCAGCGCGTCCAAGGCGAGCCGCAACCCTTGCGTCTTGATGTTGGCGGGATTCTGCGAGTCGTCGATGTAGCCGTGGTAGGCGATCACGCCATTGCGGTCCACCACGAAGATCTCCGGCGTCACTTGCGCGCCGAACCGGTCCGCGACCACGTTGTTGTGGTCTTTGTAGACCGTGAACTGAAAGCCGTGCTTGGCGGCGTGGGACGCGACCTCTTGAGCCGGCTCGGTCGCATTCGAGTTGATGGCGATGAACTTGACCCCTCGCGAGGCGTAGTCCTGGTAGAGGGCGTTCATGCGTTCGTTGTAAGCGTTGGAGACGGGGCATTGGGTGGCGATGAACATCAGCACCGTCAAGTCGCCCTTAATCTGACTGAAGTTGACGTTCTGGCCCTGAACGGTTTGGAGCGTGAAATCGGTGACCTTGCCGCCCAGCTTGAACTCTTGAGCGAAAACCGAGGTGGCCAGCAATACAGCAATGCCCAGCAAAAGCATGCGCTTCATTGTTTCTTCCTCCCAGAATGCCGCGGCTGCGGCTAGTTTTTGTCTTCCAGCTTCAGGTTAATAATGGCTTTTCGCCGCGAATCGAAGACGCTGAGCGTGCGGGTTGCGCTGGAGCGCCCCTTGTGCTCCGCCCGCAGCTCGTAGTCCACGTCCGTGCTCAAGCCGTGAAAGTAGTACGCGCCATCCTTCTGAGTGATAAAAGAGCGCACCTGGAGGGACTTCTTGTTCTTGAGCTGGACCACAGCCCCCTCAACGAGCGATCCGTTGGCATCCTCCACGGTCCCCTGAACCGACCGCGTGTTTGGGTCCTCGCGCTGCTTACCCCCCTGGAACGCAGCGGCGGGCGCCCAATACAGAAGCGCCCACAGGATCCCAACAGCTAGCGTCCTGCTTCTCACTGCCACCCTGCGTCAATTATAACACCCCCCGTTGGGGCCCCCAGTGGCCGGCTTCAGCGCCAGTCTTCGTCCTCTTCCTCGTCCTCGTCGACGTCAAGGAGGTCTTCGTCCTCCTCGTCCTCCTCCTCGGCCAGCTCGAGCTCCAACGGGTCGATCCCTACGACCCGCAGCTCTGCGCCGCACTCGTCGCAAGAGATCAGATCGCCTTCTTCCAGCTCGTCTTCTTCATAGCCGAGCGGGCTGTCACATTCCGGGCACGTTACCATTCGTTGTTCCTCCGACTACCCCGCAACACTCTCCTAATTGGTTATACAGAAAACCGCTGCGCTTGCCAAGATCAAGCGGGCCGCTGGTTCAAATCATCTCCCCAAGCAGCTCCGGCCGTGGATTGGGGATCACCACTTTGTTCACCAGCAGGCCCTTGGCCCCGATGACCCGGGCCCCCGCCTCCACCGCGCTCCGCACCGCCGAAACGCTTCCGGTCATCGTAACAAATGCCTTCCCGCCCAGGGCCATCGCCAGCCGGATTTCGATCAGCCGGACGGCTGCGGCCTTGGCCGCGGCATCGGCCCCCTCAATGAGAGAGGCGACCGAGAACGACTCCAGGATACCCAAAGCCTCGAGCCTTTCCGTCTTGCCCGCTCCGCTGATGGCCGGGAAGACCGATTCATGCACGTTGGGAATTACGAAGGTGTCGATGACCGAAAAACCGCCCGCCTGGCGCCCCGCGGCCACGCTCGACTCGGCCGCGGCTACGTCGCCCCGCACCATCACAATGTATTTGCCGGAGCAGATCGAGCGCGAAAGCAGCAGTTCCACATCGGCGGTCTTGAGCATGGCGTCGGCGACTTCATAACCGGCCGCAATGCTGCCCAGTTCAATCAAACCGATGGAGTTTCCGGCCATCTTCTTACGCCTCGATTTCCACGAACTCTTCCGTCACCTGCCGCACCGTGCCGCCGATGCTGGCATGCACGTCCGCCCCCAGCTCGCCCTGGGGCGCCCGCCCAACCACCGTTCCCGGCTCGACCCTGGCGCCCGTGCGGACCACGGGCTGAGCCGCCTTGCCGGCATGCTGCTTGAGCAGGATGCGCACCTTCGCCGGCGCATGTTCCAGCGGCTCGTAAGGCGTCTCTTTCTCATACTCCTCGATCTTCAGGCGCCGCCGGAGCTGCGCCAGCGGAACCCGGCGGTGCTCCTTCATCGGATGCACCTCGACCGGCTTTTGCTGGACGAACCGGATGCCCGCTGCGCGCATGTCGCGCTTGGCCCGGTCGCACGCCTCCTTGGGATACAGGTCTTCCGGACAGGCATACAGCGTGCACAAGCCGCAGGCGCAGCACAGCTCGGCGGCCTGGTTCCACAGATCCGCGCCCGCCAGGGTGAAACCCAGGCTGCGCATCACCTTGTGGGGCTGCACTTCGTAGCCCAGCAGGTAGCGTGGGCAGAACTCGGTGCAGTAGCTGCATTGGTCGCAGGCCGACTTGCCGATGCGGTGCATGGCCGGCTCCGGCCGTTCCTTGCGCTGGACCAGGTAGTGATCCCGCGGCAGAACGATCAACCCGGCGGTAGTCTTGGTGACCGGCTCCTCCAGATCGAAGGTGAGCCGGCCCATCATGATCCCGCTCACGAAAACTCCGATCGCCGGCGCCGTGGCCCCGCCCGCCAGTCCGATCAGATCCCGCAGAGGCGTTCCAACCGGAACCCAAAACGACTTCGGCTGCCGGACCGCGCCCCCAACCGAGACGAACTTCCGGATGACGGGATGCCCTTGCGCCGCCAGGTGCACGTTATAGAGGGTCTCGACGTTGTTCACCACGCAGCCCACCTGGAGCGGGATCCCCGCGGGCGGAATCAGACGCCCCGTGGCGGTGTACACCAGCTCGTACTCGTCGCCGGAAGGATAGAAGTCACCCAACAAGACCAGATCCGCTTTGGCCGGGTCCAGCAATGGCTGGATGGCTTCCACGGCCGGCCGATTTTTGGCTTTCAATCCGAATTTGGCCCGCTGGGCGCCGGTGGCCTCCATCATCTTCGCCATCCCGTCCAGGATCTGGGCGGGGAAGTGCTTCATGAGCTCGAAGTCTTTATGCAGCAGCGGCTCGCATTCGGCCCCGTTAGCGATGACGAACTCCACCTTGGCCTGGGCCTTCACATAGGTGGGAAAGCCCGCCCCTCCGGCGCCGACCACGCCGCACTCGCGCAATTGCGCGTCCAGACTCACTTCGGCGCGCCCTCCAAAGCGTACTCGCGGAGCTCCTCCATGCGCACGGTGACCAGCGGCTTCTCGAAATCCTCGCCGGTCTCCACCATCCGGATCAGATGCCGGGCCGCCAGCGACATGCACCAGGGGTCCGTCAATGGGCGGCCTGTCTCGCGGCTGAGCTGGAGCAGATCCGGATGGCGCAGGGAAACCACTCTCTCGAGCACAGTATCGCCGCTCGACAGCAGAAACTTCACATCGATCGCGTCGCTGTGCCGGATGGCGATGGCGTTCTGAATCCAGAGCAGGTCCACCTGCCACACCCGGCCGAACGGGTCAGGGCCGGCTTTGAAGTGCCGGAAATTATCGAGCATCAGACCCTCATCCTAACATGGGCGGCCCCGCGCTCAGCGGGCTTCGCCGCCTTGCGGCGAAACGCTCTCCAACGGTTCACGGAGCGGCCCGGCGGACGTAAAGCAGCCAGTCCTTGAACTGGAGCGTGCCGGGGTAGTCCTCCGGGGCGCGGAACTCGCGCCAGCCGCCTCCGTTCACCGTGCCGCTGGTCCGCTGTTGGTGGTTTTCCAGATCGTACCAGGTGAACTCGAAACGGTCGCCTTCGGCGGAAGGCCGCAGGTCCACCTTCAGCCATCCTCCGTAGCGCAGGTAGATGACGTAGGTGTGGCCGGCGACCGCGCCGCAGTAGCGCGCCGGAGTGTCGCTAAGCAGCTCCGGATGAGGCTCCAGCTTCCACCACTCGATGGACTTGAGGAACCGGGCGAGAAAGCCCATCGAGACCGCGCCGGGGTAGTCGAGGGTATTGGTTTCAAACGATGGATCCAGCGGCCAGTTGCCCTGCTTGGTTGGAGCTTCGGGGACGTGCGCCCACCAGACGTGTCCGCCGCCATAGCTGTGCCCCGCGGCGCCGCTGAGGATGGCCGACCAGGCGCCGAAGCGCACATCCCTGCCGGTGGGGTTGCCGGCGATGAATTCGTACCAGGGTTCGGTGACGACGGTGGGCTTGGCCGGCTTGCGTGCGTAGTCGGCGGCGATAACCAGCGGAATCATCTCGTTGCGCCACCGCCCGTGCCCGACCTGGCTCTGGTTGTAGTCCAGCCAGGGCTCATCGTGCAGCACCTCGCCGGTGGACCACTGCGGCGCATCCGCGCCTCCCGCCCAGCCCGGCGGCGTCGGGTGCGCGCCGATGATGCGGCGGTAGGGATCTTCGCGCCGGATCATCGCGCCCAGGTCCTTCCAAAACGCGAGGCCGAATCCGCCGTAGTTGTTCATGTTGTATTCTCCGGCCAGCACCCAGATGACGTTGTAGGCGCTCAGCCGGGCCATGACGTAGCGCCACCAGCGCCGCATCTTCTCCTCGCCGATGCGCTCGTTCAGTTTCTGGCGGCTCCACCAGGGGTGGATCCACACCGTGATGCCTTTCTGATTGGCGTAGGCGATGAAGCGTTCGACGTTGCGGATCTGCTCCAGATCCGGCGAATCGTAGGTCCGGTTGAGCAGGCCGTCGTTGCCGGCGAAAAAGATCTGGCCTACGGTGAAGCCCTTGGCGGCGCGGTCGTCGGCCAGCTTTTGAAAGCTCTCAAACCGGATCCCGCGCTTGCTCCAGTTCCACCAAGTGTCGCCGATCCACAGGAAAGGCGTGCCGTCGGCGTACTCGAAGTGGCGGCCAGGGCGAGGGCCGGAAGCGGCCACCCGGATGAAGCCCCGGCGCGCCGGGTTCGCCTGCTTTTCTGCCTCGCTCCAGGCGGCGCATTCGAGGGTTCCTCTTGCGGCGTTCAAGCCGGGATCTTTGGAGATGGTTTGCCAGGACCAAGCGCCCGGCGCCGGCGGCGCAAAGCGCACCTTCCAGGTCCGCTCGCCGTCCCAGAAGCCCGCCAGTGTCAGGCGCCGGCCTTCGGGTCCGCTGAAATCCGCCCGCAGCAAGGGCGCGGCGCGGTCCGGGAAGCCTTCCACGTACGGATTGGCGTAGTCTTGAGCGGCCTGCAAGGTGATCTCGTAGACCTCCCAGGTCCGGACCGGCGCCGCGGCGAAAAGCGGCAGCATCCACAGCAAAGCTGCCGAAAAGATCAGAAACATCGCAGAACGCCTGCGCATGGCGCATCACCTCCCAAAAGGTCATCCCGAAGGCCGGGATTCCGAAGACGAACCGCTCGCGTCCATCTTCTGGTTGTTCTCATATATCGTAATCAGCAGCGTGCTGGCCAGCACCAGAGCGCCGCCGGCGAGCATGGCGGGCGTGAGGCGCTCGCGCAGGATCAGCCAGGCCAGGATGACGCCGAAGAAAGGAATCAGATAGTTGCACAAGCCGGCCTGGGTTGCATCCAGGCGCGTCAGGACGTTGAGGAAGATCACCATCGACAGGAAGTATTGAAAGAAGGCGAGGATGGCAAGACCCACCCAGACCGTGGGCGTGAACTCGGGCAGGCGCAAGAAGCTCTCCGGCTCGGAGCGCAGCGTAACGGGGAGCATGAAAGCGAAGACCGCGTAGTAGCTGTACAGCAGAACGCTCAGAGGGGAATAACGGGTCAGGATGCGCTTGCTGTAGGTGTTGTAGAAGGCGCTGCCGTTGATGCTGGCGAAGATCATCAGGTTCCCCAACAGAAACCGGGCGTCTGTCAGGTTCAACTCTTTCCAGTCCACGCCGGAGCAGGTCATCACGCCGGCGATGGCCAGCGCGAAACTGATCCAGCGGATGCGGCTCATGCGTTCGCCCAAAAGGAAGTAGGCCATGACGGCGGTCATCACGGGCAGGGCCAGAGAGATGAGCGCGGCGTTGGAGGCCAGCGAAAGCCGCACCCCCCAGGTAATGAAAAGTTGAGCCACGACCTGGCCCAGCACCCCCAACAGGACGAAATGGATCCAGTCCCGGCGCGGGGGGCGGAGGGGGCCTTCGCGGCGCACGATGGGGATGAGCAGAAGCGTGGCGATGGTCATGGGGAAGAAGGCCGCGAAAGTGGGGCCCATCTGCTCCTGAACGAGCTTCACCATGACGAACTGGCTGGCCCAGATGAGGTTGCAGATCAGCAACAGGGCCCAATCGCGGAGGCGGCTGGAAAGGATCATGTGGGAGTCACCGGGCCGGCGGGAGGCCGGATCCAAATCCGCCGTCGACCACCAGGGCCGAGCCGGTGATGAAGGAGGCGTCGGCGCTGGCTAGAAACACGGCCGCCCGGGCGACTTCCTCCGGACGGCCGACGCGGCCCAGGGCGTGGAGTTTTCCGGCTGCGGCGCGGGCTGCCGCAGGGTCGGGCTGGGCCTGGAAGTAGGCCTCGGCCAGCCCCGCGTCGATGTAGCCCGGGCAGATGCAGTTGATGCGAATGCCCTCCCATCCGTGGTCGATGGCCATGGCCTTGGTGAAGGCGATGATGGCGCCCTTGGTGGCGCAATAGCCGGCGCACATCGGCTCAACGAAGAAGCCGTTGACCGAAGAGAGGTTGACGATGGCGCCGCGGGTGCGGCGCAGTTGGGGCAGGAAGTACTTGGAGCAGAGGAAAACGCCGCCCACGTTGATGGACATCTGGCGATGCCATTCCTCTGGGGTGGTGTCCTCGACGAGCTTGCTGATCTGAATGGCGGCGTTGTTGACCAATACGGCGGCGTCGCCGAAACGCTGCTGGGTCTGAGCGGCCAGCCGGGTTACGGAGTCCGGATCGGATACGTCTGTGGCGACGGCGATGGCCTCGCCGCCCGCTTCCTGGATCTGGCGCGCCGTTTGGGCGGCGGCGGGTTCATTGATATCCGCGGCCACCACGCGGCCGCCCTCGCGCGCCATTTCCAGAGCGATGGCGCGGCCGATGCCGGCTCCCGCTCCGGTCACCACGCAAACCTTGTCCTTGAGCTTCACAGCTGCCTCCACCAGAGATGTTCACGTTGATGATGGACCGCGCTCCGGCCGATGTCAACAAGCCGGGCGTCGAAAAGCAGTGAGGGCGGGCCAAAGCAGGGGCGATTGTCCAGGATGCTGGACATCTTGTCCCGAGCGCGTGCCCGCGCAGCCGGCGGAGAGGCCGGGCTCGGGCGGCGTCCCGCGGGCTGGACGTTGCGGCGGTCTTGGATTGACAGCCGGGATCGAGCGTTGGAGAATGCAAACGGGACCACACCACAAACCGCAGTTGGACCACGATGAAGATCACGCCCCGAGAGGAAGCGCTGTTGAAGCGGACGTTCGTAGACTTCTGGCAGATGTCGGAGTTCGTGCGCGAGCCGCTGATTCTGGAACGAGCTGAGGGCCTGTATTACTGGGACCGGGAAGGGCGCCGGTATTTTGACGCGATCGGCGGGATTTTCGTGGCGATTCTGGGGCACCGCCATCCACGGGTCATGGAGGCGATGCGGCGGCAGATGGAGAAAATGACCTTTGCGCCGCCCTTGCACGGGATCTCCGACGTGACGCTGGACTTCATCGAGAAGCTGGGCCAGGTGACGCCGGGGAACCTGAATTACTGCAAGCCGTTTAGCGGCGGCTCGGAAGCGGTGGAGTCCGCCATTAAGTTCACCCGGCAGTACTTCAAGCAGACGGGGCACCCCGGCAAATACAAGTTCATCTCGCGCTACTGGGGCTATCACGGGGGGACGGCGGCGGCCATGGCGGCCAGCGGGACCGGTTCGCGAAAGGCTAAGTTCGAACCGCACATGCCGGGCTTCCTCAAAGTCTTCCCGCCGACCTTCTACCGGGAGCGATTTTCGGACTGGAACGAGTGCAACCGGTTTGCGGCGCGTTCGGTCGAAGACTTGATCTTGATGGAAGACCCTGAGACGGTGGCGGGGGTGCTGGTGGAGCCGATCGGGAACACGGGCGGGATCATCACGCCTACGGAGGAGTACTTTCAGATCCTGCGCGAGATCTGCACGCGGCACAACGTGCTTCTGATCTTTGACGAGGTGATCACCGGGTTTGCGAAGACCGGATCGATGTTTGCGGCGCAGACGTTTGGGGTGACGCCGGACCTGATCTGCTGCGGCAAGGGAATCTCGAGCGGCGCGATCCCGCTGGGGGTGATGGCGGCCCGGGAGGATCTGGCCGAGGCCTTCTGGGGACCGGCGGATGCCGGGGTTGAATTCGCGCATGGGCACACCTTCGCGGGCAACCCGCTGGCATGCGCGGTGGGGTTGGCGGTAATCGAAGAGATTCTGGAGAAGGATTTGTGCGCCAAGGCCGGGCGGCTGGGCGAGTATCTGGCGCAGAAGCTGGAAAGGCTGAAACAGTATGAGGTGGTGCGGGAGGTGCGGGGCAGGGGAATCCTGCGCGGCGTCGAGCTGGTGCGCGACACCAAGAGCATGCAGCCCTACCCCGAGCTGGGCCGGATGCTGAAGAAGACGGCTTTGGAACACGGCCTCATCATGCGCGTTGACCCGAGCTGGTTCGCCGTATCCCCGGCGCTTATCGCCGAAGAGGCGGATATCGATGAGATGTGCGACCTGATCGAGAAGAGCCTGGTAGCGGCCTTGGAACGAGTGGGGCGGCCCGTGCTCGTTTCAGGTTGCTGAAACGCAGCGGGAGTTTGGAGTGTGAACTGGCGGCCAGCGGGTCCGGTTTCACGAGGCAGCAACTGCAACAGACTGAGCGCGAAAAATGCCGGCCCCGGTTTGGTGGAGGGAGGCGTAAAGCGGAGGAACTTACTAACAGGCGCCGGTGTCTACTTAGGCGGACGCGGGCAGGACAGACGCGGTCCGGAAGGAGGCCGGCGATGTTCGACCAAGTATTTGTCACGGATACAGGCGCGCGGATCCGGCCCGGCGCTCTGGCAGCCTCCGTTGCGGGCGAGCTTGCCGTGGTGGCCGCCGCGGTGCTGATCCCGTTGCTGTTCACCGAAGCGATTCCGCAGCTTTGGTGGAGAACGCATCTGTTTGAACCCTTGCCGCCGCCCGGCAGGCCCGCCGCGCAAGCGCCTCCTGCGCCCGAGACGGCGCGGGCTGCGGCGCCAACACGGCAGTTTACAAGTGGGACCAAACTCTTCGCCCCAGTGAACTATCCACCCAAACCAGCGACGATCCTTGACCTGGACGAAGGCCCGGCGGCCGGATGGGAAGGCGGCGTCCCCGGAGTTCCCGGCGGCACGGGGACTCCGGGAGTGCCCGGCAGCCCGGCTGTGGATGAGGCGCTGCGTTGGACGCCTTCTCCCGCGGTTCCCATCGCCAAAGAAGCGCCGCCGGCGCGGGAGGAAGCGATCCCCAGGGTGCGCGTGGGAGGCGCCGTGCAACCGCCAGTCCCGCTGAGCACGCCACTGCCGGTCTATCCTCCGCTGGCGCGCGCGGCGAGGCTGGCTGGGACTGTGAGGTTGGAGATTGTGATTGGGGCCGACGGAAGAGTGCATGCCATTCAGGCCATCCAAGGGCACCCTCTGCTCCTGGGGGCGGCCGTTGAGACCGTGCGGGGCTGGTTGTATGAGCCGCCCAGGCTGAATGGAGACCCGGTCGAAATGGTGATGTTCGTAGACGTACACTTTACGCTCGGCAGGTAGACCCGCGCACAGCACTGGCGCAGCGTGCAGGGAGAGGGCGGGCGCAAGCCTGGCGGGCAGAGTTGGGGCGTGCTTGGAGTGGCAGCTCTGCGGACTGGTGGGGATTGTTGGTTGTGGTTGCTGGTTGGTTGGGTTTTCTGGGCTGTCTTTGCTGCTTTTTGACTCCTTTTTGGGCTGGTTGCTGTTTTCGGTTGCCTCTTTGTTTTCTTTAAGTTAGGAGGCCTCCTCCCGCCTGCTCACCCCCGG
>Ga0078972_1010529_pt1 | contig 17218 bp, 5 predicted proteins | sample YelNatPaOPGAMG01_FD_67568 | JGI IMG/M metagenome (GOLD analysis project Ga0078972, IMG submission 67568) | Hot spring thermophilic microbial communities from Obsidian Pool, Yellowstone National Park, USA - OP-RAMG-01 (SPADES assembly) (version 2) | ecosystem: Environmental > Aquatic > Thermal... | reverse complement strand
TAATTATATTATCTTTGCTGGTCATATCTTTATTTACCTGCGGTGAGGACAATGATGTTATCAATCCGGAGAAAATAAAGACTGCACCTGCTAAACTTGAAATAATGATGTCGCCAAAAGTGTCAATTGCAGATATTGAATCTGTTAAATTGATAGTGACTGGTGACAATATGGATCCAATAGAGACTAAATTATTAATTGATCGCAATCTTGGCAAAGCGACAGGTTCGGTAAACGTTCCGATCGGCGATAATAGAGTTTTTCAGGTTGAAGTATATGCAAAGGGCAATATCCTGCGTTATATCGGTCAGCAAAAAATTGATATTAGGAATGCAACATCGGTTAAAATCCCTGTTGGCATTAAGCCCGCCGAAGGCGTTGGAGTTATAGTCATCAGCGAACATATTAAAAGCAGTGGGTTAGCGATAGCAATTGGAGACGTTGATGTTCTTTTATCAAAATCCCCTGGCAACATAAAATTTGTTCAAAATTTGGCGAAATATTTAGGCAATGCCCCAAGATTAAAGATTGATCTTAGTAGAGGGACAGCATTTCCTTCACAGATTATTCAGGAACTTGCATCTGTTCTTCAAAATGCTGGATTTCAAGCCCAAACAGACGACTCTTTTGCTTATGACAGGTCTAAATATGACGCTATTTTGTTCGGTCTTCCAAATAAAGGCTTTGATCTGAGTCAGATAAATGCGATCCAGCAATTTGTGCAAAGTGGCGGTATGCTGATTCTTATCGCAGACACAGGAGAAAATCTTGAACCTCTCAATAACCTTGGCAATGTCTTTGGATTTAATTTTGAATATTCCCTAGTAAATGTAACTGGCGGAGACCCCTCATCAATCATTTTGAGCAATCTATCAACACTTCCTCTGTTTGACGAAGTATTCACTATATCTTCATCTTATGCAAGAAGCATAAGCATAAAACCTGATCCATCGGGTGAAATAAGGATATATAACGGAGCGACGCCAGGAGCAGGTGGAATTGTAACTTCTGACGAACCTAAACTATTCATATCGCCATCAGAAGCTAACCTTGGTGAGATTTTGCAATCAGCATCATTTGATATTGTAAACGTTGGGACAGGAACTCTATCGTGGAATATAGTTAAAGACCCGCCATTGCCGAGTTGGTTGAGCATATCTCCCGAAAGTGGAAAGGCTTCTGCTGGTGAGAGAAGAAATGTCACTGCAACGGTAAAAAGAAGTGGATTAGACCCAGGAGAGTATAGGCATACTGTCCAAGTAAACTCAAATGCAGGCGAAGGCAAGTTTTTAATTATAATGAAAGTGCCTGAACCTGATCCTGTGCTATCGTTTACACCGTCATCGCTTAATTTCGGCACAACAGATACACAAAGAACCTTGACAATAACAAATAATGGCGGAAAGACATTAGATTGGCAAGTGTCTAAAGGGCAGACTTGGCTTAGCATATCACCGTTAAATGGATCATTAGCGTCTGGAAAATCACAAACAGTCACAGTAACAGTGAGCAGGGCTGGTCTTGGTTCTGGAAACTATTCAGATACGATCTCTATTACGTCAAACGGTGGAAATGGGAGCGTTAGTGTCTCAATGAGCGTCCCTGAACCCGATCCATCTTTATCCATTTCTCCGACTTCTATTGACTTTGGCACAACTAACACACAAATGACTTTTAACATAACTAATTCAGGAGGCGGAACGCTTAATTGGCAAGCATCAAAGCAACAATTATGGCTTACTATTTCACCGACTACCGGATCATTGACCGCAGGAAAATCTCAGACAGTCACATTGACGGTCAATAGAGGAGACCTCAAAGCTGGGACATATCGCGATGTAGTATCAGTCACTACCAATGTTGGAAGCGGAAATGTAAACGTAACAATGACTGTTCCCGAGCCATCGCCATCATTAGCATTTAGTCCAACATCAATAGATTTTGGCACAACAGACACACAGAAGACATTGACGATAACGAACAAAGGCGGAGGGACATTAACTTGGCAAGTGACAAAGGGTCAGGCATGGTTGACGCTTTCACCTACGAGTGGGACATTGACATCAGGCAATTCACAGAACATCACATTGACAGTGAGCAGGGCAAACCTAAATCCTGGGTCATATAAAGATACAGTATCTATCACATCAAACGGCGGGAATGGAAGTGTAGCGATAACGATGAGTGTTCCTGAGCCATCGCCATCATTAGCATTTAGTCCGACATCAATAGACTTTGGCACAACGGACACACAGAAGACATTGACGATAACGAACAAAGGTGGGGGGACATTGAATTGGCAAGCGTCAAATCAGCAGGGCTGGTTGACAATTTCGCCAAAAAGTGGATCGTTATCAAGCGGAGCTTCTCAGACAGTAACTCTTACAGTAATCAGAGAAAGCACTCTTGCAGTTGTTCCACAGCCAGGAATATATAAAGATACTATAACGATAACCTCTAATGGTGGAAATGGGACTGTAAACGTAACAATGACTATCCCGGAACCGCCTCCTGCTTTATCGGTATCAACGACTGCAATTAATTTCGGCACAGTTGACACAGAATTTAACCTTACCATTAGCAATGTCGGAGGAGGGACGCTTACTTGGCAGGCAACAAAAGGTCAAGCATGGCTAACTGTAACACCAACAAACGGGGTTTTGGCTTCTGGAAAATCTCAGACGGTTTTAATTTCAGTAAACAGAACAGGTCTCAATCCAGACACATATAAAGACACAATTAATATAACATCAAACGGAGGCACAGCACCGGTAAATGTCGTTATGACAGTAGCCTTAACAACGCCTGTTCTCGCTTTTTCCCCATCATCATTGGATTTTGGGACATCAGAAACGCAAAAAACGCTCACTATAACAAATAATGGGGCAGGGACGCTTTCTTGGCAAGCAACAAGACAACAACCATGGCTCACTTTATCATCAAGCGTGGGGTCACTTGACGCTGGTAAGTCTGTTAATATCACAGTTACAGTATCAAGGGCGCGTCTAAATCCCGGCTCTTATAAAGATACAATATCTATAACGTCAAATGGCGGTAGCGGTTCAATTGCTGTAACAATGACCGTTCCTGAGCCTGCACCATTGCTTTCGTTATCAACTAAAACTTTGGATTTTGGCTCGGATGAAGTTCAGCTGACATTTAATATAACTAACGCAGGCGGAGGGACATTAACTTGGAAGGCAAGTAAACAACAGTCATGGTTATCATTGTCATCGCCATCTGGCTCACTTGGTGCTTCTGCTTCTACAACTATCACAGTTAAAGCGGACAGATCAGCAATAAAACCCGGAACTCAGACAGATACGATCGCTATTACTTCTAATGGTGGAGATGGTAATATCGCTGTGACTTTACTTATGCCCGGATTGAGTTTTTCGCCTACTTCGTTAGAGTTCGGTTTGACGGATACGCAGAAGACATTCACAATTAAAAATATAGGTGCAGGAATACTATCTTGGAAGGCTTCAAAGAAAGCAGTATGGCTTACATTAAGTTCCACAAGTGGGACGTTGGGTGCAAACGCTTCAACTACTGTTACTGTCACAGTATCAAGAGATGTATCCGCGGGTGCAAATACTGATGTAATCGCTTTAACTTCCAATGGTGGAAGTGGTAATATTCCGGTTTCTATGCCAATCCCCGGATTGTCTTTCTCTCCTGAATCTTTTGACTTTGGGGCATCTGATACGACGAAAACATTGAAGATCAGCAATATTGGCGGAGGGACGTTAAACTGGAAGATAGAGAAAAGGCAGGCATGGATTACGTTAAATCCTTCCAGTGGAACAACATCAGGTGGTGCATCAACCGATGTTCAAGTGACGGTTTCAAGGACAAATTTATTGCCAGCGACTTATTCCGATATATTAGTGATCTCTTCGGATGGTGGAAGTGGTTCTGTCCCTGTAAATATGGCTGTTGCAGGATTTTTAGTCTCGCCGACTACGCTTGACTTCGGCTCAATAGATACACAAAAGACGCTTACTATAACAAATAACGGTGGCGGACCTGTAAGCTGGCAAGCGTCAAAGAAAGAGTCATGGCTAATTGTAAATCCCGAAAAAGGAACTGTTGATGCGGGCAGATCTGCATTTGTGACTGTGACTGTTTCAAGGACAGGATTAAAGCCTGGCTCTTATACTGACACGATCGCTATGACATCAAACGCTGGTGATCGCAGTGTTAAAGTGAACATAGACGTCCCCGGTTTATCTTATACTCCGACATCAATTGATTTTGGATCAACAGAAACTGAAATTAACCTGAGTATCACAAATATTGGTAGTGGATCATTATCTTGGTCTTTATCTAAGTCAATTTCATGGCTCAGTTTATCTCAAACGAGTGGATTTAACCAAGCAGGAGAGACAAAAGTTGTCACTGTGTCAGTGCCTAGGATAGGTAGAGAAGGCATTACTCCGGGAACTCATACCGATACAATCACAATAACATCTAACGGTGGCAATGCCAAAATTCCGGTGACTATACTTGTTCCAGGACTGGGTCTGTCTCCGACTATGCTTGATTTTGACTCATCTGATACACAAAAAACGTTCACAATTTCTAACACTGGTGCTGGCTCGCTTATATGGCAGGCGACAAAGAGTCAAGCATGGTTGAGTTTCACTCCTACGAGCGGGACAGTTGCAGCAGGACAATCAATTAATGTTACTGTCAACGTCTCAAGGACAGATTTATCGCCCGGTGATTATTCAGATACTATATCTATTACATATAACGGCGGAAGCGGTTCTGTATCTGTTAAAATGGGAATACCTAAATTATCATTTACGCCGACGTTACTTGATTTTGGGACATCCACTAATCAAAAGACATTTACGATAACAAATTCTGGTGGCGGAGTATTGACATGGCAAGCAACGAAAAAAGCTAACTGGTTAACGATTACACCTACAACGGGGTCTGTATCCGCAGGGCAATCAATCAACGTTACTGCCACAGTAAACAGAACCGATTTAGCGCCAGGCACTTACGCGGATACAATTGCTCTGACATCTAACGGCGGAAGTGGAAATATAGCGGTTTCAATGGCAATACCGGGATTAGCTTTTAGTCCGACTTCTTTAACTTTCTCTGGAACAGAGACTACAAAAACCCTAACTATAACTAATTCAGGTGGAGGGACGTTAACTTGGTCAGCTTCTAAAACGCAGACTTGGCTATCATTAAGTCTGACAAGTGGATCACTGGATGCTGGAAAATCTGTCCCTATTACTGTAACTGTAACAAGGGGCAATCTTAATCCCGGCACATATAAGGACACAATAACAATAAAGACAAATGTTGGTGATGGTCAAGTGCCAGTTACAATGCTTATTGCCAGTCCGTCAATGAGCATATCGCCAACTTCATTGGATTTCGGCACAACTACTACACAGAAGACTTTCACGATAACTAATACAGGTGGAGGAACTTTAACTTGGTTTATAGATACAGGAAAGCTTCCTAATTGGCTATCAGCAAATCCAATGTCAGGTTCACTAACTGCTGGGAATTCCGCTAATGTTACTGTTACTGTTAATAGAGCAGGTATGAATTCGGGCGATTACAAATCTGAAATAACCGTTAATTCCAATGCTGGAGTGGGACAAGTATCTGTAATAATGTCTGTTCCTCCTCCATCTTTGGCACTAAATCCTGATAGACTTGACTTTGGCAGTAACAAAACATTATTAGAGTTTAGAATTATTAACACCGGTGGAGGAACGTTGACTTGGAGTGCAGTTTCTGACCGAGATTGGCTATTTATTAGCAGAGATCCTAATCAAGAAGAATGGAAATCTGAAATCAAAGGAGGAACTACCGGTCCTTATGGGTCAACAAGAATATATGTAATGGTAGTCAGAAGAGGACCGCCAGGAACTTATACTGGAAATATTAGTATTAGTTCAAATGGCTCTCCAGTATCAAGAGGGGTTGTTTCTGTATCTATGGTCATTTCAGTGGAAGGTGTTATACCGATAGAATAAAATGTTTATGAAATATGTAAAGGCTAATTATTGGTTATTGATTCTTATTTTATTATTTTCTGCTGGGTGTGCAAATTTTGAGAAGGTTTTTGCACCTCAGCAACTAAGCGAAAACTATGCCCTTATGCCGGGTGTTGAATGCGATGCGCCTGAGGCGGTTGATGGCGATCTTAACACCGTTAGCAATAACACTAGGATAGTTATCTCTCTGCCAGAGAAAAAATCAATAAGAAGAATTGTAATCTATAATACTAATATAGCGAACTTCATTCTTTATGAATATAAGGGCAAAGAGGGAGATTGGAAGATTATTAATAGCTTTAAGGGAAATAAACAGCCTAAGATCGTTGTCAATACTCAGGTGGTTACTGATAAAATAAGGATATTTATCTCAGATACGCACGGAAGCAGGTTTGTTGGACCAGGAATTGTCAGAGATGAAAACAAGATCATTCATAAAGTTGATGCTCAATTAGATGCTCTCCCTGAGATACAAGAGATAGAACTTTATGGTTTTGTGGATACCGTAGAAAAACCTGAGAAATCAAAAAAGCCAATATTCTAATGATTGAGAATTTCATTTTCCATTCTAATTCTATTCCAAGCTAAATAATCTTAGCGAAATCATTTGATGATTCAAAAATTTGATAGTCAATATCAAAAATTTGATACAATTTGTTTTTTATAAAATATCAGAATTTATAAGACCATAATTTTATTAGCTTTGATAGACTTCCACATTTTATATATATGGCACAATAATTGCACTTTTGATAATATTATACTCAAATCATCTCAATAATCGTATTTTTTAGGGATTGTGAATATGAGTATATATGCAGTTCACATATCCCTAAAATCTTGCTTATATATCCTTTCGTATTTCTTAAACTGAAAAACCGCTGAGGAGTGATATTGATATGTCCCAAAATATAGATAAAAAAAATTATAGATTAATTACCCTTCTTGTGTTTTTAATGATGTATTTTTCTATGATCGGGTTGTCCATTGCTGATAGGACAACAAGTCCATTACAGCCTGATAGCATCGTCATTGTTTCAGGGGATAATCAATCAGGATATGCAGGGGCGATACTTCCAAATCCTCTTGTAGTGAAAATTCTTAATGTTAATGGCAAGACTTTGCCGCTTGCAGAGGTTAAATTTACGGTAGTATCAGGCGGTGGATTAGTATCAAAAATTTCACCATCATATAGCAATGAGGTTAGCACTGTTACAGATACCGCAGGAATAGCCAGTGTTAAATTGAAACTCGGTTTGACAAAAGAGGTAAATCGTGTCAGAGTAACATCAGGGAATGCACCAGCAGTTGAATTTACCGCAACCGTCTTAAATTCAAAGCCTAAGTTAAATCCGATTGGTAATAAAGAAGTAAATGAGGGCGAAGTCTTGCAATTTAAGGTTACAGCGACAGACGCAGATCAAAACGATGCACTTATTTTCTCAACAAGCACATTATGGCAAAATGCGACTTTCAATTCATCAACAGGCGTATTTACATTCAATCCTGATTATAACCAAGCTGGGACATATCTTATAACATTCTTTGTCACAGACGGCACAGACATAGCCAGCGAGCAGATCACTATAACCGTTAAAAATGTCAATCGCCCACCGATACTCAATCCAATTGGGAATAGGACTGTCAATGAAGGGGTAGAATTGATAATTGCAGTCAGTGCAGTTGATCCTGATGGAGATGCTTTGACTTACTCTGTTTCAGGGATGCCTCCCGGGGCAACATTTAACAATACACAACGAGTGTTTAGATGGAAGCCCGGATATGATACTGTCGTCAATGCACAAAAGAAGGATTTTATCGTAATTTTCATAGTTAATGATACCAGCGGAGCAATTGACTTAGAAAGCGTCACTATAACGGTCAACGATGCAGAGCCAATAATCCCAGATATACGAGTTCTGCCTTTGCTTCCAGATAAGCAGATCGGATTAGATTTTGAGTCAGTGGAAGTCGGCGAATTCACGGATAGGATATTCCAAATCCATAATGACGGGAACGCACCGCTAAAATTGATCAGCATAGCGGAGACTGACAATCAATTCAAACTATTGACTTATATCAAAACACATTCAAACATAATAGACCCGATAGACCCTCATATCATAAAATTATTGGACGAGGCGTCAATATTGGCACTTATAGGTTCTAATGAGCAATTTATTAATGTTGAGTATTCGCCAAACGATCCGTCATTGACCATAAATTATCCAGACCTTAATCCCGGAGAATGCCTATTGATCAGGGCAAGATTTAAGCCATTGTCAACTGGACAAAAGACTGCGAGATTTATAATAAGGAGCGATGATCCCGACGAATCAGTAGTTTTTATGAATCTTAAAGGGATTGGGACACTTACGCCAGATATACGTGTTTCAAGCGATAATATAAACTTCGGCGATGTAGAAGTTGGCAAAAATTCCGATAAACTGTTGACTATTTTCAACGATGGCAAAGGTGTTTTGAACATTAACAGCATAACATCAGATGACCCGCAATTTACAGTTTTGGGATATTCCAACGTTAATCCGAATAGCAGTATAGTTGTCACAATTAGGTTCACGCCTAACTCAATAGGAAATAAAGCGTCTGTTTTACGTATTAACAGCAATGATCCAGATGAATCTTTGGTTTTGGTAAATCTGCAAGGGACAGGATTTAGAGTTCCAGCACCAGACATCAATCTATCAACGACGAATATAAACTTTGGCGAGGTTCAAGTTGGAAAATCACTCACAAAGAATTTTCAAATACAGAATTTAGGCGATGCCTTGCTTCAAATAACCAGCATAACATCAAGCAATGCCCAATTCACAGTGACGGGAGTAGCGAATGTTCCAGCAGGGGCATTCATAACAATATCAGTCAAATTTACGCCGACATCATCAGGATCAAAAGCAGGTGTTATAACTATCTTATCTAATGACCCTGATGAGCCAAACATTACATTAACATTTCAGGGAATAGGCGTAGTCCTTCCAACTCCAAATATAAAGGTATCGCCAAGCGTCCTAAATTTCGGCGATGTGGAAGTCGGAAAAACAGCGATAAAAAGCTTTAACATATATAACGATGGCAATGCAACACTGGAAATATATAGAATAACAACAAATGATAATCAATTTACAATATTAGACGATCCAAATGTTCCTGCAGGTGGAATAGCGGTTATTCCAGTGGAGTTTAAGCCGACATCATTAGGGCAAAAAGAGGCAGTTATAACAATATCAAGCAATGATCCCGATGAACCGACAAAGACGCTCACAGCTAAAGGCAAAGGCATAAGTCCGCCAGCACCAGATATTAGACTATCTAATACAAGTTTAGATTTTGGAGACGTCCAAGTCGGAGAATCAAAGGTTTTATATATTAATATATTCAACGATGGAAACTTACCGCTTGTCCTAAATAGTATGACAACGAACAATGAGCAATTCGCTGTTATATGGGATTCACAAAATGTCCCTGTCGGCGAATATATCACTATTTCAATAAGATTTTCACCAGTATTGACAGGCTTAAAGACCGCTACTTTGACGATAAAGAGCAATGATCCCGATGAACAGACTGTAACAGTTTCGCTTCAAGGCAGAGGCTATGAAATGCCTGTCCCTGATATAGAGATATATCCTTTTAGCATAGACTTTGGATCAGTAGAAGTTGGAAAGTCCCTAATAAAGACATTCCGCATATATAACAGGGGCAATGCACCATTACAAATAACGAGTATAACATCAAGCAATAGCCAGTTCACAACGATAAGTAGTGCAACTATTTTAGGCGGGACTTCTCTTTTAGTTCAGGTAAGTTTCGCTCCCATATCTTTGGGGTCTAAGACAGCGACATTGACATTAGTAAGCAACGATCCAGACGAAGCAGTAACAACCGTTTCACTTTACGGCGATGGCGTATACCCCGGATATGTCAATGTCGGAGTTTGGAGTAAAGTTCAACAGGCAAACATCGTCAACGATCTTTATGACGTCTTCTTTATCAACGAAAATCGCGGTTGGGCAGTTGGATATAACGGGACAATAATCAATAGCATAAATGGAGGGACAGCTTGGACATTCCAAGATAGCGGAACAGCAAGGACACTTAACAGTGTATTTTTCGTTGATCAGCTTACAGGTTGGGCAGTTGGGCAATATGGCACTATATTAAAGACGACAAATGGTGGGCTTTCTTGGAATCAGATAGGTTATAGTATCGCTAACACGCTTTGGTCTATTAAGTTTATCAATCCCATCAAAGGTTGGTCAGTAGGAGAATTTGGAAGCGTTTGGACTATAAATGACGGCATTTGGAGTTATCAAAATAGCAATCAGACTTTTGATCTATTTGATGTGGATTTCGTAAATTACAATCAAGGTTGGGCTGTTGGAAGTTATGGCACAATAATAAGGACAATTGACGGCGGGCAGACATGGACACCACAACAAAGCATGACAACAGAAGCCTTACTTGGACTTGACTTTGTGAATGCCAATGAAGGTTGGGCAGTTGGAACAAATGGCACTATTCTAAGGACAATAAATGGCGGTCTGACATGGGTTCGCCAAAATAGCAACGTAAATTTTGAGACGCTTTATGATGTAGATTTTATTGACTCTAACTACGGGTGGATCGTAGGCAATAACGGCATTATACTACATACAATAGATGGCGGGACAACATGGGTTAGGATAGACAGTGGGACAAACAAAGCACTCAGATCGGTATATTTTACAAATCCAGAGACAGGTTGGATCGTCGGAGCAAATGGCACTATATTAAAGTATATGCCATACTATCCGACTTATATATCATCAGTTACAGTAACAGGAAGTCCTGCAAAATTAGGCGGAGTTATAAGAGTAACAGCAACAGGTCAAGCCAGAAACGAGGCAAGATTCTCAATAGCAGGGGTTATATCTAATGTGTTAATGCAGGAAACCACGCCCGGCACTTATGTAGGCACATATACAGCAGTTGAAAATGTCAATGTTTGGAGTGCAGTTGTATCGGTCATACTTACCAATAAGTATGGCAATTCTGCGATAGACACAAGCCAAAGGGTCACGATTGACACAATAGCGACTATAACTTCCGCAGAGGTTTCACCGAATATAGCTAAAGCAGGTGATGTAATAAAGATCACTGTTTATGGTGAAGCAGGATCAAGCGTAAGATGGACAATAGAAAATGTAGTAACTGATCTTGTGATGACCGAAGTTACAAATGGGAAATATATCAGTGAATATAAGGTCTTGCAGGGAACGAATGTCAGCAATGCGAAAGTGATCGTCAAATTGACAGATGCCTTTGGAAATGTTGCTACGAAAGAGGCAGGAACAGTTACAATAGATACGGTTGCACAAATCACATCTGTAACGGTAAGCGGAAGCCCTGCGAAATTTGGCGAGCCGATAGTAATAGTCATGGTCGGCGAAGCTAATGGAAAAGCCAAGTTTACGATAGGTGATGTTGTTGTCAATTCTCCGATGACTGAGTCACAAGCAGGCGTTTATATCGGAAACTATGTCGCACCAAAGGGTGTCCAAGTTTATAATGTTGCAGTAACAGTGAGCCTAACTGATGTTCTTGGCAATACAACTACCAAAAATGCTGGAAATGTCACGATAGATACGGAAAGCAAAATAGCGTTAATCACGGTTAAGGGCAGTCCCGGAAAAGCAGGAGAAAAGATCACAGTTGAGTTACAGGGCGAACCTAATGGGTCTGCTAAATTTTCAATAGCAGGAGTAATAAGCGAACAGATCATGCCCGAACAACCGATCGGCAGTGGAAAATATTATGGCAGTTGGACGATAACTTCCAATGTGAATGTCACTGACGCTATTCTTACAGTTGTCCATATAGACGCATTGGGAAATATCGCAACAGATACAAGCAATAAAGTAACAATAGACAATATTCCACCAACTATTAGTTCTCCCAATGTTTCTGGCAGTCCGGGCAAAGCAGGGGGAACAATAACAATAAGCATGACTGGCGAACCTAATGCACGGGCAAGATTTAATATAGTCGGCGTATTTGAGGAAAATATGACTGAACAACCTGCTGGAAGCGGAAAATATATAGGAAACTACGTCATACGAGAAAATGTCAATGTTACCAATGCAGTAGTAGTGATAACGCTATTAGATTCTGTCGGCAATTATGTCACAGATACAAGCCTTAGAGTTACGATAGACAATACTCCACCGAGTATATCGTCAGTAAAGGTTAGCGGATCGCCGGGAAAAGCTGGCGAAAAGATCACCGTTAATGCTATTGGTGAGCCGAATTGCAATGCGACTTTCTCCATAGCAGGCGTTGTAACAAATCAATCAATGACGGAGCAACCATCTAATAGTGGGAATTACGTTGGAATTTATACGATACAAAATGGCGTAAATGTTGTTGATGCAGTTGTTACTGTCACTCTAAGCGATCAAGTTGGAAATACTAAGAGCGATTCAACGCAAAAGGTCACAATTGATACAATTCCGCCAAAGATTACCGCACTTGACGTGTCAGGAAGCCCATCAAAGATAGGTGAAGTCATCATTATTACGATTATCACTGACAAGAATTCAATTGTCAAATTTTCAATAGCAAGTTTAGTCCAAAATGTCGTAATTGAGGAATCAAAAGATGCTCAGGGAACTTATATCGGCAGATATACCGTAGTTGACGATAAATTTATACCTAATGCGACTTTAACGGTAAGTGTATCAGATAGCATTGGCAATGTTACAACAGACACAAGCAAAACCATTACCATTGTTCCATCTTGGGATGTGGATCGTGATGGCACTGTTGGAAACTCCGACATATTGATGATAAGCAAACAGTTCGGTCAGAAAGTGACGGGCAAGAATGACGCGGATGTGAATAAAGATGGGATAATAAATATTCTTGACCTTGCAATTGTAAGCAAGCATTACGGAGAATCAGCAATTTCAGTAGCGCCGCCAAATGACTTAAAATTAAGCCCAGAGCAGTTGAAAGTGTTAAAGAATGTATATAAATCAATAGATGACAATGATCCCGATATTTTAATAGTAAAGGAATTGTTGGATAAGATAATCCGTATGAATACGCCAAATATCGCCAGATCGGAGCTATTGCAGAATTATCCTAATCCGTTCAATCCAGAGACATGGATACCATTCAGACTTTCAGAGCCTAACGAGGTTACAATAAGCATATATACACCATCAGGTCAATTAGTTAGAAAACTTGATCTTGGATATAAGGATATTGGAGATTACACAGATAAAAATTCCTCTGCTTATTGGGACGGACGGAACGAATTTGGCGAAAAAGTATCAAGTGGGGTGTATTTCTACTCCATAAAAGCTGGCAAATTTCAGTCTGTCAAGAAAATGATAGTTGAAAAATAGGGTTGAACATAATTATATCATTTTCCAATTAAAACACATCAAATAACAATTATTGATTCTCAATTTTATCAATACCTGTTGGAAAAGCTAAACGTTTTTTTAATTCCTGCGGCGATACTGTCCCGCCAGATAACACCATACGCATCGCTTCCTGAACAGATAGATCAGTATCGTAAACATCTTCAATTGGGACAATTGCTAACCAACCAGAGTTTGGCGTTGGCGTTGTTGGAATATAGACCAAAGCCATCTGTTCGCCATTTTCATCATTAGCTAAATTTGTTAAAAATCCTATTGCCCAGCAATTCGTCCTCGGATATTCAATCATGACTACTCTTTTAAATCCAGTTGTCCCCTCACCAGAAAAAGATTCTATCAATTGTTTGGCTGTGGAATAGATCACCCCAACAATTGGCACTCGCAAGAAAAGCCTTTGAATAAATTTTCCAACCCATTTGCCAAGAATATTTGAGCCTAAAAGCCCGATGAAATAGACCAATATTAGTAGAATTACAATACCTGTTCCACGAGGCAAATTTCTAGCCAACCTTGGAGCAAAATACATCAATATCTGTTGGATAGCAGGATAAATAACGCCATCAATAGTATTGAAAAGAAACCTCAAAACAAGATAGGTTATAGCTATTGGCAAAAGAAAAAGTAACCCTGCTACTATATTTCGCCGAACAGCATTAAGCAATTTTCTCCAAAAAGACTGTTTTTCCTTCATTATAACACCATTTCTTAATTCAATTACGCTATTTTCTTAATTTAGTTATGTTATTTTCTCAATTTAGTTATGTCATTTTGAGCGAAGCGAAAAATCTTATTGTAGAAAGAAGATCCTTCACTTCTTTCAGGATGACATTATTAGAGGTGTGTTCAATTAGGGAATGTATAATACGTGGATTTAACGGATTTTCAGAATTTCCATCATTCCATCAATGAAAACCATTGCAAATCCGTTTAATCCATTTGATATGTGTTTTAAAAGAATTAGAATCTTGGTCTATTCTCGTAAGCCCATTTGTAATAATCTACTCTCTTTAATTTGGACGCTGCTGCTTTATCTACTATGACTATGGCGTTAGGGTGCATCTGTAAAGCAGAGGCGGTCACTTGTGAAGTTATAGGTCCTTCTACAAGCACCGAAACAGGATCAGCTTTCTTTTCGCCATTAGCTAATAATAGACAGCATTTCGCTTCCATTATTGTTCCAACACCCATCGTAATTGCAAATCTTGGGACATCTTCCTCTTTTTCAAAAAATCTTGAATTATCCCTTATTGTTTCCTCTGTCAATGTGACAAGGCTTGTTCTTGAAGCGAGGGAAGTTCCCGGTTCATTAAAGCCAATATGCCCATCACTGCCAATGCCAAGCACTTGTAGATCAATTCCGCCTGCTTTTTTAATTTCGTCTTCATACCATTGGCAATATTTAGCGAAATCTTTGGCAATTCCCGATGGAATGTGGACATTAGCAGGATTGATGTTGATGTGGTTAAATAGCTTGTCGTGCATAAAGTAATGATAGCTTTGATCGTGATTTGGCGGTAATCCGACATATTCATCAAGATTGAATGTGACAACTTTTGAAAAATCAAGCTCGCCTTCCTCATACATGCGGATTAATTCTTTATATGTTCCTACTGGCGTGCTTCCAGTTGCAAGACCAAGAACCAAATTTGGCTTTAGATGTATTGCATCTCTGATTATTTGCGCAGCTTCTTTACTCATTTCATCGTAATTTTCTTTGATTATTACTTGCATTAATTTAACTCCTCCTATTTACTGATCACTGATTACTGATCACTGATCATCGTTTTTGTGATTGGACCGATGTAATAGCTATAACACCGACTATATCGTCAATACTCGCACCCCTTGATAGATCATTTATAGGCTTTGCGAATCCTTGAAGCAAAGGTCCATAAGCCTCTGCTTTCGCTAAATATTGGGTCAATTTATAGGAGATATTTCCAGCGTCAAGATCGGGAAATATCAGGACATTTGCCTTGCCAGCGACAGGGCTTGGGTCTTTTACTTTTCTGATCGCTACTTCTGGAACAATAGCGGAATCCAATTGAAATTCACCATCTATTGATATATCTGGCGCCATCTCTTTTGCTAATTTTGTTGCTTCTATAACTTTATCTACCCTATGGTGTGCTGCGCTACCTTTTGTTGAAAAAGACAGCATAGCAACCTTAGGCTCCCATCCGAGCAAATCACGGGCAGTATATGCAGATGATACGGCGATCTCAGCTAATTCCTGAGGCGTCGGGTCTGGATTAACTCCTGCGTCTGCATAGATAAAATTGCCTTTTTCACCATAAGGGCAATTCGGCACGGACATAATGAAATAGCTTGATGGCGATGTGATACCATCTCTTAGACCGATCATCAATTGAGCGGACTTTACCACAGTCGCTGTCAAACTAGAACAGCCCGCGACCATTCCATCAACATCTCCCGCAGAAACCATAATCGCACCAAAATAAAGAGGGCGTCTTATGAGTTTTTCTGCCATCCCCTCTGTTATCCTTTTTCCGCTTTCACTTCTTGATTCAATGTATAATTTAATATATTTTTCTATCGGTGCGGTTTCTGGGTCAATAATCTCTATTTTTTTCAAATCAAGCCCAACACTTTGCCCAAGCGATCTGATCCGATCTGCGTTTCCCAATATGACGATCTCTGCAAGCCCTTCATCAAGGGAAATTTTGGCAGACTTTATCGTCCTTTCATCTTCGCCTTCTGCTAAAACGATCTTCATCGGATTCTTTTTAGCTTTTTCTTTAATTTCATCAATTAGTCTCATAGCTTCCTCTAACGGTCATAGCGACCGTATTGTTGTATTGCGGACATTATAAGTCTCATACCAGTTAATCGCGAACCATTGTTAATGCTACCAGCGGTGGCGAAAACAAGCCCACGTTTTTCCCTTGCCATCTCAAAGTCTCTTAAAAACTCAGCGACAATATTAACCTCTTCATTTCTGCTAAAAGTGAATGGAGCAAGAACACCATATATGACGGCATTTGGCATATACTCTCGTATCTGATCGATCATAACATTAGGACCAAAATTAACACCAGTAAGATTGCATCGCCCTAAGACAGGCAAAATATGAGCCATATCTGAATCGCTATGCTGATAACGTGGGTCTTTTGGATCAGGACTACAAACATCCCATATCCCCTTAACTATCGGATATCCGAAAAACTCATACATATCAGCATTAAGCATCGCGCAATTATCATCAGCAAAGCTAAATCCTCTTGGTGCTGTTTCGGGAGTATATCCAGCTTCTTCATCAAATAGCCGAACCATACCTAACATAGCTTTCAATATGGTATCACTCAATCTCTTGGCAATGTCAGGATGATCTTCTATAAGGAATATGATGCCCTCTACTCCAAACATTGACATAGCAAATGTGACAGGTCCTCTTTGTCCTCTGTATAAGCTAGGTTTTATTCCCATAGCCATTAATTTTTCTTTTTCCGTATCCCAATTCGGAGGCAATATAAATTCTCTCAGATTTTCTAACCTTTTGTCAACCCTATCAAGAAGGGCGCATAGTTCATCAACTGTTTCTGCTGATTTTAGCAACCACCACGATTGACTATCTTCATTCCATACATTTTTCATCTCAAAAATATCGTGCAAAGCCTTAGTTGCTGGGTATCTTGGTCGGCTTGGACCTGGTGGACTTTCATCTAAAAGCCGACGCCCTACAATAGCTTCTGCCTTATCATTATAGGCTTTGTTGAT
>Ga0078972_1010528_pt1 | contig 17218 bp, 19 predicted proteins | sample YelNatPaOPGAMG01_FD_67568 | JGI IMG/M metagenome (GOLD analysis project Ga0078972, IMG submission 67568) | Hot spring thermophilic microbial communities from Obsidian Pool, Yellowstone National Park, USA - OP-RAMG-01 (SPADES assembly) (version 2) | ecosystem: Environmental > Aquatic > Thermal... | reverse complement strand
ATTTTTTGGACAAGAAATAATTTCTTTAAAACCCAAGTCAAATAGTTCTTTACTGTCTTTAATCCGATAACAATCAAAATGATAAAAATTTAGAAATTTCCTACTGTTTCTAATTTTAAATTTCTTCATAATAATAAAGGTGGGACTAAGAATTTTGTCTTTTATTTTTAATCCTCTAGCAAATCCCTGTAAAAACGTGGTTTTTCCACCCCCTAATTCGCCTTCCAAACAAATAACAACGGCTTTATTTTTGGGTTTTAAGTTTTTAAAAATATAACTTGCCATTTCTTCTCCTAATTTTTTGGTTTCATTAAGGCTCCTTGAAATCAATTCCTCTTTCATATAAGATGAAAATAAGTATAGGATTAATAAAAAGGGGTATACAAGCTTTATTATAACATGGAACCAACAAAAAAAATAACCGGAGAAATTCAAATCTCATCAACAACCCTTAAAGAAGTAAAAGAAAATGTAAAAAACATTTCTGATTTTAAAGAAATAATTGAAAAATCTTTTACTCAAGTCACTACTGAAATTTTAAACATCATTTTAACTGGTTCTATAAACCTTGATTCTTCTGATATTCACATTGAACCAGAAGAAACTAAGGCAAAATTAAGAATTAGAATTGACGGAATCCTGCAAGATGTTTTGTTTTTTGACTTTAAAATATACAAATCTTTGGTTTCCCGCATTAAACTCCTTTCCGGGCTCAAATTAAATGTAAACGACAGACCCCAGGACGGTCGCTTTTCTATTTTAATAGATCAATTACCCATTGAAGTAAGAGCTTCTTCTCTGCCAGCTGAATATGGCGAATCAATTGTTTTAAGAATTTTAAATCCAAAAAATTTAATTAATGTAGAAGATCTTGGTTTAAGAGAAGATTTAATTGAAATTTTTACCAAAGAAATTACAAAACCAAACGGAATGATAATTGTCACCGGTCCCACTGGCTCAGGGAAAACAACAACCCTTTACGCTATTTTGAAAAAACTTAATCAACCAGAAGTTAAAATTATAACTATTGAAGATCCTATTGAGTATCACCTACAAGGAATCTCTCAAACCCAAGTTGACCCTAAAAGAGGATATGATTTTGCCACAGGATTAAGGTCGCTTATGAGACAGGACCCTGACGTAATTTTGGTTGGAGAAATTAGAGATCTTGAAACAGCCCAAATTGCTTTACAAGCCGCTCTAACAGGCCATTTGGTTCTATCCACTTTACATACCAACGATGCTATTGGAACCATATCCAGACTCCAAGCATTGGGAGAAAACCTTAACAATATTGCGCCAGCTATAAACCTTGTTATTGCTCAAAGGTTGGTAAGAACGGTTTGTAAAAATTGTGTGGAATTTAGAAAAACGTCTCTAGAAGAGTTTAAAAAAATAGAAAAAAACCTCAATAATGTTGTTTTTAGGTTTAAAAATAAAATACCTGAATTAAGTCTTTCTATTAAAATTCCAAAAGCAAAGGGTTGCAAGTTTTGTAATTTTACCGGCTATAAAGGAAGAATAGGTATTTTTGAATTTCTTCTTATGGATGACGAAATGAAAGAATTTATTTTAAGCTCTACCTTACTTTCAATAATTGAATTAAAAAACAAAGCAATAAAAAAAGGAATGGTTTCAATGCGGCAAGATGGATTTATAAAGGTGTTAAAAGGAATCACCACCATAGAAGAAATAGAAAGAGTAACAGCGGAATAATAAAAAAACTAAGTCCCAGGCTGGGGAAAAACTTAAGTTTATACTATAAGTTTAGAGTTTTCTGGAGGTATAGCTTCGCTTTCACCAAACTACCCATCTACAGAAAAAACCAACTTTCCCCAGCCTTGAACTTAGTTTGCCTTTATTTTAACAAATTATGAAAAACTTGTCAAGAGATATACAAGAAGATAAGTTCTTAGACTCAACTCTTAGGCCAAAAACATGGAGTGATTATATTGGACAAGAAAAGATAAAAAAGAATATTAGGATAATAATTGAAGCGGCAAAAAGAAGAAAAGAACCGATTGAGCATTTGCTTTTTTATGGCGGAAGCGGTCTGGGTAAAACAACCCTGTCTTATCTTATTGCAAATGAACTTAAAGCAAATATCAGAACAATCACTGGCCCAGCCATAGAAAAGGTTGGAGATTTGGCGGCGATTTTAACGAATCTAAACGAGGGAGATATCCTTTTCTGTGATGAGATACATAGAATAAATAAACTCGTTGAAGAATTTCTTTATCCCGCATTAGAAGATTTTAAAATAAATTTGGTAATAGGTAAAGGACCGATGGCGAGAACAATGGAAATAAAGTTGCCGCGTTTTACCCTAATCGGGGCTACTACCCGCTTGGCTTTATTATCTTCTCCTTTAAGAAGTAGATTTGGAGCGATATTCCAAATAGATTACTATAAAAAAGAAGAAATTGAAAAAATTATTGAAAACTCAAGTAATATTTTAAAGATAAGGGTAGAACCGGGGGCAATAAAATTACTGGCTCAATGCGCGCGGTTTACTCCGAGAGTCGCCAATCGGCTTTTAAAAAGAACTCGGGATTTTGCTCAGGTAGAAGGAAAGGGAATAATTACAGAAGAAATCGCTAAAAAGGCATTGGATTTTTTGGAAATTGATACATTGGGTTTAGAAATTGGCGACCGAAAAATTTTGGAGGCAATTATTAAAAGATTTGAAGGAGGACCAGTGGGTATTAAAACCTTATCTGCCGCAACATCTGAAGAAGAAGACACTATTTTAGAAATCTACGAACCTTATTTAATGCAATTGGGTTTTATTGAAAGAACGCCCCGCGGCAGAATTGCAACTAAAACTGCTTACCAACATTTGGGAATAAAATATAAAAACCCTTATCACTTAATCTAATTCTTTATTTTTTCTTTCTTTAAGCTATCAATTTCTTCTTTTGTTAACATACTTTTACTAAATTTTATTTTACAATTTTGCTTTTTTATTATAATTTATTATAACTTTATTTATTACATTTTTTTCTATTAATTATAACCCCACAACCAATCACAATCTTATATCTTTAAGCCAATATTCTTGCGCTACTAAAACTTGATATACTAATAATGAAAACACAAAAAAATAAAAAATTTAAAGTGAGAAAATTTCCATTTTTAATTTTTATTTTCTTTATTTTTCTCCCTTTTTTTATTTCGGCAGAAGAAAAAATAGAACTCAATACCGCTTCTGTAGAACAATTAGAAAAAATAATCGGTATAGGGCCAGTATTGGCCCAAAGAATAATAAATGCAAGACCATTTTGTTCTCTTGATGATTTAGTAAAAGTTAAAGGAATAGGAGAAAAAACCTTGCAAAAAATAAAAAACCAAGGACTCGCTACTGTTAATTATTCTAATTGTTCTAATTACCCCAATCAAACATCCAACCAAGACGGACAAACAATTAACCCCCAAGTAGCAGAAGAAAAATCAATAAACCCTGTAAGTCCAACAAATCAGTCTGTTCAAAATATAAGCACAAACCCCACATCTAATATAAACTATCCTCAAGGTATTATTTTTAATGAAATTTTACCAAATCCAGAAGGAGCAGATGAGAAAAATGAATGGATTGAAATTTTTAACCAAAATAACTTTGAAATAAATCTTGAGGCCTGGCAAATAAAAGACAAAAAGGGAAAAACAACAAATTATACTTTTTCTCAAGGAAAAAAAATAGCCGGCCTTGCTTATTTGCTTTTAAAGAGATGCGAAAGCAAAATAACCTTAAATAACGAAGGCGACGCCCTAGAACTTTTAAACCCGAAAGGAGAAATTGTTGATTTTGTGAGTTTTGAAAAAGCGCCTTTAAATAGGTCTTATAATAAAACTCCTTCTGGTTGGGTTTGGAGTTCAAGTCTCACGCCCCTTTCTAAAAACATTATCTCTAATAACGACAATAACAACACCGCAAATGAGAAAGAAAGCGAAGAAAAAAAATCAAAATCGTCTTTTGTCCAAGAAGGTAATAAAAATAATATTCAATTAGAAAAAGAAACCGCAATAATAGGAGAAAAAATACCAAAGTCTTCTAATTTTTTTTATGTATTTTTCTGCGCCTTGGGCCTGGCTTGCCTTTCTGGTGCTATTGTTTTAATTATCAAAAGAAAAATCTTAAAAAATCCTCAAAGTATAAAAGGTATAGACAAGAATTGATTTTTAAAGTAGAATAAATATAATTTTAATTAACACGCTTATGTCTGGACATAGTCATTTTAAATCAATAAAACATCTTAAGGCCATAACCGACGCAAAAAGAAGTCAGGCGTTTTCAAAGTTGGCAAGAGAAATTGAAGTGGCGGTAAAAACAGGAGGAAAAGATCCTAACTTTAATCCCAAATTAAGATTGGCAATTGAAAAAGCCAAAGACTTGCGAATGCCCACTGAAAATATTGAACGAGCCATAAAAAGAGGAACAGGAGAGTTAACCGGGCAAAAACTTGAAGAAGTAATTTTTGAAGCGTATGGGCCCGGCGGAGTAGCAATTATTATTGAGGCTATAAGCGACAACAAAAATAGAACATTAGGAGAAATTAAGCAGATTTTAAATGAAAACGGCGGAAAATTAATTGGCGAAGGGGCAGTACGATGGATGTTTGAAAAAAAAGGATGTCTAGTAATTAATACTGAAAATCAAAAAACAAAATTCCAAAGAGAAGAACTTGAATTATCAATAATTGAAGCAGGCGCGGACGACATATACTGGCATAGCAATAACCTAATAAATGTTTATACAAAACCAAACGAGTTAGAAAAGGTAAGAAAAAATCTGGAAGAAAAAGGAATAAAAATTGAATCATTTTCCTTAGATTGGGTTGCTAAAGAAACAATTGAAGTAAAAGAAAAAGAAAAAGAACTTTGTGAAAAGCTTTTTGAATCTTTAGACGAAAACGATGCTGTCCAGGAAATTTATTCTAATCTTAAGGCGTAATAATTTTTTATGACTATTATAGGCATTGATCCTGGATTAGCCCGATTAGGATTTGGAATAATAAAAAAGATAAATAATAAAATTAAACTCCTCGATTATGGCTGCATTAAAACCAGTCCTGTTTTTCCTACTGGGGAACGTTTAAAAAAAATAAACAATGAAATTAACAAAATAATAAGAAGGTATAAACCCAAAATTTTAGCAATAGAAAATCTTTATTTTTTCAAAAACCTAAAAACGGCAATGCCTGTAAGTCAGGTAAAGGGTGTAATTTTATTAACGGCTGCCAAGAAAAAAATTCCGGTTTTTGAAATTACCCCTCTTCAAATGAAAATGACGATTACTGGTTATGGAAAAGCAGAAAAAAAGCAAGTTCAAAAAATGATTAAGGTTCTTCTTGATTTAAAAGAAACCCCAACATCTGACGACGCGGCCGACGCCTTGGGAATAGCTCTTTGTTGTTTGCTATATTATGAAAATAAAAAAGTAAAAAAGTAATTTTTTTCCTTAAAGTAATCATGGCAGAAAGAAAGTTTTATCGCAAGATTTACAAAAAAAGTAAAACAAAAAAAATAATTCGCTGGTGTTTTTTGCTTTTTTGCTTTTCTTTTTTCCTTCTGGTTTTTTCCTTATTTTTTTTATTTGTTTACTACGCAAAGGATCTCCCCCGGCCAGAAAACTTTACCGAAAAAATTTTCCCTGAATCAACAAAAATTTACGACCGAACAGGAAAAATTCTCCTTTACGAATTGTATGGAGAAACAAAAAGAGAAATAATTCCCTTAAGCCAAATACCTGAACATTTAAAACAGGCAGTAATTACAACCGAAGATGCCAATTTTTATTCTCATTTTGGCATTGATTTTAAAGGAATTATCCGTTCTCTTAAAATTAACTTAAAAATAGGTCAACCTGTTTATGGCGGTTCAACTATTACTCAACAACTTATCCGCTCTAGTTTTTTAACAAGAGAAAAAAGCTTAAAAAGAAAAATCAGAGAAATTATTTTAACATTGGAATTAGAGAGACGTTATTCAAAAGACCAAATTTTGGAATGGTACCTAAACCAAATTCCTTTGGGAATAAATATATACGGAGTAGAAGCGGCGGCAAAAACTTATTTTAATAAATCGGCAAAAGACTTAACAGTTGCTGAATCTGCTATTTTGGCCGCCCTAATAAAGGCTCCTAGCTATTATTCGCCTTTTGGTGAACATAAAGATGAACTACTTATTAGAAAAGACTATGTTTTAGACAGAATGATAAAAGAGGGTTATCTAAAAAAGGAAGAAGGAGAGAACGCCAAAAAAATGGAAATAGTTTTTGCTAAAATTTCCCGACCAATTAAAGCTCCCCATTTTGTTTTTTATGTTTTGGATTACTTAACAGAAAAATATGATAAAAGTTTTTTAGAAGAGGACGGATTAAAGATTTATACTACTTTAGATTGGACATTGCAAGAAGCTGCTGAAAAAGCTATTAGTGATAATATTGAAAAAATAAAAAAAAGAAATGGTTACAATTCTTCCCTGGTAGCACTTAATCCTAAAAACGGAGAAATCTTGGCAATGGTTGGATCGGCTGATTGGTTCGGAAAACCATTTCCGGAAAATTGTATTAGCGGAAAAAACTGCAAATTTGACCCAAGGGTCAATGTTGCTACTTATAAAATTGGTCGCCAGCCCGGCTCATCTTTTAAACCATTTGCCTATGCTACGGCTTTTCAAAAGGGTTATGACGATAAATATGTTGTAATCGATGAGCAAACAAATTTTGGGGTTTGGGGTAATAAAGAATATATTCCGCAAAACTATGACGGAAAATTTCGAGGACCTGTTACTTTAAGAGAATCTCTTGCCCAATCATTAAACATTCCCTCTATTAAGGTACTTCTTTATTTGGCCGGGCTCTCGGACACGTTGGAAAACGCAAAAAAATTCGGAATAACCACTCTAAATAAACCCGAATCTTATTATGGGCCTGCTATTGTGTTGGGCGGCGGAGAAGTAAAACTTATTGATATGGTTTCTGCTTATGGGGTATTTGCTACCGAAGGATTAAGGGTTAACCCCTTATCTGTTTTAAAAATAGAAGATTCAAAAGGCAATATTATTGAAGAAAATAAAATGACCCCAAAAAGAGTTTTAGAACCGGAACCGGCGCGATTAATTAATGATATCTTGTCTGATAACGAGGCCCGCGCTCCTATTTTTGGTTCACATTCATCGCTCTACTTTGAAAATTATTCGGTAGCAGTAAAAACCGGAACAACCAATAATTATCGGGATGCCTGGACTATTGGATACACCCCCTCAATAGTTGCTGGCGTTTGGGTGGGAAATAATGATAATAGCCCAATGACAAAATTGACAGGACTATCCTCTTCTCCAATTTGGCATCAGTTTATGGCTAAAGCCCTATCTCTTTTCCCTAAAGAAAATTTCACCTTACCGGCAAATAAAATACCACAAGAACCAATAGAATAAAAAGTAAAGTATTTCTAACTCACCTTACAATATTGCAAACATTTACTTAATGATTTTTTTGATTGTAAATAAATATTATGATGTGGTATAATAACTTAATAATAAATAATGCATTAAATAAATAATAAATATTTTATGCAAGAATATCCCAAAGAACAACTATGGGAACTTTATGAAAATCTTCCCAAAGAATTACAAAGAGCAATTTTTTCTGACAAAAACGCTGATCTTATTTATGAAATCTGTTTTAGAAATAATGTTAAAGATGATGATTTAATTCCTAAAATTGCCAAAGCGGTAAATTATGTTTTATTAGGACTCTTACCTCCCAACGAATTAATGCAGGTACTAGAAAAAGAATTAGACAATGTTTCTCAAAAACAATTAAAGCAAATTATTTTGGAAATTAATGGATTTGTCTTTTTGCCGGTAAAAGAAATCCTTGAATCGCTTTATAATATAGAAATAGGATCAAAAGAATTAAAAAAAGAGGAAGAAAAAGGTAAAAATTTATTAAAGAAAAAAGATAAATACCGCGAACCTGTTGAATAAAAAAATATTAAAAATTAATAATTTATAAGTTATGGAGTTTATTGTTCCTCAATTTATAGAAAAAGAACCAAAAATTGTTGGGCCGTTTACTTTTAAACAATTTATATTTATTGGAATCGCTGGCGGTCTTTCTATTCTTCTTTTTTTTATTGTGCCTTTTTGGATTTTTTTGGTTTTGTCTATAATTTTACTGACAGGAGCCTTTGGTTTGGCTTTTTTAAAAATAGAAAGAACCTCCTTGCCTGTTTATATAAAAAATCTTGTAATTTTTATTTTCAAGCCAAAAATTTACCTCTGGCAGAAAAAAAATATAGCGCAAAGAGTTTCAATAACACCAGAAGAAAAACAAAAAAATTATAATTTGAATTTTGAGAAAAAAACAGCTTCACCAAAATTGAAAAGAGGGGGTCATTTACAAGATTTGTTTACCCATCTTGGAATAAAATGATTAAATAAAAAATAAAAAACCAATAAAAATTAAATAATAAGGTCGGTCTTTTTTATGTTTTCAACTCAGGATTTCTTAGAATTTGAACAAATAAGAGAAGGGATAATAATTTTAAAAAACAAAGGACTAAGAAGCGTCTTAATGGTTTCTTCTTTAAATTTTGCCCTAAAATCCACCGAAGAACAAGATGCTATTTTGTATCAGTTTCAAAATTTTTTAAACTCGCTTGATTTTACTTGCCAAATTCTTATCCAATCTCGACAATTAAATATTATAGGCTATTTAGATTACTTAGAAGAAGTAAAAAACCAAGAAAAAAACGATCTGTTAAAACTACAAATTGAAGAATATAAAAAATTTATTAGCCAAATAATGAAAGGAGGTTCAGTAATGCAAAAATCTTTCTATGTAATAGTGCCATTTTCTCTTTCTGAGGCTCAAATAGACTCGGACATAAAAGCAAAGATTCCCAAAATACCTGTTTTAACGGAAGAAATGTTTAAAAGGTGTAAAATCCAGATTTGGCAACGGGTAGAGTTTGTGGCTTTGGGTTTAAGGGCTTGCGGATTATCTGCTATTCCCCTAAACAGCATAGAGCTTGCTGAACTCTTGTGGGGATTACACCATCCAATAGAAGGTCAACAGGGTTATTATCCTGAAATTCCTCCTGATTTAATAAAATAGTAAAAAACGAATTGAATATTTTATATTATATGGAAATTCCTTTTTTAAAAAACTTTTTTAAGCGGAAAATAAAAGAACCTCAAGATACTATTATTGAGGAACAAATTAGATTGGCTGATATTATAGCCCCCTCTTCTATTGAACTAAAGCAAAATTATATCAAAATAGGAGAACAATATGCTAAAAGTTATTTTATTTTTTCTTATCCAAGGTATTTAGGTAAGGATTGGCTTTCGCCGATAATCAATTTAAATATTCCAATGGACATCTCTCTTTATTTTCATCCTGTCTCAAGCGAAAAAATTTTAAGACAATTAAGAAAAAAAATTACAGAGGTTCAGTCTGAAATAATTGAAAGAGAAGAAAAGGGTTTAATCCGCGACCCTGTTCTGGAAACAGCTTATCAGGATATAGAAAATTTAAGAGATAAACTTCAGACGGCGCAAGAAAGAATGTTTCGTTTTGGCTTTTATCTTACCATTTATACTAATACAGAAAAGAAAATAAAAGAAATAGAAACTACTTTAAGATCAATTTTGGAATCTAGGCTGATTTATATTAAACCCGCTCTTTATCAACAAAAAGAGGGATTTATTTGTACCTCGCCTTATAATTTAGATCTTTTAGGTGTTAATACCCTAATGAATACAGCTCCGCTTTCCAGCACCTTCCCATTTGTTTCTTTTGATTTAAGTTCTAACAAAGGAATTCTTTACGGTTTAAATCTTCATAACGAATCACTTGTCTTATTTGATCGTTTTTCGTTACCCAACGCCAATGAAGTAATATTCGCAACTTCAGGATCGGGAAAAAGTTATTTTTGTAAATTGGAAATTTTAAGGTATTTAATGTTAGGCGTTGATGTAATAACCATTGACCCAGAAAATGAGTATAAGTTTTTATCTGAGGCGGTGGGTGGAGCATTTTTTAATATCTCATTAGGATCTCCCTACCATATTAATCCTTTTGATCTTCCGCCTCCCAGAGAAGACGAAAAACCAGAAGATGTTTTAAGAACAAATATTATTAATCTGGTTGGTCTAATGAGAATAATGTTAAACGGGCTAACCTCAGAAGAAGATGGAATTATGGACAGGGCCTTAACTGAAACATACGCGGCAAAAGATATTACCCCTGATTCAGATCCAAGAAAATGGGGAAAAGAATTACCTTTTCCAATAATGAGCGATTTAGAATCAGTTCTTTCCACTATGGAGGGTGCAGAGTCATTATTAAAAAGACTTCAAAAATTTACAAGCGGTGCTTATTCTCAATTTTTCAATCAACCCTCAAATATCAATATAAAAAATCGCTTGGTTGTTTTTGGAATCCGAGATATGGAAGACGAATTAAGACCAATGGCTCTCTTTATAATTTTAAGGTATATTTGGAAAACAATTACCTCGGAGCTTAAAAAACGCATTTTGGTAATTGATGAAGCATGGTGGATGATGAAAAACGAAGACAGCGCCTCTTTCTTGTTTGGCACAGTAAAAAGAGCAAGAAAATATTGGTTAGGAGTTACCACTATTACCCAAGATGTTAATGATTTTATGAAATCAGAATACGGCAAACCAATTATTACAAACTCTTCATTATCTCTTTTAATGAAGCAAAGTCCGGCAACCATTAACGTTGTCCAACAAACATTTAACCTAACAGAAGAAGAAAAAATGCTTTTATTAGAAACGCCAGTGGGAGAAGGAATATTTTTTGCCGGCACAAAACATGTTTTAATTAAGATTTTGGCTTCTTATACTGAAGACCAAATTATCACTACCGCACCAGAAGAAATCTTAAAAATAAAACAAGCGAAAAAAGAATTGGGCTCTTTTTAAAAACTTTACCTTTTTAAAGAATTTAGAAAGAATTTTATAAAATTATAAAATATGGATAAAGAAAAAACTCCTCCGCCCAGTCCGACCGATAATAAAACAACCCCCAAGAAAAAAGGGGCTTGGTTTCAAAAAATTCCCCACGAAATTTTACTATCGCCCCCTGGCGTTATTTTGGTTATTTTTGCTTTTATAATTGAAGTTATAGACTGGATCCCTATTCCTCCTCCTTTTGATCAAATAATAGAAATTCCTTTAGAACTTTTTTTTCTTCTTTATCTTGTTATTATTACTAAAATGTCGTTTAAATCAATAATTATACCTTTTATTATTGAAAGAATACCATTAATAAGCGATATTTTACCTACTTGGCTCATTCGTTTATTTTTTTAAGTAACTGAAACCGGTTTTATTACTATATAACGTTGCGGTTCTTCTCCTACGCTTTCTGTAATAATATCTTTTCTATTTGCTAACTCCAAATGAATAACCCTTCTTTCAAAGGCGGGCATTGGTTCTAATGCTTTTTCTTGCTTGTTTAAAGAAACTTCATCAGCCAAATCATTGGCTGTTTCTTTTAAATATCTAATTTTTTTTAATTTATAATCATTAATATCAAGATCAATATAACATTCTTCCTCTAATAAAACTTGTCTTTTTAAAATCATCTTTAAAAGACGTTGAATTTCAAACAATGTTTGACCGTTTTGACCAATTAAAACTTTGGGTTCGTCGGTTTTTATCTTTATTGAAATAATATTTTTTTCTAACAACAAAACCTCTGATTCCACATAAAAATCCATTTTTTCAAAAAATTCTTTAACAATTTTTTTAATTTGTGTTAAATTTTCCCGGTTCATTTATTTTCTTCTTTCTTTTTTCTGATTATAAAATATTGCTGGAAAATTGTAAAGAGATTGGTAATAAGCCAATAAAGACCAACAGCTGCCGGTAATTTAAAAAGGATAAAAATAACAAAAATAGGCATAAAATACTGCGTTTGTTTTTGAAGTTGGTAGGAAAAATTTAACTTTTCGTCTTTTGTGAATTTTTTGTTAACAGTTGATGGTGTTGCCAATTTTATTTGTAAAAACTGAACTATTCCCACCAAAATTATTAAAGCAATATTACCCCAAAGGTAATAACGAATTCCGTTATTTTCTATAAAGGCTGTTTTTGAAAGATCTATTACTTTTAAAAAAATTGTATTTACTGTTTCCGGCTTTGAAATAAAGCTATATAAAAGCGTCATTTGTTTTTCTGTCAATCCCTGCCAAAAAATCTGATAAAGAGCGATTAAAACCGGTAATTGAATTAAAATAAGAAGACAACCTGAAAAAGGGTTTATTTTTTCTTTTTTATACAAATCCATCAACTCTTTGGCTTGTTGTTCTTTGTTGTTTTTGTACTTTTCCTGAATTTCTTTTATTTTTGGTTGAAGTTCGCTAAGTTTTTTTTGAGATTGTATTGTCTTAACGCCTAATGGATAAAAAACAATTTTAATCAAAAGTGTTAAAACAATTATTGCTAACCCCAAGCTTTGAAGCGGCAAATACTCATAAAATAAGACCAAAATATTAAACAAGGGACGATACAGAATTGTATTAAATATTTGAATTAGTATATCCATTTTAAGATTTTAAATGAAATATTAATCGCTAAATTTTTAAATTCCAATTTTTAATGAAAAACTTTTAATTTTGAACCTTGAACCTTTAACTTAATTTGAGGTTTGGCTTTTGAATTTTTATGGTAAATCTATTCCACCCTCGTTCCAGGGATTACATTTTATTATTCTTTTAAATCCTAACCAAACACCCTTACCAACCCCATATTTTAAAATGGCTAAGTAACAATATTGAGAACAACTGGGATAAAAACGGCAATTGTTGCCTAAAAGAGGGGAAATAAAAATTTGATAAGTTTTAATAAGTTTTAAAATTATTTTTTCCATTTTATTTTTTATTTTATTTTTTACATTTCCCTGTTTTGATCTCTTTTTTTTAATTTATTTTAATATACCCGACTTTTTAAAAAGATTATCCAACAACCCTTTTATTTTTTGAAAATTTTTTTGAGTAAATTGGGGCATAACCATAATAACTGCATCTGTTCCTTTTTTAATTTTTGGCAACTCTAACCTTACTATTTCAGATAATCTTCTTTTAATTTTGTTTCTTATTACTGCTTTTTTAGAAAAACTCTTGCTCACTACAAAACCAAAACGGATCAAACCGTTTTTATTGTTAATAGTCTTTAAATATAAAAAATCTTTTTTAAATCCTTTTCCATTTCTAAAAACCTTTTCAAAGTCTTTTTTCTTTTTCAGCCTATTTTTTTTAGAAAGCATTTACACTTTTATTCTTTATATTAACAACAAAAAAATTTTAAAGAGTCACTGTTTTTTGAAATAAAAACTCAAAAAATTTGATTTTTAAACTGTTAATCTCTTTCTTTTTTTATCCCGTCTTATAGCAGGATTTCTCGCGCCGGGAGTGAATAATATTGTATTAGCACTTTAATACACTAAATTGGAGGGCAGTTATGAGAAAAAAGACAGCGGCGCTGGTGGCGCTGATCCTGGTTGCGGCAATGCTTGCCGCTCTGGCGGCGGGGTGCAGCTCCGGCCAGCCGGCGCCGCAGAAACAGGCAGCGGGGCAGAATGAAAAGCCCCAGAAGATTGTCATCGCCTATACGCCCTGGATTGGGTACGGGGCGCTGTTCGTAGCCCAGGACAAGGGCATGTTCAAGAGCCGGGGCCTCGATGTGGAGCTCCAGTCCATCGAAGGCGTGGGCGACCGCAAGCAGGCGCTGGCAGCCGGCAAGATTCAGGCGATGGCCGCTTCGCTTGACGTTTCCGTGGCCGCAGCAGGAGAAGGCGTGCCGATGAAGTTTGTCTGGGCCTTCGACGCTTCGAATGGCGCTGACGGTTTAATTGTGAAGAAGGGCAAGGGGATTGAAAAAGTCGCCGACCTCAAGGGCCGGGAAGTGGCTTTCCATAAAGGATCGTCCTCCCATTTGTTCCTGGACACCGTTCTGGAAAAGGCCGGTCTGAGCGAGAAGGATATCAAAGTGGTGGACATGAAGGCCAGCGAGGCCGCGTCAGCATTCATGGCCGGCAAAGTTGACGCTGCGGTGACCTGGGAGCCTCATCTCAGCAAAGCTGTGGCCGCGGGCGATAAAATTCTGGTAAGCACTAAGGATACCCCAGGCCTGATCGCCGACGTGCTCGCCTTCCGCGAGGATTTTGTCAAGAACAATCCGGCTGCGGTGCAGGCAGTGGTCGATGCCCTGGCCGAAGCGACCGAATTCCTGAACAAGAACCCCGCGGAAGCGAGCAAGATCTTGGCGGCAGCATTCAAGTCGAAACCTGAGGAAGCAGCCGCGGACATGCGGACGGTCAAGTTCTACGATCTTAAGGACAACCTGGAGTTCTACGGCACCAAGGAAAAGCCGGGGCCGATCTTTGATGTCGGCAACCGGGCCGGCAAGTTTTATGTCGGCCTTAAACTGCTCAGCCAGGCGCCGGATTTGACAAAGTTCGTGGATGACACCTTTATTAAGAAAGTGAAAAAGTAAGCACGGGATTGCCGGCGGCAAAGAGGCTGCGCTCCGGGGCGGCGGACAGGCGTCCCGGCCGTCCGGGCGGCAGCCTCTTTGCTTTGTCCGGGCGAGGTTTCCTGGCAATGGTGGTGTTGTGGGGCAATGATGAAAAAGGGCGGCGTATTCATACCTAAAGGCGATATTCCACGGCCGCTGTACTGGTCGCTGGCAGTGTTGTCGTTTTTTCTCCTGCTGCTCCTGTGGGGCGGCTTGACATATAGCGGGGTGGTTACACCTATTTTCCTCCCGTCCCCTGGGCAGGTGATCAGAGACGGCTTTCTTTTGTTCACTGAGTTTAATCTGCTTCAAGATATCGGCGCCAGCGTTTTCCGGGTAACCGCGGGTTTCCTTCTGGCAGCCGCTTTGGCAGTGCCGCTCGGCGTTCTGATGGGCAGTCTGAGGGTCTGGGAGGCTTTTTTCGAGCCGATGCTGGGCTTTATCCGCTACATACCGGCATCAGCCTTCATTCCTTTGTTTATCCTCTGGTTGGGCATCGGGGAGAGCGAAAAAATTGCCGTAATCTTTTTCGGCACCTTTTTCCCTTTGACGCTGATGATCATGGATGTCACCAAGAATGTACCCCAGGACCTGATCGATACCGCTTATACCCTGGGCGTATCGCGGCTGGGGGTTTTCCGGCGGGTGATCCTGCCATTTAGCCTGCCCGGCATTGTGGATACCCTCCGAATCACTTTCGGCTGGGCCTGGACCTATCTGGTAGTGGCAGAGATCGTCGCCGCCGGCTCCGGGCTTGGCTATATGATCATGCAAGCGCAGCGCTTTCTGAAAACCGGCTATATCATTTTCGGGATTGTCGTAATCGGCGTAATCGGGATTATCATCGATATGTCGTTCAAATTGCTGCATGCCCGGCTGTTTCCCTGGCTGGGCCGGGGAAGGGGACGGTAAGGCGATGGCGGAAAAGCTGGTTATAAGCGGGGTAAGTAAGAATTTCATTGCCAAAAAGCGGCAGGTGGTGGCGCTGGCGGACACCAGCTTCACTGTGGCTGAAAACGAGTTTGTCACTTTGCTGGGGCCGTCGGGATGCGGCAAGTCGACGCTTCTTAAAATCATTGCCGGCCTTGAAGAACCATCTTCGGGCAAGGTGCTGCTGGACGGGAGGGAGATTACCGGCCCTGGCCGGGACCGGGGGATGGTCTTCCAGTCGTATACCCTGTTCCCTTGGCTGACGGTGCGCGAAAACATCGAATTCGGCCTTGATGTGGCCGGCCGCAGCCGCGGCGAGAAACGGGAAGTTTCCGAGCACTATATTCAAAAGATCGGGCTCCAGGGATTTGCCGACGCCTATCCGCGCGAACTTTCAGGCGGAATGACGCAGCGGGTGGCAATTGCCCGAGCCTTGGCCAATGATCCGGAAGTGCTTCTGATGGATGAACCGTTCGGAGCTCTCGATGCGCAGACCAGGGCCGTGATGCAGGAACTTCTGCTCGATGTCTGGGATGAATCTCATAAAACGATCATTTTTGTGACCCATGACGTGGATGAAGCAGTCTTCATTGGTGACACCGTTTACGTCATGACGGCCCGGCCGGGCCGGATTAAGGCCCGGATTCCCGTGGATCTGCCGCCGCAGCGGACATTTGATCTCAAAGTGGCGCCGGAATTTCTGGCGATCAAAAAAGAAATATTGTCTTTGATCCGGGAAGAAGCCTGGAAAGCCGCTGGCGCCAGTGACCAGCAGTTTGCCTGATTATGCGCCGAAGTCTTCAAGAGCCGGAAGAAAAAGCGCTTTAATTCGCTTGACAGACCGGTCTTTGCAGGATATACTGATTATGAAATATATTTCATTTCATAACTTGAATAAATGAGGTTTGGCGAAGGAAGATATTATGGGCCGTCCACACAAAGAACGACGCGTCGAACAACTGCCCCCCGTTACTCACTATAAACCGGCGGGCATACCTTTGCGCAACATTGAAGAAGTCATTCTAACAGTTGAAGAAATGGAAGCGATCCGCCTGGCTGACATTGAGCAGCTCGATCAGGCGGAGGCAGCGGAACGTATGGATGTTTCCCGTCCTACGTTTAACCGGATTGTCAACACGGCCCACCAAAAAATAGCTTCTGCCTTGTGGCAGGGGCAGGCGCTGCGGGTCGAGGGCGGCACTTTCCGCATTGACCATTGCCGGCATCACGGGTGGCGTCAATTTATCTGCCACAATTGCGGCAATCAATGGACCTTGCCGCACGGCGGCGGGCCGCGCTGCCGCGACCTGATATGCCCCGCCTGCGGTTCGCCTGCTGTCAGCCGCCAGCAATGACTGGCTGATTAAGGAAAAGAAAGCTATATGGTGTGGATGCTGTCAGGCCAGGGGGCATAGCTGTATTTGAATTATGAAATATATTTCGATTTTTTAATTTTTAAGAAGGAGGTTTTTCATATGCCGAGAGGAGACGGGACAGGGCCGATGGGCACTGGACCAGCAGGCTGGGGCCGCGGCGGATGCCGCCGTTCAGGCGCCGGTTTTTCCGGGGGCGGCCGCGGCATGCGCGGCGGTTTTGGCGGTTATAATACCCAGGGCCAGGTCAGCCAGCCGGCAGATCCAATCGTTCCGGAAGGCGGGCTAATGAATCAGAAAGCCGCCCGGGCAGCAGACCAGGATAGCCGGAGCCTCAGCCCGGAAGCACTGGAAGCGCA
>Ga0078972_1010525_pt1 | contig 17222 bp, 16 predicted proteins | sample YelNatPaOPGAMG01_FD_67568 | JGI IMG/M metagenome (GOLD analysis project Ga0078972, IMG submission 67568) | Hot spring thermophilic microbial communities from Obsidian Pool, Yellowstone National Park, USA - OP-RAMG-01 (SPADES assembly) (version 2) | ecosystem: Environmental > Aquatic > Thermal... | reverse complement strand
ACTCTTATCATTTGTGTGCATCCAATAATAGTTTCAGTAACTTTGTCTATGAAGTTAACATGAAGATCTTACAAGGATACGGAGGCGGTTTGGTATTTGACCTTAACTCTTCAAGTGACTCTTTTTATTACTTTGGGGTAAATACCGACAGAACTTACGAATTTGGTATATATCAAAACAATTCATTTATGAAGAGCTTTACACAAGGTATACTTTTACGCATCCCCGGACTTTCCAATATTAATACAGGGGCAAGGCAACAACATCTGCTTGCTGTGGTGACTAATAACAGTATTATAACAGTGTTCGTAGACCATCAACCGATAACAAGCGTAAAAGATAGTACGTTTAGTCAAGGATATATTGGTGTAGCGGCAGATGATGAAGGGGATGCGACAGAGGTGGCGTTTAACAATGCGCGGGTGTGGACGTTGTGAGGGTAAGATAAAACTCTTGCAAATGAGACAGCACATGGAGTGCGCGAACCACGGGTATCGTAGGGGCAGGGGCGGCCTGCATACAAGAGGTGAAGCTCTCAGAGCAAAAAGCAGGGTGCTTGCTGCTGTTTACCCCCACCCAGGGGCAATTCGCCTGGCGGAGCGCGGCTTGCGAACGCGAACTTCTCGCCGCCAGCATTGCTACGGGAGAAGATGGGGTGGTGCATCTGGTCTGGTTCAGTTTGCCGATGGAGTCAGTTTCTGATGCTTCTTTTGACATCGGGGCCTATCTCAGGGGGGCAGAGCCAACAGAGGCCCCTTGAAGAGTGAGAGCGTCCAGCGCACCAAACGGCTCGTCGAGCAGGAGAAAGTCGTGATTGAAGCAGCATAAAGCTCCGTGTATGCAGTTGGTAATGTATTGTAAATCGCTTGCTCTCTGTGTTATAGGATAGGTCAGCGAGCAAGCGCAACACGCGATCAGAATGTCTTTTCCAGAAGCGTTTGTGACAGACCATCATCTCTTGATTCCTTCTATGACGAATCAGGAGAAAGACTGCCATGTACTTGCCGCAGCGGTGAAGGCGGGCGCACAGGTTATTGTGACTACGAACCTCAAAGATTCTCCGCCTTCGTACCCATTTTACAGGTCACGGCTCAGAAAGCCCCGTCCTTTTAAGGCGGGGATGAATGAGCGTTCCTTTGCGGGGTTTCCTGGTGGGGGAAATGTTGACAGCATATGTTGTTTATACTATACTCATATACATGAGTGATGAGAAATATATTTATGAACAGCATACGGTTCACCACATTCTGTACCACATCATCTTCTGCCCGAAGCGACGGCGTAAGGTGCTGGTCGGCACTATCCATGATCGCTGAAAGCAAATTATTGAGCAGGTTGCAGAGGAAAACGGATGGCAGATAGCAGAACTAGCTATTCAACCTGACCATGTCCATCTGTTCATTCAAGCGAATCCATATACGGTGCCAACTGAGATAGCGCGACTCATCAAAGGTCGGAGTTCGCACCTGTTGCGGGAGGAATACCCACATTTGAAACGTATGCCGTCATTGTGGACGCGCTCAACCTTCTACAGCACGGCGGGTTTTGTCAGTCAGGACACTATTCAAAAGTATATTGAGAGGCAGAGCAAAAGTTAATGTTGATCTACGAGTACAAGTTGGCAGGCAGCAAGGCACAATATGAAGCTATTGAAGAGGCCATACGGGTGACACAGTTCATCCGTAACAAAGCCTTGCGCCTGTGGGCCGATACTCGTGGTATCACCCGCAATGATCTGCAATGTTACTGTACTCAACTGGCAAAAGACTACGACTTCGCCGCCCGTCTCAACTCCCAGGCCCGTCAAGCGGCTGCTGATCGTGCCTGGTCTGCTATCTCTCGCTTCTATGACACCTGCAAGCAACACACATCTGGGAAGAAGGGCTATCCCCGTTTCCAACATGATAACCGGAGTGTCGAGTACAAGCAAACGGGCTGGCGACTCGAACCCGATGGGAAGCACATCACCTTCACGGACACATGTGGAATAGGCACGCTCCGGCTCGTGGGCAACAAAGGGCAACGGATAGAGGAATACCCCGTCAAGCTCATCAAGCGGGTACGCATCGTGCGACGGGCCGATGGCTACTATGCTCAGTTTGCCGTGCAGGCGGAGCGGCGGATTGAGCATATCAGTACAGGCAAACAGGTCGGCATTGACCTGGGCCTCAAGGAATTTCTCACCACGTCGGAGGGTGAGACGGTTGCCAACCCACGTCACCTGCGCAAAGCAGAGCAACGCTTGAAACGGTTGCATCGTCGTCTCTCTCGCACGCAAAAGAAGAGTAAGAACCGTGCAAAGGCTCGCAAGAAGTTAGCCAAAGGGTATCTCAAGGTCAGCAGGCAGCGTGAAGATTTTGCCAGGAAAACGGCAAACGCGCTCGTGACATCTAGCGATTTCATTGCCTACGAAGACTTGAAGATAGCCAACCTTGTCAGAAACCGACACCTCTCGAAAAGCATCAGTGATGCGGCTTGGGGGCGGTTTCGTCTATGGCTCACCTACTATGGGCAAGTGCATACCATCCCTGTGATAGCCGTTGAACCGGCCTGGACATCGCAGGATTGCTCAGCGTGTGGCACGCGAGTTAAGAAAAGCCTCTCTGTCAGGACACACATCTGTTCGGGCTGTGGACTGGTGCTTGATCGTGACCACAACGCAGCCATCAACATGCTGGCAAAAGCCTTAGAACTTTTCCGTACCGGTGGGCAATCGGCAACGGGCCTCTCTCAGAAGAGGCGAAACGCTTCTGGACAGACACCCGCTACTCGTTCTGGTAAGGCCAAAACGAGCAAGGTGGCTGGTTGAAGGAAGAACCCCCGTGCCTTAAGGCCGGGGAGTGTCAGATCCAGCACATATTCCTGGCTTGATTCACCACGATAAGTAAATTCGATAGTCAAGCACAGGCACATTGAGTGATAGTAGCCATCTCTTTTTCTATTGAGAGAGAATACTGACGTAGTTGGATGGCAATGTGCAGCCCTGATACATCTTTGCCAGCAGTTGTTCTTGATTCTGCACGGTCACATTGCTACCAGCACAGTTTAGCGTCAGCGTAATTGCGCCCATTGCCAGGTCCTGGCGCAACGGCTTGGGATGTCCACTCTCGTCCAGCACACCGATAGGCCAGTAATAACCGGCGGACGTAAAATCCTCGCCGCTAAAGTAGAAGAAAGGTACCTGATACTTCATCGCCGTCTGCACATCGGTAATTAGTGTTAATATATGCGCAAGTGCGAGAACATAACTGGTCTGATCGAGGCCACAGCCCTTAAAGCAGCCCGTACCCTCGACTACCCAGAGATGCTTGCCCAGCGCGCCGCTATCCAGGTTCACGTTGAACTGCTGCGCCCAGAACTGGAACAGTCCATACAGGCTATTCACGCTACTATCGGGATAACCATTATGCCAGCTATCAATCAGGCCCAGCGTCTGCGTATGCCAATCCCAGTGCCCTCCCGGATGCACCTGCGTATTCATGGCCTGCTGCATCGCATTCAAATAAGCGACCTGATTGAGCAGCGGTTGATAATCGACGCCGCCAACATGCGGATCAAGCGAGCCGAGCAGCACTGGCGTATTGGGATTGACTGCGTGTACCGCTTGCTGACACAAATCGTAGAATTTAGCGAAGTCCTGTGGCTTGATATAGAGGAAGGACACCGAAGCATCCTGCTTCATCTCCTCATTGCCACATTGCACGGCGTCCGCCCCACCCTGCGCGGCATCCTGCAACGGCTGCGTGTTATAAAGGCTCGCGTTATCCTGGCCCTGGCAGATCGTCAACAAGACGCGAATGCCCTGGCGATGATAGTCAGCAATTGTGTCTCTCAAAACGCTTCCATACAGATTGCCCCAACCGCAGGAGGGGTAGCCCAGGCGCACCCAGCCGATGCCGGGATAGTTTTGTCCCGGTGTTGACTGAATGCCCAGGATTTGCGCCGGACTCTCGGCGGGCAAAGGTGTTGGAGTAGGCGTAGGCATCTGGGTGGGGGTTGATGTGGCACGCCCGACCGCCTGTACGCCGGTAACGGGCTTCTGCACTGGCGGTGGCAAGGTTACGAGATGGTATGTGAGGAAGGCGAGTACAATACACACCGCCAGTACCACAATAAAAATGACCGTCGAAGGTTTCTTTAAGAAAGATGGACTCTGCACGTCATTCATTCCTCAATATCTTCATATCTTTATAGAGCAGGTTCGATGTCTATTGAGTGTATTGTACCATGAGTATGCAACCAGATTACCACTTGATTATGAGGAGTAAGGACAACGCTATTTACCGATACAAAATTCGCTGAAGATGCGCTCTAGCAGATCATCGCTGGCGGTTTCGCCGGTGATTTCGCCGAGCGCGTCATAGGCAGCGCGCAGATCGATGGAGGCGAAGTCGAGAGGGAGTCTTTGTTCGAGGGAGGCAAGCGAAGCGCGCAGGTGCTCTGCCGCGCGCCGCAACGCCTCCTGATGGCGTGCGCTCGTGACCAGCACGCTCTCGCCGGTCAGCGTGCGCCCTTCCAGCACAATGTTCGCCAGCGTCTCTTCCAGTTGCGCCAGACCCGCGCCGGTCAGCGTCGAAGTCGTCACGTAGTCGCAGCACGGCCAGAGTTGCTCTACTATATGCCGCTCGATGCGTTGCTCGCGGTCAGCTTTGTTGAAGACAATAATTACCGGCCTGGGATGCCCCTGCTCTTCAGAAGAGATCGGGCCAAAGCCCATTGCACGCAACTCTTGCGAAACCTGCCGATCCTGTGCAGTGAGCGGCTCGGAGCCATCGAAGACAAGCAACACGACATCGGCGCTCTGGGCGGCGGCGCGGCTACGCTGCACACCGATCTGCTCTACCGGGTCGTCGCTGGGTGTGATACCGGCGGTATCGATCAGGTGGAGTGGGATACCGCGCACGTTAGCCACCTCTTCTACAGTATCGCGCGTCGTACCAGCAATTGGCGTGACGATGGCGCGCTCAGTGCGCAGGAGAGCATTGAGCAAGCTGGATTTGCCCACGTTGGGACGGCCAATAATGGCGGTGCGCAGGCCCTGGCGATAGAGCCGTCCCTGCTCGGAACCGGCCAGCAGGTGCGCGACATACTGCTGCGCTTCCACGATCAAAGGACGCAATTCTTCCGGCTGCGGCGTCGGCACGTCCTCTTCGGGAAAGTCAATGCTGGCCTCGATGCGCGCGATGACGCCCAGAATGGCGTGACGCGCCTGCTCGACCTGCTCTGAGAGCTTGCCGCGCAACTGCTGCATGGCGAGACGCTGTCCGGCCTCGGTCTGCGCGTCGATCAGATCCATGACAGCTTCCGCCTGCGCTAAGTCGAGGCGACCGTTGAGGAAGGCACGCAACGTGAACTCGCCCGGATTTGCCATGCGCGCACCCTGGGCCAGCACGGCGCGCAGGATGCGTTTCAGCACCAGGGGGCCACCGTGTCCCTGTATCTCCACCACATCTTCGCAGGTGTAGGTATGAGGGGCGCGCATAAAAGCCACCAGCACCTCGTCCAGCATTTCGCCCGTCTGCGGGTCGATGACATGCGCATAGGTCAACCGATGCGATGGAGGAATATCCGTTCGATTCCCTGGTCGGCGCAGGAGAGGCAGCGCGATCTGAAAAGCCTCTGCGCCACTTATTCTGATAATGCCAACACCCCCGATGCCTGGCGGTGTGGCGATAGCCGCAATCGTATCGTTTTGCATACGCCGATTATAGTCTATTCGGCCCGCTTTGGGTAGGGGGGATCAAAGGCTCCCCATGATAATGCGTTCCGGGTGGGTATAGACATTCATGCTGTGGTCGCGCAGAAAACCGACCAGAGTGATGTTGGCGCGCTCGGCCAGTTCGATAGCCAGGCTGGAGGGGGCCGAGATGGCGGCGATACAGGGAATACGCGCCCGCAGTGCCTTCTGGATAATCTCGAACGAGGTACGCCCACTGACCATCAGAATGGCTTCTCTATAAGGAAAGGTATTATGGAGCAGCGCGTGACCGATTAATTTATCGACGGCGTTATGCCGTCCAACATCCTCGCGTAGCAAACGCAATTCGCCGTTGGGCGCGAAGATCGCGGCGGCATGCAGACCCCCGGTATACGTAAAAACCGCCTGCGCGGCGCGCAAACGTTCGTCCAGCGTGTAAATGACCGACGCGGGAATACGCAAGCTATCTGTCTCAAGCGGGGGAGTATCGATCACGAGATCGGCGATGCTGTTCTTACCACACAGACCGCAACTGGCCGAGACGGCGAAGTGGCGCTCGAAGGCCACCGGCTGCGCCTGCACAGTGGGCACGTTCGGCAGGCCGCGCGGGCGCAAACGCACGCTCACCACGTTTGCCAGCGGCAGGCCATCCCCATCTATCGCGTCCTCGATACTCAGCACATCCCCGACCTGCTGAATAACACCCTCAGTTAGCAGAAAGCCCATCGCCAGTTCGTGGTCATGGCCTGGAGTACGCATAATGACGGCCAGACTCTGCTGCTCAATACGAATCTCAAAAGGCTCCTCAACCGTTACCTGCTCTTCTCGCTCGTAATGATGCTGCTCTTGCCAGTGCGTTACATTGACTTGCATGACTCGTTCCGGGTCAAGCACTGAACGCCAGAAACCGGAGAGTGCCATAGCCTACCTTCCTCTTTTTTGCTCCGCTGCAATGGTTGGCTGCGTGCCGGTCGTGACTTGCAGACGCTCGCCCGGCGATGGCAGACGCTGGCGCTTGAAGTAATATTTGCAGGCACCGGGTCGCACCGGGTCCGGCGGCTCAATGGCGACCAGCCCCCAGCCCTGTCGCTCCAACCAGTTCCACGCCTCAAACTCATCATCGAAATCGCGGATGACATTGCCCGCGACCGTAAAAACCATTGTTCCTAACAGGTAGCAATGTTCCCAGTGTACCATATTTTTTCCTTCTCAGGTTGCGCAAACGAATGCGGTTTCATTAAAGATGAACGGTACCTCTATCAGGAATTGCCGTGTCATGTGAACATTGACGCCTGTGCCATGCAGTGCTACCATAGAGGTGATCTCAACATACCTTTTATATTAAAGAACACTGACAAGGGATTTGAGCGTATGCATCATTTTGTGAGAGCAAGCGACGAGGTCTTGCGCAAACGTGGCTATCGCCTGACGCCACAACGCCATATGATTTTGAGCGTTATTCAGGAAGCGAACGAGCATCTCAGCATTGAACAGATTACCGAGAGAGTTCAGCAGCGCAATCCCTATGTCAGTCTTTCCACTGTCTATCGCACACTAGAACTGCTGCGCGAGCTGGGGCTGGTGCGCGAGAGCCATCTCTTTGGTGAGCAACCGCATTACGAGGCGGTGGGTGGTCACGCCCACCTTCATCTTATTTGCCGTCGTTGCCGCATGACCATCCACTTAGATGATGAACTGCTCGGCAATCTCCATGAACAACTCCAGGCCCAGTACCACTTTCACGGTATGATGCTCGACCTGGTTGCCGCCGGTTACTGCGACCCCTGCTGGCAACTGATGCAACAGGAGGAACAGAAACCGCCCGACGACAAACCCTCTGGCGCACCCTGACGTGGAGACGACATCAATCCTGTCCCTACGATGTCTCACCTGGCACTTTTTTTATAGCCCGTTTGTCATAGATACTTGTAGTCGTGAAAGGCATATGGCATAGATTGATGAATACATGTGCATAGATCATGCTAAGGAGGTGCATGCGATGGATGACTTGCCCGAAGACCATAACGGGCCGCATTCTTCACAAAAACTAGTGTTGCCGGGTATAGAGGCCCCTTTCACGGAGCCACAGCGCTATCAAGAGGAAACGACCGCCTTTCCTGCCGACCCTCTCTACAAAGCTGGTCGCTATCGAGCAACCATGCCGACACACCGACGGGCAGACCCGGTCTATCGCTTCCTCTATCTGAGTATCGCGCTGGTCATTACCGCCTGTATTATCCTCTTAGTACTGGTCGGCCCTACGGTGGCGAGTATGCTCAGCCACGCGCCTTTTTCTTCCACCTCGACCGGCCCGACCGGTTCTGCGGGTGGCCTCAATCCCCAGCCAACCTTTCCCACCCCCGGCGGCGGTCAGGGCAGCACACAGAGCAGTCAACCCACTGTCAGCCCTGTGCCAACTCTCCTGCCGACTCCAACGGTGTCAGCTTCGCCAACCCTCACACCGGTTGCCACCTCAACAGGGCAATTGACGGTACAGATCATCAGCGTCCCACAATTTGTCAGCAATAATTCAACCGTCATGGTCGGTGTCACGACCAGCCAGCCATCGGCAACCGTTCAGCTTGTTGTGAGCTATAATGCATTTCCTTACCTCTATAGTAGTCCAAAAGAGTTTACAGACACGAATGGCTTTGCCTCTATCCCCTGGCACGTACAGGTCATTCCACACGGTCAATTTGTGGTCGCGCGCCTCTATGTGGTCGCTCGGAGCCAGGATGGGCAGCAAGCGCTCTCGCCAGAAGTGACCGTGCAGATCGGCGGGCATGTCGGAGGTTAAATCGTCCATGACACAACAGATTAATATTCGCGGTGTCCAGGAAGCCGCGCGTGCCGTGCGTCAGAATATTGGGCGCGTAATTGTCGGCAAAGAGACTGTGGTTGACCTGCTCATGATTGCCCTGCTCTGCGAGGGCCACGTGCTACTGGAGGATGTGCCCGGTATCGGCAAAACCACGCTGGCGAAATCGCTGGCCCGCTCACTTGGCTGTAGCTTTCAACGCATCCAGTTCACACCCGACCTGCTCCCTTCCGACATCACCGGCATTACCTTTTTCAATCAGAAATTGGGGGAGTTTGAGTTTCGCCCCGGCCCCCTGCTCGCTCAGGTCGTGCTGGCCGATGAAATTAACCGCGCGACGCCACGCACGCAATCCGCGCTGCTGGAGGCAATGGAGGAGCGGCAGATCAGCATTGAACGCGAGACATTGCCGCTCCCGCGCCCCTTCATCGTGCTGGCAACCCAGAACCCCGTCGAGCTAGAGGGTACCTTCCCGCTGCCGGAGGCCCAGCTTGATCGCTTCCTCATGCGCCTGCGCCTGGATTATCCCAGCCACGCCGAAGAGCGCCTGATTCTTCAGCGCTTCAAAGAGGAACAGCCGCTACAAACACTGACGCCGGTTCTCAACGCCGACCAGTTGCAGGAGTTGCAGCAGATGATACGCTTTGTGCGCGTGGACGGCAGTATCGAAAATTATATCGTTGACCTCGTGCATGCCACACGCAACCACAACGGCATCGAACTGGGCGTCAGCCCGCGCGGCACGCTGGCTCTTTATCGCGCCGCCCAGGCCAACGCGGCTATTCGTGGACGCGCCTACGTCATTCCAGACGATGTGAAAGGCATGGCACGCCCGGTACTCGCGCATCGCATGATTGCCACCAGCCAGGCGCGCATGCATGGGCATGATATGGAAAAAATCGTAGACGATGTACTGCGTAGTGTCACCGTACCGGTAGAATCCTGAGACATATGGAACGCATTACTTCACTGGATGGCATACCATTTAGCGGCACCGGCATCCAACCGCGCTGGTACTTGCTGGGCGCGGCGCTGCTGCTTCTGGGCATTCCCTTTCGCCAGCCCCTGCTGGTGGTAGTCGGTCTGCTCTGCCTGCTGGTGGTGATCCTTGTTGATCTGGGCGCGCGCTACTGCCTGCGCAACGTCCAGTATAAACGTCAATTGAGCGAACAGCGCGTCCTCTTCGGCGAAGAGATCACGCTGACCCTCACCGTCGAAAACGCCAAGTTACTGCCGTTGCCCTGGCTGGAGAGCGCCGACGCCATCTCACCGGCCCTGAAGCTGCGCGGTCAGACGCTACACCGCGACGTGGCCAGCGGTCAACTGTTGCTCGAAAGCCTCTTCAGTCCCACCTGGTATGATCGCGTCACGCGGCGCTATACGATTGAATGCCGTGAGCGGGGCGTGCATGGGCTTGGCCCCACGCGCCTGCGCAGTGGCGATATTTTCGGCTTCGTCACGCGCGAAATGAGCATTCCCAATCAGCAATACGTACTGGTCTACCCGCTCGTCGTGCCGATCACCAGCTTTGGACTACCTGCACGCCATCCCTTCGGCGACCGCCGCGCACCCCGCCGTTTGCTCGAAGACCCCGCGCGCATCGTCGGTGTGCGCGACTATGCTTATGGCGATAGCCTGCGTCGCGTCCACTGGAAGGCCAGCGCGCGCGCCATGAAGCTGCAAAGCAAAGTTTACGAGGAAACCACAACCTACACGCTTAACCTCTTCCTGAATATGTCGGCTCGCCTCGATGCCCACTATGGCATCCATCCCGAACTCCTGGAACTCTCGATCTGTGCCGCCGCCTCGATTGCCAGTTGGGCATGTGACGAGGGCTACGCTGTCGGCCTATACTCCAATAGCATGCTCTACATCCCTGACGAAGAGAGCCACATGGACAGGACGCTGGATGAGCAAGGCCAACCGATACAGAGCGGCGAAGAGGAGATACGTGCTATGCTGCGGCGTCGGCGCGTCCATATTCCCGCCGCCAGCAATCCAGAGCAGAAAATGCGCATCCTGGAGGCGCTGGCCCGTCTGCAAAGCTACTTCGGCAGCACTATCGAGGATACCTTGCAAGCCGAGCGCGCCCGCTTAGCCGCCGGTTCCAGTGTCGTACTGATTACCACCAGCATCAGTGAAACGCTGATCGAGCCATTATATCGCTTACGACAAAACGGCCATCCGGTGACAATACTCTTTGTTGGTGATACACTATCTCCAGTACGTTTATCCGGCATCACCGTCTATCATATCGGCGGTGAGGCAACCTGGGCAGCATTAAAAAGCGGCCAGAGCAGCGTGAGCGACCAGTCAGCACGGACAACGCCCGTAGCCACAGGCTTTGCATTGTAATAGGGAGAAATTGCTATGGCTTACAACGACGAGCAATGGCAAGATGAACAAGACGAGATAACCTTCGTTGACCTGCCCGACAGTGAATTACAGCCACTTCGTATCCACATGTTGCATTATGGGCGGCGTTTACACGCACTGACGCGCCAGCCGCGCCTCGCACTCATCCCCTCGTTGTTCATCATCTTGCTCCTGCTCGTCCTGCTGAGCGGCTCAAAGCTTTATCAGCACGTTACACTCACTGCCACCCCACCAGCGCCCCATGTGGGATATTTCCGTGTCAACTCGATACAGATTATCAGTGTCGGCGGCACACCGCAACAGAGTAGTTTCATTATCCTGGATTCCAATAATACCTGGCGCTCCGAGGGGATGCTGCCCCCCACCAGCAAGACCACGCCGGTCTGCTCGACAGGGACGAATATCGGGGCTATCCACAGTGTCGGTAGCTATCCGGTCTGGATCAAAGGTATTCTCGGCCCACAGGCACATGTTGCGCTCACCTCACAGGCATATGAAGTTGCCCCCTGGAAAGGCTGGAATATTACGCTCCAGGTCGCGGTTATCTATAATCTCAACCAACCGGTGACTCTCAGTGTCTTCTCGCCGCCACAAAGATTTCCAGCGGCCTTTGCCACCAGTTCGCTCAACATCTATAGCACCAGCCTTACACTGGACGAACAGTTTCCAATCCAGCATAATGTGCCTGACGGCAATAAATTCCGCAATATCTGGAATATCACGCTGCACATTCCGGCCAGTGGTTGCTATAAACTGCAAGCGGACTGGATGATGAATGAATGGAGCATTTTCTTCACCGCCTCTCCCACATAAAAAAAGCCCCCGGCAACACTGCCAAAGGGCATATACTCTTTTTCATCTCTTTAGCGCTTAAACGTTTGGAACCCATTCTTCCGCGTGCGGCAAGGCGTGATCGCTCTGCTCCTTGTCGGTCACCGCAGGGGGTTCGCTGCTGGGACGTAGACGCAACAAAGCTTCCAGTTCGGCCTGCTTGTACAATCGATTGCGTTTGATGCCCTGCTTATAGCTTTTAAGGATGCCGCGACTAACATATGCATATAATGTTGATAATTTCACACCAAGCAGGTTACAAGCTTCCTGCCCATCCAGATAGTTTTCTCCGTTCAACTCTATCACTGGTTGCCCCTCCTTCCGTCAATAGATACTGGCGAAATGCTTCTCGTTCAGACGCCGACGCTCTCACCTGAATGTAGCCGTTACCTCTTTCTTTCTCAATGATAGAAGCCTTGCGCTATTTTGTCAACATATGCAAAAAGCATACAGTCACTCTGGTCTCTCCAAATCAACTAAAATCAAGTAGAATCAATATCCATTGACTTTTATCCAGCTTCATGGTACAACAAGAAAAGACAAGCAGCTTTATAGTGAAAACCGGTGTTTTTTAGCAAAGGAGCTTCACCCATATGTCAGCGATCATGCCGGATACCGGCAACACCCCGATGATCACGCCGCTCCGTCCCCAACGTGGTGGCCTGGAAGGCATCATAGCGGCAACTACCGCGCTCAGCAAAGTCGAGATGGCCGGGCGTCTGATCTATCACGGCTATAACATTCACGACCTGGCACGCACGGCCACCTTTGAAGAGGTTGCCCACCTGCTCTGGTTTGGCCATCTGCCCAATCGCCAGGAATTGACGCGCCTTCAGCAGCAGCTAGCCGCGCAACGCACGCTGCCAGCACAAGTGTTGAATGTGTTGCGCGACTTGCCCGCCGAAACCGAACCGATGGATGCTCTGCGCACAGCTACCTCAGCCTGGGGGGCCATCGCCATCAAGGGCAAACCGACCGTTGAGCAGGCTATCGCGCTGACGGCACGCTTCCCGCTCTTCCTGGCTGCCTTCCATCGCCTGCGTAACCAGCAAGAGCCATTAGAGGCACGGCCTGATCTGGGCTACGCCGCCAACTACCTTTATCTGCTCAGTGGACGGGAACCGAAAACAGAACATGTCAGGGGTCTTAATGCATACCTGGTGCTGCTGGCCGACCATGGCATGAATGCTTCCACCTTCACGGCGCGCGTCGTTGCCAGCACCGAGTCCGACATTGTTTCCTCAGTAGTTGCTGCACTCGGCGCGTTGAAGGGGCCATTACACGGTGGAGCACCTTCCAAAGTGCAGGATATGCTCAACGCCATCGGCAGTGTTGATAATGCCGAACCCTGGCTGCGCAGCGCGCTGGCACGTGGCGAGCGCCTGATGGGCTTCGGACATCGCGTCTATAAGGCCGAAGACCCGCGTGCAGAGGAATTGCGTGAGATGGCTCGCCTGGCCGATCCGCAGAGCTTCGTGCTGGCTAGCCGCGTTGAAGAACTGGCGATCCAGTTGTTAGAGGAGCAGAAACCCGGTCGTCGCCTCTACACCAATGTCGAGTTTTACTCTGCCGTCCTGCTGGCCTCGGTTGGCTTGCCCGGCGATCTCTTCACGCCCACCTTCGCCATCAGTCGCATCGCGGGCTGGACGGCTCATATTCTGGAGCAGGTTCACAACAACCGCCTGATTCGCCCGGATGCCGACTACACTGGCCCGACGGACCTGCGCTTTGTCCCTCTCGATCAACGCTAATCTAGCCAGGAACCGATGAGGTGTGCCCTCATCGGTTCTCGCTTTATGTTATGAAGGCTTGTTCTATGCAGCAAACAGTATCATCTCGACCCACGCCCGGTGCCCGGAAACTCTTCCAAATCTGGAGTAGCATCGGCTTACAATCCTTCGGGGGTGGTGCGTCCACCACTTTCCTCATTCAACGCACCTTTATTGATCGCTATGGCTGGATGACAATGGAGGATTTCAACCAGTACTGGAACCTGTGCCTCTTTGCCCCCGGCATCAACCTGATCGCCCTGACCGTACTGATCGGACGTCGGCTGGGCGGTGTAACCGGCATCATCGCCTCGCTGGTTGGCCTGCTGCTACCCAGCGCAACTATCACCTGCCTGATGGCCGCAGGCTTCGTGCAGATTCAACACCTACCCGTTGTCCATGCTATTTTACGCGGTGTCATTCCCGCAACAGCGGGCATTATGGGCGTGGTAGCTTTTAATTTCGCCCGTCCCGTCATCCAGCGCGCTTATAAAGAAGGCAAGGCACAGACATTCCTGAGCCTCGCGCTCATCCTGCTCAGCGCGCTGGCACTCATCTACTTCAATCTGCCGGTGGTTGTCGTGCTGCCCTGCACCGCGCTGCTGGGCATGCTGCTCTTCACCCCCTGGCGCTCAAGGCCAACTCCATCGACGCCCCCGTCTGCGCGCGAACAGGAGGAGATAGCGCATGATTGACCCGCTGCTCTACTTCCTGCTCTTCTTTAAAGCTACGCTCTTCTCCAGTGGCGGCTTCAGCAATCTGCCAAGCCTGCATCAAGATTTGCTCGCTCGCCGCTGGGCCACCGATACCGATTTCAGCGAGTCGGTCGCTATCGGCCAGATCAGCCCCGGCCCCAATGGCCTGTGGGTCATTAGCCTGGGCTACCTGACCTATGGCTATCTGGGGGCATTGCTGGCGCTGGTCGCCATCACGCTGCCGCCGCTCATCGTGCTGCTCGTCTCCGCCCTCTATCGGCAAATCGAACGTCAGCGCTGGGTGCCCGGCTTCATGCGTGGTATCTCGCTAGCCGTCGTCGGCATCTCGCTCACCGTCTGCTGGACGATTCTGCATCAACCTGGCATCGACTGGCTCGGCTGGCTCATTGCTATTGCCGCCTTCGCCGTAGCGCTCAGCAAGCGTGTGAACTTCCTGCTTCTGCTCAGTATAGCGGGTCTCATGGGCTACCTGCTCTATCGGTGACGAAGGGACATCGATAGCCGTTGAATACTTGTGAGAAGGTCTGCTGTATTGCTAGCAAGTTGCTCAAAATTGATGTATTATTAACCATACTACACCGTGCAGGCAACGAGGTTGCCAATAGCAAGCCATCCAGCAGTAGACGAACCAGCAGGGCAGGAGGGATACAAGACAAATGCCATCAAGTGAAAGGGAGCGTTCCGAGCGCAGAACGTATCGCAGAAGTCCTGGACGACAATACGAGAATGACTATGATCCGTTGCGCCACCAGCATAGTCACAGCCGAAGCGGACCTATGGAACAGCGAGGACAGACGCTCCAGAGCGGAAGTATATCGCAGCAAGATCGGTGGCCCACACGCACCAACGCTACTGCACACACCAGCACCGCCATGTTACAGCGCCCCAATTTACGTCGAACACGCCAGCTCTTGCGCCAGAATATTATCGCCAGCAAAGGGCGCGCCGCCGTCGAAGCGGCAGAGCAGCGTGAACAATTTCTCCAGGCCATCCCGGAAGATGCCCCTCTCGATCAACAAGAACAGCACGAGATACGCGCCTCACGCCACTATCCGTCGCAGAATGGTCGCTCTCCACTGTATATCCCTTCCACACGCGAACTAGAAGATTTTGAACAGGAACCCTGGTCGGAGGAACAAGATGTAGACCCCGACCTGGGCATCGATTACGAAGACCCGCTCGATGCGCGCCTCGGCTATAGGGAACTGGTACCACCCCGCATGGCAACACGCGGCGGTCAGCGCCAACCGACCCGTGTCCCCACGCGCAGTGTGCGCCCCATGCCGGAGTACGAAGATGAATATGAGGATAACGAGGACGACTACGAGGAGGAAGAGGAACAACCGGAACGGCGCAAGAAACGCAAAAAGAAGCTGTCCCGGCGTGGTTTGCTGGCCGGTATCGGCATCGTTGCGCTCGGCGGAGCCAGTGCTGCGGCCTATGAACTGGCTCCTAAAGTGCCGGGGCTGGCCGGTAATCTGGGAAATAACATCGAAAAGCAGTTGCAAGAAGCCTTCAACCGGGGAGTCGAGCAGGGCGCTAACGCGGTACGGCAAGATTTCGTCAACTCGCTGGAGAACCTGGAAGGCTTCACGCTTGATGGCGCTATGACCTCTGTCAAGCTGATGCGGGCCGCCTATGACACCTTTGTCTCGCCCATCGTCAAGTTTGGTGCGACCATAGCCACCGATTTTCTGACGGCAATGGATCGTGCCTACACCACCGCGCGTGGCTGGCTGCGCAACATCGGTCAGGATAACAGTACGCTGGCCGCCATTCAGAGCGTGCTGGATAGCTGGACAACGCAGGTTGCAAACATGCCCAAACAGCTTGACGCCATCACCGAAGCCGACCTGGACGGTGCCCAGGCCTACCTGCGCGCCTTGCAGCAGAAGCTCGCCGAAGAGAAAGCCAAACTGGCCACCAGCCAGAAAGGCACACCAACCCCGGCTCCTACACCCACTTCGACGGCCCAACCTAAGCAATAAATCCTATAGGGGCGTGATACCGGCGGGCCTGCTATCCATCGGGTGGCTACGAGGCCCCTCACCAGTTCCTTCTACCTACCCACGCCCCTACCATATATTGAATTAGCTGGAATCAATGACGGTCGCCCTGTTCACACTCCAATATCCTGCCTGCCTCTTGTTTCGCTATAGAAAAAGAGGAATAGTTTGTTCCTCTTTTGACATAAATGATATTAAAATGCCGTTTTTTTGTATCGGATTGCTTTCGAGGTTGCGTGGTAGACGTGAAGGCTACGTATCTACTATCCTGGCTTATGTAGAGATTACAGTCGTGGCAGAGGTTCAACGAGGGGTAAATTTTAGGAGGAAAGGCTTATGGTTCGCTTACAATTCCGACTGCGCAACCAGAATGTGATCAACTATTTACGTCAGAAGGCTAACGGTGAATCGAAATCTGTGCAGGCCGAGGCGACGACAAAGGAGGATATCTCGCGTCTCTCGACAAAGCTCTCTCTGCCCACACTGACACGTGGCGAGGAAAAATCCGCCGTTTTGAAAGGAGGCAGGCCGTCGAAAGCCATCTCGGCAACAGCAGTGGCCCGTCCGCAAGGGCCGACGCTTTTGAGCGGGCAGCACTCCCAATCCGCTCCAGCCGCTCGCAACATGGTCACATCGGTAATGGAACCGCTGATCCCCCCACGCCAAAGCCTCAAGACGGATGTATTATCGTTGCTGGATGCACCGACTTCTAGACCGCTTGCACATGTTCCGGCACATATACAAACCGTTGATACAAAGGAGAGCCGCGAACTGATCGCGCGCGCGCCGTATATCTTGCCGCTAGATGCTACAGAGACGAATCGGCTCGACTTCCAGCACTACGCTTTGCGTCAGGCGCTTGGCGGTAACTACGCTGCGCCAATTAATCATCCGCAGAGCATTCTGGATGTCGGCACGGGCACAGCGCGCTGGGGTATTGAACTGGCAACCATTTTTCCCCACAGCAGCGTCATCGGGCTGGATATCATGGTGCCACATTTAACGACT
>Ga0078972_1010523_pt1 | contig 17225 bp, 15 predicted proteins | sample YelNatPaOPGAMG01_FD_67568 | JGI IMG/M metagenome (GOLD analysis project Ga0078972, IMG submission 67568) | Hot spring thermophilic microbial communities from Obsidian Pool, Yellowstone National Park, USA - OP-RAMG-01 (SPADES assembly) (version 2) | ecosystem: Environmental > Aquatic > Thermal... | reverse complement strand
AAGTATTGTACACTAAAGACTGAAGAGTTAAGAGAGGCAAAGCCTCTTGGAGGCGGAGCCTCTCTTCAACCAACTAGGGTGGGTGGGCGGGACTACTAAAAGTAATTTGTAATTTGAACACACAGATTTTTTCAAAAGAATTAAAAAAATAGAATCACCGAAGAACAATCATAAAAAATTGTTTTGTTGGTGGAGGACAACATGAGAGTATCAATACTAATGGGAAGCGATTCTGATTTCAATGTAATGGTTGAAGCAGCTAAAATACTAAAAAATTTCAGTATTGACTTTGAGATTAGAGTAATATCAGCACACAGGACCCCTGAGAAACTACACGAATATGTAAAGCAAGCAGAATCATCTGGAATTGAAGTCTTTATTGCGGGGGCAGGCGGCGCAGCTCACTTAGCAGGAGTTATCGCTTCACTGACAAACTTACCTGTCATTGCCGTACCTATTGAAACAAAATTAGGTGGACTGGATTCACTACTCTCTATGGTTCAAATGCCTAGTGGTGTACCTGTAGCCACAGTATCAATAAACGGTGCAAAAAACGCTGGCATACTAGCTACACAAATACTTTCAATAAAATATTCAGAATTAAAAGAAAAGCTAAAAGCATACAGGGAAAACATGAAAGAAGAAGTCAACAAAAAAGATGAAGATATACAAAAAAAGGTATTTTTTTAATTGTTTTGAATCTCACTGGGACAATCCAAAGCACACATTCCAAATTATCTTGAATAATCATTTTGGTTTTTCTTATAATTATTTTCACTAGGTGAGGGCGGTTAGCTCAGTTGGTTAGAGCGCCACTTTGACGCAGTGGAGGCCAGAGGTTCGAATCCTCTACCGCCCAAATTTCGGGATGTAGCGCAGCCAGGTAGCGCACACCCTTGGGGTGGGTGGGGTCGCTGGTTCAAATCCAGTCATCCCGACATAATCTCAGTAGCCCACCTAGCCGTGTGGGCTATTACTTCATCATTATCGTTCCTAAGCCTAGCGATGTTGTCAATAAGCTTATTTGCACCATTATTAACTGCCACTATTATTGCATTCCTTATTAATCCCCTCCTCTTAGCCCTCTGAATCGCTTTACCTTTAAATATTCTATCAAACTGCTTCTGACTAGGTATCAATAGAATATCTCTTAAATTCAGAAAGGGGGTAATGTTAGAAACAAATTCTTTAACATTGCTACCAAACTTCCTAAAATACAAAACTTTGTTAAAAGGACAAACTTGCTGACAAACATCACACCCAAAAACCCAATCACCCATTCTCGAAGCAACATCTTCGCCAATAATCCCCCTATATTCTATAGTTAAGTAAGATATACACTTCCTAGCATCCAAAACATAAGGTGACAAAGCACCAGTAGGGCAAGAAGAAACACACAAATTACAATTACCACATCCTTTAAAATTCAAATTTTCTGTAGGTTCCACCTCCAAATCTGTTAAAACCTCACCTATGAAAAAAAAAGAACCAAGTCTGTAAGGATCAATAAGCATCGTATTTTTACCTTGAAATCCAAGTCCACTAACTACCCCAAAACCCTTTTCATATATCGGCGTAGAGTCTGAAAAGATTCTATAACTGAAATCAGAAGAATAAAATCTCTTAAGTCTATTTACAAAATCTTCTAACATTTTTTTAATAACATAATGATAATCAACCCCCCATGCATACATTGCAACTCTGCCATACTCTTCAGAAGGTTTCTCAAAGATAGAGGAATTAAAATAACTAGCACCGACAAGAATTACACTTCTAACCCACGGTTCTATAAGTTTAGCATCAAATTTTTTTAATTCATAATTACTTAGGTACTTCATTCCACCATCAAAAGAATCATTAATCCACTTCGCATATTTTGATACGATAGTACCTTCCTTAATGAGAGAATCAGGAAGAGAGACAGAAAATATATCAAAACCTGATTCTAAAGATAAAGATTTTAGTTGCTCATTATTTAACATAAGAAAATCCCCGAGGGTAACCTCGGGGTTATGATTTAATTAATCTAGAATCTCAAGTATCACTCTTCTACCATTCTTAACGGCAACAGCACTAACGATAGTTCTTATGGCTTTAGCAATTCTTCCCTTCTTACCAATAATTTTACCAATATCCTCAGACTTTACTTTTAGTTCAAGAATGGTTGACTTCTCCCCTTCAACAACTTTAAGGGAGATATCCTCTGGATAATCAACCAACGCCTTAACGATTTGTTCAACGAGCTCTTTTTCTTTCATACGCTACCCCTCTTTTTTAAAAATTTTTTATAGTTTTGTTTCTTGATATCTCTTAACAACTTTTAAAACAGTATTAGAAGGCTGAGCACCACGAGAAAGCCAAAGATTATACTTCTCAAGATCTACAAAAAGTTTCTTTTCAAGCGGAGCATAATAACCAAGGCTATCAATGTACCCTCCATCGCGCTTCTCTCTAGAATCAATAGCAATAATCCTATAGTAAGGCCTCTTTTTAGCACCACTTCTCCTTAATCTTATTCTCACCATAAACACCCCATCTCCGTTTTCTTATAAATTTTAAGAAAGACAATCTAAATAATTCAACTTTCTATACCTCAACTAAAAAAATCTAAATGCCAAAACTTAGATTTTATCTCCTGTAGGATAAGATTCACTGAGTATTGACTTCAAAAATATCATGTTTTCTTTAACTGAATAATCTCTCTTTATCGTATCTACGAATAATTTCATCAAAGCGTATACCAGCGAAAATGGCTTGTAGAATGTATAAACAATGAGGAAATTTTTCCTTAGATATCTAAGAAAGCTCACCATCTTCATCGTCCTCTTATTATTTGACACTTTGAAACTCTTACTCTCAAGATGTATTATTGTACCATCTTTTATCAACCCTATTTTATAACCTCTTTTCTTCATCCGTAACTGCAAATCCGCTTCCTCAAAGTACATAAAAAACCTTTCATCAAATACCCCTACCTCATCAATTACATCTTTTCTTATAAACATATCTGCACCTATTATGTAATCGACCTCTACAAATCGTTTGTTCTGAAATAATCCTGTTTTGAATTCCTCAACTTTTTCATTTTTTAGTATTGCTCTGTTCAGTTTTTTAGGTAAAAATGCTTTAAAAATAAACTCATTTATTCCAACTTTAAACGGCAAAAATTCGCCATAAGATTGTAAAGCGTTTCCATTTTCGTCAATCAACACCACACCTATCACCGCAACATCTTTGTTTTCTTCACCCTCCATAAAGTCAAACATGTTTTTTATTGTATTATCAAGTATCACTGTATCAGTATTAAGCAAAAGCACATACTTTCCTGTGCTTTCCTTTATCCCTATATTTGCACCACCACCAAAGCCAAGATTAACATCACTCTCTATCAGTTTTATCTTCCCATTGAATTCTCTTTTTAAGTATTCAACACTACCATCAGACGAATTATTATCAACAACTATTATTTCAAACTTGATGCCCTTTGTGTTTTGGAAAATAGACCTTATACAACTTGTTGTTATTTCTTTCGTATTGTAGTTAACGAGAATTATACTAATATCGTTTTGATAACTCATAAATTCATTTTTTACAAATTATACTCTATAATTCAAATTTAATGGAATCCAACAGGCTATGCCTGTGTCAGGCTTGACCTGTCAGGCTTGGCTTGTCACAGGTTAAACCTGTCAGGCTATGCCTGTTTCTTTATTTAAGGATTAGCATCATTACTTTAAGTAGCCCCACCCAACCCACCCATTTGTTGTAGAGAGGTTTCACCTCTCTACACTTTCTAGAATATTCAAATAAAAATGCGTTTTAAGCACCACCCACCCAATTATTTAAGGGATACTTCGTATCCCTTAACCTTGTAAGTAATTATTAATTTAGGAATGTTTTAAGCACAGGTGCTACAAGCCTTAACCCACCCTAATCGTAAGGGATGCAATCCCTTAACCCTGTAAGCATTTTTTCAGGAAGTAGGTATTTTGCAAGAGTAAAGAGAGGCCTTGACTCTCTTTGTAAAGTAAGGGTGAGCGGGATCACTGAAAGTAAATTATGCTTTAAACACAATCTTTGGAATTTGAAAAAACATCTCATCGTTTTATATAATACTTTTATAAGTTGGGGTTGTAGCTCAGCCTGGTCAGAGCGCTGGTCTGTCACACCAGAGGTCGTGGGTTCAAGTCCCATCAACCCCGCACATTATGGCTCTTTGTTTTTATGCAGAAAAATTTTATATCTTCCAAAGACATATCAAGAGAAGAATTTCTAACCCTTTTCTCTTTATCTTCTGAATTAAAAAAAAACAGGTCTTTGTATTCTAATTTTTTGAATGGAAAAACAATTTTAATGATATTTGATAAACCTTCAACTAGAACGAAGGTATCTTTTTTCGTTGGTATAACCGAACTAGGTGGTACTGCTCTTCCATTACAATCAAATGAGTTACAACTGGGTAGAGGAGAAACGGTAGAAGATACCGCTAGGGTTTTATCAAGGTATGTTCATGGTATAGTTATAAGAACTTATAGTCATGATAATGTTGTTAAACTTGGTGATTACTTTAAATATCCAGTAGTAAATGCCTTGACAAATTATGAGCATCCTTGTCAGGCTTTTGCTGATGCTTTTACAATCTTTGAAAGATTTTCATCTTTTGATGTCAAAGTTGTTTATCTCGGAGACTTTAACAATGTTGCTAGGTCACTTATGATGACATTGGCAACCCTTCAAACTAGGGAATTGTGTTTCTCAGGACCTATAGAATATTACGATAAATCTATAGAAAAGGACATTGAAAAACTATCAGAAGGCAAAACTAAATTTTATGTTGAGACTGATCCTGAAAAGGCAGTGAGGGGCGCAGATGTTATTTATAGCGATGTTTGGGTCAGCATGGGGTTTGAAGATACACAAGAAGAGAGAGAAAAACTAATGAAACCTTATCAAGTCAATTCTCATATTATGTCTCTCACCAACAAAAATACATTCTTCATGCACTGCTTACCTGCCAAAAGAGGTAAAGAAGTTACAGATGATGTTATTGATTCACCTCAATCTATAGTCTTTGACCAAGCAGAAAACAGATTACATACCCAAAAAGCACTTTTAATAAAACTATTTGAAAACATTCAATGATAACTACTCGTTGTAAAAGCTCAATAGCACTTGTACCAAGTAACACTTATTAACTCATAAGATTAACCTGTTGAGGCTGTTTCAAAATTCGTTTTGTAACAGGTTAAACCTGCTTCAGATCAAACTTGTTTCAGGTTAAACCTGTGTCAGGCTTAACATGTCACAGGCTTGGACTGTCAGGCTTGGCCTGCATCAATCTTGGTCTGTCAAGTTAGACTTGCTTCTTCCTTTTTAAGAATTAGTACGTTACTTTTAGCAATTCCCACCCTCCCACCCATTTTATCGTTGGAAGGCTTCGCATCAAAGATGCTTTGCCTTCCAACACCTTTATAGATCCTTTTTAAAAAGTGCTTTAAGCACAAAGTGCTTTAAGCACCCCACCCGCCCTACTTAGTTGAAGAGAACTTCGCTTCTCTTCACTCTTCAGCTCGTTATGTAAAAGAGTGCTCACACAGTGCTATTAAGCACCCTCACCCTAAATTCGGTTTTGTAATTTGTATGATTAATCTATTTGTCCTCTTTACTGTTTGGAAACATAATCAAATTCTGGAACACACCTAGATCATTGGGTTTTAGATGTTTTCTTGAATTTGTGTTTTTAAATCTTTATCTTTATTGTATGAAAAAATTTGTAATTTTGGCTTTCTCTTTTTTGTTTCTATTAGTTGGTTTCGTTTTTCCCTTCGGGAAAAATAAAATAAATTATTATACCGGGAATTGGTATATATATGAGTTAGGCAATTACAAACTTTTTTTGGATGTGTCACAAACAAACATTTTCAAGTACATCGTTAGAGCGATAAAAGATTCTGATGAAAAACTTAGGTCGCTAACATTTAGAGATTTAGAAGAAACATTCCCAGTCATAGTTTTTCCTAATCAGATAGAGTTTCAGGCTAATAACATTGTTGACGAATTCATAGGTGAAGGTACTGGAGGATTTACCGAAGAGATCAAGAATAGGTTAGTCGTCCCGATGGATGGGAACATAGGTTTTTTCAAAAGAGTTTTGAATCATGAGATGGTGCATGTTTATCAATTTGATACAATTAAAAGTTCAAAAAACAAAAAAGTTCTAAACGATATAACTATTCCGCTTTGGGTTATGGAAGGAATGGCTGAGTACTACTCTGTTGAATGGGATTTTTCTTCTGAAGAGGTTTTGAGGGATATAGTCGTTAACAATAGGATTGTACCACTTCTTAGACTCTCGGACCTCAATTCCCTTAAACCTGATGAATATTATTTGGTGTACAAGGAGGGACAGGCTTTTTTAAAATTCATCGGTGACAATTACGGCAAGCCGTCTGTATACAAAATTTTTAAAAATTACCTTAACGGTGATAAAGACCCTTATAAAACCGAATTAGGTAGTAGTTTATCTGATATTGAAAAAACTTTCGTTTATTCCCTTAGGAAAAAGTATTTGCCAATGCTTAATGATTATGATGAAGTTATTTCTTTTGCTAGTGAGATTGAGAATGTGAACTTTGGCGAAACACCTTATCAAAAGTTTATACCCACCTTCGTTTCTAACAATACTATTGCATTTTTAACATACAAGGATATTTACCCTAAAATAGTGCTTTACGATGTTAAAGAAAAAAAGATAATCAAGGATTTGGTTATAGGTGGCTTTAATGAAAACTACCTAGAATTTCATATAACAAGGAATAATATTGCTGTCTCAACTAACGGCATAATGGTTTTTGTTTCCAAATCTGGTGGTAAGGATGCTATAAATGTATACGATTTGATCAAAAACTCTTCCTATCAAGTCAAGTTTGATAAAATATTCATCATCTCATCACCTGATATATCGTTGGATGGCAAACTTATCGCATTCAGCGGATTTGATAATGTAAGTGAAGATATATACATTTACAACCTTGAGACAAAGGAATTAAAAAAAGTTACTGATGACATTTTTTACGATGGCGAACCTAGATTTTCTCCTGATAAAAATTATATATACTTTGTTTCAACAAGAAACAAAGAAAGCATATTTTCGCAAGATACAGATATATATAGATTTAATTTGAATACAGGTGAAATTGAAAAGTTTATAGACTTGGGTAGTGAGGAGCAGAATCCTTTTGTTTCTCAAGACGGTAAGTATTTACTCTTTGTTTCTACTGTTGATAGTGTAAGGAATATATTTGCCTACGATTTTGGTAGTGGGAAAGTGTTTAGAGTATCAAAAGTTATAACTGGTGCTTTTTCACCTAAACTTGACCCATCTAGTAGCACTTTGATTTTTTCATCTGAAAATAATTTATCCTACGATATATACTACAAAAGTTTTTCGCTTACTGACCTAGCAAATGTTGAAGTTAGTAATTATGCTTCTATTTCTGAAACCTCAAAATCTAACTTTTTGGCTGAGAAATCAAGAATAGATGGAATAGAGATAAGAAACTCTTATAGTTATAGTATCATCCCAACAGTTGATTACATAACAGGCGGCTTTAGCTTAAGTTCTGATTTGGGATTTATGCTTTTGCTCGGTGCAAGTTTTAGCGATCTACTCGGCGATCAGAGGTTGTCAATAATATTCAACAACATGTATTTACAAAATTACGGGACTTTTAACTTTTCTGAAATTAACCTTTTGGCTTCTTATATGAATCTTAAGTATTACTTTGATTTTGGTTTTCAGTTCTATAATCTTAGGGATTACTTCTTCTCTTTGATGAATTTCTTTATTTATCCTTCTATTTTCTATCAAGTCGAACCTAATTATTATTCAAAATCCGGTTTTAACGGTTCTTTAATTTATCCTTTCTCAACATTCTCTAGGCTAGAGTTATCTTTGGAGCATTCTGATTACTTCTGGGTGCCTATTTACGACTACTACGCGAATACTTTTTACGACAACTTTATGTATTCAATAAATACATTGTCATTGAGCTATGTTTATGATACCACACTTTGGAGTGTTGCAGGTCCCATAGATGGTATAAGGTCCCAAGCGATAATTTCGTATTCACCGAAATTAGTTTCTAGCGATAAGAGCCTGTTTTCAGCAATATTTGATTTCAGAAAGTACTTTATGATGTCTCTGATTGATACTCTCGCTTTTAGGTTTGTTGGGGGGTATAAGTTTGGTCTTGATGTTGATTCTTTTCCCTTTTATGTTGGTGGTGTGGGGACTTTGAGAGGTTATGATTTCAAAGAGTTTAGCGGTAAGCTATTATTCCTTTCTAACTTGGAATTTAGGATAGCACTTATAAGGGCACTTTTGGGACCCTTCGGTTTTTCCTTCCCACCTGTTTTTGGCTCACTCTTCGTAGATGCTGCTTTGATAGGAGACGATCCAACAAAGTTTCAGCTTACTGTATTTGATGAGAATGAGGGAGTATACAAGTTAAAAGACCTTAAAGTTGGTGTAGGGGTAGGGGTTGGTATTGCCTTGGGGGTCGGTTTTAAACTAAAGTTTGATTTTGCTTCTCCGTTTGATGGTAGGAGACTTCTTGATGCAAAAGATTGGAAAACTTATTTCCAGCTAGGGTACGAATTCTAACGAAAGAGAATTCATTAATTCTTTAAATTCTTTCGGTAAGTTAATTTCAAAAAACATTATCTCATCCCGTGAGGGATGAGGAAAAGAAATTTTTTTCGCAACTAATGGTATAAACGATTCTGGCAAATCAAATTCTTTTATTTGCTTGCTTGCTTGTGGGTTGTATGTTGTATCACCTACGATTGGGTGTCCTATGCTTTTTAAGTGCACTCTTATCTGGTGCGTCCTACCTGTTATTGGCTTTGCCTTGATTAGTGAATAGTTACCATTTGTTACTAAAAGTTCAAATTTGGTCATTGCTGGCTTACCATCGGGAATTACCGCCATTTTTAGCCTATTCTTTGGGTTTCTGCCGATTGGTTTGTCTACTTTGAAGTTTTTTTCTTCTATTTTGCCATTTACTATTGCCCAGTATTCCTTGTGTACCATTCTTGACTTGAAGAGAGAGGATAATATGGCATGCGATTTGTCGTGTAGTGCGATTACCATTATTCCCGATGTCTCCTTATCAAGCCTGTGTACTATTCCGGGTCTTGTATACCCCCCCATGAAAGAGAGTTTGTCCTCTAGGTTGTATAATAAAGCATTTACTAATGTACCGCTCCAATGTCCTGGTGCAGGATGTACGACCATATTATATGGCTTTTCTATCACGGCTATATCATCATCTTTGTATAAAACTTTTATTCCTATAGGTTCAGGTGCAATATCACATATTTCTGGTACTATGTCTTCAAATTCTATTATATCTCCCTCTTTTACTTTGTATCCAAAGTGTTTAGTTTTACCATTTACGAATACTTCTCTTACTTTACCTTTTATTTGGCTTCTTGTGTAGTTTGTGTATTTTGAAATAATGACATCTATTCTGTGCCCTGCGTCGTCACCTGTTACTACTATCTTCATAGGACAAAACAGTTATTACCTCTTCTGCTAACAAGTTTGGTAAAATTTCTGTACACACCTCTTTATTGAGTATTCTTGATATAAAGAATGTTTTCTTTATCTTTATACCTTTTGTCTTACACAAGTTTACGAAATCTTTGTAAGTGAATAAGTGAATATTAGGAGTATCAAACCATGAGTATGGTAATTCTGAGCTTATGGGCATTTTACCTTTTAATAGTAAGTGAAGTCTCAGTTTGTAGTACCCAAAATTAGGGAAACTTATTATTGCGTTTCTAGAAATTCTTAAGACTTCTTCAAGCAGTAACCCGGGCGATTTCAATTGCTGAATTGTCTTACTGACTATTACATAGTCAAATGCTTTGTCTTCTATCTCTAATAAGCTTTTATCTTTGAACCCTTTGTTTATATCGTATTGTATTACATTTAATCCTTTTGATAAGCATTTTATTACTTCATCGGTGTCAATTTCTATTCCTACGCTTAATATACCCTTTTTCTCTTTAAGGTAAGATAGAAGTTCACCACTGCCACACCCCAGATCTAAAACTCTACTACCCTTCTCTATTATCCTTTCTATTATTTCAAAGTCCTTTCTAACTCTCTCCATACACCTTTTCACCTTTTTGTGCACCAAGAAATGTTGAATTTAAAAACGCCTTCATCGTTTCACTCTCAATTTTTGTGTCAATTAAGAAAGAGTCGTGCCCGTTTATACTTTCTATGTTTATGTATGAGACATTTTTACCAGCAGCTAACGCTGCTGATACCATTTCTAATGATTCAGAAGGGGGGAATAACCAATCCGATGTAAATGAAATAAACAATAACTTGCTTCGTATCTTCTTAAAAACTTCCTTTAGGTCACCATTGCCGTACTTTTCTGGCAAATCGAAGTAATCCATCGCCTTTGTGATGTATAAATAAGAATTTGCATCAAACCTGTTTACAAACTTTTCTCCTTGGTACCCTAGGTAGCTTTCCACTTCAAACTCTATGTCATCAACATCATAAGTTTTGCCATTTATGAATCTCCTACCAAATTTTAAATCCATTGATTTCTCGCTCAAATAAGTTATGTGGCCTATCATCCTTGCTATGCTTAAGCCTTTTGAAGGTACTTTACCTTTCTCTAAGTATTCCCCGTTTCCCCAGTTAGGGTCGGAAATTATAGCATTTCTCCCTACTGCATCAAAGGCTATGTTTTGTGCTGAGCAATTCGCTGTCGCTGCTATCGCAATGACACTTTCAACAATTTCTGGGTACATCACTGACCATTCAAGTGCCTGCATTCCTCCCATTGAGCCACCAACAACAGCTAAAAGTTTTTCTATACCTAATTGCTTTATTAGTTCCCTTTGAACTTTTACCATGTCTGATATAGTTATTGTTGGAAATGTTATTCCGTACCTTTTGCCTGTTTTTGGATTTATTGATGTTGGACCTGTTGTACCATAACAACTCCCCAAGAAGTTTGAACATATTACGAAATATTTGTTTGTGTCTATACCTTTACCGGGACCTATTACATCTTCCCACCATCCTTCCGTTGCACCATCAAAAGTTTCATCATCTACCATTCTATGATATCCTGCAGCATGCGCCGAGCCTGATAAAGCGTGACAAACAAGTATAACATTACTTTTATCTTCGTTTAGATTTCCATAGGTTTCGTAAGCCACATCTATAGGTCCGGGTAAAATTTCTCCCGATTCCAACCTTAATCCATCCGGAAAAACTTGCGTGATGGCCGTACTTACGAGCCCAACTGTTTCACCTTTCAATTCCTCAACTATGTCCCCTATCCTCTTTTTCCTTAGAATCTTATACATTTCAGAAAATTCTATACAAGGTTACTCGAAACTAATCTTCATTTTACTAAGTTTCATCCCAACAAACCTTTATTAGTATTTTAGGTGAGGTAAATTATTTTTTACAAGTTTTGAAGAAATTTGTTTAAGAATTCTCAGGCTTGGCCTACTTCTTCTTTAATTCTTTAAGAAAGTGCTTTAAGCACAAAGTGCTTTAAGCACTCCCACCCTCCCACCCTATTTGTTGTAGAGAGGTTTCATCTCTCTTCACTTTCAAGAATATTTGAATAAAAATGCGTTTTAAGCCCCCTACCCTTCCACCCAATTAAGTAAGAGATACCTCGTATCCCTTAACCCTATAAGTAATTATTGATTTAGGAACACTTTAGTGCTATAGGCGTTTAAGAAAATCCCACCCATCACCATTTATTATCTTTAGAAGGCTACGCCTCTCCGATGCCAAGCATCTCAGATGCTTCGCATCCCTTAACCTAAATAAATTAAGAAGGAGATTCTTCACTGCGTTCAGAATGACAAGAGAAGGGACAGAATGACGAGGGAAGAGGCAGAATGACTTTTGGAACACTCTCACCTAATAGGGAAGATTTTTGTTTGTAAAAAATAAAATTTTTTATTATATTTAATAATATGAAGATTGGGAAGGTTAGGCACAATGACAAAAATTTTCATGTTGCCTTTGATGTTGAAAACAAAATTGCTATACCTATAAAGGGAAATTTTTTTAGTGATTTTGAACTTGAAGATAAAAGCTTGTCTCTTGAAGAGGTTAAGATTCTACCTCCTATCTTACCAACTAAAGTTGTGTGTTTAGGTCTAAACTATAGGGACCACGCGGAAGAAATGAAAATGGATATACCTGATGAGCCTATAATATTCCTCAAGCCAACGACATCGGTAATAGGCCATGGTGATACAATAGTGGCACCAAATTTCTGTCAAAGAGTTGATTATGAAGCAGAACTAGCCATTGTTATTGGTGAAACATGTAAGGATGTTTCGCCAGATGAAGCAAAAAACTACATTCTCGGATATACTTGTTTAAATGATGTTACTGAAAGGGTTTTTCAAAAAAAAGATGGTCAGTGGACTAGAGCAAAATCGTTTGATACCTTCTGTCCAATTGGACCTTGGATAGAGACAGAAATAGATTGGGAAAATTTAAAAATCAGATCCTACTTAAATGATGAGTTAAAGCAAGATTCAACAACATCTAACATGATATTTGGTGTTGAGGAAATTGTTAGTTTTGTTTCTAAAATTATGACACTTTTGCCAGGTGATATTATAGCAACAGGAACTCCCCCGGGCATAGGTGAGATGAAAAACGGTGACAAAATAAGAATAGAAATAGAAGGTATTGGAGCATTGGAGAACACTTTTATCAAACTTTAGGATGAAACTCATATCACTATTTCACAAAAGCATTGGAATACTTAAAGAACACGGAATAAAAAAGCCAAAGACGGACGCGGAAATCATAATATCTGGTACTTTAGGGATATCACGAATTGAAATTTATCTTCATAGGGACCTAGAAGTTAGCCAAGAAGTTGAATCAAAGGTTTTAGAAATAATCACAAGAAGAGCATTAGGAGAACCATTGGAATATTTGCTAGGGTACAAATATTTCTGGGGGATGAAGTTTATAGTAGAAAGAGGTGTACTAATTCCTAGATTTGATACAGAATCTCTCATTTATATTGCTTCAAGAGTTTGTAAGTCTCCTAAATCAATACTAGATATAGGTACAGGTACTGGTATAATAGGTATAACTTTAAAAAAGATATTTCCCAAAGCGTATGTTGTTATGACTGATATTTCTGATATTGCACTTAATAACTGCAGAGAAAACATATCAAGTATTCTTGGAGATAATATAGACGATATTAAACTCATAAAAACTGATGTTTTTAAAAATTTATGGGATTTCACAGGTTGGGGAAAATTTGATTTAATTGTGTCAAACCCACCATATATTTCTGAGAAGGATATGGATAAACTTGAACCCGAAGTGAAAAAAGAACCATTCAACTCACTCTATGGTGGTGTTTTGGGAGTAGATTTCTATCTAAAAATCGCTGATAAAGCGAAAATGTTTTTAAGTAACAGAGGAAAAATAATACTTGAGGTAGGAGACACCAATCAATCCGAACTTGTTAAGAGCATTTTCAAACTTAAAGGTTTTAGAAATTTTTTGCAGTTTAAAGATGTATCAAACCAAACCAGAGGTATTGTCATTTTCAATTTCTAAAAATCACATCAATACTCACATTTCAGAGAATTCACTGGAGGTATTGTAATTTGGTGCTTCTTTAGTTATCACTATATCGTGGGGGTGGCTTTCCTTTAATCCTGCATTTGTTATTTTTATGAATTTTGCCCTTTCCTTAAACGATTTTATATCCTTTGCACCTACATATCCCATCGAAGACTTAAGCCCTCCTACCAATTGGTATATAACCTCTTTTGCCGGTCCCTTAAAAGGAACCATCCCTTCTATCCCTTCCGGTACCAGTTTACCAGGTATTCCTTGAGGATACCTTGTTGAACCTGCCATCATTGCACCTATTGACCCCATACCTCTATATGTTTTATAACTCCTACCTTTGTATATTATCAACTCCCCCGGACTTTCTTCTGTACCTGCTAGCAAATTACCAATCATTACAGAATCAGCACCTGCTGCTATAGCCTTCGCTATATCTCCAGAAAATTTTATACCACCATCAGCAATTATTGGTACATTCTCTTTCTTGGCTATCTTTGATGCTTCCAAAACAGCAAAAATCTGAGGCACTCCTATACCAGTCACTACTCTAGTTGTACATATTGACCCGGGTCCTATGCCTACTTTTATTGCATCCACACCTGATTTTATTAAAAACTCCGCTCCCTCGTATGTAGCAACATTACCCGCTATCACATCGACGGAAAATTTACTTTTTATGTAATTTACCATCTCCCTTACCTTTTTCGTATGCCCGTGCGCTGTATCCACAACTACTACATCAACTTCTGCCTTAACAAGCTCATGAACCCTCTCTTTATCTTGATCACTAGTCCCAACCGCCGCACCAACCCTAAGCCTACCTTTGTTATCTTTAGTTGATATACTAATTCTTTGAATCCTCTGCATATCCTTCATTGTTATCAAACCTTTTATGTTGAAATCTTTATCAACTATAGGAAGTTTTTCTATTCTATTCTGTAACATCTTCTCTCTTGCCTCTTCCAAAGACACATCTTTAGTAGCATATATAATCCTCTCTCTTGGTGTCATTACCTTTTTCACTTTATCATCACTCTTTCCCGCTCTTATATCCCTCCTCGTTACTATACCTTCCAATCTACCTTCATCATTAACAACCATCAAACCCGATATACCATATTGCTCCATTATTTCAATAGCCTTTCCGATAGTTTCATTATAATGTATTGTTATAGGATCTTCTATCATTATGTTCTCAAATCTTTTTACCTTTATTACCTCCTTAACCTGACTCTCAATTGAAAGATTCCTATGTATTATTCCTATTCCACCATACTGCGCCATCTCTATAGCCATCCTGCTTTCAGTAACAGTATCCATCGCTGCACTAACTATCGGTACAGATAGTTTTATATTCCTAGTTAAATTAGTAGATGTATCTACTTCCGACGGCAAAACATCCGACTCAGCAGGAAGTATCAAAACATCATCAAATGTTAAAGCAACTTCATCTGTATAGAATTTTCTATCATCCATATATTACTCCTTTACAAAATTATATAAAGTAACCAACAAAATTTTCTATATTACACCAAAGAGATGTCCATAAATACCCCCCTCCCCTCCTCCCTGCATTCTTACCCTTTTGTGAGACGAAAACTTCTTGCTTGGTGATATAAAAATTCATTCATTTTGCTTTCAAAAGCAAAATTTATATAAAATCTTTCTATGAAGGTATGTGTAATTGGTAGTGGTGGTAGAGAACACACAATAGCATGGAAATTTTCTAAATCATCAAATGTCGAAAAAATCTTTTGCATCCCCGGAAACGGCGGTACAGCAAGTATAGGAGAAAATGTCAATATTCCCCTGAAACCTCCATTTGTAGACCTGATAAAATTCATAAAAGAAAACAAGATTGACCTTGTCTTCGTTGGACCGGAGAAACCAATAATTGATGGTATAACCGACTACTTAGAACCTGAAGGCATAAGAATCGTAGGGCCTACTTCAAATGGTGGAATGATAGAAGGTAGCAAGGTTTTCGCTAAACTCTTCATGGAAAAATACGAAATACCAACAGCAGAATTTGAAGTTTTTGAAGATTTTGACAGTGCAAAATCATTTTTTGAGAAACACACTAACTGGGTAATAAAAGTTAATGGATTAGCAGCCGGTAAAGGCGTAATCGTACCAAGTTCATACGAGGAAGGTATAAAATTTCTGGAAGATGTGTTCATAAACGATAAATTTGGCGACTCAGGTGATAAAGTTGTGATTGAAAAGAAAATATCAGGATTTGAAATAAGTGTATTCGTAATAACAGATGGAGAGGATGTAAAACTCTTATCAATAGCACAGGACCACAAAAGAATATATGACGATGACAAAGGACCAAACACAGGCGGTATGGGCTCCTATGCACCTGTACCATTCGTAAAGGAAGACTTAATAAAAGATATAATGAAAAAAATAATATACCCAACAGTTGAAGGGCTAGCAAAAGAAGGAATAGGCTACAAAGGTATAATTTATGCTGGGCTAATGGTTGATGACAAATTAAATCCGTATGTACTTGAATTCAATTGTAGGTTAGGTGACCCTGAAGCACAAGTTATATTGCCATTAATAAAAACAGATTTCTTTGAATTATCCCAAGCAACAGCAGAAAAACTATTGAAAAAAATAAATATAGAGATATTTGAGAAATTCGCGACAGTCGTTGTTCTAGCATCTCAAGGATACCCCGAAAAGTACGAAGTAGGAAAAGAGATAAAAGGTGATTTGTCAGAAAAAGAAGATTCTATCGTTTTTCACGCAGGAACAACAATCAAAGATGGCAAACTTTTAACAAATGGGGGAAGGGTTTTAGGTGTTGTGGGGATAGGTAACTCTCTACAAGAATCTATAAGCAAAGCTTATAAGAGAATAGAAGGCATAGAATTTGAAGGAATGTTCTATAGAAGGGACATAGGAAAGAAAGCATTGGAAAGATTATTATAATACAAGGAGGCAGAGCCTCCTTTAGAATGATTAGTTACAACCAACTAATAAGGAAAAACAATCTCCACTCTTTCGTTGTCAAGTTTAGTTACTTTTAAATCCTCCTTGTAGTACTTCCCAACTCCTTTGATTAATCCTACCATGAAGTCAATCAATCCTCTTGTGGATTTGTAATGCATTATAAGAGTCTTATCATCCTTCCATTCGTATTCAAACCTCGGTGGATGAGCATTAGCCATAGTTTTTGTAGAAGCTACATGAACTGAGTCCATTTTCAGTAAGAATTCTTTTGCCGTTTTACAACTATCGTAGTAAACTTGATAAATTTTATGTGAGTACTCATTTACCCAATAATCACCAAAAGCATCTGCTACCTGAGTAAAAGACAAATTCAGTACCTCGCAAAGAGTGTTAATAACTTTCATTACAACCTGATCGTCAACATCTGATATTGGTAATATTATGGGTTCTTTGTCAATTCCTGCTTTTTGTAATGCCTCTTTCCACTTTCCCTCACCAAAATTTTTAGTTACCATTTCCTTTGTAGCAAGTACTATAACTCCCTTCATAATTCCCTCCTCACTTCCACTATTGTGAAAAAAAAAAAAAA